>Ga0123338_10004702_pt1 | contig 11853 bp, 9 predicted proteins | sample grotaG_FD_89793 | JGI IMG/M metagenome (GOLD analysis project Ga0123338, IMG submission 89793) | Glacier valley bacterial and archeal communities from Borup Fiord, Nunavut, Canada, to study Microbial Dark Matter (Phase II) -... | ecosystem: Environmental > Aquatic > Freshwater > Ice > Glacier ... | reverse complement strand
TCTTTATTGTATGAATCACTGCTTGAATGCCATCATTTATTTCAATATTCTTAACCAAAACTCCAGTGTTAAGTAATGCTGCACGGAAAATTGATGCTTCTGGGCTAGTTGCAGTATATAATGCTTGTAAACTTTCTAATTTTATAATCTTTCTAACTAACGAGGTTCTTGCTAATTTAATTTGTGTTGAAATAACATTTTTATTTACCATTTCATTATTGATAATGGGTGTAGAAAAATAATGTCTATCACATAACATGCTCAAGAAACGATTGAATTCTTTTGTATTCTTAATAGTTATATCGTCTTCCATTATATTACATACTCTTGCCTCTTCTGGCAAATATCCTCGTTCAATAATAGCATTAATATCATATATTATATCTTCTTCATATAGATTCAGTTCTTCCTGGAGTACCTTATTGTCCGCTATAAAAGCTGAATCTGCTTTTAACTGCTGAACTGCATATAATTTTTTCAATTTATCGGTTACATCAATCACCTCATTTGGAATAATGATAATCAATCGATTATCATTCAATTCTTTAAGATGTCTCTTACATTTTTCTACATCAATTGCTGTATTTGAAACAAGACACAATATTTTACCATCTGCAAATTTTTCTCTAAACCAAACGCTACTATCAAGGATATTAATAAAATCCTCATACAGAAAGAACTCATAATCAAAAAATCTTGTCATTGAGTAGTTTTGATTATGCAATTTAGGTGTAACATAATTCAGCTCTGTAATTTCATTTAACATTTTAATATAATTAAGCTTATATCCTACAGTTATGATTCTTCGTATTTCTTTGTCAATATCAACACCAACATTATTTTTAAAATAATATAGATCTGTTTTGTTTCGCTTATCAATCAACTGTTTTTTACTTAGGTTGCTAAGAGCACTATCAACAATTCCATTGTTCAGGCATACAGCTATGCCTAAATACTCTTTCACAACTGGCATTTCATCCATTTTATTAACTATATTAAAAATAGCCAATGCCTTTATCAATTTAATCTCTACCGGTTCATTACTTTGAGATAATGCGTACTCCGCTTTCAGCCATTCTGAGTGAATCAGAGGATTAGCTATCTCTTTTCTAAAGATTGGTTTAAAATAATCATATATGTAATCTGCACCAATATAAGCCTCTTCACCTACTTCTTGTTTTTTGATAAATCTAGCCATACTAAACGGTTCATCTTTAGAAATAAACGTAAACAGTGTTCTTTCATTTTGAGCTACCTTTTCGCTTACTGCTAGCAATAAATATGCAGCAATCGGACTTAATGGAAAGCATCCTTGAACTACGATGCTTTTATAATCTCCAGTGTTAAAAAGTGTTTCAAATGCAGGCATATAATGAGTATGTTTATACATATCTGTAAACATCAATTGTAAATCTTCAGATTGAGCAATTATTTTATCATCTTTTCTTATTGCATTTTGAATTAATTCGTAATTGTTTTGTGATGAAGTAACAAATAATACTTCTTCAAGTCGACCTTCAACACCAGTAAATGCATTTATAACTGCTTTAGGCAATACATTGATATATTCCTTAATACTCTTATGTGCCACAAAGCAAATATGCAGTTGTTTAGTTTTTGATTCATTCGCAAGTTCACATAAATCTTGTATTATTTTCATTTCATTTGCAATGCTACTGTCACTATTTCCTTCTATATACTTACTAAACTCGTCAAATATAATATAGATACCGCTATATCCATACTTCTCACATAGAATTTCATTAACACTTTTATACAAAGGTAATAATTCTGTATTAATCATAGGACGAAATGTACTTCCCGCTGTAAGTTCAGGATATATAGCTTTAAATAAATCCATTGCCTCTTTATCGCAACTCTTAAGTTTTAAGTATAATTTATGTGTATCCATTCCTTTTTCAATTAATAGTTCATTAAATTGTTCATAAGTGGTTATGTATTTATTTTTCCAATTATCAATTACAGATATTGCTTCTGTATAGTATGTGTGCGGGCAAATATCTTCTAATCCCTCTCTTATTAGAGCCTCATTTAATGCGATTAGAAATGCTGTATTCAAATCCTGTTGTGTATTTGAAATAATAACAGGTAAAAATGGTTCTCCAGTTTCACTAAGCTGCTTAACTTTTATAGCTACTCCTTTATTTACTCGTTCTATTTTATTAATAAGTTCATTAGTTATTTCTTTATATTCTTTATCCATACCCTTAGACAAAAGAAATAACAGAACAAGTAATAAATGTGACTTTCCTTTTCCATATGGACCGATTAAAATTGTTGATTTCTCTTTTGTATCCTCCAAAACATTATTTAGATATCTATTTAAGATATCTATAGAAGATTTAGTAGGTATATAGCTCAAAACTTTTTCCGGTTTGTTATAATCTAAAAAAAGATTAATTGAGTTTTGAAATCTATCATCTACTTTTATAAAGTCTTTTAACCTTAAATTATTCATTCATCTCACCTAATTCGTAATATTGTGATAAAAATTATATAATACATCTATTGGTTTCATATCATTACTTTTATAAATCATATCAAGACCTGCTGTTCTTGTTACAGTGATTAACCCATCAGACGCTAACGCATCTAAATATCTATTTAAACTCACCCTATTTATATTTAATATCTTTCCTACACTATTTTCATTATCCATAAGACTATCTATACTAATGCTATTATTTTGCATTTGAGCAAGTATCTGGTAATATACCACTCTTCGATCAAGTTTAGACAAATTAGGTTGCTCTTTTGAGTATTTATCACGGTTTTCACTTAAAAGTTCAAGGAGTGATAAAGGACAAACATTGTTATCTTCTGGCTCATAATCTTTTTTTCTGTTTTTCAAATACATGTGAGTTAATACCATTACATCATCACGTATAGATGGAACAGAGTATTCCGCTTCATTTGTATATTTTTTCATTTCAAATTGCAACTGATTAAATATTTCGTCCCTGGTTAATTCTTCCACTTCACAGCAATTAAAAAACAAGTACCATGTTGTTGCCAGGTCTTTATTACAAGCTAAATTGCAATGTAATATCCATATTGTAAATAATTCTTCAAGGCAAGGATCATACTGACGAATTAAATCACCAAATTCAGTTAATTCAGCTCCTATTGTCGGAACCTCTTTAATAATATTGCAAGCTTTTAGCCAATATCTGATTGATTGTACCATATTGTTTCCTACGCCTAGCACGTCTGCGCTTCTTTTTTCTCTAAATAAATTATTATCTTCATAGACTGCTCTTATCCCTTTATTTATCCAACCTTCACGCAACACAAAACTTGCATGTCCCTTTAATCGAAATTTAACCTTCTTATCTGCCATCCTAAATTCCTCGCTTTATCGCTAATACTTTTCTCATATAACATCCTGCATTAAAATGGCCAACACATTCACCACAATGTAAACATTTATTTTCACTTATTTGATATTCTATATTTCCATGCTCATTTTCCTTAATTGAAATAGCATCATGCTTACATACACTCGTACATGCCATACATCCCATACACATTTGATATTTTGTCAACTGACATTTGACTTTTTCTTCAGCCGTTTTCAATGATTTTGCTCTTGCTATCTTGTTATTTAGGATGGTAACTTTTAAATGAGAAGATCCTATTCTTCCCTGTAACTTTAAAAGCAAAACACCTGTTTTATTTTGTATATAGACTTCACCCAGTCGCGCATTACCTAGTTCAGAATTCAAATAACCAAATGGTTTAAATAATTCATAAAGTTCTTCTGTAATCGGTCGCTGCAGTTCATAGTTAAATGCATTTTCCTCTGTTGCGCATGGTGTAAAGGATACAATTGAGCGATTTGCTATGTCTAAACCATTTCCTCCTTGTCGAGCTTTCCAATTACCACTATCAATATATTCTTCTGAATCTGGTTTTCCAATTTGTTTGGCAAATTCTACCAGTAACTCACGAAAAGCATAGTATTGTTCACTCATATGGATTTTTGATAAAAATTCAGACCAAATACTATTATTAGGGCAGCACCAACATCCTACTCTAGCATATCCAAGCCGATAAGCAGAATTAAAATCTATACCTGCCGTAAGTAAATATAACCATACATCATAGTCATACCAATCAATTATTGGTGCTATTACTGTCTGTTTAGCAATCTTCGGGCTGTCTGATTCTCTATCATATTTACTTCTACTAGATGATTCACTTCTTCTTATACCATAAAACGTAAGAATGTGATTTTTGTCACCAAACAAAACAGAAATTTTCTTAGTTATAGCTCCTGTTTTAAAAATAGTACAGCACCATCGCATTACTCGACTTGGTGGACCGACAACTCTGCATAAATCTTCGAAATTTTTTTCTTTATTCTTAGAGGAAATTACCGGTGTCATATTATGAGCATTTTTAAAACGATTAACATACTCCAACGTTTCAGGAAATTCAAGAGTAGTATCACCAAAAATGTGAAGAACTTTTGCTGTTCCTAACGCATTCATTACCAAATCAGATGTAACTGTAGAATCTTTACCTCCACTAAAAGAAACGAACATATCTTCTACATCATATCCCTCAGTGATTTTACGTATGTATGAGTACGCTTCAGATGTAATTTCATTGAATCTATCATTGTTTGCGCTCACCCATTTTTTTATAGTTTTATTAAAATAATCATATTTATTTTGAGAAGCCAACTGATAATACTGATTTTTTATATGTTCTACATCTAACTTAGGCAAATCTTTTATTGAAAAATTTATTCGTTTACCATCAACATAATAAATATTCCCAGCTCCATTCCAAACAGAATTCTTCTCATATTCGAATGGTTTGCCAAGTGCTATTTCAATTAATAGTCGCTCCTCTGGAAATACAGGACGCAAGTCAGTAGCTATATATGTCGTATGTTGCCCACATATAGGACAACTATCTAAATAGGTTGGTATATTGCACTTTTTACACCAATACATTTCAGATGTACATTTTGTACGTTCTTTACAGACAGGACAATCACTTGTCTTTGTTTCAATATTACAATATTCGCATCTATATTTAAGCAATGTCCTACTCCTTTCAATTTGCATTTTGGCAATTTTCTAATAAATTTTTTCATTAAGTATAAACTTATTATATATACTTATCCGTACAATAAAACGGACTCAAACATATTCACGATAATTTATTTACACAACATCCATTATGTCGCATTTCGGCTCTCAACAAACCTTTTCGATAACAATCAATTTAACATGTTCATCTTTTGTCAGCTTGGTAATTATACGACTACTTTCCCTGCCATTTTATATAAATTACCCTTATTTAGCTTCTTATAAATCAGTAGTTTCCATAATTCATTTTAAGAAATAGCCATTACTCACCCTACTCAAAAAAAATATTTTAAATCTATAAACTCCTTGCCATTGTACCATATACGACGTTTTTTTACAAATTTAATATTGTCTATTGATATCTATTGATATCAGTCTATTGATATCAAAATAATTAGAATAAAATACTTTCTTTCATGCGTTAATTGTTATTAAGCTTTAGGGCTCAAGGTGGTTCACTCCTGATACCGGGGGGAGCCCACTCAAAACAACACAAAAAATCAGTCTTTCTTGAAGAAACTTTATTCGTTTTTTCATCTTTGTTAAGTACAGATATATCCGTACCACCCCCCAGATCATCTTTGTCTTTTACTATGTCTATAAATACTTCCATGTCAACATTTGCTTTCACTACGTTTTTACTTGTGTCCTCTACTGCATCCTGTTTCGTATCTTCATTCACTTCTTCTGTTTCTTTTTCTTGCTTTTCAACCGCAATTGCATCTTTGGGCACATAACAAGGCTTTTTCGGTGGTACTTCTACTTGAATAAGAGTATATAAATTCGATGTCTGTGCTCCGTTCTTTTTGGTAATATCAAATCTAGCCTCTTTCTTAATAAAACCAGCTTCTTCTAAATCCTTCAATGCTCTTTTAACCGTATTAATGCTATAGCCACACTCTTCTGCAATCGTTTTGATTCCTGGGAAGCACTGACCTTCTTTATTAGAATGCATAGCAAGGCATTGAAGAACAAATTTTGCTCTTGTCTTTAAATCTGCACGAAACGCAATATCCATATGTTCATATTTTTTCATTACTCTTCCTCCAATTCCTTCTATTTAACCATATCTGCTAATGAGGCAAGGCTTCTTATCTACCTTGCCTGCTCTCATTTTCCATATAAAGATAAGAATATTGCCATGCTCCTAAACAACATTATAAGGTCCTTTTAACTTTCAGTAATGAATTCTCTGCTTCAAGAATTCCTTTCCATAATCCATTCTTTTCTTCTGAAATTTTACTTCCCATATATTCTTTTAGAATTGGATAATAAATCTGCTCATTTTTATCTATTGCAAACAAATCATTCGATGTCTCTGCAAATATAAGCTCATCTCCTAACACTTCTTTACTGTATTCTTCAAATCCATCCATAATATAAGTTCCAACTTTAATAAACTCCAATCTACTTTTTAACTTCTTTACCATATTATAATAAGCACTCACTTCATATGGCTGTAATCCACCACATAGAATTCGTATATCGGCCTCTTGAAAACGTAGCGGTATAATATCTAACTCCCCACAATCTACTACGATAAAATTGTAGTTTCCCAGGATTTCATCTGTAGCATAGTAATCCACTCCTTCCAATGTATAGCCTTCTCCCTTTTTCTCCATGCTGATTACATTGAGAAGATGAATGAATTGCTGTTTCCTAGAATCATCCAAATAACAAGCCGTTGCACCTCTTGCCACAAGCCAGGTTACTAAATTCATTGCTGTCATGGTTACACCGCACCGTTTGCTAACACCACCAATTGCAATCACTTTATTTTTACAGCTCCACTCATATTTTGGTATTACCTTTAATTTAGCTCTCTCTAATGGTTCAACTGCTTCCGTTTCTTCATTTTCATCTTCATATTGCTTCGGAAGATATTTTGTCATTCCTTCTGCTGAAAGGCATTCTTCTATTTCTTTTCTTACTTGATCTGCATTGTCTCCGATAACAATATTCGTAATTCTTTCTGACAACAACTGTGGAATATAATTCTCTGCATTTTCATTTCCTGACAATATCACAATAATTCTCGCATCATACATCATCCTATAGGACTGCACCGCTTTGATGAAGTCTGGCATTTTTTCTTCTAAGGCATCCATATCTACCACTAAAAATTTGCAGATACTAAAGTTTCTCATATCCTTAATAACAAATTGATTGAAGGAAAAGCGTCCCACCAATTTCTTCATCTTCTGGTCTGTTGCTACTGCATCCAATAGATTTACTTTTTCATTGCTCGTCAAGTACAACAGCATATTCGCTTTCCCCTTTCATTCCTTCTGTTTTTTCTTTTAGCGGATTGGTAAACAGCAGAATAATTCCAATTACTACAATCACTACATAGATAAACAACTCGATTAGCTTATTCTTTTGATTCATGCTTCTACTTTCCTCCTTACCTTTTTTCTGTTAATTTCCGATTATCCAGAAAGGACCTCCTGCACTAGCTTTTTTGCTTGCTTCATCCATGATAATTGACAAATCCCATTCTTGATTGCTTCGCTTATTACTTCCGGGATCAGCCACTAATATCTTTCCTTCACTTGTCATACCACGAAGCACCATAAAATGTCCTGAATTCGTAAAATGTCCTTTTGACATCAGTGCCACTACTAATTTACCGGATGACAATGCATCCACTATCTTTTGTCTATCCTCAGAGCCGCAACCTTCTACAGCTAGACCAAATACTTTCGCAGCTCCTGGTATTAGGGTATGGTAAGATCCACTTTCACTACACCAATACCCATGTTCATAAGACCATTGGGCCATTTGTATCGGATCCATTATTGTACTAGTAAGACTTGATATAACCATGGCAATCGAAGTAGGAGCACAACCATAACCACCTATCTTATCCGTTCCATAAGGTTCATCAGCCCATCGACTATCCATCTGGTTATAGTATATTACATCAGTTGCTCCATCCGTAAATACAATTCCTTCATAACTATTTCCATAGCTTTCCTGATAATCAGCATCTGTGGAAAGAATATTTTGATACATTCCGAAATCACCCTGCAAACTCTCCACCTGTGTTATCTCATCTGCACTAAAAAGTGTAGACAGAAACTCTAACGGATGAGTAAGCATATATACAAACATCGTTAAAATAAGCAGTACAATCAGAAGCGGTGATAATAGAATCCATAGTACTTTACTTCTAGTTTTTTCATCCGTAACCACTTTTGCTGCCGCTTGCACTGCTATTTGAATCAACTTAGGATTTACTGCCATTGCCATCACCTCCAAAAAAGGCAGCATTGAAACATTTCTGTTCAATACTGCCAAACCAAATTAATTATTCCAATATTAAATGTTGAACATTGTATCACATAGCACTTCTACATAACCATAATTATAATTCTTAAGTATAATATTATTATTTTTGGTTCTTTGGTTTGAAATCAACACGGAATAAGCTTTCTTATTGAATTAACTTAGAATTAAGTTTATAATGATGTTAATTGTAAAAAAACGCATTTTCATAGTATCTTTAAAAATGTCAATTCTAATGGATAAGGAGTTAACTATTATGTCAGGGATGGAACATAAATATATTTATAGGAAATGTTTTGAGAATTTATTACTGCGATCTAGTGGCGATGAATTTCAGCAGCTATTTTATAAACTAATGTCTATGAAATATAATAATTTCCTAAAAATTGAACCTCAAGGAAGTATTGGCGATCGTAAAAATGATGGATATTTAAAAGGTGAAGGTAAATTTTTTCAGGTATATGGTCCTAAAGAATATAATGCAACAGAATCCACTCAAAATACTGCTATCAAAAAAATAATTGAGGATTTTAATGGCTTAAATACACATGTAAAGAATGGGTTTTGGGAACCTATCATTGAATTTATATTTGTCTTTAACACCCATCGCGGCTTTTATCCCGGATTATTAGAAACAATTAAGCAATTAGAAACAGACCATCCGCACATCATTTTTTCTATATATGACATTGACAATCTATTACGCTTTTTTGATCTGATGACGATTGAAGAAATGCAAACGGTATCTAGTACTTTTATATCTGAGCCGGATTTTTCTTACATAGATTATAATATTATGGGAGATATCATTAAATATCTAACTTTGATAGATACATCTGACAATATTGATAGAACAATAATTCCTCCTAACTTTGAGGATAAAATTATTTTCAATAATATAAGTTGCTTTTTTGCAAATAATTTAAAGGTTGCAAGTTATAAAGTCTCTTATTTAGATGATTTTTTATCAAGCTATCAAGACACCAGTATTTCCGATGATTTATGCGCTATTTTCAAGCTATTATATGAAGATGCAAAAAAATCAGAGCCTTCTAGCCCTGATTTACAATTTAAATATATATTAGATCATTGCCATGCCGATAACACACCAAAAAAGCAATTGCAAATAATAGAAACAAATAGTTATATTATGTTGGCTAAGTATTTTGAAACATGTGATATTTTTGAGGAACCTAGATGAAGTAGTGGTTACCCACTACTTCATCTGAATTCCTAGTAATTTAGAATTAGGGCTATCATCATATAGCCTTAACCGTATTGATTCCTCTAAATATTTTGCAAAAATCTTATCGTCATTCTCAGTTGCGGCCTTAATAATATTATCAAACATATCATAATTCATATTAACGATATATTGGCGTTTCCTTTTTTCACATACTTGGTAAGCGAGTTTTAACATTTTATAACATTGGCGAGGATCAGTTTCAGAAAACAAACTACCATCGTGATAAATAAAATCAATATTATTATTAATCTGTCTCTCCCATATTAATAAATCCATACAGAATATTTTTACATTTCCTACACCGCCTGAATCTTCATCTTGAATTTCAACATTAATGTCGAAGCGATTTTTATTTTCTCCATCATTATTAACAATATCAATACCAGAATATTTGTTTTCTCCGTATATATAATCTACATATTTTTGAAACTGCTCTGATAATTCCTTTTTATAAGCAATAATGCTATCAATATAAGCTAAAGCATTAACATTATCAGTTGCCAATTTAGCTTTTATTTCTGCCTTACTGTGTTCAAATCCTTTCATTACATTATCATACTGATTCAATTTATCTAACTGAATTTTATATTCAGTTAATCTGTCTTGAATACTCTCATATTCGGTTGTTGATACCTTATCCTTTATAAAGTCCATATTTTGATTTATTAAGGAATCTAGTTCTTTTAGTTGTTTCTTCAACTTTTTTATTTCACTTTTATAACTATCTTTATCCTTTACTAATCTTGCTTTTCTACCCTCTAGCAATTTCTCATGAAATTTAGATATATCTTCCATCTTTTTTAACATATCTTCTGGGAAAACAATTTTTGCTTCCGCATATAACTCTTCAACTCTTCTACTTGTAACATCTACTTTGAGGTCTAAATTACCATTAATACTGTCTATAATATTTTCGCATTTAACTATCTGATTAATAAGATCATTTTTCTTTATCTTTGTCTCTTCTATTGATGCCTTTACCTCGTTATATCCTTCTGAAATCTTGAACTGTTTTAACTTGTTTTCAAGATTAATAACCTCTTTTTCTACATTACTAATACTAATACGGACATCCGTTCCAATAATGGCACTTTTAATAGTTTCATCACTTCTAATATAAGAACTGCTTTTATCAATTTTATTAATTTCATCTTTTAAATCAATTTTATTTATAATTAAACCAACACTTAACCCTAATAAAAATGCATTATTTAATAAAGAAATGTGAGCTTCCTCACTAGCTTTGTATTTATCCCATGATACATACGCAGCTTTTGGTATCCTCAAATTTCTACAAATCAAACTTCTAAAACTCAAAAATTTATAATCCTCAACATTTTTATAGAATTCTGCTTGCATATATTCCTTGAATTGATTTAATTTAAGCTCTTTACTATTCAGGGATATTTTGTCGTTATCTACATCTCTTATAATTTGATTTAAAGAATTATTTGATTCAAATTGTAATTGAAATTCCCATCCTGTTAATTTATTTATTTCTTTATGAGCATCTTGTCTACATCCCAAGCAAAAATCAATTAGTTTAATCGATAATGTTTTCCCCACACCGTTTACAGTATTATTTTTATCGTCAGATTTACTTCTACTTCCTAATATGATATTTAAATTATTTGGTCTAAATTCAATTGTATGAAAAGTACTTTTATTTGCTTTTAGTTTCTTTAGATACATTGTAAACATCCCCCTTATCATTCATATTTATTGCATCTAATGCAAATAGTAAGTCTAACGTCAATATAAAATTATCGAATGACTGTTTCTTACTTATGAGTCCTTTCTTAATATATGTATTATAAATTTTATCCCAACACATATCTACTGTCATTGGTGAGGTAAGTACTTCAAGAATAAATGCCCCGAAACCAATATATGATTCGGATAAAGTTATATGTTTTTTAGGCATTATCATAGTATCACCCTCCCAAGTCTAAAATTCTTTAATATTATTACAATATTAGCACATATCTCTAGATTTTAGAATGTTTTTTTCTAAAAATATTGAATTTATTCTCTTTGCCATTCAAATAAATAGTATGGTTATGATTTTTTATCTTCCACCTGCAGCTCCCATATAAGCAAACTTGTATTCAGGAATCTCGAAGTTCACATGAAGTCTCTTAGAACCTATAACAAACAGTGCATGTCCTCTTTTTTTACTTTCCAAGAGTTCAATCT
>Ga0123338_10004701_pt1 | contig 11853 bp, 11 predicted proteins | sample grotaG_FD_89793 | JGI IMG/M metagenome (GOLD analysis project Ga0123338, IMG submission 89793) | Glacier valley bacterial and archeal communities from Borup Fiord, Nunavut, Canada, to study Microbial Dark Matter (Phase II) -... | ecosystem: Environmental > Aquatic > Freshwater > Ice > Glacier ... | reverse complement strand
ATGAGTCAACCGAACTTCACCGACTTCGATGTCAGCGGCGTCCGCTACCTGACCTATGGAGGCGCACCGATGGCACCTGAGATCATCGCCAAGCTGCGCCACTACGTTCCCCATGCGCGGCTCGGCAACGGCTTCGGTCTCACGGAGACGTCGTCGGTCTCCACGTTCCTGCCGGACGAGTACTGCGACTCCCATCCCGAAACCGTCGGCTTCGCTGCACCGGTCGTCGAAGTCGATCTCATCGAAGTCGACGAATCCACCGGGGTCGGCGAACTACTGATCCGTGGGCAGAACATCGTCGCCGGCTACTGGAACAAGCCGGAGCAGACAGCCGACACCTTCGTCGATCACTGGCTGCGGACCGGCGACCTCGCCCGCGTCGATGACGACGGATTCGTGCAGATCGTCGACCGCAAGAAGGACATGGTCAACCGCGGCGGCGAGAACGTCTATTGCGTCGAGGTCGAGAACGCGCTCGTCCAGCATCCGGAGATCTACGAGGTTGCGGTGATGGGCGTGCCGGACACAATGATGGGTGAGAAGGTCGGCGCCGTCGTGGTGGCCGCCCCGGGAACACATCCGGACGCGGCAGCGATTCGTGCCTGGGCCCGCGAGCAGATCGCTGACTTCAAGGTCCCGCAGTTCATTTCCTTCCGCGACGAACCCTTGCCGCGCAACCCCGGTGGGAAGGTGCTCAAAGCGGTGTTGCGCAAGGAGACCGAATGGGGCGAGCAGATCCGCTGAGCGGCTTGGCCCGACGCTGTCCCCACAGCGCTCTCAACCGGCAGCGTCGGCGATCTTCGCCATGATCGTGTCGTCGAGGTAGTAGCGCCGCGCCCAGATACCGCTTGCCGGTTCGTCCTCCACCGGCATCCGCCAACTGAGCACCCTGCTCGACGAGGCGTCGAGCGACACCCCGAGCAGCGCACGCGGCTGGTCGATCGTGTTCTGCACATACGCCTCGGCAGCCTCGACCGGGATATAGCGAGACGCTATGGCGCGATATGTGTCGCGCCATTCGTCGTCGGCACCCGGCGCGTACAACAATTCGGCGACTCCCTGGACTGTGACCTTGCGGTACGGCAACGAGTCTTCGTCGATTGTCAGCCCGACCCGTGGATCACGAAGCAGGTTCGCCAGGAACACAGAATGCACCCGCGGCGTGAAGACGACGCGACCGCGATCGACGATGTACCAGATCGGGACATTGCGCGGCATACCGTCGGCGTCAACGGTGGCGACACGCAACAGGTGCCCCGGTTCGTCGAGAAAGATCGAGGCTTCGGATTCGGTGAGCTTCGGCATCAGAACAGGTCCCAGTACGAGTCGCGGGCCCGCATCTTCTCAGCGGACTCCTGGAGGATGATTCGCCCGCTGCGCATCACGTACGCACGGTCGGAGATACGCAGCGCTTGTCCCACGTTCTGTTCGAGGAGTAGCACCGACAGACCGTCGTCGGCGAGCGTGCGGACGGCCGTGAAGATCTGTTGGACGACCGCTGGTGCCAGGCCGAGGGACGGCTCGTCGAGCAGCAGTAGCTTCGGCGAGGTCATCAGTGCCAAGCCGAGGCTGACCATTCGCTGCTGTCCACCCGACATCGTCCCGGCCAGTTGCTTCGATCGTTCCTGGAGAATCGGGAACAGTTCGTACACCTGTGCGAGCAAGGTCTCATGCCTGGACTGATCCTTGAGATTGGCGGCTCCGAGCAGCAGGTTCTCGTACACCGTCAGATCGCCGAACACAAAACGTTCCGACGGGATCAGCGCCATTCCCCTGCGTACGTTCGCACGTGCCGATGAGCCGGTGATGTCCTCACCGGCGTAGCGGACTGATCCCCCGGATGGCTTGTAGGCGCCGAGGACATTCTTGATGATGGTCGTCTTGCCGGCACCGTTGTGGCCGAACAGCGAGACGATCTCCCCGGTTCCGACCGTCATATCGACGTCGAAGACGACGTGCTTTCGACCGTATGAGCACGACAGGCGCGAGAGCGCCAGCAGCGTTCCAACTCCCGATTCGGACGGTCGCGAAGCAGATGCTCCGGATTCGGATGTCCCCGACTCAGACGGTTCCAAAGTACGCCTCCGCAAGTCGTGGTGAATTGGTCAGCTCTTGGAACGTGCCCTGATCGGTGATCCGGCCGAGTTCCATGAAATACGTATGGTCGGCGAGCCGGTCGACGACATGCAGGTTGTGCTCGACGATGCAAACTGTCCGTCCCTGCTCGCGCACCTTCTCGATCAGGCTGAGCATGGCGTCGACCCATTGGGTGTCGATTCCGGAACACGGCTCGTCGAGCAACAACACGTCGGCGTTCGTCGCCAGCACACGTGCGAGGGCGACAAGCTTCGACTGCCCGAACGACAACGCCCCGGCCGGACTGTTGGCGAAGTCCGCCATCCCGACGAACTCGAGCCATTCCATCGCCGTCTCACGGACGGTCTGTTCACACTTTCGGACCGCAGGAATGTTGCCGAACAGCGGTCCGAGGTGTTCGCCCGTCTGGTCCTGCACGCCGAGCATCACATTCTGCAGGCTGCTCAGCCTCGGGATGACCCTGACATCCTGCCACGATCGCACCATCCCGGCATTGGCGACCCTGTTCGGCTTCATTCCGACGAGTTCCTCGCCGTTCAGCTTCACCGAGCCCTGATCGGGAGCGATGAAGCCGGTGAGCAGGTTGAACACGGTGGTCTTCCCTGCACCGTTCGGACCGACGAGGGCGGTGATCGTTCCTTTGCGGAGCACCATCGAGAGTTCCTCGGTGGCAACGATGCTGCCGAACCGTTTGGACAGGTTGGTGACCTCGAGCACGACCGGAGCGTCGCTCCAGTTTCTCTCGCGCTGCTTTTCCTGCGCAATCGACTCGCCGACCTCGAGCCGCGTCTCCCATTCCTGTGCTGCAGCCGCGACGGCAGTCGGAACGATCTCGTCGGAACCGTTCGTTGAGCGCGAAGGCCTCCATGTCGCCGGTTTGAGTACGTTGAGGCCTTCCGGTAGCAATCCCTGCGGCCGCAACCGCATCAGCACTGCGAGCAGCAAGCCGTACAGCGTCAAGCGCCACAGCGCCGCCGTCTCCGGTGCCAACGACACCGCCCACTCGAGCAGCGGCTTCGTCAGCACGACGGTGGCTGCACCGAGGATCGAGCCGGTGAGGTTGCCAGTGCCGCCGAAGATCACCATCGCGAAGATCGACAACGACACGTCGAAACCGAACTGGCTCGGCGTTGCCAGGCTGTTGAAGCCGGCGAGCAGTCCACCGGCGAGCCCGGCGAGGCCACACGTGATCCCGAAGACGACGACTTTGTAGAGGACCACGTTCTTGCCGAGCGACAGCGTCGCCTTGTCGTCGTCGCGGATTCCCTTGAGTACCCTGCCATACGGAGATTCACCGATCCGGTGGCAGATCAGGAAGACGACGGCGAGGATGACCGCCAGCGGGACGAGCCAGTCGGTCGTCTGCAGGAGTTGATGGCCGAAGATCGAGGCCGGCGGAATGCCGATCAGGCCATAGGTGCCGCCGAGCTGAGCGAAGGTCGTGAACAACCCGAGCAGGACCGACGACACGCCGAGCGTCAGGAGAATGAGGTATTCCACCGAGAGGCGCAACGCCGGCAGCGCAACAGCGGCACCGACGACACCGGCGATGAGCGCACCGACCAGCGCACCGAGCAGCACGTTCCACCCGTGCGACAGTGCGAAGTACCCGGCTGCGTAGCCCCCCACCGCCCCGAACGAAGCGTGGGCGACCGACACCTGACCCATGTAGCCCAGGAGCAGATTGAGGGAAAGCGCAAAGATCGAGAAGATCAGGATCTGATCGATGTAGTTGGATGCGACCTGCACGATGCTCCCTTATGCCCGACCGGTGAGGGCGGCGCTGAGACGGGTGAAGACGGCGCGATTCACCGAGAACGAGATCAGGTACAACACGAGGATCACGAAGACCACGAGTTGCGTCCAGCGGACCGGCAGCCAGATGGAACTGATCGTTTCGATCAGGCCGATGCCGATCCCGGTGAGGAAGACGCGAACCGGCGACTTCGCCGTCCCGCCGAGAAAGGCGACGACGAAGGCCAGCACGACCGGCCGGAAACCCATCGTCGGTTCGACCGAATACTTCAGCGCCGCCATGATCGCTGCGAACCCTGCGAAGAAACTGGCGATGGCGAACACGACGAGATAGATCCGGGCGGGATCGACGCCGATCAGCAGTGCCATCTCGGGGTTGCTTCGCGTCGCCTTGATCGCCCTGCCGAGCCCAGTGAAGCGCAGCAGGCAGGTCAGTAGTGCCACCAGCAGCACCCCGCCGATCACCGAATAGAGGTCGATGTTGATGATGTCGGCACCGAGCACGTTGATCGGCGAGATGCTGATGCCGAGCAGCGAATGGGTCTGCGCGCCCCAAAAGATCTGGATGAGGTTACCACCGGCGATGCCGAGGCCGAGTGCGGCGACGAAGACAGCGAGCAGGGCATTGCTCCCGGCTCGCGCTGCAAGTGGCCGGTAGACGAACGCCTCGATACCGACACCCATCACCACGGTGATCACGATGCCGACGATCGCCGCCGGCCAGAACGGCCAACCGACCCGGTCGAACAGCGTGAAGGCGAAGAACGCTGCGAGCGTGTAGAGCACGCCGAAGGCGTAGTGGAATCGTCCGGTGACGCCGAGGATCAGCGCAAAGGCAACCCCGAGGATGCCGTATGCGGATCCATTGACGATGCCGGCGGCGATGAGTTGTCGGACGGTTTCGAAGGTGACTGCGAGCACCGCAGCGGCCTCACTCTCTTGTCGTTTGCGGCGGAAAGAACACCGGCGGTGCCTCGTGCGCTGGCACGTGGCACCGCCGGATTCTCAGGGCTGTATGGAATCGTCAGGCGAGTCGGTAGTCGTCGCCGTTGATGTCGTAGTACGCCAGCGCCTTGACCTTGCCGTCCTTCTGCTCGAAGATCCCCATCGGACGCCGGATGACCGAGTGCGTCTTCGGATCGATCTTGTATTGACCCACCGTCGTGGCGTCACCGCCGTAGACGCTTGCCGCGCTCAGATCCGCTTGGAACGCTGCGTCCAACTGTTCACCACTGTTGATGTCGCCACCCTTCTTCAAGACCCGCCGGATCATGTCCCACATCGCCAGCGTGTTTTCGTAGAAGTTCGCAGCGTAGAAGTCGGGGAACAACTTGTACTCCGCCTGGAATTCGGAGATGAACAACTTCGCCAACGGGTTGACGCCGACGTTTTCGTCGAAGTAATCGGCGGCAAACGTGAAGCCGTACTTGTCGTAGGCACCCTTGGCAGCATTGACGCCGTCAGGAGTCAGTTCGAACCCGATGAACGGGCAGAGCGTGCCGCCGCTTGTGTACCACTGTGAAGAAAAGTGACCCGGATCCTGGCCAGAGCCGTAGGCGATGAGAATGTCTGGGAGATTCGCCTTGATCTTCGGGATCAACGTCGAGTAGTCGGAAGCTCCGACGGGATAGACCTCGTACAGGCCATTGAACTCGAAGCCCTGCGCTGTGGCTTTGGCCAGCAGGTCGGCTTTGATCTCGCCGTTGACCGGTTCGCCCAGATCCCAGACGATGTAGCCGAGCTTGGTCTTGCCTGGCATTGCCTTCTTCAGATATTTGAGCGCACCGGGCAGCGCGTCGTTCGGGGTGATGGCGCGGGTCCCGTAGAAGTACGGCTTGCCCTGACCGAAGATGCTCGTTCCCCCACCACCGTCGAGCGTGAACATCTTCGCCTGCTCCGTCGCCGGCAGCATCGCCCCGAGGTCGTCCACATACGATGCCAGTTTGGCTGGAACCTTCTTGGCAACGAGCTGACGCATGGCGTCGACGCCGGCCTGGGCATCGCCGCTCTTGTGGTCGAGCGTCGTGACTTGAATGTCAGGTCCACCGGCAGCCTTGATGTGCTTGACAGCGAGATTGATGCCGTTGGTCATCGTCTTGCCGTAGTACGAACCGGGGCCGGTCAGCGCCAGCACTGCGCCCATCTGCCATGTCTTTCCACCACCGGCGACCGATTTGTCGATCTTCAGGATGTCGATGAGTTTGGCGCCGGCGCCGGATGACGAACCGCCGCCCGTCGCAGTGCCACCTGGTGTCCCACCAGGTGCAGCGGTCGCTGCCGACTTGCTGGCACTGCTTCCGCATGCTGCCAGCAGCGGTCCGCCGAGCATCAGCCCGGCACCGGTGAGCCCCATCACTTTGAGCAGTTCTCGGCGGGTGCGAGCAGTGAACTGCTGATCCGCGCGGTCAGAATCTTCTGTAGACATGGTCCATCCCCCTTGTTGTCGAGATCGTGCGTCTCGTCCCCCAGCCGAAGATGACATCTCTATCACCTTCGACTATGGCAGTCTGCCTGCAACATCACGCAACTGTCAAGGCGGCGAACAATTCTTCGTCAGAATTCGTGCGGCGACAGCTTCAGTGTGTGCGGTATGCCAAGGGCGTTGCAGTACAGGTGCGTCAACTGTTCGACGGCGACCTCGAACTCGTGCGTCTCCCCGAGCACGAACCACAGGTAGGCGAATCGGTCGATCATCGCCCCGAGGGCATTCGCCGCGTAGACGGCATCGATGTCACGGCCGACCACCCCATCGATCTGCCACCCGGTGATCGCCCGGCGGGCGCGGTCTCGCCAGTAGCGGTTCGCCTCTCTGCGTTCCATTGCCAGCCGGGGGTTCACCGTGGACGCCTGCTCCATGATCCGCTGCATCGCCGCAGTCTGCTGATATGCCCGAAAAAACCCGCGATTTGCCCGTTCGATCAGCGAAGCGGCGTCACCCCCGGGACGCGGTTCGGCACTGGCGATCGCCCGGAACTGCAGATGCATGTCTCTGACGACCTCGCCGAACACTTCCTCTTTGGAGGTGAAATAGATGTAGAACGTCCCGTAGGCAACGCTGGCGGCAGACGAGATGTCGTTGACGTTGGTATCGAGGTACCCCTGGCGCTCGAACAACTCGCGCGCCGCCGACACCAGTCTGGCGCGGGTCCTGGCACCTCTCGGTGTCAACCCCGAAGCAGCGTCTGGCGGCGCGTCATCCGGTGAGGGGACAGGGTCTGAGGAGGCAGGACGGCTCATGACCGGCTTTCGTCGAATGTGATGATGGGATCAGGTCAGCAGAGCAGGATTCCGACTATCCGGATGCCGACCGGCAACCAGTTCTGATGGGCGCGCCCGCCGTCCCGCCCTTATCGTAACCGTTGGTATCGGACGCTACGGACGGGCGAATACTTGTGGTTCGGGGTCCGCCGATCCGGCGGCTGGTACTGGGTTCATGCGAAAGTTCGGGTTGCGCCTGAGCAGTTCTCGGCGGGCGATCGTCATTTCGTGGACCTCGTCCGGACCGTCGGCGATCCGCAGCGTCCTTTGGTGCGCATACATCTCCGCCAACGGGAAGTCAGCGCTGACACCGGCCGCTCCGTGCACCTGGATCGCCCGATCGATCACCTTGAGCGTCATGTTCGGGATCGCCACTTTGATGCCGGAGATCTCCGTGGCCGCAGCTTTGTTACCGGCAGTATCCATCAGCTGCGCAGTGGCCAGCACGTACTCTCGGGCCATGTCGATTTCGATACGGCTCTGGGCGATCCAATGCTGCACGAGGCCGCGTTGGGCGATGAGCTGACCGAATGTCGTCCGCACCAGCGCCCGATCGATCATCAGGTCGAGTGCTCGTTCGGCGACACCGATCGAGCGCATGCAATGGTGGATTCTCCCTGGCCCAAGTCTGGCCTGGCTGATCGCAAAGCCGCCACCCTCCTCACCGAGAAGGTTGTCGACGGGCACGCGCGCGTCGTGGAAGTCGACCTCACCGTGGCCGCCGCGATCCTCGTAGCCGAAGACGCTCATCGAACGCAGGACGGTGACACCTGGCGTGTCCTTGGGGACTGCGATCATCGACTGCTGCAAATGGCGCGGTGCTGTGGGATCGGTCTTGCCCATCACGATCATGACCTGGGCGCGATCGGCCATGATGCCGGAGGCGAACCACTTGCGTCCGTTGAGGACATAGTCGTCGCCGTCACGTTCGATGCGTAACGAGATGTTCGTCGCGTCCGAGGAGGCGACGAACGGCTCGGTCATGGCAAATGCCGAACGAATCTCTCCTTCGAGCAACGGGGCGAGCCATCTGCCCTTGATCGCCTCGGAGCCATAGAGGTGCAGCACCTCCATGTTCCCGGTATCCGGTGCCGAGCAGTTGAGTACCTCCGAGGAGAAGCCGACTTTTCCGAGTTGCTCGCTGATCGGGGCGTAGTCGAGGTTGGTCAGCTTCGTGCCGGGCTCGCCGGCGCGCAGATGCGGAAGGAAGAGGTTCCACAAACCTTTTTCACGCGCTGCAGCCTTCAACTTGTCGAGAATCGGCGGATAGCTGTGATCGCCCCCTTCTGCGTACTGGCGGTGGTATTCGGCTTCGTTCGGATAGATGAACTCGTCCATGAATTGCTTGACGTCTGCTTGCATCTGCAAGCCGATGGCGCTGAACGTATGCGGCATGAGGATCTACTTTCGTCGGGCGTTTCGGCTACTTGATAGCGATCGGGTTCACGGGCGACCCAGTTCCGTTGACGACCTTCAACGGCGCAGCTGCGTACAGGAACGTGTACTGGCCGTCCGCTGCACAGTCATCGGCGAGGTCGTCGAGCCAGGCGATTTCGGTCAAGGTGATACCGAGGTTGCGCATCAGCGCGTTGTGCAGCGGCAGGACGACGCCAGACACCGGATCGACGGTGACCTCGTTGGCGATCGTATCGGTCACGATGTTGGGGATTTCCATCTGCTGGAACCAGGCGACGAGTTCGTCGCTGTGGGTCAGGCCGGGCTCGACGAAGTTGCCATAGAACTCTTCACGCGAGACCCGATAGAACTTCCCGATCCATCCCGTGCGGATCACGAGAATGTCACGCCGTTGGATCTCCGTTCCCTGCGCTGCGGCGCACGCCTGGAGGTCTTCGTGGGTGAAGGTCTCCCCGACGTCGAGCACGTCCTTGCCGCGCCATCTAGCGATGTCGAGCAGTATGCCTCTGCCGACGACGCCCTTTTCGGCGATTGCACACACACTCGCCTTGCCCATCCCGCCGATGGTCGTCTTGGCGTCGTAGCCGTTCCAGATCTCGCCGTCGTACCAGACATGGCCGAGCGCGTCGTATTGCGTCGATCCCTGCAGGAAACACGTCATGTAGTCGTCCGCATAGTGGGCACCACCGGCCGACTCGACACCCTTACCGGCGATGAAATGGCCTTCGTCCATCACGTTGATCCGAACTGCGCCGGTGCGGCCCGGCCATACAGGATCGCCCGCCGGGTTGGCCATCTTGACCTGCAGCGTGAACGTCTTGCCGGACTTGATCGAGCCTGCTGCAGCGATCACGACCTCCGGCGTGAGGTAGTTGAGGCTGCCGACTTCGTCGTCGGGCCCCCACTTGCCCCAGTTCTTCGGCGAGTCCTTCAGCAGTTCCTTCACGGATGGCCCAACTTCTTCATGCGTATGTGTCACTCACAAACCCCCAGATGATGGCGCGATTGCGCCGCAATGTTCCCCTGGCACATACGTTCCCAGAATATGACGAGGATGTCAACTGGAAGCGCAGAATCACTCTTTCCAGCCTCCATGAGGCTCATCGAGAATCATGACGGATGGATCATGAGGGCGGTTCGACGGCCCCGATGATGCCGCCAGGACCCAACTCGTCGACGCGTGCGCTATCGGCGTGTGATGATGGTTCCATGACGGAGCCGAAACCCAAGGGGACGTGCCGTCGCTGTTACCACCCGATCGCCGAACACTCGGCAACGCCTGGCGGCCCGACGGCGGACGACCCGCGCAAGCTGTATCGATGCGAAACATGCGGATGCGCCTTCCATTGGCATCCCAAGGACGGGACGAAGACAGCAGCCGACTGGCGGTTGAATCCATCGACCGGCCGATGAGTGCGGTTCGACCCCGACGTCTGCCGACTATGGAGTCAAACGCAACCACACCATCTGCAGCCGAGCTGCCCTCTGCGGCCGACCTGGCAGCGACGAACAGCGTCCGGTTTCCCAACGAATCCGTCGAATATCGTGATGCCCGACAGGCGCTGCTGGTCGAGGAGATCGAACTGCGCAGACAGGTCGAGCGAGTCGCCTCACTTCGACGGGCCTTGCCATCCGGCGGAGCACTCACTCGCAACTACCAATTCACTGCCGAAGACGGGTCGGGCGTTACCCTCGCCGATCTCTTCGGTCAGCATCACACACTGATCGTCTACAGCTACATGTTCGGTCCGCAACGTCAGGCACCATGCCCGATGTGTACCTCGTTCATGGGTGGCTTCGACCACAAGATCGCCGACATCCGCCAGCGCGTCGCGATTGCCTTCACCGCGCGCTCGTCGATCGATCGCCTGATCGACTTCAAGCAATCACGCCGATGGATCGATCTGCCCGTGTACAGCGACGGAGATGGCGACTACACGAGGGACTACGTGTCCGCTGACGACGCCGACATGCCCGCATACAACGTGTTCGTGCGCCGCGACGGCACGATCAGTCATTTCTGGAGTGAGGAGATCAGCAGCGACATGGCCGACCCTGGACAGGATCCGCGCAGCGCCGTGGAGATGGACCCGCTGTGGCTCCTGCTCGACACCACGCCGGAAGGCCGCAAAGAGGACTGGTATCCGAGCCTGACGTACTGAAGTCTCTCCCAGTCCGCTGGACGATGGCCGCAGTTTCGCGGCTGCTCTGGAATCCCCTTACGTCAACTCGATCGGCACGTCGCGCGTCTGCACGATGGCACTGCTCGACCTGAGCGACGCCGTACGCAGCAGCAGCAGGAACCGCACCGCGTATCGACCGGGTCCGATCTACACCGTCTGCGGATCCTGGTACGCGGGATGGGCGTGACGAATCGCAACGTCGTAGACGTAGTGCTCGTGGCCGCCGATCGAGATGTCGTCCTCGGCGAGTTCCTCGTCGATGTTCGACGCAGCCCCGTTGCGCGACACGGCGATGACGTCGAGGTAGGCCTTGCGTTTCCCGGGATCAGCGGTCTGGCGATGTAGCTTGAGACGCGAAGCGGGTGCGGCGAGGCCGATCGGCCAGCCGTCGGCGTCGCCGAGTACATAGGTCAGCACGTCGTATGGGTTGTGGAGCTTTCGCGCCTTGTCTGCAGCTCGATCGTCACGGTGCATCTCAGCCCGTCGACCGCCGTCTGCACCGACTTGTAGTCGAGTCGAGCGGTCAGCCCGTCCGGAACGGTCTCTCCCTTTTCGATCGGCTCGAGCTGGACAAACGAAACAGACTCGGCATTGGTGCTCACCAATTGTTCGCTTTCGCTGCGGCCTTGACCGCCTTGATCCGCGGGTTGACGATCCCGAATGACGGCCGTTCGACGGTGGGTCATTCGACCGTTGGTGCTCGCTTCGGGAGTAGGTCAGTGACCATTGCGTACTTTTCGGTGTAGGCGCTGTTGTTGCTGGTAGGCGGGTCGCTGTCCGAGGCCCTCGTCGAGGCCGAAGGTAGTTTGTTGGGTGATGTGGCCGGCGGCGAGACCCCACATCGCTGTCGTTGAAATTCCTAGGACGCGCTCAACCAAGTCCGCAAAGCGTCCCGCACGATCTTCGAGGGCGTCGTCTGATCATGTGCTGCGCGCTCGTCGAGTTCGTGGCGCGTCTGTTCGTCGAGGCGGATCTCGATGACGCTGGACGTCCCACTGCCCAGCGGTGGGCGCCCGGCGCGGCGACGGCCTTTGAGTCGCTCGATGTCAGGCAACGTGGTTTCGACCTCAAGCGCCATCCCCTCGAAGTCGGCCTCGGTCAGGACCTCGCCGTTCGCCAACGTGACGCCGGCCGGCGAGACCGT
>Ga0123338_10004699_pt1 | contig 11856 bp, 6 predicted proteins | sample grotaG_FD_89793 | JGI IMG/M metagenome (GOLD analysis project Ga0123338, IMG submission 89793) | Glacier valley bacterial and archeal communities from Borup Fiord, Nunavut, Canada, to study Microbial Dark Matter (Phase II) -... | ecosystem: Environmental > Aquatic > Freshwater > Ice > Glacier ... | reverse complement strand
TAGCACAACATAATATGCACGAGTGGCTCAGTGGTGGAGTATCGCCTTGCCAAGGCGAGGGTCGCGAGTTCGAATCTCGTCTCGTGCTTATAAAAGAAAAGAATTCTTCGTAAGAAGAGTTCTTTTCTTTTATTCAAATATTAGATGGCATTAGGACTCATACAAATTGATGTACTCCAAACCACAACTTAGCCCTGCTTATCCTGGTATCACCATCTGCATCTTCAATCCTGTCTAGTCCTCCATCGGACATTCCGGTATCACTTCATAATCCCAACTATTTTCTTTCTTTATAATCTTTTTCCACTTCTTCCTTCCAGCGTTTATTAATTTTTCCTTCCGAGCGGCAACCGGAAATTGCCATATTCATTGCCTGATAATTAAGTTCTGTCCCTTGGGAATCCGCTACATAATTCGTTGCATACTCCTCATTAATGCCAAACTGCTTCGCTGTTTCAATTGCATCAATATTTGCACCCAGAAAAATAAACTCCCAATTGTAGCGTTCTTTTTGACGCTCTATCATTCTCTTTATCGTTTCATATGTATATTCCTTGCTGGAATTTTCATATCCGTCCGTTGTAATGATAAAAAGAACTTTACCTGCTCTGTCCTCTTCTTTTGCATACTTTTGTACATTTCCCATAAGATGAATTGTCTGTCCAATGGCATCCAGTAATGCAGTACAACCACGAACAAAGTATTCCTTCTCTGTAATCTTTGCTATCTCCTGTAAGGATACTCTTTTGTGTAGCATTTCAATCTTATCATCAAATAAAACCGTTGTTACGTTAGCTTCCCCTTCTTCCTTCTTCTGTTTTTCAAGCATGGCATTATAGCCTCCGATGGTATCCGACTCAAGCCCTGACATGGATCCGCTTCTGTCTAAAAGGAACACTAACTCTGATAAATTTTTTTTCATAATAAAAGACCTCCTGTTTTAATTATTCTTGTCCGAAATGCCTTCGCATCTCTGTTCTAAAGAAAGAATACTATAAATAAAAAGGTCTTAGGTCGCTTTTCAAGCGACATATCTTAAGCTCCAAGCAATGGCTGCTCATAAGTAAATAGTGCTTCATTTATCAAAAACATGTCATAGCTTCTATTTTCAATAAAATACCGAATAATCACATCAAATCGGTTACTTAGAGATAAGGTATAACCTGCTTTCATCAATAAGTCTTTCATCTCATCAAGCGACAATTCCAGAGAAATTGCCAATGCTATTGCTGTACTTTTCTTAGGCTGGTAATCCTTATTGCTTCGTATCTTTGAGAATAACTTACGGTCGATATTGGCTTTTTTATAAACTTGTACATCCGTTTTTCCTTTTTCATCAATCAAACGTAACAACATCTCCGAAAACATCTCATCAATATGATTTACAGCATCGTCCAGACTTCGGGGAGTGGATTCAGATACGGAATAACAAACGGAGGCATCAAAAGGAGCTTCTTTCGAAAGCTTTTTTCCCTTCTTCGTATCTCTTTCTTCAAATATGTCACACTTTTCATCGAATATTTGAATAAATTCACTTTGACTTTGAGTCCTATTTAACCTGCTCCTAGTCTCGTATCCATCGCTGTCTTCATAGTAGGTTTCAATATAATGATTAATCTCTTTATAGAGTTTTTCACTAAGTGAAATTGCTTTGCGGTCAAATACTACCAGATAGATCTCCATCTCATTATGTAATAAAAACTCGCTTATCGATGAAATCGCTATTTGCAATGCCTCATCCTTTGGATAACCGTAGATACCCGATGAAATCAACGGAAATGATATCGATTTCAGATGATATTCTTTCGCAAGCATTAATGTATTACAATATGCCATAGCTAGTAACTCTGCCTCTCCTTGATTACCACTATTCCAAACCGGACCAACTGTATGAATAATATATTTTGCTGGCAGATTATATCCTTGCGTTATGACAGCATGTCCAACTGGACACGATCCGATATTATCACACTCTTTTTGGAGAAGCGCCGTTCCTGCCGCCTTAAAGATTGCACCACAAACACCGCCACCTTGCTGTAGGTGGGAATTTGCTGCGTTAACAATGGCATCTGTATGCATTTTTGTTATATCGTTATGTATAATTTGAAATGGCATTTGACTCCTTTTCCTTTCTCTAGAATAAGTATCATTCTAATACCCTTGTTAGAAACTCGACTATATAACTTCTCTTTAATATATCATGATATTTATGATTATAATAGTTAACCTTCTATACCATTGCCTTAATCCCATTTAGTACAAGGTTCAAATAATTACATCTATCATTTACCTCATCCATATTAGAGTTAGAAGATATTACGAACTGCTTGGTACCCTCGTTAAGTTCAATTCCAACTTTTAGCGCTGTGCCTTCTATCATCAATATAAACCCTTTCACACTGCTTAGAGGATATTTAAATGGTTTCCCTAATATATACTTTACATGTATATTTCTATTCGTTATTAGAAATCCTTCCTTACCACTTTCAAATATTGTGGTATCAAACAAAAGTATCGGACTTTCATCCACCATGTTTGCGTATGATTTTATTGCATTATAATACTTCTTCTCAAACTTAGGCATATATCCGGGAATGCTGACAAAACCAATCACTTTATTAATTCTTGATTTATTCAACTCATTATAACAATATTGTAAAATGTTCGCAGAATCTATTTTGGCTTCTTGTCTGTTTGATGTTACTGCAACATTTACATTCGCCGTAGTCACCGGCAAAATATCTGTTTTAACTGATTGTAGTTCTAAGTTGTTGCCGCATTCCCCACAAAATTTCTGCCCGGTTGTATAGATACGGCCGCATTTTCCACATTTCGGTTGAGCTAAAGAATTTTCCATCTGAGATTTAGTGTTATATTCTGTTTGCGTGTTATATTCTGTTTGCGTGTTATATTCTGTTACCGCCTTTGATTCTACATCACTCTGATTACTACCTGACTCATTATTGGTTTGCAATAAAGTACTTTTATTCGCAACAAAATGATTGGAGGCTTTATCATATACCAGCTGATTAATAATTGCCAATAAATTGGGCAAAATATCCTTATTTATTTTATTGGGTATTATAACCATAGTACCGTTCTTCAAAATAATATTAATAGAAGCACCTAATAACTTCTTCTCCATATCAAATCTCTGAATATAATCTAAGGCTATTTTGACCTCTTGATACATTTTACTTTGAATATATAGGAATTCATTCGTAATCACAAATCCTTCTTCGCCGCCACTAAGTGAAGTAGCATCATGGATTAAAATAGGTATTTCATATTTTCCAATTTCCCTTGCATATCTATCCTTTGCTCTCAGATATTTATTATTAATCGTTGGCGAGCTCCATTCTGGAATCCCCAGATTATCTGATAATACACCCAAGTCAATTATCCACTTTATATATTTTGCTACTTCACCTTTTTTTAATCCAACTAGATGTGAATCTAACCTTTCAAGGAACTCTGACTTTACCTCCTCTGTTAAATCGATATTTTGGATTTTTATAATTAATTTAAGGCCTTCGTCAAAATTCAAGCTTGTAATTTCATTACATAAATCATTCATTGTCTGATAATCATAATCCACTATTTTTTTATGTAATTCAACTAAATAACCTCTAATATTTTCTTTCATAAAACCCAGATTTACAATTTGGGCCCTCAGTTTTTTAATTTGAGTTCTATCCATCGCATCATATCCGTTACATAGTTTGGCTAATTCCTCTTTTTCGTACCCCTCAATATTTCGATCAATCCGAACCACATATTCCCTCGTTAAGGACTCATCAAATTTATTAAGTCTTTCTTTCAGTAAAATGCTTTCTTCTCTGGACAAAGTATTGATGTCTTCGCATAAGCCTCCTATTTCTGCCTTATCTAATTCAGAAATTCTTGTCTTAATGCGAACAATATAAGCATTACTCTGCGCCAAAGTATATTCGAATCCAATTTCTTTTAATAACTGGAGCAGCGCATCTTTATCCATCGTAGAAATATCTCTACAAAGAGACTGTAATTCTTCGGCTAATATTAACTTCAGCCTTTTTCCTAGTTCTTCTTCATAAGTGTTTATTACCTTTGAATGCAAATTCCTTTTCTTGATTTCTTTCAGAATTTTATTAATTTCAGATTTCTCCATTTGATCCACATCGGAACAAATTCTATTCAAATATTTCTCAAATTCATCAGAATCCACTCTGATTTTAATTGCATTGATTTCAGTAGTAAATAGATCCGGAAACTCCTTTAGTTTATTTAATAAAACGCTTAATTGATCTATTGACATGAAAGCAATCGATTTACACTCTTCTGTATAATCATCTATTTTTTCACCATATCGATCCGCCATTTCATGAATCACGTCCCTAGCTTTTGTCAGTTCACTCACTAATAAATTAATTACACTACTATATTTTTTTCCATCCTCCATAGGTACTTTACAAAGATGAAAGGATTCATATTTCTTCAAAATCTTTACAAAAATGACGGAGCTCATAATCCCCTCTTCAAATCCGATTTCCTCTACCAGCTCGAAAGGAATACGCATACCCTTTGCTATGACACCTGCACTAGTATAAACGGCCTCTGATGTAATAATAAAACCACCCGAAAAATCACTGTCTTTATAAAATAACATCAGCGGCACTTCAATGTTATCAACCTTGTAATAATATCCAGACATATTCATCTTGTCAAATATTACATCAAAGTTATTATTAAACCCTTTAAATATTAGTGCACTTTGATTACCGGATGGCAAAGCCAGTTCATCGCATTTGCATTTTGTAGCCGTAACAATATTTTTTTCAACCTCCAGGTAAACGCCCTTCTGATTTCTAAAGGCTTTAAATTGTTTTTCCGCGTTAGCGTAATCGGCAATTTCTTTTTCTTTTTCATTTTTACCAGTTGAAACGGATTCAGGATGATCTTTCAGATAGAAAATGGCAGTTGTCAGAAAATCCATCAGGCCATTTTTACTACTTATCGTTGTATTATAAGATAATTCATATCTTTGCCCGGTTGTAGTTATAATTACAATTGCCTTTAAAAATCCGCTATTAAACTGTATTTCCTCAACATCAGTTAAGGAGACCTTATTATTTGGTAATTCTTTATGATATAAATGTTTATTGGTTAAAACAAACCCACTGGCTACACTATGAAGCATGGTATCATCAAAAACGAATATTGCTTCCTCATTATTGGATAATCTAGCAAAATTATTATTTGCCATTGCTAGTTTTTCATCAAAATTATCTGCCTCATACTTTAAAAACATTAATTTATTATTCTCATTTGAATATAATTCGCACCTCTTTAATTCCTTTAGCAGAAAATCAAAAATATTGAAACTAGTACGATTAGCAGCTATTCCCATCGCTTCTTGTAAAGTCCATAAGACCTCATTTGCGATATCTTCACACACATTTTTTCTTTTATATTCTATTGAAAAATCGGTTTCATAGCAATTTACGTGGGTATTGTTATTTGAATACATATTTACTGCTGTTTTCTTTCCATATGTTCCTGGCGCATTCGTCTCTCCTGATTCTAACTTAAAACATGTAATATCTTTAAATTTACGTGAACCATCTACTTTAATTGTTCCTACGCTATCTTTCCATAACATGATTACTTTGTCTTTCGTGAAAAAAATTGCTTCTTCCGATTTCGGTTCCGTATTTTTGATAAAAAACAATACCTCTTTCGGCTTAACCGAAATTGAATATTTATCTGAATATTTCGCCATTTCACTATCGAAATATTCATTTTCATAGTTTATGGCCAAGAACTTTAGAAACTTATCACGTTCCTCTTCTTTCGATTTTCGAAGTAACATCTGATTTATCTTATTATTGCACCCTTCTAATTTATCTTTCATTGTTTCATCATTAGAATCATAGGTCATATTACCGGCCTTACCGCCTTTTATAATCTTGATGATATTCCCAAATAATTCTAGTAAAACTTTTACATCAAAATACTTACAAACTGCAATTTGTAATTTTTCATGATCAACGTTTAATTCAATGTTTCGTCCCTTGATTGAAAAGCCGGTAAGTTTATCTAACTCTATCTTTCGATTGGAATTTGTAAAATATAAGTGTTTCAGTGTCAATAAGACATAGTCATCCCCGTCAACTCTATATTTTTCCTCATTAAATTCTTCAGTGGCTATCACACTTTCCTCTGACAGTTTTTCTACATGAGTTATATTAAACCATAAGATAGGATTAAGATGTTTTCTTTCCACACCATAATACTCCAGTTTTTTAACAATATTATTAACTGCTATCATCTTATCAATATCATCTTCACAAAAGACATTATAATCACAATATAGATTAGCAATCGCCTTGGAATTGTTAGCTAGATATGCCGTTACATTTTGTAACGTATTCTTTCCAAGCCCATTAAATAAATCACCTAATTCTAAAACTGTTGTCAAAATGTTGCGGTAAGTTATTTGAATATTCTCAATTAATTTTGATAAAAAATTTTCGAGTTTTATATCTTCTTGCAATTTGCTACACTGATAATTATAAATATCATTAATCGTTATTTTTGAATTCTCAACTTTAATTTTATGGACATCGGAAACTCTAATACATTTTCCTCGGCCATATTCAATTAGATTATAAGATATTTTAAATTTAAAGCTTTGATTTAATTTATCTTCACTGATCATAAACAAGTATTTTCTTAACTTGCTTAACTTTGGATCTTCCTTGACCAATTTAGGTACAAAGCTTCCTTCACTACCCAAAAGATATGTATCATATAAATCATTTGCACATTTTTTACATTTTTGCAGACACAAATCCAAGGTTTGATCCAATTGTGTTCTTTTAGAATCACCTAATAAAAATACCTTTCTCTTTTCATAATAGGAATTTGAAAGCAGGTATTCATTATATGAATTTCTTATTCGATTCGATGTTTCTTCAATCACATTTTTCTTTACACCAAAATGTACACCATAGGATTCCGCATTTGAAATAACCCATTCCATGTCATTATTCAATTTAAAATCTATCTTCTTAACGATAGTTCCATAGATGTATATTTTAATAGCATCAATATCAACATGAAAAAATTCACCGATTTTCTGTAATTGGTTATTCTCATCTCCATACTGTGCAATAATTACACAGTAAAAGTCAAACTCGTACGGATGGGCCAACAACATTTGACAAATAGCTGGTTGCACGCTCTCATAGTCAGGTTGCAGATTAACGACATTCTTACAAATAGCTTCCGCTTTCTGATAAGCCTCTTTTTCAAACTTATTAATTCTTTTTCCGGTTCGTTCTTCAAGAACGTCTAGATATGCATAATGCATATTAAATGCACTTTCCCATACAGCATCTTTTAATTCCTCTAAGGTATTATGATCATAGAATATAGCATCCATTTTCTTTCTGCAGGCACTGTCACTAAACATATTTCCTATCCCATTCGCAATTGAATGCATGAAGCCCGATGCCATATTTAATGCACCGGCTGCTACCATGCCCTTCGCTGCTCCTGAAAGCCCAAAACCACCACCGACAATCATTCCCCTTGATGCTTTTCTTTCGTTCCTATACATCTTGGTGGCTTCATTATCATTTTTAATCTCATAATATTTATCTACGAACTTTTGAAAACTATCCACTACTGAAATGTATCTAGTACAATATTGATCTAAGAAAATATCTTTATTAACATCATATATTCCATTTTCAAACAGAAGTTTTGAGCAATTCATCAAGACCGGTGTAATTGCATTCATTACCTGCTTGTCAAAATTCTTAACTAATCCACCCAAGCCATGGTTTTCACTCTTATATTGTTCTTCAAATTTTCGAGCGGCCTCATCTGCAAATGGTACAAATGTGTTTCTAAAACTATTGTACGCCTCTAAATCCTCTGTAATATCCAATTTGCTTTTACCATAATAGAAAGTTTTTGCCATAATAATTTGCCTCCTGTTGTATATTCTTGCTAGCACACATCGTTGTAATTTCAACCATTTATTTATCAATAATTATAGAATTTACCATTTATTATACCATAATTCGACTGATTATTACTATATATAAATTAAATATTACGTCTTTGCAAGAGTTGCTCAGAACACTTCCTTATGCTTAAATGATTCATTCCCAATCCATAGTTGTGCAGGAAAAAGCCGGTATCTGTGCATTCAGATACCGGCTAAAGCTTATCTTTATTTTACCGTTACAGTCTAATTTAGAAATCCAATATGCATCTGTTTCTTCTGACATGTCTTACGGTCTTCCCCACACCTCAGATACATGATTCACTGGTGCCCAATCTATAATATTATTGTCCTGTAAATCGACGAATTGTAATTTTGTCAAACCTTTCAGACAATTAATATTAGTGATTTGGTTAGTACATAAATTCAACTTTTCTAATTTTAACAACTTATTAAGGCTGCTAATATCATTAATATTATTATTATCCAAATTAAGATATTTTAAGTTGGTTAGTTCTCCAATAATATTAATATCACTCAAATTATTGCCTGATAACGAAAGTTCCGATAGATATCGTAAATCTTTTAAGTTGCGTAAATCACTAATATTACTATAATTTAAAACAAGCTGCTGCAAATATTTTATATTACTCAAAACACTTATATCACTAATCTGACCGCCATTAATATACAGTGATCTCAGATTTGTAAAGTATTTCAAATCATCAATGCATAACTTTTGTTCAGTATATATTTGTATGCTGTCAATTTTTTTTACATCACCAACAGTAATATTTCCTTCATTGACACCCAAGATACTTCTTGTAACGTCTTCTATCTGCTTATCTTTGAACTTAATCACTTTTTTATCTTCTTCAGTTGATACTACTGGCCTCCCTTCAACATAAAAGATATGGTCTACCGGAGACCAGTCATCAATATCATTCCCTGATAGATCTAAATATCTTAAATTAATTAATTCACTCAGACTACTTATATCACTAATCTGATTCCCTGATAAATTTAAAGATGTTAATCCTGCTAATCCCTTTAGTTCGCTTATATCACTGATCTGATTATCCGATAAATCTAAACTGCATAAATTGGTTAGTCCACTTAAGCTTTTGATATCAATAATTTGGTTAGCAGATATATTTAAATTTATTAAATTAGTCAATCCAGTTAGGCCAGTTATATCACTAATCTGATTATAAGATAAATCAATAGAAGTCAGGCCGGCTAATTCCTTCAGGCTATTTATGTCATTAATCTTATTACAGGCTAAAGATAAATATGTCAAGCCAGTTAATCCCTTCAAACTATTTATATCATTAACCTGATTATTTGATAATTCAAGCCATTCAAGCTTAGTTAATGTATTTAGATTACTTATATCATTAATCTGGTTGTTACTAAGCGTAAGCGATGTTAAATTGGTTAATCCTATCAGACTGCTTATATTTTTGATATTGTTATCATTTAAAATAAGACTTGTCAATTTAGTTAATCCCTCTAAACTGCTTATTTCATTAATTTGATTATACATCAAATCCAGTTCCGTTAGTTTTGTTAATTTTTTAAGACTATTAATGTCACTGATATGATTGGTATACAAATAAAGTATTTCTAAATTAGTTAATTCATTAAGACTGTCGATATCACTAATATTATTGGTACCTAAATAAAGATTTTTTAACTTGATTAGTCCCTTGAGACTATCAATATTACTAATATCATTATTAGCTACATTAAGATATTCCAAATTAACAAAATATTTCAATTCATCAATTGATTTGATGTACTGAGTAGATCCTCCATCCGGTGTTCTATCAACATTAAATTTAGTACATTTTTTAGCATCTCCAATTGTAATATCAAATTCCTTATCTATCATGAAACCTGCCCAAACTTGGAGTTCATGATCCTTCCATTTGATTGCAACATCATCGCCTGTAGCAACCTTGGTTTTTACAGTTAATAAGCTGCTAAAGGATCCAATAACCTTTTTCGAATTCAGAGCACGGACTTTATAATAATATGTTTTTCCTGATGTGAGCTTTTTATCTGTATATTTCGTTGTACTAACAGTTGCTATTCTTTTAAAGCCACTAACTTTTTTATTTGAACGGTAAATTTGATAAGTAACAGCACCGGGACTTTTTATCCATGATAAAACCACAGATTCTGTTGTAGCTTTATTTGCCTTAAAATCTGTTGGTTTACTAGGCTTTATATCATTTACACTAAAAAGATTTATTTCATTACTAATCGTTTTCTCCAAGCCTATACTATTAATATCTGCTGCACTTGATCTTTGGATCAACATAAAGCTTGTTAAACATAATAATAACATTGTAATAATAATTTTTACTTTTTGTTTTTTAATCATTTTCTATCCTCCTAATTGATAAGTAAATAAATTTTTTTCACTAAATATTGCTATAGATATCGATAGCCAAAGCTCATCATGGCTAAGCGCGAGCACAAAATCCTAATAGGAATATTTAGCCAAAACTAACTTACATAAATTGTAATGTTCCTTTGCTATAATAGCAAGTGACAAATGTAATAATTTTCAAATAATTGGTTTAAAAAGGTTAGTATCTCGCAAATCTCCAATTCAGTGGTTTATTCGTTAACTCCGACACAGATATACCGTTACCCTGTCTATATGAATATGCGTACACTTCTTTTAAAAGTGTAGATAATACATTTTTTCCCAGCATGGATTGACTTATCGCAAGTTGAATTTATCAAACAATAGAATAAGAGAGATTGGTATTGAAAGTTATTTTAATAATAAAAAGGATATATCTCATTACATAAGTTACAAAAAATGATTATTTATAGAAGAGGTACTAGTATGTTAAATCAAGAAAACGAATTAACTAAGATTATCACTAAATTTGCGGAGTCTGGATGGGATGTTATAGATACGCCGTCAAAGATATGGTTAAATGTTAATATGAACGGAGAAATACCAGAAGCAATTACTGCAGAGTTAGTAGCCGCAGTCAAAAAAGCGGATAATGAATGTGGAAATTGTGGTTGTGAGTTCGACCCTCTTTACAAGAGAGCGTTGGTATTATTATGTGCCAAGTAAGCAAAATCCGAGATAATCAAACTTAATTTTTAGTTATATAAACTATGTGTACAGTTATGTGCACATAAATCAGAAGTGGTGAGAACCCCTTTCTTTTCAGTATTTTCAGAGCAGGACTCTGGTTCGAATCCCGTCTCGCGCTTAATAAAAAATGGTCGCTAATCCTTATAAATCTAGGGTTAGCGATTTTATATTACACAAAAACATGCGTGCAGCATGTGATATGTTTCCGTGCTCATAATAAACTTACTGTTGATATCCTCATCTTTCCATATTATAATTAAGACATAAACTCAATAAAAATGAAAGGACTGGTAACATGCCTGAATTAAGTAGATTTGAGGGAATGATCATAAAGTTGCTTTTCAATGACACTGTTCAACATAATAAACCTCATATCCATGTATATTACGGAGAATATGAGGCATCAATAGGAATAGATGGCGAAATGCTTGCAGGAGCTATTCCAAACAAGCAATACAAAATGGTTGTCGGCTGGCTGGCCTTTCATGAAGAAGAAGCTTATTACGCCTGGAATAAGGCGGTAAAGGGTGAGCATTTCGATAAAATCGAGCCATTACGATAGGAGGTATTCGTATGTATATGATGAATGGGGTTGTTTATGCCGGCAATCCGTCAAGCGACATCAAGGTTCAAACAGTTAAGGTACTTGATGATATGATGATGATTGTAACATTTACATCCGGAGAAAAGATGCTATTTGATGCCACTACTCTTCTTTCCATGCCAGTATTTA
>Ga0123338_10004695_pt1 | contig 11863 bp, 7 predicted proteins | sample grotaG_FD_89793 | JGI IMG/M metagenome (GOLD analysis project Ga0123338, IMG submission 89793) | Glacier valley bacterial and archeal communities from Borup Fiord, Nunavut, Canada, to study Microbial Dark Matter (Phase II) -... | ecosystem: Environmental > Aquatic > Freshwater > Ice > Glacier ... | reverse complement strand
GGCGTGCGTGCAAGCCCGGGACCCTCACTCCACGAGTAGCCGAGCGGCAGGTTCTCGACGTCCGGCTTCGAGATCGAGAAGTCCGGGTTGTACAGGCGCATCTCGGTGTTGTGGCTGCCACCGTTACCGTTGAGGGCGACGATGAAGCGGCCGAGCACATCGGAATACATCCAGTCGGCCGACACGAATCCGATACCGAACTGCGCCCCGGCCTTCGTCGACGGCCCATCCCCGACCCAGCCACTGCCGTTCCAATCCTGCGTACCCGACTGGAATGTCGGGTCCGACGAGCGGATGAGGAACATACCGTTGGAACTCGCGCACGTCGACGCCGCAGCGCTCGTGTCCTCGTACAGCAGGTAGAACAAACCGTCCTTGTACAGCGCAGACGGCTGGCCCGCTCCGTACGAGTTGAAGGCGCAACCGCTGCGCGGCGACTGCTTCGCCGGTGTGCGAACGGCGTCACCGTTGTTCGCCCGCTGGAAGTTCACACCGTCTGTGCTCGTCGCCAACCCGACGCCCTGCGTCCCCCACTGCCCGTTGGGCGGAGTCGTCGCAAACGGTGAGCCGCCGTAGTAGAGGTAGAAGGTCCCGTTGACCTTGACGACCGACGGGTCGCAGGTGAGGATCGAATCGAACTTGCCAGCGGCACCCTGCGACAACACCGCTGTCGGCGTGCTCCACGGGCCACCGACCGTAGGACTGGTCGTGTAGTAGATCGTGTCGTTCGGCGAGCCGCAGAACCACATCTTGTACACACCACCGTCGAGCATCACCGACGGCACATACGCATAGCTCGTCGGCTCACCGAACTTCGGTGTGGTCACCGATACTGACGGTCCATTGCGGAAGTTGACGAGTGTGCCGAGTGGCGCTGCAGCCGCCGGGTCGACCCATCCGCTCCAGCCGAGTCCCTGTCCGGGCGTCGCCACGTCGATCCACGTTCCCGTGGTCGTCGTGATCGTCAGCTTCTGCTGAGGGTAAGTATCGACGAGGACGAACGTGCTCGTGATCGTCCCACTGGGCGCACCCAACGGTGCCCATCCAGACCAGCCGCTGCCCTGTCCTGGCGTCGAGTAGTCGTGATACACCTGACGATCGGCCCCGATGACGAACAGCTCCTGGTTGTTCGAGAAGTTCTCGCCGGCAGCCACCGACCCGACGATCCCACGACTCGGCTGGCCGAGGCTCGACCATTCCGACCATCCGCTCCCCTGTCCAGGCGTCGCGAACTTGTGATAGATCAGCCCGTCGGTGCCGGTGACGAAGAGTTCTTGATTGCAGATGTAGTTGATGCCGATCTGCACGTCGCCGGTGACAGTGACGCCATTCGGATGCGACATCGTGTCCCAGTTGGACCACCCAGTCCCCAGGCCGGGCGTGGCGAACTTGTGGTAGACGTTGCCGTCGTTACCGAGGACGTACAACTCCTGGTTGTTCGCATTGTTCGTTCCCTCGACGACATCGCCGCGGATCCCACCGGCAGGCGAACCCAACGGGTCCCAACCCTGCCAGCCAGAGCCAACGCCAGGCGTGGCATACAGGTGGTACACCTGGCCGTCCTTCGCCCGGACGTACAGTTCCTGGTTCCCTGCGTAGTTCGTGCCGTTACGGACAGCGCCGACAATGCCCGCCGCCGGACTGCCGAGTGTGGACCAGCCGACAGGACCCGATGTCGGGTCGTAGTAGTCGTGGTACACCCGCCCATCGGATCCGACGACGAACATCTCCTTGTTCGCTGCATCAGCGATCTGGAAGGCACTCGCAGCAGACACCGGAAGGTTGTCGGTCCTCCACAGGTCGGACGAACTGTTCGAGCGACACGCAGGCGAACCCTGGACCTGGATATGCGGATTGACGCTCGGTGCAGCAGACACCGGGCCAACTGATGCTGCAAAGGCGACGGTCGAGGCGATCGTTGATGCCACGACCAAGCGCCCGACAACGGCTCGGCGCAGACGGACCGTCATCGTCCGACCTCGAGCGAAACAATTGCGAGCGGGAACGCCCCCACGGCTCGGCCGTGACGCTGGAAGGCAGCACGGACACTGCCGAGGGTCAGACAGCCGTCGCCTCTGCGACACGCCTCACGTAGGTCGGTCATATCTGTACCTTTCGTCGATACACGAAGTCGTCACGACAAAGCAGTCGGTCACGTCATACGGAGGGTTCCGCGTTCGGCGCTCTTGTGAAGCACCGAGTCCTCATGTGATGAAGACGCAAGCGTACCGTGGCACCGCCTGCAGAACTCCGCATCCACCACGCAACGACTCAGAGTGGTGACGCTGCGAGAGGACACGACGAATCGGACGGTCGCCTGCGTCGCCTGCGTCGCTGCCGAGCCGCTTCGTTACAGCCGTTTCACGCTTTCGCGTTCGTTCCTGAACCAGGGCCTCGACGTGGCGCGGACCGGCCCTGCTCGGCCTGGCGCGGACCGGCCTGCTCGGCCTGGCGCGGACCGGCCTGCTCGGCCTGGCGCGGACCGGCCTGCTCGGCCTGGCGCGGACCGGCCGTCGGGTGTGTTCCCGACGGCCGGTCTGTTACATGTTTCGTGTTTCGTGTTTCGTGTTCTGTGACGGCTTTGCCGTCGGCGGATCAGATACCGATGCGCTGGGCGAGGAGCTCGCGGTGGTAGGTCGGGTCGCCGAAGAGCAACTCGGAGGACTTGGCGCGCTTGAAGTACAGGTGCGCCGGGTGCTCCCAGGTGAAGCCGATGCCGCCGTGGATCTGGATGTTCTCGGCGGTGGCGTGGAAGTAGGCCTCGGAGACGTAGGCCTTGGCGAGCGAGGCGACCGACGGCAGTTCGTCGTTCAACTCAGCGGCGCACCACATGCCGTAGTACGCAGCGGACTTGGCCGACTCGACCTCGAGCAGCATGTCGGCACACTTGTGCTTGATCGCCTGGAACGAACCGATCGGGCGGCCGAACTGCACGCGGACCTTGGCGTATTCGACGGCCATGTCGAGGACCTTCTGGGCTCCACCTACCTGCTCGGCGGCCAGGCCGATGGCGGCGAGGTCGAGAACCCGTGACAGCACGGTCCAGCCTTCGCCCTCGGTGCCGATCAGCGTTGCCGGAGTGTCGGCGAACTCGATCTTGGCCTGCTTGCGGGTCTGGTCCATCGTCGAGAGCTGCGTACGGGTGATACCGGCGGCATCACCGTCGACGGCGAACAGCGTGGTGCCCTTGTCGGTCTTGGCGGCGACGAGGATCAGCGAGGCGATGTGGCCGTCGATGACGAACGACTTCGTGCCGTTGATCTTCCAGTCGGTGCCGGAACCGGTGGCTGCGACGGTGATGCCCGACTCGTCCCACTTGCCGGACGGCTCGGTGATCGCCAGCGTGGCGATTGTCTCGCCGGAGGCAATGCCCGGCAGGTATGCCTGCTTGGCAGCTTCGTCGCCGGAGTGGATGAGAGTGTTGGCGGCGAGCACGACGGACGAGAAGAACGGGGCGCACAGCAGCGAACGGCCCATCTCTTCGAGGACGATGCCGAGTTCGACGTACGTATAGCCGGAGCCGCCGTACTCCTCGGGAATGTGCAGGCCCTGCAGCCCGAGCTGCTCGGCAGCCTGCTTCCAGACTGCGACGTCGTAGCCCTGGTCGGTGTCCATCTGCTCGCGCACGGCCGTCTCCGGCGACTTCGCATCGAGGAAGCTGCGGACAGTCTTGCGGAGTTCTTCTTGGTCTTCGGTAAACGCAAAGTTCATGTCGCCGATGCTGACATGCCGTATCCGAACTCCGCCAGTCGGTGTGTGTACACTTGTGTACGCATGTTGGGTATCCGCGAACTCCGAGCAGATCTTGCCGCCGCCGTCCGCCGAGCGGGCACCGGTCAGCGGGTCCCCATCAGTATCGGCGGCCGTCCGATCGCCCAACTCGGTCCGCTGGAGATCGAGGCAGGGCAGTCGACGATGGACGACCTCGTGTCTGCTGGACTGATCGTGCCGCCGCGCCGTACGGATGAGGGTGACCACACTCGCCCCGTACCGATCTGGAGCGGCACCCGCCTCGACAAAGCATTGCGCGAGGTCAGAGGATGACGACAACGTTCTTCGACACCAGCGCAGTCGTCGCCCTGCACGTCGTCTCTGCCCCCTACTCGGTTGCTCGCGACGCCCTGCAGAAGACGACCTGCGTCAGCGCCTTGGCGTTGACCGAAGCGTTGGCGGTGATCGCCAAACTGACGGACGAGGCCGTGTTGCAACGCGACATCGAGGATGCGATCCGCCTGCAATGGGATCGCTACAGCGTCGTGCCGATCGATCAGCGCTGCCTCGACAGGGCTGCGGAACTGCTGCGCCAACAGCCGCTGCGCCTCGCCGACGCACTGCACCTGGCAGCCGCCGACCGCCTCCCCCGCCCGATCCGCTTCGTCACCTTCGACGCCGGCCAGATCCCCGTCGCCCTCTCCCTCGGCTTCGACGTCGTCTCCACCTAGTTCGTCGTAGCTGCGGTCGGCAGCCGCGCGTCCCGTTTGCGGGACGTGGCGTTGCGCGTCTCGTTTGCGAGACGTGGCGTTGCGGGTCCCATGTCACCGAATGTGCACAGAATCGGCGACGTTCGGTGACACGGGCCTCGCCCCGTCGAGGCGTTCGTAGCTGCGGTCGGCAGCTGCGCGTCTCGTTTGCGAGACGTGGCGTTGCGCGTCCCGTGTCACCGAATGTGTACAGAATCGGCGACATTCGGTGACACGGGCCTCGCCCCGTCGAGGCGTTCGGTCATCTGTCTGATCTGGTCGACGACCCACGATGGCCGGTCGACGAGATCTTCGTACGTGAAGGTCAGCACGGCGTGACCGAGCAACGTGAGTTCCGTATGTCGTTGGGCGTCGACCTGTCGCTGCTGGCGAGTCGCGTGCGTTGCGTGGCCGGCGACCTCGACGACGAGACCACACGGGAAGAATGCATCGACTCGAGCGATTGTTCGGGCACCGTCGCGGAACACCTGTTGCGTGACGGGCGGCGCGATCGAGCCTCGGCGGAGCGCCGCGAGGAATCGTCGTTCGAGATGACTCTCGCCGCCCGTGTCGATGAGCGCGTCGACCAGACGCCGGTTCCCGTTCAGCCGCCCCGCCTGCTGAGCGAGTACTCGTTCGCGCAGCCGGCTCTCCGAGATGAGCTTGAGCCGGATCGCCGAATCGATAGCGTTCTCCGTCTCAGCCTTGGAAAACGCGAACAACGGGGAATCGAGGATCGTCCGCATTGCGCTCGACGTACGAAGACCGTCGACCGTGACGAGATCGCCGGAGACGAAGCGACGACGAGTCGAATGCACAACCGCCGAACTGATCACCGAGCGATTCCGACTCGACCTGTCAGTGAGCAGCTCAGGCGTGGATTCCGGAAAGCCGTCGAGGTGGAGCAGCCGCGACGCCGACCGACCGGCGACGATGCCGGCTCCGGCGAGATCTGCGACTGCGGCTGCGACGTTGCCGATCCATGTCGGTGCGACGCCGGGAAGGCGGAAGGACCCGGGCCCGGCATGCACGAGCCGACCACTGCAGACCAAACGATAACGCTCACCGCGGGTGACGCCGAATTCCTCGAGTTTGGCGGTGGCGATCACGTTGTGATGCCCGGCGACCCATTCGACGACCTCCGCCATTCGCTTGTGCATGCAACGCATCGTGCGCTGCCGGTGTCACACAGTTCCTCGGCCTACGTCCCGTGTCACCGTTTGTATACAGAATTCGCGACATTCGGTGACACGGAAGCAGGTGGTCGCCTCCCACTTCATCGGCCTACGTCCCGTGTCACCGTTTGTCTACAGAATTCGCGACATTCGGTGCCACAGAAGCAGGTGGTCGGTGACACGGGAGCCGGTGGTCGCCTCCCAGTAGCGTGGCGTTCATGACCTCGCTGCACTGGGCTGATAGTCGTCTCGAAGTTCACCGGCTTGTCGTCGGACCGTACGCCAACAACGTTTTCGTGCTGCGATGCCGTGAGACGGGCGAATCCGTGCTCATCGATGCGGCGAACGAGCACGAGAAGCTGCTCGAATTGGCATCACGCCTCAACGTCAAACGGGTCCTCGAGACACACGGCCATCACGATCACATCGGCGCTGTCGTGGCGATGCGTGAAGCCGGGTACGAGGTCGCCGTGACCGCCGCCGACGCACCGATGCTCAAGAAGGTCGGCTACGACGTGTTCATCGACGACGCCGAGATCATCGAGGTCGGCAACCTCCGCCTGCTGGCGATCCACAACCCCGGCCATACCCCCGGCAGCATCTCGTTCAAGGTCGAGGGCACTCCACTACTGTTCACCGGCGACACCCTGTTTCCTGGCGGACCAGGCAACACGAAGTCAGCCGGCGGCGATTTCGAGACGATCATCCAATCGCTCGACACGAAGCTGCTGACGTTCCCTGCTGAGACGATCATCCTCCCGGGCCACGGCGTCGATTCGACGATCGGCAACGAACGCCCGCACCTGCATGAATGGGTCGCCCGCGGCTGGTAGCCATTCAGGCCCGACGATTCCGTCGTCTCGAGGGTTGGTGCAGAAAGCGGCGGACGTGACGTCCACAAAACGACCCAACCCTCCCAGGCGCTCCGAGGATTGGTGCAGAAGCGGCGGACGTGACGTCCACAAAACGACCCAACCCTCTCAGGCGCTCCGACGCTCCAACACGCTCCGGCACTCCGACGCTCCAACACGCTCCGGCGCTCCGGCGCTCCAAGACGCTCCGGCACTCCGGCGCTCGGCGACGGAGGTCAGCTGATGGCGAGGGGTGGGACCCGGTATCCGTGCGTCAATTCGCTGAGCCATCCAGCGACGGCAATGGTCGTGCGGTCGTGAAGGTACGGGCCGACGACCTGGATACCGACCGGCAATCCGGCTGTGGTGAAACCGACCGGTGCCGATGTCGACGGCAGGTAGGCGGAACCGATCAGACACGCCCATGAGCAGAGCTCCTCGTAGCGGCGCGTCGAGCCGTTGACCTCGATGACGCGACTCGAGAAGGTGCCGTCGAACATGTGCTCGAATGCGGGTGTCAACGTGACCGGGCACAGCACGACGTCCCACTGCTCGAAGAACGTCGCCCACTGGTGACGGATGGCGGCACGAGCGCGGTCACGGCGCATCCATTCGATGTGTGACATCAACGAGTCGGAAAACGCCCCAGCGGCACGAGCTGTGAGCCTGGCGATCTGCTCGTCGGAGAGTCCCGCCGATGCAGCCGCGCCGACCAGGTCACCGCCCGACTGCGCCGCGGCCGCGGCGTCGATGTTCGGGCGGGCACCACGGTCGACCTTTGCGCCGGCCTGCTCCAGCGCGTCGGCCGCATGCTGGTAGATCCCGGCCATTTCTGTGTCGATCGGGATCGCCGGATCGTCGAGCCAGGCGGCGACCCGCAGACCGGCGACATCGAACGAGTCGGGCCACGGCAATTCGACGTTCCATGCAAGGGCGCGTTCCGGTACAGGCCTGGCGAGTACACCGAGCAGCAGATCGAGGTCAGCAGCCGACCGGGCGATCGGCCCGAAGCAGTTGATGTCCGACTCCGTCAGCCCGCCGCCGACGGCGTCGAGGTAGCCGAACGTCGGGATCAGCCCGAACGACGGCTTGTGGCCGAACACACCGCAGAACGCCGAAGGGATGCGGATCGACCCGCCGATGTCGGTGCCGAGTTCGAAGCTCGTCAGCCCCGCAGCGACGGCGGCAGCCGCGCCACCGGACGATCCGCCAGGTGTACGCGACAGATCCCACGGGTTGTTCGTCACGCCGAAGAGGTCGTTGAACGCCTGCACATCACCTGACCACTCCGACAGGTTCGTCTTACCGAAGACGATCGCCCCTGCGCGTTTCAGCGAGGCGACCGCGGGCGCGTCGTGCTCCGGGACGTGATCGGCCAACGCTTCTGCCCCGCCGGTCGAGCGGATGCCCTCGGTCTCGATGGCGTCCTTGATCGTGATCGGCAGGCCATGCAACGGGCCGCGCCAATCGTTGCGCAACGCGGCCCTATCGGCCTCGTCGGCGAGTTCCTCTGCGCGTTCGATATCGAGCCGGCAGACGGCGTTCAACGGCGCATTCAGCGCCTCGACCCGTTGCAGATAGGCGTCGAGCAGTTCTCTGCTGCCGAGCTCGCCTGAGCGAATCAGCGCTGCCTGTTCCGATGCCGGTTTGAGGCACACGTCGTTGCTGTCCATCGGCTCATCCTTGCACGGCGGCAAGGGAGCCGACGGTCGTCCACGTCGCCGGCGAGTCGTAGCCGATCGCCCACAGCGCAACACCGCCGAGAAAGCTCGTTCTGGCGAGATCGATCCGCAGCCGGGTGCCTTCGGCGTCGACGAAGTTGACCTGCCTGGTCTGCGTGCACGTGTTCGTCCCGTCCGTGTATTGGACCTGGTAGGTGAACGACGACTCGCCGGTCTGTGCGTCGAACACCGGCGTCGCAGCCCGCTTGGCCAACAGATCGTCGATACTGCGCTGGCTGACGTTCGTCTTGCCGGTCGGCGCGTCCGCCGAACATGTCCCATCGGTCGACACGACCCAGTTATAGCCATAGAGCGGCACGGCGAGGTCGAGTTTGGAGGTGTCCTTGACCGCCGCCGTGGCACCGGCGATCGCCCGCCGCACGAACGAGAGCGGGGCGATCGGGCCCGGCGTCGCGACCGAATAGTCGTACGCAAGAATCCGGAGCCGGTCGACAAGCGGAGCCAACGTCGCGTAGTCGTACACCCAGTATCCACTGTCGTCGGTGCGGCCGGCGTCGTAGATCGGCAGCACCGTCACCGACAACGTCTTACCCTGCGCATGCAGCCTCGTCGAGAGTTCGCCGATGAAGGCCGTGAAGGCAACGGAGGTCGATTCCCACGACGAATGAGGGTCGTTGTAGCCGAACTGCTCGTAGTCGATATCGATGCCGTCGAAGCCACCGGCAGTCACCAACGCAACGATCGCATCGGCGTGTTGTTGGCGTCGCACCGGATCGGCCAGCAACGTCGCCAGCGTCCCGGTCGACGTCTTGTCGAGGATCGACGGCATGACCCGCAGCTTGTGCTGGCGCGCCTCTGCAACAACCTGCGCCGACACCTCGGCGGTGACGGCGGGGTCGAGAATGATCGTTCCCGGATCGACGAGCGTGTACCAGAACGGCATCGCCTCGCGGAGGGAACCACCGTACGTCTGCAACGACGTCGTCGAATCCGGCAACAGGAACGCCGGCACCCAGGTGTCGAAGGCGATCGTCGCCGGCGCGATCGCTGGGGCAATCGTGCTCGTGGGGGCCTTCGCCGTGGGGCGGAACACGGCGATCGCCAGCCCGGCGATTATCACCGCCGACGCCACGAGGACGGTGACGGTGCGCCGGCGATTCGACGTCCGGGACGAACCCGACGATGTCTGCGTCGATCGGGCCGCTGGCTTGCGGACGAACCCGACGAGATCGTCGGTTCGCACCCCTTCGAGCGAATCGAGCATGCGGTAGGCCCCATCCGGCGAGATGGCGACACTGTTCGGGACCGCGACAACCACGCATCCGGCGGCAACAGCTGAACGCAGACCCGTCGGCGAATCCTCGATGGCGACACAGCGCTGCGGGTCGACGTTCAACGCCGCAGCTGCCGTCAGATAGGGCTCAGGATGCGGTTTTCCGAAGACGACCTCGTCACCGGTGATCGTGATCTTGAACGACCCGCTCGGCAATTCACGGACAATGGCATCGACGAGGCTGCGCCACGACATTGTCACCAACGCGCAGGGGATCCCCCGCTCGTGCAGCTCGCCGAGCAGCTCCCTCGCCCCGGGCCGCCACGGGATCTGCTGGCGGACCTTGGCGATGACGACGTCGAGCATGCGATTGACGATCTCGTCGATCTCCAGATCGACGCCCCCTCGATCACGCAACAATGCGGCCGAATCTCGCAGGTCGAACCCGGTGACACTCGCCTGATCGTCCTCGGTCCACGTGCCGCCGAACTCGCCGACGAGTTCGAGTTCGGCGTCGTGCCAATACGGTTCCGTATCGACCAGCGTCCCATCCATGTCCCACAGCACTGCCTCGAGGCGTGACTTCTTCAACGACGCCTCCACGTGCTCGACCGCTCCGCTTCGATGTTTTCACACTTCGCTCGGGTGTAATGGGCATGTGTCAGTCACAACGACGATCACGATGGTCCCGGCCACCCTGCCCGAACCGCACGAAACAGGGGTCCTTCGGGCCGATGGGCGTGCGCTGCCGGCCTACCGCGAGCAGTTGCGCAAAATTCCGTCATCGCGAAACGGGCTGAGTGTCGCCGGCCTGTACCTCCAGACGGCCACCATCATCGTCGGTGCCGTTTGGCTCGGCCCGTGGTCGTGGCCTGTCGCCTTCATCCTCATGGGGAGGACACACGCCCAGTTCGCTTCGCTGATGCACGAGGCCGCGCACCGGCTGCTGTTCGCCAACCGCAAGGTCAACGATGTCGTCGGGCGGTGGCTGCTCGGATTTCCGTCGTTCACGTCCACCGACGCCTATCGCCGCGTCCATATGGCACATCATCGTGACGAGTTCGGGCCGGACGAACCGGACATCGCCCTGTACGCCGGCTATCCGATCCCCAGGGATTCACTGCGCCGCAAGCTCGTCCGCGATGCGACCGGGCGAACCGGTTTCAAGCTGTTCCGCTCGCAGTTTCGCGGCCTGCGGTCCCCCGACGCCCGTGTCCGCCGCACGCTCTACAAGATCCTCGCCGTCCAAGCCGTCATGCTCGCTGCCTGCATCGTCAGCGGGCACTGGTGGATCTACCCGCTGCTATGGGTCCTGCCGTACATGACCGTCTGGCGGGTCATCAACCGTCTGCGCTCGATCGCCGAACACGGCGGCATGCAGCGTTCCAAGGACCGCCGCCAGACCACACACTCGGTTCGCCAGCACCCGGTCGCCCGCTTCTTCCTCGTGCCCTACAACATCGGCTGGCATCTCGCCCACCATGTCGACTCCGGCATCCCCTTCCGCAACCTCCCCCGCTATCACCGTTCACTCCACGAAGCCGGCTACGTCGACGCGACGTTCGAATATGCCAGTTACCCCTCGATCTGGAAGGCGCTGTCGCGATGACCCTCGACGTTGCTCTGTCCGTACTCGACCTCTCCCCCGTCTCGTCCGGTTCGACGGTCGGCGACGCGCTGCGATCGTCGATCGAACTCGTACAGTTCTGCGAACGCCTCGGCTACCACCGGTACTGGGTTGCAGAACACCACAACATGCCGGGCATCGCCAGTTCATCGCCAGCAGTTTTGCTGGCGCACCTGGCGTCGGTCACCGAACGCATCCGGCTCGGCTCCGGAGGCGTGATGCTGCCGAACCATTCGCCGCTCGTGATCGCCGAGCAGTTCGGCATGCTCGAAGCGATCCATCCGGGGCGGATCGATCTCGGCATCGGCAGAGCGCCCGGTACCGATCCGAACACCGCACGGGCGTTGCGCAGGGGCGGCAATCTCGACGTCGACGATTTCCCGGAGAGTTTCGACGAACTCGTCGGCTACTTCACGGGTGCCTCGACGCTTGCCAATCCGTTCCACCGCATCACCGCCGTGCCAGGCAAAGGCCACATGCCGCAGATCTGGATGCTCGGCTCCAGCGACTACGGTGCGAGAACGGCAGGGATGCTCGGGTTGCCGTTCTCCTTCGCCCATCACTTCGCCGCCCACAACACCGTGGCGGCACTGGCGATCTACCACCAGAACTTCACGCCCTCGGCCGGCCTCTTCGAGCCATACGCTTCGATCGGCGTCAACGTCGTCGCAGCCGATACCGACGAGGAGGCGCTCTATCTCGCCGGTTCCGGTCTGCTGTCGTTCCTGCGGCTGCGTCAAGGCCGGCCGGGCCCGATGCCGACACCGCAGGAAGCTGCCGAATACGACTACAACG
>Ga0123338_10004692_pt1 | contig 11867 bp, 12 predicted proteins | sample grotaG_FD_89793 | JGI IMG/M metagenome (GOLD analysis project Ga0123338, IMG submission 89793) | Glacier valley bacterial and archeal communities from Borup Fiord, Nunavut, Canada, to study Microbial Dark Matter (Phase II) -... | ecosystem: Environmental > Aquatic > Freshwater > Ice > Glacier ... | reverse complement strand
CTCGGCCGCGCTGCGGCTCAGCCGTCGAGCATACGGCTCAGCTGCGCGACGTCGGCATCGAGTTCGCGATCGGCGGCGCGCAGCGCGTCGATCCGCTTGACGGCGTGCATGACCGTGGTGTGGTCGCGACCGCCGAAGCGCCGGCCGATCTCGGGTAGCGACCGCGGCGTCAGCCGCTTGGCGAGGTACATCGCGACCTGCCGCGGCCGCGCAACCTCGCGCGCGCGCCGCGCCGACAGCAGGTCGGCGAACTTGATCTGATAATAATCGGCGACGCGGCGCTGGATGTCCTCGATCGTCACCTTCTTATCGTGGCTACGCAGCAGGTCGGCGAGCGTCTCGCGGGTGAAGTCGACCGTCACCGGCTTGCCGACCAGCCGGGCGTAGGCGATCGTCCGGTTAAGCGCGCCTTCGAGCTCGCGGACATTGGCGGTGATCCGGCGCGCGAGGAACTCGACGACGTCGTCGGGAACGACGAGTCCCCCCAGCTGGGCGCGCATTCCCGCGACCTTGGCGTGGAGGATGTTGAGTCGCAGTTCGTAGTCGGCGGCGTTGATGTCGGCGACGAGACCCCACGCCATGCGGCTGAGGATGCGGTCCTGGATACCCTCGAGGTTCTGCGGGCTGCGGTCGGACGTGATGACGAGTCGCTTACCGGCGCTGATAATCTCGTTCATCGTGTGGAAGAACTCTTCCTGCGTCGAATCCTTGCCGGCGATGAACTGGACGTCGTCGATCATCAGCAGGTCGACCGATCGCAGCCGCTGCTTGAAGCTGATCGTGTCCTTGGCGCGCAGCGCGGCGAGGAAATCGACCATGAACTTCTCGGCCGACAGGTAGGCGACCTTCGCCCCGGGACGGCGGGCGCGGAGCTCGCCACCGATGGCGTGCATCAGATGGGTCTTGCCGAGGCCGGTCGTGCCGTGGAGGAACAGCGGATTGAAGCCGATCGGGCCGTCGTCGGCGAGGCTGCGCGCGGCGTTGTAGGCGAGCTCGTTCGACTTGCCGACGATGAAGCCATCGAAGCTGTAGCGCGGCTCGAGCGGCAGTCCGATGCAGGGTGCGGCGGGGCTCGCGCTTCGCGCGGGCACCTCGTCCGGGCGGTCGGGACAGGCGGCGGTCGTCCGCGGTACGACGATCAGCGCGACGTGGCAGATGTCCGGCGATTCGGCAGTCCACAAGGCCCGCAGCCGAGCGAGGAAATGATTGGCGACCCAATCGGCGAGAAAGGCGGTCGGAACGCCGAGGCGCACCGCATCTCCCTCGCTGTCGAGAAAGGTTAACGGCTTGAGCCAGTTTTCAAACGTCCGTGCCCCGCACTCGCGCCGCAGCGCGGCGCGGACGTTCTCCCAACGCGCGTCGAACGCGCTGCGACCGCCCTCCCCATTCAACTCGCTGACCGGAGCGAAAGCACTTGTCGACAAGGACCATTCCGTCGCCATAGCTCGCGGACTCACCTCCATATTCGCCAGCCCCCGCCGACATGCCCCTGCCAACCGCCGAATCGCATCGCAAAGCGATCTGCGGACTTGATAACACTGGTTTTATCTGAGGAATAAACCCCCGCGGCATCGCTACCGTTAGCCGGCAATAACCACCCCGCGAACGCGCTATCAAGGCCGGAAACACCTCGAAGATTTAAATAAACCCGTTGACACGAAAACGCGCCAAAAGTGCCGATGCCCTCCCAACGGCCTGAAAACTCATGACCTAGCCGTTACGAATAGATGACACTGGCGTGACCGGCTGCGGCGTAAGCCGTTGGCCCAAAACAAAAGCGGCCGCCCGACTCGGGCGACCGCTTTTGTCACATCCATCAATTAGTGAGGCGTTAACCCAGCGCCTTGACGCGCTTGGCGAGGCGCGAAATCTTTCGCGCGACGGTATTGCGGTGGAGCACGCCCTTGGCGACTCCGCGCATCATCTCGGGCTGGGCGGCAAGCAGGGCGGCACGCGCCGCATCGGGGGTGCCACCGTCGATCGCCAATTCGACCTTCTTCACGAACGTGCGAATCCGGCTGACGCGCGCCTTGTTGATCGCCGCACGGCGATCGTTGCGGCGGATGCGCTTTTCGGCCTGGGGGGTATTCGCCATTCGTATCCTCGAACATCGACGACGCCGGACGTGCGATGCGCACCCCGGGGAAGCGCGCCTGTTATCGTGCAGTCCTCCACAGGTCAAGATCGGCAGCCCGCACCATCGACACCGGGGCGCTCAGCGTTGCCGATGCGCGCAGAAGAAGGTCGAGCGGCCACCCTGGACGATCCGCTCGACAACGCCCCTGCCGTCGGGACACGGCTCGCCCTCGCGGCCATACACGCAGAAGCTCTTGCTGAAATAGCCGAGCGTGCCGTCGACCTGTGCGTGATCGCGCAGCGAAGATCCCCCCGCCGCGATCGCAGCGTCGAGCGTCGCGCGGATCGCGGGTACCAGTCTCGCCAGTTTCGCCGCCGAGACGTCGCCGGCGGCGCGGCGGGGATCGATGCCGGCGAGGTAGAGCGCCTCGCATACGTAGATGTTGCCGAGCCCGGCGACGATCCGCTGGTCGAGCAGCAGCCCCTTGATCGGTGCGATGCGCCCGGCGAACGTGCGTTTGAGGTACGCCGCCGTCAGCCCAGGCCCGAGCGGTTCTGGACCCAGCGGGACGAGCGGAGGGTGGGCGGCAAGGCCGGCGGTCGCAACGAGGTCGAGGCTGCCGAACCGCCGGGCATCGTTGAACGCGATCGTCCGTCCATCGTCGAGGGTGAAGACGACATGGTCGTGCGCACCCCGCGCGGGCGGATCGAGCCGCATGCGCCCCGACATGCCGAGATGGAATACGAGCGTGTCGTCGCGGTCGGTTGCGATCAGCCCGAACTTGGCGCGCCGCTCGACACCGGTGACGCGCGCGCCGGTGACGCGCTGGACGAGCCCATCCGTGAACGGTCGCCGCAGCCCCTCGCGGTGAAGCTCGACCCGCGCGATCCGTTGGCCGACGAGCACCGGACGCAGGCCACGCACGACCGTCTCGACTTCGGGAAGCTCGGGCATGTCGTCAGCGCTCGCGAGCGAAGCGACGCCGGCGGCGCATGATGGCGTGGGGAAAGCGCGTCTTGAAGGCCTTCAGCTCGTCGCGGCTGTCGGGATCGGGATCGCGAGCCAGCCAATAACGATAGCCAGCCGGGTTACCACGATTACGGCGGTCGATAGCGAGGTTGTATCGCGCGACCGAGACGTCCTTCCTTGCAGCTGCCTTCCGCACCCAGCGTTCGGCGCGCGCGCGATTTCTGGAAGACTCGTTTGGTTCGAACCAGATCAGCAGGCGCGCCAGCTGAACCTGCGCGTCGACATTGCCGAGCATGGCAAGCCGCCAATAGATCGGCATCCGTTCGCCCGCTGCCTTACGGTCTTCGGTGGCGTGGAGGCGTTGCGCCAGTCGCTCGTCGTGGTCGTTGCGTCCCAAGGTCAACATCCCAGCGGCATATGGCCCGTTTGCCGCGCTGCCAACCCTCGGTTACGAGACGGGCTATGAGCGAGCCAGCCAGCCCGACCGTCAGCTACGGCTTTCAGGATGTTACTCCCGCTGAGAAGACGCGGCGCGTGACGAGCGTGTTCGAGCGCGTCGCCCGCCGCTACGATGTCATGAACGACCTGATGAGCGGCGGACTTCATCGCGGCTGGAAGGACACGTTCGTGCGCATGGTCCGCCCGCGCGCCGGTGAGCGCATCCTCGACATGGCGGGCGGCACCGGCGACATCGCCTTCCGGCTGGCGAAGGCCGGTGCCGAGGTGACGGTCGCCGACATCAACCCTGCGATGCTCGAGGTCGGACAGGCGCGCGCCGACCGGCGCGGCGTCGCCGGGCTGACGTGGCAGGAGGAGAACGCCGAGTCGCTGACGTTCGGGACCGAGTTGTTCGACGCCTATACGATCGCGCTCGGCATCCGGAACGTCACCGACATCGCGGCCGCGCTGCACGAGGCGCAGCGGGTTCTGAAGTTCGGCGGCCGGTTCTTCTGTCTTGAGTTTTCGACAATGGAGTGGCCGGGAATCGCGGCGCTGTACGACGCCTATTCGCACCGTGTTATCCCGCAGATCGGCCGCGTCGTCGCGCGCGACGAGGAGGCCTATCGCTACCTCGTCGAGTCGATCCGCCGCTTTCCGCCGATGGCCGAGTTTGCCGCGATGATCGGCGCTGCCGGTTTTCGCCAGGTTGCGACGCGGCCGATCCTTGGCGGGCTGGTCGCCATCCACAGCGGCTGGAAGGTGTGACGGCACCAGTCGTCCACGTCGGGCGGCTGCTGCGCTGGGGGCGAATCCTTGCGGCGCACGGTGCCCTGCGCGGGATCGAGACGAGCGCCGCCGCGCCGCCCGGCTTGCGGCGGCTGGCGTGGCTTGCCCGGTTCGGCACGCGGGCACCGCGGGTGCCCGACTATGCGGGCGGTTTCGAGAAGCTGGGACCGGCCGCGGTCAAGCTCGGCCAGGCGCTGGCGACGCGGCCCGACTTCATCGGCGTGTCCGCGGCCGCCGACCTCGCGCGGCTCCAGGATGCGCTGCCGCCGGTGCCGTTCGCCAAGCTCGAGCCGAGCCTCGACGCGGCGTTCGGTGTCCCGTGGGCGTCGTTGTTCACGTCGATCAACCCCAAGGCGGTCGGCGCGGCGTCGATCGCGCAGGTCCATCGCGGCGTGACCAGCGACGGCCGCGCGGTCGCGGTCAAGATCCTGCGCCCGGGCATCGAGGACGAGGTGGCGCGCGCCATCGAGACATACGAGTGGGCCGCCGACAAGCTCGAACGCATCGGTGGCGAGTTCGCCCGGCTGCGGCCGCGCGCCATCATCGCCCTGTTCAAGAACTGGACGCTTGCGGAACTCGATCTACGACGCGAGGCCGCATCGGCGTCAGAGCTCAAGTCGGCGATGGCGGCCGAACCCGACTTCATCGTTCCCGCCATCGACTGGCCGCGTACCGCGCGCCGGGTCCTGACGATCGACTGGATCGACGGGACCAAGCTGTCCGACCGGGCGGCCGTCGATGCGCTCACCGTCGACCGCAAGGCGCTGGCGGCGACGCTCGTTCGCAGCTTCCTGCGCCAGGCGATCGCCGACGGGTTCTTCCACGCCGACATGCATCAGGGCAACCTGTTCGTCGTGCCGCACGCCGGGGGACGGGCGCAGCTCGCCGTCATCGACTTCGGCATCATGGGCCGGCTCGACCGGCGCGCGCGCGTCTATCTCGCGGAAATCCTCTACGGCCTGCTGACGGCCGACTATCGCCGCGTCGCCGAAATCCACTTCGAGGCGGGCTATGTTCCGGCGCACCACGACGTCGGCGAATTCGCGACGGCGCTGCGCGCGGTCGGCGAGCCGATCCGCGGGCTGGCAGCGCGCGACATCTCGATCGCCAACCTGCTCGACGGCCTGTTCGCGATCACGCGCAGCTTCGACATGGCGGTCCAGCCGCACCTGCTACTGCTGCAGAAGACGATGGTCATGGTCGAAGGCGTCGCGCTGACGCTCGATCCCGACGTCAACATGTGGGAGGTCGCCGAGCCGTACGTGAAGGACTGGATGCGCGGCGAACTCGGCCCGCTGTCGCGCGGAGCCGACGCGCTCGTGCTCGGGCTGCGCTCGTTGGCGCAGTTGCCGCGCGTGTTCCGTCAGCTCGTCGCCATGGTCCCCGCCGAGGGCGCAGCGCCGCCGGGCCTCCCGCTGCCGGCGATCGAGGACGACGAGGTGCAGGTCCGCGCCCGTCTGCGGATCAACTGGCTTGTCGTCCCCCTGCTCGGACTGGGCGCGGCGTTCGGCTGGATCGCGGCGCAGCTGTTTTAGACGCGCCTGCATATAGACGGCACCGGCCCGCGCCCCCGCCCGGCCACCTTCGAGCAAATCCATGCGGGGTGGCCGGGCGGGGGCGCGGGCCGGTGCCGCTTCAGCGAAGCTGCAGGAAACGCTAGACCGGGATCGGAAACTCGATCGAATAGATGCAGGTGTGCGGGTCGTGCGCGAGCGGCGCGCGCATCTGGCGGGCGAGCCCCGTGACGATGCGCACGGCCGGGTTCGTCGGATCGCTTGCGATATCGTCGCAGAACACCTTCGAGGAGACGCTCAACCGGGCCGCTGCGTCGATCCGCTCGGCGCGGACCTTGATCTCGGCACGGCCGGGCAGGGTTGCGTGGGCCGCGAGACTGACAAGTTCGGTGATAAGGAAAGCGACCGGGACGGCGGTGTCCTGCGCGACCTTGAAGCGTTCCACCTCGCACGTCAGCTTGGGAGCGATGCCCTCGCTCGCGCCGATCGCCTGCTCGAGGCTGGCGCACAGATCGGTCGCGAGCGCGCGAAGGTCGACCCCCTGCGCCGTCGCGTCGTCGTACATCCAGCGATGCACGAGCGCGAGCGCGCCGACCCGCGCCTGCACCGCCGCATAGGCGCGCGCGACCGCGGGGTCGCTCGTGTCGCGCGCCTGGATCGACAGCAGGCTCGCGACGATCTGAAGATTGTTCTTGACGCGGTGGTGGACCTCGCGTGTCAGGCGACGCTGCTCGTCGAGCGCGCCGACCATCGCGGCCTCATGCGTGGCGCTGTCGTCGGCCATCCGGTCGAACGCGGCTGCCAGCGCCGTCATCTCGCTGCTCAGCCAGTCGGTCGTTCCCAGCCGGATGCTGCCGTCACCCGCGCCGTAGCGCTCGACCGCGGCGCGCATTCCGGTCAACGGCTGGACGAGCAGCCGGTTCGCGATCGCCCAGCCGATCGCGAGCGCTGCGAGCCACATCAGCAGGGGCAGCGCGACCCCGATCCAGCGCTGCGCGGAAACATGACCGGAAAGCGCGATCGTCTGCCGGTACGCCGACACCGTCACGTACGTCGCCAAGACCCCCAGAGGCAGGAGCGCGCACGTCAGCGCGGCGACGACCTTGACCGCCAAAGGCCAGCGGCGAAACGTCCATGCGATCGACGGCGATCTTGGCACGCGCTAGCTCAGCTTACGCAACAGGTCTTCGAAGGCATCGGGGAGAGGTTCGGCGGCCGCTTCCTCGAAGATTTGTCGGAGGCGCGAGCCGATCGCAGCGGCGCGTTCGGCGGGAGCGATCGATGGGACTGACGGGAGTGCAGCGGACTGGTGATCGCTTCGCGGAGGTGACGTCATCGGCGCCGGTCGCCCCCTGTCTTCGGTACCATACATCGGTCGTTGTCCATCGGAAACAAAAAACGGGTTCGTCTGTTCGTCGATCGCACAACGGGATATGCGGTCTTGTCCGAAACTAACCGTACGACCGTGAACGAAGGGAAAATCATGACGCTCGCTTCCGAAATTGCGCCTCACTTGCCGTATTTGCGGCGATATGCCCGGGCGCTGACGGGAAGCCAGAGCCACGGCGATGCATTCGTCAGGGCGGCGCTCGAGGCGATCGTCCAGGCGCCCGGCGACTTCCCGCGCGACGTCGACGCCCGGCTGGGGCTCTACAAGACGTTCCACGCGATCTGGTCGACGGCCCATGTCGACGTCGCACCCGAGCCTGGCGACGTCGCCAGCTTCGAGAAGATCGCGCAGGACCGGCTGGCGGCCATCACGCCGCTGTCCCGTCAGGCGCTGCTGCTGACGGCGATGGAAGGATTTACCAACGACGACGCCGGCTATCTGATCGACGCCTCCGCAAGCGACGTCGCCAGCCTTGTCGCCGAGGCGCTGGCCGAGATCGACCGCCAGACCGCGACCCGCGTGCTGATCATCGAGGACGAGCCGATCATCGCCATGGACCTCGAATCGATCGTCCACGATCTCGGCCACGACGTGACCGGGGTCGCCGTTACGCGCGACGAGGCCGTGGCGCTCGCCAAGGCGAACAAGCCGGGGCTCGTCCTTGCCGATATTCAGCTCGCCGACGCCAGCTCGGGCATCGACGCGGTCAAGGACATCCTCGAGGAATTCAGCGTGCCGGTGATCTTCATTACCGCCTTTCCGGAGCGTCTGCTGACGGGTGAACGGCCCGAGCCGACCTTCCTGATCACCAAGCCGTTCCAGCGCTCGACGGTCAAGGCGGCGATCGCTCAGGCGCTGTTCTTCAACTCGACCGCGGCATTCGCGTCGTGAGCCACGGGCCCGAGAAGCTGACGGAAACCGAGGCCAAGGCGGGGTCGAAGACCTTGGCCAACCGGAATGTCTTGATTATCTCGGTGATCATCGTGGTAATCCTGTTTGCCGGCGTCTTCGCGTACTTTGCGTAAACGGCCGCGATCGGGGCGGGAGGAACGGACATGACCTACGTTGCCGGCAAGGCACGCAATGCGACGCGCATGAAATCGGCGCCAGCTGCGGTGCAGCCCGAAGCAGTCAGGGACATCGGCAGCTATCTCCGCACCGCGTTCGCCGATGCGGCCGATGCCGAGCTTCCCGCTGTCTTTGCCGACCTGCTTGCCAAGCTCGGCGAGGGCGAGGAGAAGCCGGTATTCGTCCGCGACGCCCTCCCCGACAAGGAGTTCAAGGCGCAGCTTGCGCAGGTAATCCCCCACCTTCGCGCGTTCGGCCGCTCGCTATCGGGCAGCCGCGACCTTGCCGACGATCTGGTCCAGGAGACGCTGCTCAAGGCGTGGGCGGCGCGCGACCGTTTCCAGGCGGGAACGAACATGCGAGCGTGGACCTTCATCATTCTGCGGAACCTGTTCCTCAGCCAGATGCGCCGCGCGCGCTTCAAGGGCGAGTGGGACGACTTCACCGCCGACCGCCTGCTGGCGATGCCGGCAGGGCAGGACCGCCAGATCGACCTGAGCGACCTTCAGCGCGGGCTGCTCCAGCTGCCGCAGGCGCAGCGCGAGGCGCTCATCCTCGTCGGTGCCGGCGGTTTCGCGTACGAAGAAGCCGCGACGATCTGCAACTGCGCGGTCGGCACGATCAAAAGCCGCGTCGCCCGTGGCCGCGCGGCGCTCGAGGTCATCCTGACCGAAGGCCTGCTCCCGTCGCGCCGGCTCGATGCCGAGGCGAACGGCGTGTCGCCGCTCAACCAGATCATGGGCCAGGTCGACAGCCTCGCCCGCGGGTAAGGCGCGCTACTCCGCCGCGAGCCGCTCCGATACCGCCATGCCGCGCGGGCCGCGGACCAGCCGCCCCGGTCGTGCGCCCGTCGCGACGCCCTCGCGAAAGGTGACGACGCCCGACTTGATCGTGCACGCATAGCCGCTCGCGCGCTGCAGCAGCCGCTTGCCGCCAGCGGGCAGGTCGAAGGCGATGTACGGCTTGGCGAGTTTCAGCCGTGCGAAGTCGATGACGTTGATGTCGGCAAGCATGCCCGGCCGCAGCATACCGCGGTCGCCGAGCCCGTACATCGCCGCGGTATCGGCGGTCTGGCGCTTGACCGCGGCCTGCAGGCTCAGCTTGCCCGGCCGCTTGCGGTCGCGGACCCAGTGGGTCAGCATGAACGTCGGGGAGGCTGCGTCGCAGATGACCCCGCAATGCGCGCCGCCGTCGGACAGGCTGACGACCGTCGCGGGATGGTTCAGCAGCTCGAGGACGTGGTCGAGGTGTCCGTCGGCATAGTTGAGGATGGGCAAATAGATGAAGCCGCGCCCGTCGTCGGCGAGCATCGTGTCGTAGGCGACCTCCTGCGCGTCGCGCCCCTCGCGGGCGGCGATTGCGGCGAGGCTCATGTCGGGCGTCGGTTCGTAGTCGGGGTCGTCGCCAAGCGGAAATTGCAGCATCCAGCCGTGGAGGAGCAGATCGACGAGGCCGTTGTCGATCGGTGGGCGTTCGGCCGGGTCGGCGAGCAGCCGCGCCTTGAATGCGGGGTCCTTGAGCCGCGCGAGCTGCTCGTCCCACGGCAGCGCGGCGATGGCCACCCAGCTGGCGCGAGTGATGAACGGGTGCGCCGTGCCGCGCCAGTTTAGCAGCACGCCGGTCCCGCGCAGCGCGACCTGCGCCGTCACCCGCGCACCTTCGGCATTGGCCGCCTCGGTACGGGCGAGCTGGTCGCGCCAGCCCTCGTCGTCGAGGGGCGACTGGAGCAGGGCAAAGCTGACCGGCATGCCCGTCGCGATCGACAGGTCCTTCATCCACGCGAACTCCTCGCCGCATGGATTGAGATCGGACGCCATCTCGAACACGCCGTGGCCCGCGCGCGCGATCCCCTCGCCGATGCCGAGCAGCTCGGCACGGTCGGCGTAGGTTCCCGGCACGACGTTACCGTCGACCGCGCGGTGGAGGACGGTGCGGCTGGTGGTGAAGCCGAGCGCACCGGCGCGCAGGCCGTGCTCGACAATCGAAGCCATCGCCGCGATGTCGGCGGGCGTCGCCGGCTCGTTCGCCGCGCCGCGCTCGCCCATGACGTATGCCCGGACCGCGCCGTGCGGGACCTGCGTCGCGATGTCGATCGTCCGCGGCATCGCCTCGAGCGCGTCGAGGTATTCGGGGAAGCTCTCCCACCCCCACGTCATGCCCTCGGCCAGCGCGGTGCCGGGAATGTCCTCGACGCCCTCCATCAGCCCGATCAGCCAGTCGTGCTTGTCGGGCCGCGCCGGCGCGAACCCGACCCCGCAATTGCCCATCACGATCGAGGTGACGCCGTGCCAGCTCGACGGCCCGAGCTCGGGGTCCCACGTCGCCTGGCCGTCGTAATGGGTGTGGATGTCGACGAAGCCCGGCGTGACGAGCAGGCCGGTCGCGTCGATCTCCTCGCGCCCGTTCGTCACAACGATACCGACCGCGGTAATCATGCCCCCGTCGATCGCGACGTCGCCGGCGAACGGCGCGCCACCCGATCCGTCGACGACGGTGCCACCGCGAATGACCATGTCGTGCATCGCCGTCCTCCCAAGCAGTTTCGTCTAAGCGTACCACCAAATCGTCACCGAGTACCGCTCAATTGCGTGTGCCGTGCCGTCCCGCTAGAGCCGCGTCATGAGCAATCAACAGACCGCCCTCGGCGACGATGCGACGATCGAGTCCCACGACGATCTCGCCGGGGTGTTCGTCCGCGGCGAGAAGCCCGCTGCCGGCTGGCGCATCGGCACCGAGCACGAGAAGTTCGTCTACCGCACCGCCGATCATGCTGCGCCGACGTACGACGAGCCGAACGGCATCCGCGATCTTCTGAAGGGCATGGAGGCGTTCGGCTGGGAGCCGGTCGTCGAGGACCATATCGACGGTCCCAACGTCATCGCGCTGAAGGGTCCCGACGGCGCGATCAGCCTCGAACCCGCCGGACAGTTCGAGCTGTCGGGCGCGCCGGTCGAAACGATCCACGACACCTGCGCTGAGTCGAACCGCCACCTCGCGCAGTGCCGCGAGGTCGGCGACCGGTTGGGGCTCGGCTTCCTCGGGCTCGGCTTCTGGCCCGACAAGCGGCGCGACGAGCTACCGGTGATGCCCAAGGGCCGCTACGCGATCATGCTGCGGCAGATGCCAAAGGTCGGCCACCTCGGCCTCGACATGATGAAGCGGACCTGCACCATCCAGACCAACCTCGACTATGCGAGCGAGGCCGACATGGTAAAGAAGTTCCGGGTGTCCCTCGCGCTGCAGCCGCTGGCGACCGCGCTGTTCGCCAACTCGCCGTTCACCGAAGGCAAGCCGAACGGCTTTAAGTCGTTCCGCAGCCACATCTGGACCGACACCGATCCGCACCGCACCGGCACGCTGCCGTTCGTGTTCGACGACGGCTTCGGCTACGACCGCTATGTCGACTATGCGCTCGATGTGCCGATGTACTTCGTCTACCGCGACGGCGGCTATATCGATGCCGCGGGCCTCAGCTTCCGCGATTTTCTCGACGGCCGCTTGACCCCCCTCTACGGCGAGAAGCCGACCGTGGCCGACTGGAAGGACCATCTGTCGACCGCCTTCCCCGAGGTGCGGCTGAAGGGCTATCTCGAGATGCGCGGGGCCGATGGCGGCCGCTGGG
>Ga0123338_10004690_pt1 | contig 11873 bp, 6 predicted proteins | sample grotaG_FD_89793 | JGI IMG/M metagenome (GOLD analysis project Ga0123338, IMG submission 89793) | Glacier valley bacterial and archeal communities from Borup Fiord, Nunavut, Canada, to study Microbial Dark Matter (Phase II) -... | ecosystem: Environmental > Aquatic > Freshwater > Ice > Glacier ... | reverse complement strand
ATTATTAAATATTTTGGGCAAAATGACATGAATGCAGAGGAACTTCTCAGACGGTATGCAGCCGGAGAACGGGTTTTTCGTAAAGTAGACCTGGGCGGGGTCAATATGTCAAGGACAAATTTGCGGGATATTGACCTGAGTGGAGCTAGTTTAAAGGGTGCAAGTGCGATCGGCATAACCCTCTACCGAAAAAATGGGGTTAGAGCCTCCCCCTTCTAGGGGACTTTCTCTATGTTTTTGGAGAGCATCAACCATTCCTATGATAAATATGTTATCATAGATAGGCAGGAGGAAAACCAGATGCTCACTCTCGAATTCAAGACTTACGCAAAACCAAATCAGTTTCAGGCAATTGATGAAGCGATTAGAATTTGTCAATTCATTCGCAACAAATCGATCCGTCTTTGGATTGATGGTGGAGCGAAATCATGGTTCGAGCTTTCTAAGTATTGTGCGATTTGGGCATCTGAGTTTGACTTTGCGAACAATTTAGGCGCGATGGCTCGACAAGCCAGCGCAGAAAGAGCATGGGCTAGTATTTCTCGCTTCTATGAAAACATTAAAAAAGGAATCAAAGGTAAAAAAGTCGGCTTTCCAAAGTTCCAAAAAGATTGTCGTTCTGTTGAGTATAAAACCAATTCTTGGAAGCTTTCAGAAGATAGAAAAGCAATCACCTTTACTGACAAGTGCGGAATTGGTAGGCTGAAGTTAAAAGGTACTCGCGACCTAAACTTCTATCAACCAGACCAAATTAAACGGGTGAGATTGGTCAAACGTGCAGATGGATATTACGTCCAGTTCTGCATTCAAGTAGACCGATTGGAAACGATTGTAATCACAGGCAAAACTGTTGGATTAGATGTTGGGCTGAAAGAGTTTTACACGGATTCAAATGGTAAAACGGTTCCGAACCCTAAGTTCTTGCGTAGAGGTGAAACACGGTTAAAACGTGCCCAACGTCTTGTAAGCCGGAAGGTAAAAGGTGGGTTGAATCGCCGAAAAGCCAGGGTGATTTTAGGTAAGCGACATCTCAAAATAAGTAGACAGCGTAAAGACCATGCTATTAAATTAGCAAGGTGCGTAATCACATCAAACGATGTAGTGGTTTATGAAGATTTGAGAGTGTCCAATATGATTAAAAATCACTGCTTAGCAAAATCAATTGGCGATGCTTCTTGGTATCAGTTCAGAATGTTCTTAGAATATTTTGGTAAAGTGTTTGGTCGGATTACCATTGCGGTGAACCCTACTTATACCAGTCAAGAATGCAGTAATTGTGGGGAAGTCGTTAAAAAATCTCTATCCACCCGAACCCATGTTTGCGAATGTGGATGCGAGATGGATAGAGATCATAATGCCGCAATTAACATCTTAAATCGCGGGATAGGTACGACGGGACACGTCGGAACTTCGATCTAGCAAGATCGTAAGCGCTTAGGGAGATTAGACCCCTGGGTTAGGTGCGGTAACGCTCTTAATTTAAGTCCGATCGCTGAACTAAGAATCCTCACGCCTTTAGGCCCAGGAGTGTCAAAGAGCCAATCTCTATCAAGCAGATATCAGCCAAGGGAACTTCTCCCAAGCCAACCTTATGTCGGCTAATTTCGGCGAATGCAGGGCGGTAGGAGCGAATTTGAGCGGAGCCATCTTGCGGAGTGCAGTGCTCAGTGGAGCCGATTTAACGGGGGCGAGTCTCAGAGGTGCAGACATGAAGGATGCAAACCTTCAGCGGGCAATTTTGAGTCATGTTTTTGCCGTTAACGTTAACTTGCAAGGTGCCAACTTGACATTGGTAAAACTTTGCGGAATCAACCTCAGCAAAGCGAATTTAACCGACGCCAACGTAACACAAGCTGACCTCAGTTTTGCTAACCTAACTCAAGCAAATCTGAGTTGGGCAAATTTGAGCGAAGCAAATCTCGAAAAAGCAGATTTGAAGGGAGCCGATTTGAGCGGAGCTAACTTGAGCTGTGCAAATCTTCATTTAGCAGATTTGAGTGGAGTTTCTTTGAAGGGAGCAAATCTCCGGGGAGCGAACTTGCATCAAGCTTCTTTGCGCGGGACAAATTTGAAGGAGGCGAATTTGAGGGAAGCGATGATGCCTGATGGGAAAATTTCTGAGTAGATAACCCGGTAAAACAGAATTTAAAACCGCAGGGTGCTGGAGGCGCACCCTACATTTAACCTAATTCCTGAATCTATTGGCTGAGGAGATTTAATTTTGCCTTCAGGTGACGCAGTGTATTTGAAAGAGGAGTGGCAAAAAATATTGTGTACAGTCTAATCTACTACTTTCAGCCAACCCCGCCGAACGGCGTGGAGCAAGCGGTTGATGGCTGTTTGATCTTCTTCGGTGAGACAGTCATCTAAGAGTGCTGTCTTGAGCTGTTGTCGATGAGTGGGAGTCAGCAGACCGGAATGATATACCTGAAAGACTAGCTCTGCGATAGTAAATTGAGGTAGAAACGTTTGGGTCATCATATGTTTTTTATTGAACTCGCTTTTGATAGTATTAACTAATTTTCCGAATGTTTATGTGATTTAACTACGAGATTAAATGTGATCGATTCGAGCTTAATTAGTGATTTGTGTCAGCCGGACTTGGGGATCGGATGTTTGCTCGATCGCGCTGCAACTCGAAACACAAACTCCGTCCCGATTCCTCGGTTTTGGCAACTTCGATATCTGTAGTCTTTGTTAAGAGACTCTGACAATTAAATTAATATTTTTCTATTAACAAATTAGTAATAACTGCTAAATAATATCGATCGACTTAACTAAATGTAAAAGTTTTATGGTGTTTAAAAACGCGCTTTGGTGCTATTTACTGAGTGTCTTGCTGTGAATTTCTTTCCGTGTATTTACTTAATTACTGCTAAGGACTAATATCAAATCCGCTAGCATCGGAATTATTAATATTACTCAAAGCCCTGACACGGCAGTGCCGTGTCCTCTATGTCTTAAGATCAAAAATCCCGGCTTCTTTCCGAAACCGGGTTCGATCAAAACGATCGCAGCACAATATTTTTTTGAGAGGGTTAATGGAGCGACATACTTAGGAAAATCTGATTGCGGGCAAAGTTTTGGGGGAGAGAAAGTAGAAATACCGATCGACCATTGTTGTCTGAGGGGACTAATCGGAAATCCTGACCCATCCGCGGCGGATGGCGTGAAGCAGGCGGTTGACTGCATCTCGGTCATCTTGGCTGAGAGCGCTTTGGCCCAATGTCCGCAATCCGTGACTTTCAGTCCGAGTCAGATTGCCTGAATGGGTGACTTGATAGAACAGTTCAGCGATCGCGCGGTCAGATTTTAAAGTCAAAGCTTGCATGAAACCTTTTTTAACTCAACTGTTCTAATATCCAGTATTTGAGAACAAAGTAAGGTGATTGCAGTCTGCTAGCCTGTGTGATCCTTCTTGACTCGACTTGTGATCGAAGTCTGGTAGTGCTTGTGATTTAAATCACAGAGGATGAGATATCTCGATCGCACTTGCTGTCAATCGAGTCAATCGCCTCAAAGTTTGACGAAACCTCGAAAAGCTCTGAGTACCAGATTTTGAGTGCGGCGCGATCGACCATAGGGCACAATCTAGATTCGGAGACTTTTGAAGCTTTGGGTTCTCGACAGTTACAGGCTCCGGCGGTCGAAAGTGGCGATCGGCGACTTGCACCCTGAGATACAATACAGATGAATAGTTTAATCCCATTGATGGGCTAGTCGGTAAAACAATGATAATCATAGGCTACTTTTCGATTGCCTTAATCGTTTTTTTTGTTTGGTTTAAGAGTTTTTGGAGCGATACTGCGACTTCTAAAAAAGACTTGATCTCTTGGATAGCCTTAGTAATCGGGCCTCTGGTTTGGCCCGTTGTTCTGCCCCTATCTATTTTGCAAATTACCAGCAGAAAGTCGGTTGTGCAGGCAGATAAATCCGAGCAAAACATATAATAAATTGTAGGAGTAACTGACTTAAACACAGTCTGTTGTCTCGTCATAGATTATCTCCATGCAGGCTCCTAGCAGTCATCCTAGCAGCCATCCTAGCAGCCAGTATGTCATTGTGTTGCAGGGTATAAAAAATGTAACTAGAAGGTGTAATAAAATAAAAATGCTGAATTCCAAAACAGTCTTTTTTTACTGGTTTCAACTTCTACCTTCTCCTTTTTGATGCCTGCTTTTCTGCTATCAAGTCATGATTTAATGCTGCCGCTTTCGCCAAAACTGTTAGACCCAGATTGTCGGACTCTTTTGATGCAGCCAAAAATCATTTATCGCTTGCACCAACATCAAACTCGATCTGAAAGGTAACACGATTTATTGCTGGCACAACTATAATTTTAGACATATTTTTGTGTTTAGCCGATCGACTTAATAATTTTTAGTGCTTCCGACCAGGGCGCGCAATTAATCGAATTGAGGAAAATCGCAGGTGTTTTAAAACAGCTCTATTCTTTATGTTGCAAGCTTTTGCAGCTCTATTTGCTCAAATTGCAGTAGTTTTCAACAAAAAATTGTAGAGTCCGATATCGCCAAAATAGCCTAACTCTTACCCCAGTTAGATAGACAATTAAAGGCAGAGAACACAATATGAAATAGGCAGAAAACTCTTTCAAATCGTGAGTAGGACTGGTTTTATGCGATCGGGTATCAGGAGTAAGTAACGCGAGCGATGGCGTTCCGCCCCGCAAGCTACGGATGTTTTTTCTGGTGCTGCCTTTTCGGGAACTTCTCAAAAAGAGTGCGGTCACTGTATCCAAATTTGCTATTTTCCCAAAAAGCTAGGAGTGAAAATCAACGAAATGTCAGAGAAGCCAATTTATCGAATTCTCAATCTAGTGTCGGTGCTAGCGCTGACTTACTATGCAGCGACTTCGATCAATTATATTGTCCAGAGCGATAGTCACATCTACAGCTACGACAGCCAGAGTCAGTCCAACGAGTCAACAGCGCAATTAGAAGCACACCGCTCAGGTAAATAGTACAGCTTGTCTATGAATGCCAAACCAAAATTGGGAACTTGCTAATTGTTAATGAGCAGATCGGAGTTAACAATTAGCTATAAAATATTTTATGAAAACTTAATATTTTTAAATTTAACTCGAAAAACTTACCGGATATCGGGGCGCAGTGTCGCTCTAAATAGTCCCCGGTCGCTGCTAAAATCGGCGTTGCTGAATTTAGGTATGATTCACTCGCTATAGCAATCCCTGAAATTTAGAGTAGGGGCAATTCATGAATTGCCCCTACTCTAAATTTCGCAGGCAAATCATACTCGAAATCAGCAACGCCCTAAAATCTTTGTCTGTTTGACGCTGCTGGCCGAACCAACAGAGCGAAATTCAGATGCTGCGTAGCTTATTTTCAGCTTTGACAGTATTGTCAGAACTCCGGCTGCCTACCCGAAATATCAACGAAATAATACAATCCGTGTAGGATCTAATTCTGTGGATAGATGCGGCTGGTGGCAGATAATAATGTGTGTTGCTAGACCTGATTTTTTAGCGAAAATCTTCGGTTGAGCGCGAGGGATCTCGGTGGGAAAATCAGGGTGCTGAGCCTCAAAAGTGCTTCCTGGACTTAAGTTGAGGATAAGTCAACGAAACAGAAAGCGGTAAAAGCAAGCGCTTCAATCGCTTTCTCAGGCTTTGTTCGATCGATCGGGATCTGGGCGGCCTGAGCTGGCTTTGAAATCAGAAAAAAAAATTTTGATTTCTGGGGAACTATTGGGGAAACTCAAAAGTCTGGTGAACCAGAGTCCACTGAAAAGTCGCAACTCCGTTATCGCTCCATGGTGGGCGATCAAACTTTGGGGCGATCGACAGTTGCCAACGACTGGGGTGCAATTCTCAATCTTGAGAGCATACTCCGATTAAAAATGGTTTATGTGTATTTCCCGGCTATTGTTTTAAAAATGACTAGCCGCACCCAAGCTGAGTATGGTAAACTCACAAACGTTTAACTGGAATATTTTCATGTTAGAGGAGGGAGTGGTGGAGTCGAGAGTCCAAGGCAGGAAACAACCGATATTTCCGGCTCAACGAATACAGGATTCAACTCGCGACCAGCGTCTCCCTGCTGACAATTTAAATTACATGACAGCTTATAGCAGCCGGGTAAATTAGGGTCTCAGCCGATGTCCGGTTTCAATTACTGAATCCCTTTGGAGGGAAAAGTGTATTGTAGAAAAATGATTCATCTTTTAGGAGGAGTGTAAATGACTCAGGTAACGAATCCAACAACCCCAGTATCTTCAGTTCCAAGCCGTGGGGGTCTTGATGTGATTGGTACTCAAGGCGATAACCGGTTGAACGGCACCGAACAAGCTGATATCATCCTCACTTTTGGGGGCAATGATGTCATCTCTGGTCGCGGTGGCGACGACCTGATTATTTCCGGCGGCGGCAATGACAGTATCGGCGGCGGCGGCGGCAACGATGCTATCTTTGCAGGCAGTGGCAACGATGTGGTCGCTGGTAGCGATGGCGACGACAGGCTCTTTGGCGGTAAAGGGAATGACCTCCTCGACGGCGGTGCTGGCAATGACTTGGTTTCTGGAGATCAAGGCAACGACACCGTACTCGGCGGTACTGGCAACGATACAGTCTTTGGCGGCGCTGGCAACGATATTGTCGGCGGTGGCGACGGCAACGACAGCCTGTTCGGCGGTAAAGGCAACGATACTGTCGATGGCGGCGCTGGCGATGACTTTATCTCTGGCGACAGAGGCAGCGATGTCCTGACTGGCGGTGCTGGTAGGGATACGTTCTACTTCGCGAGTGCTGGTGGCGAGTTCGGTGTAGACACAATCACTGACTTTACGCCTGTAGACGATAAGATCCGCTTGAAGACGGGCGGTGTGTTCGCTGGTTTGGGCAGCAGCTTCGATTCCACTGAGTTTGTGATCGATGCTGGTTTCACAGGCAGCCCAACAGCAGCCACGACGAACAAGTTGGTCTACAACCCAACAAGCGGTCTGTTGTACTTCAACGGTGGCAGCGGAGTGCTAACTGTTGCTCAGTTGCAGCCTGGCCTGACAATTACCTCGAACAACTTCGAGCTGTTCTAGATCGACTGGCAGTTGTGGGGCTGCACCGGATCGAATTTGGGGCTGTTCTCACAATGCCGATAGTTTTAAAGGATTTCAACCTCACTCTGCTACAAGCGGGGTGAGGTTGAAATATTCAATGCAGGAACTGAACCTGGGGCAGTAAAAAAAGCATCGACAGTTATTGATAAAATTAATCGATCGCCCGATCGAACGGCAAAATATAAATAGTCGGAAAATATAAAAATTTAAAATCAGAATTTGGTAGGTTCCCCCCCCAGCGGGGAAGAAACAGCAACTTCTGGCGAGCAATGAACACTGAAGAATACATCCGGCAAGCCCAAGTTTATTTGAACCGGGGGAAGTTAACTGAGGCGATCGATCTTTGCCATCAGGCGATCGAACTACAGCCATTTTCGCCGCTGGCTTACACGACTTTAGGCGAAATCCTCGAAGCTCAAGGCGATCCGACGGCGGCAAGAGATGCTTTTGTGCAAGCTTTGGAGATTTCACCAGAGTTTTTTAGGGCTCATGCTTATTTGGGTCAACTTTATAGCGAGTATTCGTGGCTGGATGAGGCGGTTTTTCACTATCGGCAAGCTCTGGATTTGAAGCCGGACTGGTCGGAAGTTCATTATAACTTGGGAAATGTTTTTCACAAGCAGGGTAATTTGTTGGGGGCGATCGACTGTTACCGAAAGGCGATCGTTCTTAAACCAAATTATCTACTTGCTTTATACAATCTGGCTACGGTTTTAGATCAGAATAATCAGCTTGAAGCGGCAATTGATACTTACCGACAGGCGATCGATCTGAAGCCGGATTATGTGGAAGCTTACAACAATCTGGGCGCGATTTTGCTCAAGGACGATCGCCCAGAGTCGGCGATTGAGGTTTATCAACGGGCGATCGAGATTAAGCCGGATTGGGCGACGCTGCACAATAATTTAGGGCAGGTGTTGCTCGACAAAAGTCCCGAAAGGGCGATGGCATCTTACCTCACGGCTATTGAGTTGGAGCCGGAGATGGTTTTGGCTCATTACAATTTGGGGAAGGCTTGGCAAATACAGGGGGAACATTTGACGGCGGTTGCTTGTTTCGATCGGGCGATCGAACTCGATCCTGAGCATATTTCGGGCTATACAGACGCTGGGTTTTCTTTAATGGTTTTGGGCAAAATTGCTGAAGCCATGCCTTATTTTCAGCAAGCGATAGCTCTGAAGCCCGATTTTGTTGAGGCTTACTCCCGTTTGGCAGACAGGCGTAGAGTTGCTGCTGTAGATGATGATGAATTGTCAAGGGCGATCGCTGCGTGCGATCGATTTCTCGCAGCACTAACGGGAAGAAGTCAACCCCAAGCGCAGCCAACCCCCCCCTGCCCCCCCCAAGGGGGGAAATTCAGGAAGAAGGAAGAAAAAGAAACTATGCCCGATTCCCAATTCCCAATTCGCGAAATTTGCGATTATCTAGCAGAAATTTACTTGCATTTGGGGAATGCTTTAACAGACTACGGCGGATATCAATCTGCTGCTGCTTATTATCAAAAAGCTTTGCAAATTCAGCCGAAAAATACAGAGCTTTATTGGCGTCTGGGAAATTGCTTGGCGCAGCAGCACAGGTTTAGTGCGGCAGTTGCAGTTTACCGCATGGCTTTGACGGTTCAACCTGCTTTGCCGGAGGTTTATTTTGAGTTGGGAAAAGTGCTGGAAAAACAGGGAAATCGCGAAAGGGCGATCGATTATTATCAACAGGTTTTAGAGTTTCAATTCCACGGTTACGGGGAGCAGCAACAGTGGCAAAAAGCAAGTTTTATTTTGCCAGATCGCAATTCGATAAAACGCCCTCACAGTATTTATTTATCGACTTGGGATTGGCTGGTTGCTGCTAAGTTGGATGCTGGCAATTATGTAGAAATAGTTTGGAAATATGAGACGGAAGCCAAACCAGAAAATACTGCCAATTCCCAATTCCTTCCCCCCTTGGGGGGGGCGAGGGGGGGGTTGCCCAATTCCCAATTCCGCAATTCCGATTGTGGTGGTTTAACTTGCGGGCTGTGTTTGCACCGAATTTCTAAGTGGTTCGATCCGGTGCATTTGGGTTGGGGAGTTTGCCGTTTGTCTAACTCGCAACCGATACCTGTGGATGCGCCGAAGACTTTTGTGGCTGCAATTCCCAATGGGCGAGTTTGGATTGTGCCGCAGCAAAATTATTGGCTGATTTGTAAGGCGATCGCAGTTATTACTCCCGATAACTATTTGTTGGCTGATGTGTCTAGAGATTATCCGGGTTTCTTGCCGGGATGTACCAAGCATGATGTTAAAAAACACAGTGTTTTTAGCTTAGAATCTTTTCCGCCTTTAAAGCTGATTGAAGGCAGTGTCGCGGTGCTTTCTGGTTTATCGGGAAATGTCTATTTTCATTGGATGGTAGACGTTTTGCCGAGGATCGAATTGCTGCGGCGAAGTGGTAGGGATTTGGCGGAGATTGATTGGTTTTTGGTTAACAGTTGTCAGCACGAATTTCAGCGGGAAACTCTCAGAATTTTGGGCATTCCCGAGGAGAAGGTTCTGGAGAGCGATCGCCTGTCTCACATTCAAGCAACAGAGTTAATAGTACCGTCTTTTGCGGGATATTTGGGCTGGCCTTCTGGGTGGGCGATCGAGTTTTTGAGGCGGGAGTTTCTTAAGGAAATTATACCTGGTTCGAGTTATCCAAAACGCATTTATATCAGTCGCAGCAAAGCGAGATATCGGCGAGTTTTGAATGAGGAAGATGTAGTTGAGGTTTTAGAGCGATCGGGCTTTGTTTCTATTTTACCTGAGTCGATGTCTTTGGCAGAGCAAATTGCTCATTTTTACCACGCTGAGGTAATAGTTGCCGCCCACGGTAGCGGCTTGACAAATACAATTTTTTCTCGTCATGGAACGAAAGTGATTGAGTTGGTGTCGCCTCACTATATCAGTCATTATTATTGGGGAATCAGTCAATATCTGAAGTTGGAACATTATTATTTGGCTGGGGAGGCTTTTGAATGCTATCCTATTAGACAGTTGATGTATCAAAATTCGCTGACTGAGGATATTTTGGTGAACTTGAGTTCGCTAAAAAGGATGGTTGAAGTGGTGGGTTTGGGTTAGTTGGCGTCTGGAGTAAGTTGAATTATGCCCTCGATTGAAAAGATGGAAAAAGCAGCGGTTGATTTGAGTCGGCAAGCAGAAGTTTATTTAGCTGAAGGAAGGTTGAATGAGGCAGTTACTGCTTGCGAGTCAGCGTTGAAAATTGAACCGAATTTGGCTGCGGCTTGTCAGACGCTGGGAAAGGTGATGCAGGTTCGAGGTGAAATCGAGCAAGCTAAGCAGTGGTATGAAGCAGCACTGGATCGCAATCCGAATTTGCCGGAAGTTTATGCAAATCTCGGCAGTTTGTATGCTCAGGGGAAACAGTGGGAAAAGGCGATCGCCAATTGTGAAAAAGCGATCGCCCTAGCACCGAATTTTGCTGCTGCTTACCGACAGTTGGCGAGAGTTTGGACGCAGTTACAAAAGCGAGAAGAGGCGGCAGAATGTTGGTATCAAGCTTTTAAGATTGAGCCGAATTGGGCAACTGCTGACGAGCAGGTTACTTTGGGAAATAGTTTCGTTGAATTGTCAAAGTTCGATCGCGCGATCGAGTGTTATTCCCGGGCTATTGAGCTGAATCCGATGCTGGCAACAGCTTATCACAATTTGGGGGAAATGCTGGTCGGCCAAAAGCGGTGGGATGAGGCGATCGCCAATTACCGACAAGCCATTGCCATCAATCCAGACTCTTTTGAATCTTACCACAGTTTGGGTAAAACTTGGGCGGAGCGAGGAGAAGGCGATCGGGCGATCGCCTGTTACAATAAAAGCCTCGAACTCAATCCTAATTATGCTCGTGCTTACCTTGGTTTAGGCAATGTTTTTGCACGAAAACGCGATTTTAATTCAGCAATTAAATGTTATCGTCAGGCTCTGGAAATCAATCAAAATTCCTATTGGGCGCACAATTATTTAGGGGAAGCTTTAGCTCAGAAAGGGCTGTGGCAAGAAGCTGTTAGTTGCTACCGCCAAGCTATTGCCATAAATCCCAAGATTCCTTGGTTTTATTGCAATTTGGGAATTGCCTTAACCTGCGAAAAATCTTGGGATGAAGCTGTTGCTGCTTACCTGCACGCAATTCAAATCGAGCCGAATTTGACTGGAATAAATCAGAGATTGGGATATGTGTTGCGGAAGCGTAGCGAATCTGGTTTAGACAGCACAATCGAAACTTATTGTCAAGCGATTGAGGTACTCGCCAGAGGGAAAATTTACCACAAATTGCTGGGGATTGAGTTGGATGGAGCGGAGTTTTTTATCAATTTAGGCAATAGTTTAGCTAAGCAGAAACAGTTGGAAGGTGCGATCGTCTTTTATAGCATGGCGGTGCAGATTCAACCAAATGCTGCGGAAGTTGTCGCAAAACTTGCGGAAATTCGCACGAAACAACAGGAGTTGTACGCCCAAATTGCGGCTTACCGTCACCAAATTGCGATCGCTCCGAATGATTCTAAAGCCTACAACGATTTAGGAAATATTTTACCGCAATTAGGTGAATTGGAAGAAGCAATTATTTGTCACCAAAAAGCCAGCGAATTGAGAGGTTGGGCTGAATGTGCGACGAAAGATTATCAATTCACCCAAGATTGGTTTACTCACAATATCCCGATTTGGCAACGGCATTTACAGGGATTTACGGGAATTGCAGATTTTCAAGTTGTGGAAATCGGCAGTTTTCAAGGAATGTCGGCTTGCTGGCTGCTGGAT
>Ga0123338_10004689_pt1 | contig 11873 bp, 5 predicted proteins | sample grotaG_FD_89793 | JGI IMG/M metagenome (GOLD analysis project Ga0123338, IMG submission 89793) | Glacier valley bacterial and archeal communities from Borup Fiord, Nunavut, Canada, to study Microbial Dark Matter (Phase II) -... | ecosystem: Environmental > Aquatic > Freshwater > Ice > Glacier ... | reverse complement strand
TATGGCGTATATTTCGCGCCATGTCCACGCCGTACCAAGAAAGGCAGTGCCGCGTCCGCCGCGTTGCTGACCGTATTATGGGCGGACATTGACTGCAATGGCGACCCGGTGCGGCGTGCCGCAGCACTTGCCAGGCTGCGCCGCTTTTTACCCGCACCGTCTATTATCATTGACAGCGGTGGCGGTTGGCACTGCTATTGGCTGCTCGACATACCTTACCTCCTTACCGGCGAAGCTGAACGCAAATACGCAGCGGCCCTGCTGCATGGGCTGTTCAAAGCGCTCGACGGCGATCCAGGGTATGTCAAATCGGTGGCGTCAGTCATGCGCTTGCCCGGTCTGGTCAACACCAAACCGGAACGCGGCGGCGCGTGCGTCAGCATCATCGACTTCGAGCCGGAACGCCGTTATCCGCTGAGCGCTTTTGAGTGGTTAGTTGTCACGCCAGAACCAGCCAAGATCGGGACAGGGTTTTCACCAACGAATGCTGAGGCTCATGCGCCGCTGCCGCAGGTCACGTTGGACTATCTGAACCAAGGCGCGACACAAGGCACGCGGAACAAGGCATTATTTGACGCAGGCTTCAGTCAATCGGACGCGCAAGCGCAGCTTGTCGCCCGTTATGTGGCCGATGGCAGTGGTGAGACGGGACGCGAACGCGAGGCAACCGCGACCATCGCCAGCGCGTACAAGCAATCACCGCGCGAGCCGCTGAAGCAGTCATCACCGCAGCAGAACGAAACGGTATCCCGCCTGTCTGTTGACACGCTCCTTGAACAGTATACGCCAGCCGCGCAGACGACACCGCCCACAGCGGCACAGGTGGCTGAACTGGTCAGGGCGTGCGCCGACCTCGATCCCATTGCCTGGGCCGCCGAACGTAAACGCATCAAGGCGGTATGCAAAGACGAATTCCGGCTGACCGACCTGGATCGCATGTACAAGCAGGCGCAGCGTGAACAGACTAATCTTCGGCGCGTGCCGAGTGCCCCACCCGCCGAGCATTACTCGGAAGTGGACGGCAATATCATTTATGAACGTCAGTCCGACAAAGGTGCGTTCCGACAAACCGTGGCGGGCTGGACAGCGCGCGTATTGGAATGGATTACCCAGGTCAACGACGACGGCCAGAGCGAGCACGTCATGCGGTTGCAAGTATCGCATCAAGGACACAGCACTCTGCTTGACGCGCCCAGTGAGTTATTTGGTGACATGAACGCACTCGGACGTTTCATTGCCGGACGGGCAGGCGGTTTGTACGCGGTCAACGCGGGGATGAACAAGCACCTCATCCCGGCCATCCTCAGCTTGTCGGGAACGCCCGCGCAACGCACGACGTACCGCTTCTTCGGCTGGACACAGATTGATGGTCAATCCGTGTATGTGTCACCACAGGTCAGCGTCAGCGCACAAGGCCAACTGGCGCAGCCACCCGAAGTCGAACTGGAAAGCCGCTTTCGGGATTATGGGTTGGCGCAGGACGATTGGGCCAGCAGTTTGCGTGCATTTGAGGCGTTAGTGCCTGCCTTGCCTAATCAGCTCGCTCCAGCGCTGGTTGCGTTTGCGCTGCTGCCCATCGTGCAAAAGTTCTTTCCGGTAGCTGCGCCGCGTCCCGCACTGCATCTGGTAGGTACGGCAGGCAGCGGAAAATCCGAGACGGCCTCGCTGCTTGCCAGCTTCTACGGTCACTTCACCCGCGACACGCCGCCCGCGCAGTGGGGCGATACGGTGGGCATGGTCGAGTCGCTGGGCTATGCGCTGGCCGATGCGCTGTATTGGGTCGATGATTATAAGCTGTGCTATGCCGATGAGAAAGCGTTCACCCGCTTTTTGCAGAGCTATTCACGCGGCATGGGACGCGGCAGGTTGACTCGTGACGCCAAACTGCGCCAGGAGCGTCCGTGTCGTGGCTTGCTGCTCAGCACGGGCGAAAACATGCTGGAAGGGGAGTCGTCGGTGCTGTCCCGAATGCTTGTGTTCGACATCCCACCCTGGGAAAAGCGCGATCCAGGCGGCAAACAGTACGCCCGTATCGACCAGTTGCGTACCGCATTACCTGGTTTTGCGACGCACTTTGCGCAATGGGTCGCGGCGCGTGCCGACGATGGCGGTTTAGCGAAAGCGATCGCCGCCAAGTTCGAGTCGAGCGTGAAAGGCTACCGTGACAAGCTGAACGCCAGCCTGGAGCGACAGGTCAGCACCGGACGCATGATCCAGAACTGGGCGGTGCTCCTCACGGTCTACCGCCTGATAGACGAGTTTCTCACTGAGAAAGACGCAGACGATATGCTTCCCGCCTGGCAGGACGTGATGGTCGAGTCAGTGCGGGCGGTGCAGCACGAGCGCGCCGGGCAGCTCTTTCTCGACAGTTTGGGGCAGCTTCTCGCCAGCGGTCAGGTCATGTTCGGTGTGGACATGCACGCTCCTGATGAGCCGCACCCCGGCGCGACCCTGGTTGGCTATGTAGACGGCGAACACGTCTTTTTACTACCGGAGATCGCGTATCGAGAGGTCACGCGCGGACAGACGCTCAAGTTCAGCGCAGCAGCCATCGGTGCGCAGTTGAAGGAAGATGGCTGGCTGATTCCCGGCGCGACCAGTCTCACCGTGCAGCGCCGCGTGCGAGGTATCAGCACCCGTTTCTGGCAGTTGAAAGCTGATGCATTAGGGATTGCAGCGCTGACGAACGACTGACGGTTCTTCATTCAATTGAATCTACCATAAAAGGCTGTGACAGCACATAAAGCTGTGACAGCCTTTTTTGTGGCTGTTATCGGGCGCGTGGCTCACTGTCACAGCTGTCACAGATCACGAATCGTCATTTTCATAGAAAAATGAAAAAAGTGCTACACCCTCATTTCTGCATTCAAAAGCTACTGAATAATGCCTGTGACAGCTGTGACACCTGTGACAGAGAAACTGAGACACACAAATTCCTGTTTGAGTCTGCTTGTTTTCTCCTTGTGACAGCTGTGACACTGTGACAGCTTCTTCTATGCGGTGTTGTTAACCGGAGCAACCAGAGTGACGCCAAACTGAGCAGATGCGCTTGTTTGTACGTAGCCTGAGGTGCTGACATGCCTGCGCTGCACATGGTGACTATCCGAATCGAAGCCGCCTGGGTACTCCGAGTACTCAGGCGGCTTTGGCTTTTCTATGAAGGAGAAATGCCATCTCTAGCGGTCTACCGCAGTAATTTTGAAAGGCTATTTTGACTTGGCAACAGACACGCAGACTAAAATTGCACCTTTCATAATCGGTGCGTCAGACCACAGAGTTTATTTATCACATTTCTAACGCGTTGTTTGAGGCGGTTTAACACGTCACTTTTGAGAGGCGGTGGTAACAGGTCGAGCCATTGCTTCGCGTCCACTCAGTCACACTTGTCGATGAAGCACATCTCAGCGCGCTGCTTGTCGATGCTCATCGGTACCTTTTAATGGTCTATTTCGATCGATAGTGTGCTCAATGATAATGCGCCGTCTGAAAAAGCTGTGTTGTAGACAATTGCGTCAGATAGATGCGGTTTACGGTTGGGCACACCACCACAACCTTGGTGTCTAATAGCGGTTTGAACCATGTCACCTACGGCAGTTCTCAGGATGGTTAACTGCTTAGTCCGGCACATAGGGCGGATGCGCCTCTACCGAGCTGCCCTATGTGGGCTATAGCTCTATGTATGTACTCTTTAACAGACAATCTAGCTGAGAACCGCTATAAGCGTCGGCGTTGCGGTCGCTAATCCCCAACGATAAGGAGCAACCAAATAGCTGGTCAGGTGACTTTCCAACTGTGCCGTCAATTTAGGGGCGGCGTCGGGTGCGACCAGAAACAGCACATTGTTGATTTGTACCACATGCCAGGTGTGCCACGTCTTGTCCAAACTGGCTCGGAATGCATCGGCACCCGCTAAGTTCGCTGACGAATAGCTGAGTACAATGAATGTTCCACGATCAGCATCCTGTTGAGCCGTAAACCGCGTTTCCTGCTGCGCAGTCCAGATGCTATTGGGCACGCTCACTGTCTGGACAGCGCTTAGCAACACGCCAACCTGCCGTAATCGAGCAATGACATCGTTGGCTTGCACAACTGGCAGTGGCTGCAAAGTTGGCGTTGCGCCACGAAATGCATCGCCAGCGGCAATGAGGCTGGCACCCACACAGATCAGACTCGCGAGCGTTAAAGCCGCCAGCAGTGTAAAAAGCTGACGCCGCGTCCAACTTGCCCGCTCGCGAACTATTTCAAGCGTTTGAGTTGCTCGCGCACCATAATCAACCGTTTGTGTGGCGCGTTTGTCCGGTTGAGGCGGCACCACCACTTTGACCGGCTTTGGCGGAAGCGGGGTTGGTGCGGGTGGGCGCTGTTCCAAATCCTCAATGCCCGACACCCATTTCATTTCTGCGGTTTGGCGTGCTACCTCACGCTGACGCGCTTTGATGGCCTCGCGGATCGGTTTATTAGGGGATGATGGCGTACTCATGGAATAACCTGTGACGTCACCGGTGCAAATGCTTCTGTACCATCTGCGCCTTGTATCACCACTGACTGTGGACATACATCAAGATTTACGCCGTAAGCGAGGAGTGGATTGAATTTGTAGCTGCCTGCACCATTATCAGAAATCGTGAAGGGAACCCCATCTAACCCGGTTGTACTCAAATTGGTGCTGCCGTTCAGCTTGCTGGGGTCTTCATCCGTACTTCCGGTAATCCATAAACCAGTCAGATTTTGTGATTTTGAGGCGAAACATTGGGCACTATCAATGGTGATAAAGTGCTCGCGATGATCGTCATGATGCGCCCCGACAGCACCACTTATGATGCCGAATATACGTTCGGCGCCCAACCCAATAGCCAACGCGACCACAATTACAACGATCGCTACACTCGCAATGATCAATGCGTATTCAGCCAAACTCTGGCCGCTACTTGATCGCTGACAATGAGTACAAAAAGCACGCATCATTTCATCCTTTATATATTGAACTTTTAGAATGTGTACCCAAAAATATGCCATTAAGCAAACTTAATCGAAGTTGCTCAGTTTGTCAGAAATTATTCCATAAAATAAACGATGGCAGGCACAATCTACTACCGTAAGATAAAACCTTTTTGATCGCGTTTCGGATCAGCGATATAGAAACATAATCGCACTGTTATTAATCTTGTCGTTTGACGTCGTTACAGACCACGCCTAGCCTATTTATGTGTCACGTGCTGAGCGTGCATTTCTGCGTGTGGCGTACCTCGATCGCTTTCTAGAGCGTACCTGTTTGTTTCTAGAGCAGCCGCGCTTGTTTGCAAAGCTAATACCTGCTGCAACTACATTTATGACAAATTATACAAGCAAGATGATGTCGTACTCAATCAACTCTTGACTGTACTGCAACTTGCCGCGCTTTTTCTCTCTGCAATCCTTTAGCGTTAATAATAAGCAAAACAGATTTTTGTCACATAATCGAAACTTAACATTGAAACCCTTGACAGACGCATGAATATAATGTAATTTCATCTGAATACAATGAATCAATATAATTCTCACTTTGTCATCGGCTATTTATGATGGTTTGTAGACCATCAGTATTCTATGATGATGGGGGAAACTACGTTTTACAACTCATAAATAAAATTGAGGCTTGAACACCATATGTACATTCGATCCAATGTTAAAGGCACAGCTATTGTAGTTTTTTCGCTTTGCTTGTTAAGTGCCTTTTTATCTATGGCGAGCATGAGCAACCTTGTGTCAGCGCAGAGTGGACCATCATCAACACCTTGCCAACCTACAAACCAATCTGTGGCACCTACGTTTATGCCCTTTATCGTAACTCCTGGTAAGGTGCAAAACACTCCTGTTAAGAGTAGTGCCATTAATCCTTGTCCGACACAACCTATCTTAACGCGAGCAACTGGTACACCGATTCCCCAACCCACCAAACAAACTAACCCATTAAAAAATAATACCGCATCACTTTCAGCGCAAGGCGCTGCTGGTCCTAGTGATATCTTGGTTACTTTGTCTTGGACAACAGTTCAAGACATGGATTTGTATGTAACTGACCCCCACGGCAACACCATATATTATGGTAATAAGGCAGCAGATGGAGGACAGTTAGATGTAGATGCCAACGCAGCTTGCTTGAATAATGTCACCAATAGTCCTAAAGAAAACATTTCCTGGCCCATAGGAAGTGGTATCCCCGGAACATATACAGTGTCAGTCGGGTTTTATGATAGCTGCCATTTGAGCAATCCAAACTACAGCGTGAGCGCAATAATTCTTCAAAATGGCTCGCCCCAAACTATTAATTTTTCATCTCTACCTGCTGCTCCATCTGGAACCTGGCAGAGAACGATGGCATTTGTTGGCACATTTGTATTTTTAGGCAACACCGCATCCTGTACAATCACTACTTCGCAACCACCCAATGCCTCTCAACTTACGCCTATGACACAGATGATGAAAGTGGTTGACAGTTCAGGTATTTACATGCGTTACGCACCTACCATCAACGCGAAGGCAATTCGAGACGCTAACGGTAGATTATTTATTCCGTGGAATACTTCTGGGATCTCTGTTTTTGCCCGCATAACGTTTGCAACTCCGACCGTTCCCGCAACATCTAATCAAACACCGCAGCAAATTTGGTACAAAGTCCAGTTCAACAATAATATAGGCTGGATAATGGTCGCATATGGAAGCAAATCATATTTGAATGGTGCTAATCCCGACCCTTGTGCTACGCAATATGCTACCGCACCAGATACACTTACTTTCCCGTATGACCGACAAGCTGCTGCTGTTTATGCGATCGAGCAAAGCTACCAAAATAACATTGTAAGTGACCCTGGAAATGGACGAGTTAGTTCACAATTACTCACCCCTATACCTGACGTACTCTTTGCGAATTTCGATTATCATTCTCAAGTAACACGTGTAACACTTGGAACAGGTTCCGCAGTCTTTGTCTCAGAAGGGATATGGATGGGCGGACTGCCGATGACGCGTGATATATATCCACAATCTGCGGGGAGTGATCTTGATGGTAATTGGGATTGTTCCCTTGATCCAGGCCGAGGTAATACAAACCAAAGTGGGTGGCGGTATTGTCCTGATGGAGGAAACAATGGAACGGGTGCTGTTTACGCTACAATAGTTTGGCGTCTTCACAGTGCGCTTGCCTCATTTTTTACCCATGTCTCTCCACCTTTTGGCCAACAAGTTCAGAATGCGGTGCTAAATCTGATGGGAACCAGAGCCGGAAAAGTTGGTGTCGTAGATAAAGCAACGATATTTCACACTTCTTTGTCCAACAACGTAAATGATCTTAAAAAAGGAATAGTTGCCAGTCAATTTGCCAACACAATTCAGACCAATCTAGCCGACGTTAAACAGGGAGATTATTTGTGGTTGGATTCGGGCCTCGTCAATGCTCCTGGCAGCGATTATCATGGATTACTAGTTGTAGGTTGGGGGAAGCTGCAAAGTTGCCAGGGTGCAATGAATTACAGATTCACTGTGAATGATTTCTCAGAGGTCGCACCAAAAAATAACTCCAGCAGTGTTCCTTATGTTGTGGACTTTTTGGGTACCGTTGCCAATACACGTCCTCAAGAACCGATAGCAAGGCCATTTTATTGCACCTATTTTCAGGAAATTAACCGCGGTCCAACACTCAATCCTAAAAATGTGAACACACCAGGGGCGGTGTTCTTTCCGCACAATTGGTATTTTTATAGACTACCTGATGCAATAACAGTATCAGTTCCCAAAACTACAAGTAATGGAAATTCTCAGACAACTAGTCAATTGGTCAGATTGTTTGTTTGGCCTACTTGGGATTGGGCAAGCAACAGCGGCACTCCGACTCCGTAGAGTTTTAACTGCTAAAATGCAGTGAGATCACCCTATGAGGTTTGAGAAATACAAACTTTTCAATCTAGCTAAAACTTGACGTAACCAGGAAAGGATGCAATTCGATGAAACATTACAGGTCAATTTTACGCCTAACTTGTTTCACTATTTTGATGCTCACTACCCTATGGGTAGAGCGAGTGAACGCGCAAACAACATACATTGAGCTTCTACGAATTGGTCGAGGAACAGCTACTGCCATAGCTTGGTCGCCAACTGTAAATATTGTGGCGGTAGGTGGAAACGACGGTGTGTGGTTGTATAATGATACTTTTCAGACGATTGCACGATTGAGCGTGAGTGTTGATACCTCTAGCGAAAGTCTGAACGCGCTGAGTTTCGGCCCTGATGGAACGTCTTTAGCCGTAGGGGTGAGTGGCATAGCTAACAGCAGAATTGAGATATGGAACACAAATTCTCGAAGTTTACTGATTGCAATTCAAGATCCGCAAACTACAGAAAGACTCCCTATTGCTTGGAGTCCTGATGGTCAAAGGATTGCAACAGGGAGCGCCTCTGACTTAAAAATATGGAGTGTACAAACAGGTCAACTTCAAAATACATGGACAGGTCATACTAACCTCATTAATACACTTGCATGGAGCCCTGACGGAACAAAATTGGCTTCTGGTAGTGATGATACTTCAACCCGTATTTGGAATGTCACATCAGGTACAACTGTGAACACATTTACTACTATGCTTCCTGCTATTTCCCTTACATGGAGTCCTGATAATACCCAATTAGCAACTGCGAGTGGAAACAACGTTCAGATATGGTCAATTGCTACCGGGCAACTCGTAAATACGCTTCAAGGTCACACAGACAATGTAGAAAAAGTTGCTTGGAAGGGAACACGGTTAATTAGTGTAAGTGATGATCACACAGGACGTATATGGAATACAACGAATTGGCAGACGGTTAACACACTGCAAGGCCATACTGATGAGGTCACAGATGTAGCGTGGAATTCAGATGGGAGTAAGATTGCGACAGTTAGCCAAGATGGCACAGCAAGAATCTGGAATAGTGCTAATGGCGTAAGTCTCAATGTCTCAAGCGACCACACAAGTTCAATGTTTTCTATTAGCTGGAGTCCTGACAACCAGAAAATAGCGAGCGCTAGCATCCAAAATGGTATTCAAGTTTGGAACGTTACGAACGGACAACCAACCCTCAATCTCCAAAACAATGTAAGCGCCGCCAATTCCGTTAGTTGGAATCCAGACGGGACGCAGCTACTCAGTGCCAATGATGATAACACTGTACGCACATGGGATAGCACTACTGGAAGTGCGCTGCTAGTTTTACGGGGACATAGCAACCATGCAACTTCTGCTGCATGGAGTCCCGATAAAACTCGCATTGCAAGCACAAGCGAAGACCAAACTATTAAGATTTGGAATGTATCCACTGGACAGAATCTCGCCACACTATCTGGACATGCAGGCGTTGTATCTGGGGTTGCCTGGAGTCCTGACAGTACCCGGATCATCAGTACAAGTTGGGATGCGACCCTAAAGATGTGGAACGCATCATCAGGGTTACTCATGGTAACATTCCAAGGTCATACAGATCGTGTAACATCAATTGCCTGGAGTTCTGATGGTACGCGCTTGGTTAGTGGCGGTGATAATACCGTGAGGATTTGGGATGTTGCTTCTGGTCAGTTGCTTAATACATTAAGTGGACATTCTGCTCTAGTAAATACTGTTGCTTGGAGTCCCAACAATAGTCTCATTGCAAGTGGCAGTTCCGACCACTCAGTTCGGATATGGAACGTTTCGACTGGTCAAACGATTGCTACGATAAGTGACTTTGGGAGCAGCGTAACGTCAGTTGCCTGGAGTCCTGACGGAACAAAATTGGCTGCCACCACCTTTGACGGAATTATCAGAGTATTTGTTCCATCTAGTGGGACTACCCCAACCCCGACAGCTATCTCAACCCTTATTCCGACTCTCACCTTCACCCCAGTTATAACATTGACGCCCAGCAAAACACCTACGCCAATTGGAACTCTAACCAATACACTAACACCTACACGTACGCTGACACCCGTGCCTCCAGCTTATATTTCTGTGCCGGTACGAGGTAGTACACTCACTACTTACGGAGTTACAGGGACCAAACCAGCTTGGATTGGCATTGGTATCAAAAACGTCGGTTCGAGCGGGAGTACGCTGAATGTCACCGTATCGATAAGCGGTGCTTCGCAACTGTCCATCGGTGGTCCAACTTCATACAGCCTTCCATCAGGTGTCTATAGCATTATGTGGTTAAAATGTGCATCAGCAGCCAGTGGCACATTTACTGCGACACTGACAGCAACTTATAACGCAACTGGCAGTCCATCTACCTATACAATCCGATGTATTATGAGTACAACACGTCCATCTGACAGTGTAGGCGTTTACAAGCCTGCGTCGAGTGCTTGGACATTGCTCAATCACCTTTCTGGTAGCACAACGACAACTTTCACCTTCGGTCCTGCTAATTCAACACAGAAGCCAGTTGGTGGAGATTGGGATGGTGATGGCATTTCTACTACGGGCTTGTACAATTACAGTGCATCGACCCAGACGTTTACTTTCCGTAATAGCAACACCACTATCCCGACCTACCCTGATCTTATCACACCAAGCACCCCCATTTCATCAACCACCATTCCTATTACGGGAGATTGGGACGGTGATGGAATAGTGACCCCCGGCTTTTACGATCCGGCAACCGGAATGTGGCAACTTCTGAACTACACAGCGAAAACAGACGAATATGTGCTCGGTCCATCATTTGTGTACGGGTCAGGTCATCCAACTTGGCTACCCATCGCTGGTGACTGGAACAACGACGGTGCTACCACCATCGGTTTGTATGATCCGTCTACTGGGACATGGCACCTACGCAATACCAACAGTGCCGGAGATGATGATTTGACCTTCACCTTCGGGCCGACTAACTCGACGCAAATGCCTGTCACCGGCGATTGGAATGGCGATGGCATCACAACTGTGGGGCTGTACAATTCCAGCACAGGAGCCTGGTCGTTACGCAATGCGAACTCAACTGGTGGGACGGATGTAAGTGTGACTACTGCTAACGGACAGCTACCCGTCACCGGGCATTGGGTCGCACCAGGCAGTTAACAAATAAAGCCCTCATAGCTTCAATACATGTATGAGGGCTTTCAATGAAACTCAATCAACGGTACGACTCCAGCAGATAACCGCTTGCCCGCTCTGCGGAAAATCATGGCTGTTGACCTTCAACACTTGTTGATACAGATGTGCCTCAGCATTTGTGAAGTTGCAGACCACTTCCTTTTTCTTGCACCAATGCTCAAACAGGGTTGCTTAGCATGTTCAGCTCAAATGTAGTCAAATTGCCGATTGTGTTCTCGGTATGCCATACTTTCCAGACATTTGCGATTAACGCGTAGGCGGTAATGATGGACTTTCAGCAACCAGCTAATGACCGACATGTTCACCCAGTGACCCAACGCCGTTAAGCGATCGCGTAAATTTCGGAGGCGAATATTGGCCGCGTGTAATTCACCAATGCCGCCTATGTATAATCTGCCCCATACGCTGCCACGTAATCTTGAATACTTTTGCCAACTCGGAATAGGACGCACCCGCCGTATGGCGCTTTCGGATTTGCTCGTTGCGTTCGGCGATTGTCACGCTAGGCAGCACGAGCGCATATAGATACCAAAGAATGACGCGCTTGCCTTGCTGCACTTGGGCAAGGATAAAACTCGATTGGGTCTCTAACACCGCAACGTATCGTCATCATCACATAGCTTGGGGTTCATAAAAGTATAAAATCCCGCAATTAGGGTAGATAACGCGGGTAAAGGGTATAGTTCCACTGGGGACAGACTTCATGCAGTTGAATGTTGAGCGCATCCATAACGGTCTTGGCTACTTTGACGCCGGTTTTGTAAAGCTGGGTCACCC
>Ga0123338_10004687_pt1 | contig 11874 bp, 13 predicted proteins | sample grotaG_FD_89793 | JGI IMG/M metagenome (GOLD analysis project Ga0123338, IMG submission 89793) | Glacier valley bacterial and archeal communities from Borup Fiord, Nunavut, Canada, to study Microbial Dark Matter (Phase II) -... | ecosystem: Environmental > Aquatic > Freshwater > Ice > Glacier ... | reverse complement strand
GTCGCGCGAGGCCGCCACCCACCCCACCGGAATCGACCCGTGTCCGACGCGTTGACATGGTCCCCTACCGCCCCGATGGGCCCTCGCACGGAGGAAGCGGAGGACTGCGGCTCGCTCGCGGCCAGCACGCGGTTGCACGAGTTCGAGATCGTGCGGGTTCTGGGAGCGGGCGGGTTCGGGATCGTCTACCTCGCCTTCGACCACGTCCTGCTGCGCCACGTCGCGATCAAGGAGTACATGCCTGTCGCGCTGGCCGTGAGGCGCGAGGGCAGCACCGTGGCGGTCCGCTCGGGGCAGGCGGCCGCGACCTTCGCGGCTGGCCTCGATTCGTTCATCAACGAAGCCCGGCTGCTGGCCCGCTTCGACCATCCGTCGCTGGTCAAGGTGCACCGCTTCTGGCAGGCCAACGGCACCGCCTACATGGTGACGCCGTACTACCACGGCCAGACGATGAAGGCGGCTCGGCTGGCGATGCCCGCTCCACCCGACGCCGCCGCGCTGTGGGCGTTCATCGACCCGCTGCTGGGTGCCCTCGAGGTCCTTCACGGCGAAGGCGTCTACCACCGCGACATCTCGCCAGAGAACGTTCTGCTGCTGCCCGACGGCAAACCGGTGCTGCTCGACTTCGGTTCGGCGCGTCGCGTCATCGGCGACCGGACGCAGTCGCTCACGGCCCTGATCAAGCCGCACTTCGCGCCGGTCGAGCAATATGCCGACGAGGCGGGCATGCGGCAGGGGCCGTGGACCGACATCTACGCGCTAGGCGCGACCGTGTATTTCATGGTGACGGCGAGGCTGCCGGCGCCAGCGGTGCTGCGAGCGGTGCGCGACTCCCTGCCACCGCTCGCGGCCGAAGGCGGAGCGCAGTTCTCCGGCGTGCCGACGCGACTGCTCGCCAGCATCGACTGGGCGATGGCCCTGGCGCCGCGCGACCGGCCGCAGTCGGTCGACGCGCTGCGCCGGGCGTTCCTCGGCGAGACGGTGCCGCCGGCTCGGGTGCCGCGCGACGTCGACGGCCCGCGGAGCACGGTTCCCGGCTCGCCGCCCGGAAGCGACCCGGCGCCTGTCGCCACCGGCAAGCCCCTGGCATCGCGCCATCGCCTGATGGTGGCTTGCCTGCTCGCATGCGCGGTCGTGTTGGCGGGGTTCTCGTGGGTGCTGTATGCCGCCCTGCCTTCGGTGCCACGCACGCTGGTCCAGCGGCCGGCCGTGACGGCACCGGTCGCGGTCACGCCGGCGCCGACACCCCTCCGAACAGTTGCGCCGATGCCGATGCCGATGCCGATGCCGACAGCAGCACCCGCACCGACACCGGCACAGACCGTCGCGTCGACCCAGCCCGCTGCGATCAGGACGCTTCGCGACCGCGAGCCGGCCGTCGGATCGCCGAAGCCGCTGCCGATTCGGCCGCCGAAGACGGCGGCACGACCCGATCCGGCGGCCCCAGCCCGCTCGAAGCAGTCCGAGCCGAGCCCGCGCGAGGTGTGCAGCGATCACAACTTCCTGACGCGTGCCATCTGCATGAACCGGCAGTGCCAGACCGCCCAGGCGCGCCGTCTGCCCGAATGCGCCGAGGTCGTCCGCGTCGAGGCCGAGCGCCAGCGGCGCATGGACCAGCAGTGAAGCCTCAGTCGTCGGCGACGAACCGGTCGAGGATGCCGGCAGCCTCGTCGTCGAGCTCGACGAAACGCCCGCCGATCTTGAAGGCATCGGTCGCTGCGTACGACGAGTAGATCGTCTTCAGCGACAAGGTGACGGTGGCCTGCCCGTCGCCGAGGGGCACGTCGAGCGTGACGATGCAGAGACTGCCCGGCTCGAAGGGACGGGGTGCGACGACGCAGATCCCGTTGCGGCCGAGATCGAGGGTCCGAACCTGCCACACCGCATCGCGGAACGCCAGCGTCGCCGGCACGTGGACGGCCTTGCGCGACTCGGTCCTGCGGTTCAGCACGGCGCCTCCTTCGCCCACTGCATACTTTTCAGAGCAGCGGCGAGAAGTTGGTGGGCAAGGCGAGTGGGTCGGAGTCCGGCAACGCGTCGATCCATGCCTTCGCCACCTGGATGGTCCTCGCGTGGGCCTCGTCCCGTGTCTGGAACGTCTCGAGATCGAGAAACCTCTGCGAGCGCGTCCGTTCGCCGTCCAGCGACATGATCGCGGCACAGGCCCGGAAGCGCCCGTCGTCGGTCGCCGTCGTGACATCGGCCACCGTGTAGCCTTTGTAGATGCACCTGGTGCCCATCTACCTCCCCTTTCATTCCTCCACGGATTCTCGGTGTGAGCCGGCGCCGGCGCGACGCCGCACGGCGCGTCACCATACGATTCGTTACGAGTTCACGTCGGGCCTGATCGCGTCATGAAGATCGTCGCTGCGCGCCTCAACCACGAGACCAACACCTTCTCGCCGGTGGCGACGCCGCTGTCCGCATTCGGCGCCGACGGCCCGACCTTCGGCGCTGCGGCGCTCGCCCAGGGCCGCGGCACGCGCACCGGCCTGGGCGCCTTCATCGCCGCCGCAGAAGCGCGCGGCGACACGGTCGAGGTCGCGTGCAACGCCACCGCCAACCCGAGCGGCCGCGTCGACGACGCCGCCTTCGAAACGCTTGCCGCCAGCATCGTCGACGCCGCCGGCCGCGGCCCGGACCTGATCCTGCTCGACCTGCATGGCGCGATGGCGACGATGTCGCACGACGACGGCGAAGGCGAGCTGCTGCGCCGCCTGCGCGAGGCCGCCCCGAACACGCCCCTCGCCGTCGCCCTCGACCTGCACGGCAACGTGAGCGCCGCGATGGTCGCGCATGCCGACGTGATCGTCGGCTTCAAGACCTACCCGCACGTCGACATGGCCGAGACCGGCGCCCATGTCGCCCGCCTCGCGTTCGCGTGGCTCGACGGCGGCCCGCGCCCGGCGATCGCGTGGGCGCGGCCGCCGCTGCTCTCGCACACCTTGCGCAGCGCCACCGGAGCGGGCGCGATGCAACGCGCGGTGCGGCGCGCTCGCCGGATGGAGGCCGAAGGTCTGGCGGCGGCCAGCATCTTCGCGGGCTTCTCGCTCGCCGACATCGCCGATGCCGGGATGAGCGCCGTCGTCGTCGGCGCCACGCTCGCCGAAGCCCAGGCTGCTGCCGACGAGCTCGCCCGCGACCTCTGGGCCGATCGCGACGGCTTCGTCTACCGCAGCGCGCCGCTGGCCGCCAGCGTCGCCGAGGCGAAGGCGCTGCGCGCGAGCTTGCCCGCGACCGCCGGCCCGGTGCTGTTGCTCGACCACGGCGACAACGTGATGTCGGGCGGCACGTGCGACACCACGACGCTGCTTGAGGAATGCCTGCGCCAGGGACTCGGCCGCATCGGCGCCGGGCCCTATGCCGATGCCGAAACCGTCGACCGCTGCATCGCGGCCGGCGTCGGCGCCCGCCTCGCCGTCGCGCTCGGCAACAAGACGGCGCTGGCTCTGCCGTCGCCGCAGCGACCGCCGCTGCCGATCGACGCCATGGTGCTGGCGATCGGCGACGGCCGCTTTCGCATCACCGGCCCGATCTACACCGGCGAGACCTGGGCGATGGGTCGCAGTGTCGCCCTGCGCCATGCCGGTGGCACGCTGATCGTCAGCGAGCGGCCGATGGAGCCGCTCGACATCGGTGTCTTCAGCTGCCTCGGCGTCGATCCGGCGCGCTTCGACTACCTGCTTCTCAAGTCGCGCATGTACTGCCGGCCGGCATTCGGCCCGCTGTCTTCCGGCATGGTCGAGTGCGACAGCGGCGGCGTCACCGGTTCCGACTATTCGCAGTTCGCCTTCAGGCGCGTGCGCCGGCCGATCTATCCGCTCGACCCGTTCTGACACGGGTACGGAGCGCGGCCTGGCGCTCATGGATGAGACGCGATCGCACGAGCCGCGCCTTCAGGCGGCAGGCTTCGGCAGGCGGTGAAGACCGCAGATCTTGTTTCCGTCGGGGTCGCGCAGGTAGGCGAGGTAGATCTCGCCCACGGAGCCTTCGCGCAGGCCGGGCGGGTCTTCGCAGGTCGTGCCGCCTTGGCCGAGACCAGCCGCATGCCAAGCGTCGACCTGCTCCGCCGATGCGCAGGAAAAGCCGATGGTGCTGCCGTTGCCCACCGTCGCCGGCTGGCCGTCGATCGGCAGCGACACCGAGAAGGTGCCGGTCGGCAGGCGCCAGAAGATGCGGTAGCGATCGACGCGGCCGGCGGGCGCGCCGAGGGTGCCGAGGACGGCGTCGTAGAACGCCTTGGCGCGATCGAGATCGTTGGTGCCGACCATGATGTGAGAGAACATGTTGCTCGGTTTCCGGTGAGACGCACGAGGCGCCGGGGCTCGCGGATTGTGGCGGCCCGCATGCTGACAATGCAGAATCGAGAAGGCCGGATTCCACGCGGAGCGTCGCCGCCGAAGCGGCCCGGAAAGATGCCGATGATCGAAGGTTCATGCCTGTGCGGCGCCGTCCGCTGGCAGTTCGACGGCACGCCGCTGAAAGCGCTTGTTCGGGCCGCGGTGGCCCTGAATAAGTCTTAGGCCGCTTCGAGCTCAGTGAGCTCCGATCAGGCTCCATCCGGGCTTGACCGCGAGCGCACGCAGCGAGGTCTCGTCGGCAGCCGTCACTTCGTATTCCGCCGGCGCCCGTTCCTGGAACGACACGTTCGGAAATTCCCGGAGCAAAGGCACGAGCTGGATGCGGCCTTGATGCGAAGGGCCGTCGAAGCGGAGGATGGAGGTGGTCATGGCGGGATGCGAGGTGCGGCGGCGGCTGAGGGTTAGGCAACGCGTGCCGCGCGGGCGCCGTTGACCTGCTCCTCCGCGCGTGCCCGCGGCTCGAACGGAACTATTCGACGGTTTCCAGACGCCGCGGGCCGCAGAAGCGCTACTCGTCCACCGCGTCGACGTTGACGGCCGCCTCGGCGAGCTCGCTCATCAGGTCGTCGGCGATGTGCATGTCCTTGACCGCCGCTTCGAGCTGGCCGTTGTCGTCGTCGAGCTTCAGAGCCCGCGAAAACGCCGCCACCGTCCCGAAGCCGGTGATCCCGTAGTGCGTCATCCGCTGATACTGGGCAATGATCACGGCGTCGAGCACCGGGCCCCGGTCTGGCGCGTCGTCGACGGTGTGCTTGATGGCCTCTTTCGCCAGGCCTTCCATGCCCTTGCAGTGTTCCTTGGATACCTCTTCGTCCTGGTTGGCAATGAGGGCCTTGAGCAGGTCGGTATGGCTGGCGATCCCTTGTTGCGAGCGTTCGAGCATCTGCCGCAGCTTCGGGTGGGTCGCTTGCGGGGCGATTTTCTTGAGGGCGCGAGCCATCTGGTCGTTGGCGGACCAGAGGTCCTTGAGCTCGTCGATGTAGAGATCGGATAGGTTGGCGATGTCGGACATGGTGTCTCTCCAAGGGGCGAACGGTGATGAGGGGTCGCGCACGGCGGCTAGGCAGTTTGCGATCCCGAGGCGCGGCTATCGTCCACCGACGGTTCATGCGGAACTTTTGGCTATTCGACCGATTGATAAGTTCGCTCGTGTCGTGCCCATCGATAGAACAGACTTATGGACCGTCGCGGCCGTCTCGGATCGCGCCATGTCCGATCAAGGAGATCCGCGATGAGCACCGAAGCCAAGTGTCCTTTCCACCAGACCGCCGGCGGCGGCACCACCAACCGCGACTGGTGGCCGACCGCGCTCCGCGTCGACCTGCTGAGCCAGCACTCGTCGAAGTCCGACCCGATGGGCGCCGACTTCGACTATGCCGAGGCGTTCGAGAGCCTCGACCTCGCGGCCGTCAAGCAAGACCTGACCGCGCTGATGACCGACTCGCAGGACTGGTGGCCGGCCGACTTCGGCCACTACGGCCCGCTCTTCATCCGCATGGCTTGGCACAGCGCCGGCACCTACCGCATCGGCGACGGCCGCGCCGGCGCCGGTCGCGGCCAGCAGCGCTTCGCGCCGCTCAACAGCTGGCCCGACAACGTCAGCCTCGACAAGGCGCGCCGGCTGCTCTGGCCCGTCAAGCAGAAGTACGGCAACAAGATCTCGTGGGCCGACCTGATGGTTCTCGCCGGCAACGTCGCGCTCGACAGCATGGGCTTCAAGACTTTCGGCTTCGCCGGCGGCCGGGCCGACGTGTGGGAGCCCGACCTCGACGTGTACTGGGGCCGCGAGACCAAGTGGCTTGGCGGCGACGTGCGCTACGCCCAGGGCTCGCCCGGCGTCGAAGAGGGCCACGGCGTGCTCGTGAAGGACGACGACAGTCAGGTGCCGCACTCGCGCGACCTCGAGAACCCGCTCGCCGCGGTACAGATGGGCCTCGTCTACGTCAACCCCGAAGGCCCCGACGGCAAGCCCGACCCGGTCGCCGCCGCGCACGACATCCGCGACACCTTCGCCCGCATGGCCATGAACGACGAAGAGACGGTGGCCCTCATCGCCGGCGGCCACACCTTCGGCAAGACCCACGGCGCCGCGTCGGCCGAGCACGTCGCCAAGGAGCCCGAGGCGAGCGACCTCCACGAGCAGGGCTTCGGCTGGCGCAACAGCTACGGCAAGGGCCACGGCGGCGACACGATCACCAGCGGCCTCGAGGTCACCTGGACCAGCAAGCCGACGCAGTGGACCAATGAATATTTCGAGAACCTGTTCGGCTTCGAATGGGAGCTGACGAAGAGCCCGGCCGGCGCCCAGCAGTGGGTGGCCAAGGGTGGCGCCGGCGCCGGCACCATCCCGCATGCGCATGACCCGAGCAAGAAGCTGGCGCCGACCATGCTCACGACCGACCTCTCGATGCGAATGGACCCGGCCTACGAGAAGATCTCGCGCCGCTTCCTCGCCCATCCCGACCAGTTCGCCGACGCCTTCGCCCGCGCCTGGTTCAAGCTCACCCACCGCGACATGGGACCGCGGGTCCGCTACCTCGGGCCGGACGTGCCTGCCGAAGAGCTGATCTGGCAGGACCCTATCCCCAAGGTCGATCACGCGCTGGTCGACGCGCAGGACATCGCGTCGCTGAAGCAGAAGGTGATCGCCTCGGGCCTGACCGTGGGCCAGCTGGTCACGACAGCCTGGGCATCGGCGTCGACCTTTCGCGGCTCCGACAAACGCGGCGGCGCCAACGGCGCGCGCATCCGCCTCGCGCCGCAGAAGGACTGGGCCGTCAACCAGCCTGCCGAGCTCGACAAGGTGCTGAAGAAACTCGAGGGCATCCGGGCAGAGTTCAACGGCGCGCCGTCGGGAACGAAGAAGATCTCGCTCGCCGACCTCATCGTGCTGGCCGGGGCTGCCGCTGTGGAGAAGGCCGCGAAGGACGCCGGCCACGCGTTGACGGTGCCGTTCACACCGGGGCGCATGGACGCGTCGCAGGCACAGACCGACGCCCACTCGTTCGCGCCGCTCGAGCCCATCGCCGACGGTTTTCGCAACTACCTCCAGGGCCGCTACACCGTGCCGGCAGAAGCGCTGCTGATCGACAAGGCACAACTGCTGACGCTCACCGTGCCCGAGATGGCCGTGCTCGTCGGCGGCCTGCGTGTGCTCGGCGCCAACGTCGGCGGCGCGAAGCACGGTGTCTTCACGCCTCGCCCCGGCATCTTGAGCAACGACTTCTTCGTCAACCTGCTCGACATGAAGACGGCGTGGCAGGCCACCTCGAGCGACGCGGCCACGTTCGAGGGTCGCGACCGCAAGAGCGGCGAGCTGAGGTGGACCGGCACGCGTGTCGACCTCGTGTTCGGTTCACATGCGCAGCTCCGGGCCGTGGCCGAGGTCTATGCCGGCGCCGACGCGAAGGCGAAGTTCGTGAATGACTTCGTTGCCGCATGGGCGAAGGTGATGGACCTCGACCGCTTCGACCGCTGACGAGCGCAGAGGGCCGCGGCCGGCCCGTCAGCCGGCCGCGGCGGCGATCGCGCAGCTGGCCCCTGCCAGCACCGTGAGGCGCATTCGCAGCGGCAGCCATCGCTCGGCGCCTTGCTGCGGGTAGACCGCGCGATCGACGAGATAGCAAGTCACCAGAAGCACGGCATCGACCGCGAGACCGGCAGCGGGCGCCGCGAGCAGCGACAACCAGGCCACGATCGGCGGCACGACACCCCATAGGAAGAGGCTGGCCCGCGGCGCGGTCTGCGCGAAGCCGAGGCCCCAGTGGATCGCACCGATGAACGATGCGACCACCGCCGCATAGGCCACGAGCGCACGCACCGCAAGCGCATGCGTTTCACCGCCGCCCCACCACGCCAGCGCTGCGCCGGTGACGAATGGCAACGCGGCGAGATAGCCGAGCCGCGCAGCCGTCACTTCACCAGCGGCCGCACCGTCGTGAAGCCGCCATCGACGGCGATCACCTGCCCGGTGATGCGTGCGGCCTGATCCGAAAGCAACCAGACCATCGTGTCCGCGACCTGTGCCGCCGTCTGGATGCCGCCCAGCGGGTACTGCCGGCCCGCACCCTCGCGCATGACGTCGGCGCGGAGCATGCCCGAGGTCATCGGCGTGTCGGTCATGCCGGGTGCGACGGCGTTGATCCGCAGCCCGAGCGGCGCGTAGGTCGCGGCGGCACTTCGTGCCAGCGCCTCGACGCCGCCTTTGGCCGCGGCGATCGCCTCGTGGTTGGCAACGCCGATGCGCGCCACCACGCTCGAACAGAAAACAGCCGAGCCCTGGAGGCGGCCCTCGCGCATTGCCGCGATCCAGGCATGAAGCATGTAGACGGCGCTGTCGAGGTTCACACGGATCACGTCGCGGTACTGGTCGGGCGTGGTGCGATGGAGCGGCGCGACGAGCGTGCTGCCGACGCAATGCGCGAGCAGCGTCGGCGCGCTGCCGAGCTCGCCAATGCACGCCGCGATCGCCGAGGCGGCGCCCCCTGCCGTCGTGGTGTCGGCCGCGACGTGCGCGTCGGCGGTCACGAGAGCGAGGGCTTCCGCGTCGCGACCAACGGCAGCCACGCGGTGGCCGGATGCACGCAGGCGAGCCACGACCTCGTGGCCGATTCCGCCTCGCGCCCCGGTGACGAGGGCGACGCTCCCCGGCGCGCTCATGCGCGGCCCGGGGTCGGCGCGATCCGGACCTCGCGACGCGCGTCGGAACAGAACTTCACATCGCTCCAGCTTCTCGACCAGCGCTTTCGCCAGGTCATGTCACGGCCGCAGGCCGCACGAGGCCTGCTCGACAACGCCTGCTTGTTGCCTTTGAAGGCCACACGCGGGAGCGGCTCTGCCGACACGCTGGCCACCACGGCCTCAGCCCTTCTTGGCCCAGGCACTGCACCAGCCTTTCGCCGAGACCTGTTTGCCGGCAAAGAGCGGGCAGTTGCCGGCCGCGTCGCCCGCCTTGCCCTGGTAGAGCGCGCAGCTGGCGCAGTTCTGGCCGGCTGCGTATTTCGGAAACCGCTTCGTGTCGGCCTTCGTGGCATCGCTCACGTAGCCGAGTGCCTTGGCCTGCGGATCGGCGTCGGCGACGAGCGCTTGCGCGAGAACGCGGGACGTCGCGACCGCGGCTCCGGCAGCGGCGACGCTCATCATGAAAACGCGCCGCGGACGATTGAGAACGCTCATGAATATCTCCTTGTGGAAATAGGTGCCGGGTGACTTACTTGGGCATCAGCACCGTGTCGATGACGTGGATCACGCCGTTGTCCGCCACGATGTCGGCCGTGGTGACTTTGGCAGAGTCGACGGTGACGCCGCCCGCCGTTGCAAGGGTCACGTCGCTGCCCTGCACGGTCTTGACCTTGCCCGGCTTGATGTCCTTCGACATGACCCGGCCCGAAACCACGTGGTAGGTGAGCACCGCCGTCAGCTTGGCCTTGTCTTTCAGCAGCGCATCGAGATCGGCTTTCGGGACCTTGGCGAAGGCTTCGTCGGTCGGCGCGAACACGGTGAACGGTCCTTTGCCCTTCAACGTGTCGACGAGGCCCGCGGCCTGAAGCGCAGTGACGAGCGTCTTGAAGCTGCCGGCGGCAACGGCGGTATCGACGATGTCTTTGGCCTGGGCGGAAACGGCAGCCAGGGCGATGGCGCCGGCGATGAGGATCTTCTTCATGGGATGGTCTTTCTGGAAGTGGGATGGAAGGACAGGGGGCGATTTCAGGCGGGCAGCAGCACGGAGTCGATGACGTGGATGACTCCGTTGGTGCACGCGATGTCGGTCTTCACGACCGTCGATGCGCCGTTGAGCTTGACGCCGTCCTTCGTGCTGATCGAAAGACTGGCGCCGTTGACGGTCTTGGCCGATTGGCCATCCATCTTCATCACGTCGGCCGCCATCACCTTGCCTGCGATCACGTGGTACGTGAGGATCGCGCTGAGCTTAGGGATGTCTTTCAGCAGGCTTTCGACCGTGCCGGCGGGCAGTCTGGCGAAGGCCTCGTCGGTCGGAGCGAAGACCGTGAACGGGCCTGCACCCTTGAGGGTGTCGACGAGATTCGCCGCCGTGAGTGCGGCCGCGAGCGTCTTGAAATTTCCAGCCGCAACGGCGGTGTCGATGATGTCGTGCATGGTTTGCTTTCTGAGGGTGAATGAAATCGGGATTTGCTGAACGGGCGGTCTGAACGCTTACGGGACCGCCCATGCCAGTTCGGGGACGGCGTCGACTTGCTCGAACGAGAACGCCATATGGTCGGCGAGCTCGTCGCCGGAGTGCCAGGCCGCTTCGACTCCGCCGCCGCCGAGCCAGTCGCCGCAGACGCCGAGGCCGAGCGACTTGTCCCACCAGGCTGCACCGTCGTCGAAGCTGTCCTCGCAGTCGAGGGCGGGGCCGGCATAGCGCCAGCGGTGCACCGCGGCGTGATGCCACCGCACTGCACCAGCGCCAACGGTCGCGGCGGGCAACTGGCCCGCCAGCGCCTTGCGCAATTCGTCTCGCACGGCCAGCGGGTCGGCGTCGAGGTGGGCTGCGCTCCAGTCTGCGGTCGCATGCGCCGTCCAGATTGCGAGGCCGGCTTGCACCGCCCGCCCGGGGATCCGGTCGTTGCGCACCACCCAGGCGAGCGGGCCGCGGTCGGGCTCGGCCGCGTCCCAGGGCCAGTCGACGTCGTCGGTCACGGCCATCAGCGTCCAGGCAGCTTCCATGCGACGCGCCATGAGCGCAGCAGCCCATTCATCCTGATGTCCGGCCAGCAGAACGGCGGCCTGGGCAGGCGGCATGGCCACAACGACGTTTTGAAACGGCCCCTTCAGCGGCGCACCGTCGATCGCCACGTACCAGAGGCCATCGGCCGTGCGCTGGAGGCGCCGCACCGTCGCATTCAGGTGCAGGGACGCGCCGGCAAGCAGGTGGCCGCAGAGCGCCGGCATCGACGGCGTCGCGACGAAGCAGCGCTCGCTCTCCCGCGATCTCGCCGCATGCACGATCGGCCGCCACTCGGCCGCGCATCCTCGTGCCACGGCACTCGTCATCACGGCCCGAAAGCGAGGCCGCACAGCCGTGAAGCATTGGGCTCCGTGGTCGAAGGCGACGGGGTGCTCGATGCCCGCTTCGTCGGCCCAGGAGGCACGCCGTGTCGCCATGCGGCCGCCGACGTTGCGCGACTTATCGAAAGAAGTCACCCGCACGCCGGCGGCGCGCAGACCGGCGGCACAGGCCGCGCCGGCCATGCCAGCGCCGACGACAGCCACGTGGATCGTTGCTGGATCGATGGTCATGAGATGTGCCTTTCGACAACGCGCTGCGCAGTCCGCGGCGCCTGGCGCCACAGCGGACGTATTGCAAGAAAGAGGCGATACGCGGCCTCGAGCAAAGCCGGCATCGGCCCCATCGAAGCCAGGCGGCCCGCCCAGGCCATGCGCGGCAATTCGCGCCACAGCAAGGCGAACGCTCGCATGCCGACCGCGAGCTCGCCATCCGCGCGCCGGACATGGAAGCGTGCCAGGGCGTCTCGACTGGACAAGCCGC
>Ga0123338_10004681_pt1 | contig 11877 bp, 7 predicted proteins | sample grotaG_FD_89793 | JGI IMG/M metagenome (GOLD analysis project Ga0123338, IMG submission 89793) | Glacier valley bacterial and archeal communities from Borup Fiord, Nunavut, Canada, to study Microbial Dark Matter (Phase II) -... | ecosystem: Environmental > Aquatic > Freshwater > Ice > Glacier ... | reverse complement strand
TTCCTGTTGTGAGCACCAGTTGGGGTATCTGCGAACTTGTCGTGGACACAACAGAGTTGCAACAGGAGAACCTGCTTTTCGCCACGGCAGTCGCACAGGGACAGAGCATTCTCGCCGCATCGGGCGATAGTGGCAGTGCTGGTTGTGCCTTTGATCAGACAGGCAATGGCTCAAATCCCCCACTTACCTTGAGCGCAGGTGATCCGGGCGCACAACCATTTGTCACAAGTGTAGGTGGCACAACGCTTTCGGTGAATAGCGCAACGGCGGCCTACGCTGGTGAAACAACGTGGAACAACCAGCCCGATCCTTCAAAAGCCTATACGGGCGGAGCCTCTGGCGGCGGTATCAGCAAATACTGGGCGGCTCCAGCGTGGCAAAGTGGGCCAGGGGTGCGAGGTGGCGCGACATCCGCGACCCCCTGTAACGCGCCTGCTGGTGGCTTCTGTCGTGAGACACCGGACGTGTCGCTCAACTCCGACCCCACAAGCAACAGTTATCTCACCTATTGTACGCCGACGCAGGCGGGTTGTGACCCCGTTCATCCCTGGAGTACGATTGGTGGAACCTCGGCTGCGGCTCCTATGTGGGCGGTCCTGGTTGCGCTCGCTAATCAAATGTCGCTCAAGCAGGGCGGCTTCAATCTTGGCTTTGTGAACCCACTTCTGTATCAGGTCGCTGGCGACGCCACAAAGTATGCCGCGAGTTTCCATGATATCACGACGGGCAACAACGATTATAACCATAACAACAACAATCTTTATCCGGCGACAAACAACTACGACATGGCAACAGGTCTGGGTAGCTACAAAGCCTTCAACCTTGCCACGAACCTTGTTGCGCAGGCCAAAAGCGCGATGCCGACCCGCACCTCACCGACAAATACCACATGGTACTTTGCGGAGGGGAGCGTTGGCAAGGGATTTCAGGAATTTATCACGCTCCAAAACCCCAGCGCGACCCAGGATGCAACCGTCACCATTACGTATCTTTTTGAGGGAAGGTCGTCCATTGTTGTCAGCCATACCGTTCCCAAAAGCGCGCGGGCGACGGTCAGCGTCAACAGCGACATACATGTGCAGCCAACCGATGCCCAGCAGGCACTTTCGGCGATAGTGCAGGTCATCAACAACGGCCCCGGCATCGTTGCGGAACGCCCGATGTACTTCACCTATAAAGGTATTGCGAGCGGAACCGATGTCGTGGGAGCGACCAATCCGCAGAACACCTACTACTTTCCAGCGGTAGACTCGCGCAACGATGGGCGTACCTACCTGAGCTATCTCACGATGCTCAATCCCAGTAACACCCAGGCCGCGCATGTCACCGTGACGTATTACACAGGCGTCTGTGGCAATACAGGCGAAATGGCATGTCCCACGCAGATGGTGACGATTGAGCCGTTGCATCGCGGAACCGCAACGCCGCTTACACTCAATCTGTTTGGGCAGACCTCAGTCACCGTGCAGAGCGATCATCCCGTTGTGGTCGAGCGACCAACCTACTTTAGCGATAACGTCGCAACAGCCGGCGGAGCAATCACTGGCGCAGCAAGCGTGGTTGGAGCCACCAATCCAGGCAAGGATTGGCTCTTCGCGGAGGGCTACACCGGAAACAACTTTCAGGAATACCTGGTACTGGCGAACTTTACCACCGCCGCGACGAGTGCCGTTGTCACGCTTGAGTACGACAACGGCCATCGGCAGGCCGTTTCCGTGAGTGTACCCGCGCTTGGTCACACATACGTTGACGTGAACAGGGCCAACGCGGCGCCGACTGGCACGTGTGATATCACGCCGTGCCAAACGTCGGTGGCCTCGTCGGTTGAAGTCACTTCGGCGGCCAACATCGTCGTTGACCGCATGATGTACTTTCACTATGGAAGCGCACACATCGCGGGCGCGACGGAAACGGTGGGCGAGGCTGGCCCAGCCGCACACGGCGTCTATGCCTTCGCGGAAGGCTATACAGCCGGCTCGTTCCAGGAATACCTCACGCTGCAAAATCCCACACACAGCGACGAGACCGTAGCCATCACCCTCTTCGTGGACACCTATGTGGTACAAGAGCAGGTGACGGTTAAGGCGCAGAGTCGTAAGACGATCAGCATCAACGCGCTTGTCGTCCCCATCGCGCAGGCGTACAACAACATGGGAAGCGATTCCTACGCGGTCTCGCTCACCGTGCAGGCATTGGGAGCAAACGCGAAAATCGTCGCGGAACGTCCGATGTACTTCGACTTTCATGGCGCAACAGGCGGCAGCGACGTGCTTGGCTATACACAGAGCATAAACTAAGCGCGTCCAAGCAAAGCGGGCCACCCTCAACGTTGAGGGTGGCCCGCTTTGCTTGGACGCTAGAGATGTTCGGATCCGTTGGTGCTTATGACCCTGTAGGGTACTACTCCACCTCTTCTGTACCCTCTTCTACCTCGTCGGTCTCATCTATTCCGTCTGCCACAACCGTTTCGATGGTGTCCTCAACGGTAAGCACGTTTGCGTCCAGTTCGCTGGGTAGACCCTCTTCGACTTCGCTTCCCTCTTCCACGTCGCCAGCTTCTTCTAACTTCTTACCATTGGTGGTGGCAACGGCAACGACGGTATCACCTTTGCCGAGGTTCATCATCATACGCCCCTGCGTGGCACGTCCACCTCGGATAATCTTTGCAACGTCCATGCGGATAACCACACCCGCCGCAGAGATAATCATCAGGTCGCTATCCCATTCCGCGAGGATGATACGCGCCGTCGCAACCTGACCGGTCTTCTCGTTGACCCGCGAGGTGATGACGCCGCCGCCGCCTCTGGTCTGGCGTGGATAGTCGTCGATGGGGGTACACTTGCCGTAGCCAAACTCGGTGACGATTAGCAATTCGCTGTTCGCGGGCGTCAAGTTGAGCGAAACCGCCTTATCGCCCTTGCCGAGGCGAATACCACGCACCCCGCCACTGGTACGCGAGGCCGAGCGCAGTTCCGCGACGGTGAAGCGAATAGCATAGCCATGCGCCGTGATGAGGAGCGCGTCATCGTTGGTATGCGCCAGCTTCGCCCCGATGAGTTCGTCGTCCTCTTCCAGGTCCATCGCAATCAGGCCGTTACGTCGCACACTCTCGAACTCTTCCAGCGCGGTCTTCTTGACCTCGCCCTTCTTGGTGGCGACAATCAGGAAGTCGCGGCTTACCCCTTTTGGTACACAGACAATCGCGCTGATACGTTCGCGCTGCTCTATCGAGATCAGGTTAATCAGATGCTCGCCCTTCGCGGTGCGGCCAGTATCGGGCAATTCGTACACGCGCAACTGGAAGGCGCGGCCCCGATCTGTAAAGAAGAGCAGGCTATCATGCGAGTGCGCGACCAGCAGATGCTGTACCGCGTCGTCCTCGCGCGTCACCATGCCGGTGATGCCACGCCCGCCGCGCCGTTGGGCGCGATACGTGTTTGAGGGGAGACGCTTGATGTAGCCCTTTTCCGTCAAGGTGACAACAACCTCTTCGTTGGGAATCAGGTCCTCGTGCCTGAAATCGCCCGTCTCATCATCGACAATTTCGCTGCGGCGTGGGTCGCCATACTTCACCATGAGTTCTTGCAGGTCTTCTTTGATGAGTTTCCGAATTTCGTTGATGTCGCCCAGCAACATGTTATAGTAGTTGATATGTTGCAGCACATCCTTGAGTTCGTCTTCGATCTTCTGGCGTTCAAGTGCGGCCAAACGCGCCAGACGCATATCCAGAATGGCCCGTCCCTGCTCTTCCGAAAAATTGAATTGTTGGCGCAAGTTTGTCAGAGCTTCATCCGTCGTCTGTGACCCGCGAATGAGCGCGATCACCTGGTCGAGATGGTCGAGCGCGATCTTCAAACCATCCAGGATGTGTCGCCGCGCCTCGGCCTTCGCCAGCTCGTATTTTGTGCGGCGCGTGATGACAACCTCGCGGTGGTTGATGTGATACTGCAAAAAGTCTTTGAGGCGCAGGGTGCGTGGCTGCTTGTCCACCAGTGCCAGCATGTTGGCATTGAACGCGCTCTGCAACGCCGTATATTTGTAGAGCGTGTTAAGAACGCTTTCGGGACTGGCATCACGCTTCAACTCGATGTACATACGCATCCCGTTGCGGTCAGATTCGTCGCGTACCTCGGCGATGCCCTCGATTTTTTTGTCACGCGCCAGTTCCGCGATCTTTTTGACAAGCTCGGCCTTATTGACCTGATAGGGCAACTCGGTCACGATAATGCTGGTACGTCCGCGCTCGGTCTGCTCAAAGTTTGTACGGGCGCGAACAACAACGCGCCCACGTCCGTTAAGATAGGTGTTGCGAATACCCTCACGCCCATGAATGATGCCACCGGTTGGGAAGTCGGGGCCGCGCACGATATGGGAAAGTTCTTCAGTCGTGGCCTCTGGATTGTCGATGAGGTGAATGATGCCGGTACACACCTCGTTCAGGTTGTGCGGTGGGATATTGGTTGCCATACCAACGGCGATACCCGTTGAACCGTTCAGCAGCAGATTGGGGAGACGTGCGGGTAGAACGGTTGGCTCAAGATTCTGGTTGTCGTAGTTGGGGACAAAATCAACCGTGTCTTTGTCGATATCGCGGAGCAGTTCATCGGCAATCGCGGCCATCTTCGCCTCGGTGTAGCGCATCGCGGCTGGTGGATCGTCGTCCTGTGAGCCAAAGTTGCCCTGACCCATTACAAGCGGGTAGCGCATCGACCATGATTGGGCCATACGCACAAGAGCGTCATACACTGCGACATCGCCATGTGGGTGGTAGCTTTTGAGAACCTCACCTACCGTACCAGCACACTTGCGAAACTGCTTTGTCGATTGGAGACCCATATCTTCCATTGCATACAAAACGCGCCGATGCACAGGCTTCAGGCCGTCGCGTACATCAGGCAATGCGCGGCTAACGATAACGCTCATAGAATAATCGAGATATGCGCCTGTCATCTCATCAACAATACTGACTGGCCTAATATTGCCAAGTTCCATAAATCATCCTCACCAAAAAAGAAGTAGACATAGCCAAGCGGCGATATCGAGTTTGAAGTGATTGCATAGGGCGGAGGGGTCTCGGAGAACGTGATCCTACCTCTCATATTATAACATATTCTGCATCTCACGGCAATAATTTACGCCGAAAAGCTCTTTTTTGGCTCTACCATGAGTGGCAAAAGCGTAACATATCATGTATTATGGATGCGAGAAATGTAACCCACTTTTGGCAACCAAAGTACTATGTTTTAGCAGGAAGCTGTGGTATCATTAGGTGCAAGAGCGGAAGTTCAGGAAGCGTCTATAGAAGTACGTTCGTCACCAGTAGGGTTCTATATTTATCAGTCAGCCCTAATGTCGTGCGGTATTAGCTCTGATGCCAATAGGGGGGAGTTCCAAGTGCTGTCATCCTTGCCGTTTACAGATTTCCAGTGTTTTTTTGTAGCGATCCTTGCATTTATTATTATCGGCTTTCAACGTGGTTGGCGCCGTGAGTTAATTACGTTAGTGTTTGTACTCCTCGCGGTCATCCTGATTCGTCCCAATGGAGACGGTGGGAAGGCGATTAGCGACCTATTTGCGCGTATCCCAGCCGTGTTTGGCTACCTTGCAACGGGTTCTTCACAACGCGCGAATTCAACAACCGCAACCGCAAACAGCTTTTTGGGTCCCTGGGGAACATTGCTGGGCTTTGTTGTGATTGTAATTCTCGGCTATGTGATCGGCAACCGTGTCTTTCCAAAGCCGGCCAATCCCACGGAGCGTTTTATCGGTATCGTGCCGTCTATCGTTTCGGGTGCATTTATTCTCGGCTATCTGACCTCTGGCAATTTCTTTGCGAAGAATCCGCAGGGGCAGTCGTTTTTTTCCGTTGTCGTGCAGCCGCCCGACCCAACCAACTATGTACCGGTCCTTTTTGTTATCGCGGTTGTCGCGGTAATCATCGGTCTCATCGCGGCAAGGACGAAGAAAGCCGCTCCGCCAGCCGCCAAGAAGTAGTCCGTGTGCAGCATTGCGACGTATAACACAAACGGGAGAGCAGTTGTCGTGTACAATAGTTTTGTAGACATCACAAAGGTAGGAAAAATATTCTTTATGCATCGTTGAGGTGATGAATGGCTGAAGCATCTAAACAAAAAGTTGCGGCTCCGGCAAAGCCTGTAGATCGTTGGCAATCGGGTCGTCCACGTTTCAATATCCAGGAATTTCGTTTTGGCAAAGATAGAAAGTGGCACTTCTCCGGTCAAGAGCCGGACGAAGAGGTACGCGTCGTTGTGCGTCAGCACTGGTGGTTTCTTGTGCAGCCTGCACTCCCATTTCTCGCGGCGGTGATTGGTATCTTTCTCGTTCTGGGCTTGGCCGCCGCGTTCCCCGCCTATGGCGTTATCTGGGCCTATCTGGAGATCGCGGTGGTGCTACTCACAATCGGGACGGGCGTCTGGTTTGCCTGGAAAGACCTGGCCGTCTGGTGGGTCGAAAGCTACGTTATCACAAACAAGCGCATTATCAATTCACGCGGTCTGCTCCAACCAACGCGCCAGGAAACGCCGATTGAAAAGGTGCAGCAGGTCGGCCTCGACATTAAGACACCACTTGAGGTCCTGCTGGGCTTCGGAACCGTTCACGTCTATCTGGCGGGCGGCGATCTGGTTATGAAGCATGTTCCTGACCCGCGTAAGGTCAAAGATGCGCTTCAAGGGATCAGCGACGTAATCAAGGCGAAAAAGAAAAGTCCAGAGGCAATACCCGTTCCCCAGGACCCTGAACTGGCCTCCGTTCTCAAGAAGTTGGCCGAGGGGAAAGCTGTTCCCAAATTGGCGGACGCCGATGAACATTATCCCGCCCCACGCAACCCTGACCAGGTGCGTGGCCCACGCCGCACCTTTGTTGGCTTCCTGCACATCCCCAGTCGTATCCACTATATGTCGGGCGAACAGACGGTTAGGTATATCCAGCGTTCACAATATGTACTTCTAAAGAACCTCATTGTACCCGCTCTACTTATCCTGCTTGTCCTGCCTATCGCGATTGTACCGCCATCGGCTGGGTACATTCCTACCACGCTCCAAATGTACTGGTGGCTGGTGATGGGGTTGATTTTTCTCGGCCTGCTGCTCTCACTACTGTTTGTTTACATTAGTTGGCTTGATGACATCTACATTCTGACAAATAGACGCATCATTGATATCGAGCGCAAGTTCCTCTTTACAGTTGAGTCGCGGTTTGAAGTTGAATACAAAAACATACGCGACATCAAGGTGAAGGTGTCAAATGTGGTTGAGCGATTTCTTGATATTGGCAATGTCTATATCGAGACCCCTGGTAACTCGCCCGATGTGGTGTTTAAGAGCGTCGATCATCCTTTCCTGATTCAGGATGAGGTGTACGCGATCAGAAACCACAAAGACAAGGAAGATAAGGTTAAGAAGGAAAACGACGAGCGCAAACTGCTCCAGACATGGTTTAGCACGGTGGTCTCGAAGTTGGACAACACCACCAAGATGCACGGCGCGCCGAACTTGAAAGACCTTGACCTGCTGACCGCGATGACCCATGCTCAAGATTTAGGGATGGATGTCGAGGTATGGGGCGAGGCGGTCCCAAGCTACACTATCGCGCCTGGACGTGTTGTGCATCAAAATCCGCCCCCTGGCACACTTATGGAAAATGGAAGCAAGATCGAAATCGTGTTGAGCAAGAAGCCTTCGCTGGTCGATCAGTTACAGGATTAAAAATATTGGGGTCTAACTCAGTACACCCGCGCTACAGTTGACCACACAGTAGGGAGTGAAGTTTTCCCTGTTTTGGTTAAATAGTCAAGCGCGACAAAGGTGGACCAAGTTAGACCCAATATTCTGTTTTTGCTAGCGCATTCCTCCGCCTCCGCCGACACGGGCCAGTAGCGCGACACTTTCGATGTGATACGTTTGTGGAAACATATCAATCGGCTGGGCCGAGACCAGGCGGTAACGTCCACCGGAGCAGAGCGTGGCGATGTCACGCGCTAACGTGCTGGGGTCGCACGAGACATAACAGATGGCGCGTGGGGCAAGCGTCTGCAACGCTTGCAGTGCTTTGGGATGGCAGCCAGCGCGTGGCGGATCAACCAGGGCCACATCGACCCGCTCGCGTCGATAGTGCAACTGGCCCAGCAAACGCTCCAGTGTGCCCTCTAAAATGGTGATCGAGTTCTGGCTATTCGTGATGGTCGTTGCGCGCGCATCCATGACCGCGCTGGGTTGCGACTCAATTGCAAGCACACGCGCCCCCCGCGAGGCCAGAAACGAGGAGAAGAGGCCGACACCGCTATATCCATCCAGGATGACATCGGTCTGCTGCGGTTCCAACAGCGCGATGGCGCGTTCGACCAGAACAGCCGCCTGTAATAGGTTCACCTGGAAAAACGAATCAGCGGAGACACGAAAGCGACGGCCAAGCACGGTATCGGTCAAGAACTCTTGTCCCGTAAATACACGTCCATAGCGGCCACCGACGCGCTCGATAATCACGCCAATAATGCCTGGGGTGAGGATCATGAGTTCGTTCGCGAGTTGCTGCGGGTCTTCCATCAACGAGCCGGGGCGAGCATGGATGACAAGCAGGGTTGGCACGACCTGCGCGGATGGCGGGACTGCACCGACAGGTATACCAATACCCGCATTATTTACAGCACCAACAGCACCACGAATAGTGAAGCCCTGCACCATCTCGCCCAACGTATCGCCAAAATACTCCATCAGTTTCGCGCGTACACGTTGATAGACAACATCGAGGGCGGGGTGCAAAAGCGGACAGGTTTCAAGCGGCTGGATGTTGTGGCTTTCAGTAAGCTTGAAGCCGATCTCACCTGTTGGGCCAACGGAAAATAGCGCGATATTCCGATAGTGCCAGGGGGCGATGCTCCCAGGCATTCCGATGGTTGGATGGACAAGGGCATCCGGCTGTTTGCCGATACGCATCAACAACTGGCGCACAATATGGGCTTTCCAGGTGAGTTGCGCCTGATACGCGATGTGCTGCCATTGACAACCACTATCGGTAAGCAGAGGAAACGCGGGTTCAACCCGTTCGGGAGAGGGCCGCAAAATCTCTAGCATGTCCGCTCGTGCGTGGCCGCGCCGCTCCTCCACAATGTCTACCCGTACTCGTTCGCCAGGGATACCACCGGGAACGAAGAGGACCCGTCCCTCATAGCGGCCTACTGCATCGCCTCCGTAGGCAAGGTCTGTAAGTTCAACATCAATGCTCATATTCACCTCGCGGTCAGCGTACAAAAGAAACTATCGTACGCGTCCGTCACATCTTTCCAGCGTATTTGTTTAGTTATAACATAATTGGCTGTTTGGGCTGACTATAGAGCCGTGTTCCAAAACGGCTCAAGAAAACGGCCCCCAGCCCCAGCAGTCCCGCACCACTACTGATGAATAGCCCAATGTATGGAAGAGACCCTCCCAACGTCAACACCGTCAATCCCACGATGACTTGCACAATACGCGTGTTTTTCTGGGGAGCCACAACGCGTACAATATACTCGCCGAGCAGCGACCCAACCACCACCGTTCCCAATGCCCACGCCGCGATGATGCCTATTGCCACGATGATCGCTAACGGAATAGAAATGATCAGCGCAACCAGGATAGCCAGAATCGGCAGTGCGAGCAACACACTCAATATGCCAAGCGCGAGACTGCGCCGCGTCTTGCTTCTGACCGTTGTCCGTACCAGCGTGAGATGCTCTGGCAACAGCAGTGTAAGCAGAGAACCCAGCCCTATCCAGGTTAGGATAGACCAGAATCGGAAGCTTGGCCCAACATCACTCATCAGTAGTTGATTGACACTTTTAGCACACCCATCGAGCGCACCATGCAGGTGTGCCTCACCACCAGGGGTCCAGACCCCCTGGCAAAGGTGGATATCGCCATAGACGGCTGCATTGTCTTGCAGGGTCACGCTCCCGCCATAAGCGGTAATCGTGCCGTGTACCGTTCCATCAATAACAATACGTCCACCAAATGCTACCACATCACCCTGCACATTGCCTTGTATAACAATTGTGCCACCAAACGAGGTAACGTTGCCACACACCGTTTCATTGCTCCCCACAACCACGTTCGTGCCAAACGCTGGGCGGCGATGCGAGTTCATAGCAACGGTGCAATCTTGCTCCAATTGTTCGCCACGCGCCGCAACCGCCAGGGCGGTTGGCACATGGCCCGTCACTGCTTCGATATATCCACCTAGCAAGAACGCTGCGAGGAGCAAAAGTCCAGGCAGCGTACAGAGCAATAATCGTCTTTGTACAGATTTTCGCATACCGTAACTCCCTATCATAGCCGTAAGAACGCTTCTCTTCCAGAGACGAGAAGTATTCTAGTTGACCATGACCTTCGCCACCTATGCCTCTTGCGGAGGACGCATCAAGCGGAGCCACATACCCATCATCAGCACCATTACAAAGCCGGCCCCCGTGAGGAGAAAACTATTGCGGGTCAGGATGGTTAGGCCCGTCTGCACATATTGTCCCAGGATATACAGCACATCGACTACATTGCTCAATAACAGCAAGAGATGCACCATTATATCGGTTTGTACAAGAGTTATAGCCAGCAGTAGGAGCGGAATACTACCAAGTGTAAAGAACGTGATAGCTGCGACGGCAGCCCCTCCCTTACGCAACCGCGCCACACGCCAGCGTTGTTGCTCATGAATAACCTCAAGCTGTTGTGAGATTTGCCGTTGCTGTTGCACGGCCTGCATGATTGAGTCTGTCGAAATTCGCGCGCCAGCAGAGACGCGTTGCGTGTCCAGAGGTCGTACTGTCTGCTGTGATGTTTTTAGGAGTGCCTCGATACCGCGTTGGCGTTGCGCGAACGCGTTGCAGTCAGGACATGCCTGCATGTGTGATTGCACCAGTGCGGCGTCGGCATCGTCCAGTCCGTCACGTTGCTGGGACAATACACGTTTAACGTCGCTGCAACGCATTATTCCGCTCCTCTTCGAGAACCGAACCGTTTTGCATATAACGTGCTAACAGTTCACGCGCACGATGAAGACGCGCCTTGACTAGGGCGGGAGTCAGGCTAAGGGCTGCGGCGATTTCATCGTAGGAGAAATCATGCCAGTAACGCAGCACAATAACGGCGCGATACTTGCCGGGCAAGCGTTGCAAGTAGGTTTGTACCTCGTCATGCTGCTCCCCACGCAACGCTGATTGCTCAGGGCTAACGCCGGAGTCAACGATCCATTCCAGAAATGGCACGTCTTCGAGGGGTAAGGCCAAGAAACGTCTGCGCCGCAGTTGGTCGATTGAAAGGTGCGAGGCAATTGAGAGTAGCCAGGTGCTGAATTTGTGCGCGGGCTTATAGGTCGCGAGTTGGGTATACGCACGTACAAACGCTTCTTGCGTCACGTCTTCCGCCTCTGTTGCGTTACCGAGCATTCGGTATGCCAGGTTTTGAACGGCATCCTTGTAGCGTTCAACAAGCACAGCAAAGATATTTTGATCGCCACGCAGTACTAATTCGACGAGTCCAGCGTCACTCATTGCCTCAACCACGACCCCCGCCCTTGCCAGATTACTACTCGCGACATCCACGGCATTCGTGAGCGTTCCGGTGGTGTGCGTACGATGCCCACGCCGCGCCTCCCGCGCTATAGACCCAATAACTCCCAGTGGATTAATTGCGTTTATCGTTGATTCTACCATATATCACCGCTTGTTTACTAGCGTTTTCATTCAAATTATAGAAGGGATAAAACAGATTCCTCCCAAGAATATATACGAGTTATGCCTAAAAAAGTTGTAACTCGCCAGCGCAAACAGGTCACACTTTGACTGTGCAGCTCGCTAGCGAAAGGAAAACATTATACCTCGCTTAGTAT
>Ga0123338_10004678_pt1 | contig 11880 bp, 9 predicted proteins | sample grotaG_FD_89793 | JGI IMG/M metagenome (GOLD analysis project Ga0123338, IMG submission 89793) | Glacier valley bacterial and archeal communities from Borup Fiord, Nunavut, Canada, to study Microbial Dark Matter (Phase II) -... | ecosystem: Environmental > Aquatic > Freshwater > Ice > Glacier ... | reverse complement strand
TGCCGCGCCGCCAGATTGAGGCCGTGTGCGCCTCCAGCGCCTTCGGGCTGATGTGCATGGCCGGCTACGGCGCGGCGGCACTGCGGCTGGACTGGTATCCCTGGCCGCTGCTGGGCATGCCGCTGTACCCGCTTATCCTAGTGTACGGCATCCTGCGCTACCGCGTGCTGGTGGCCAACGCCTGGGCGCGCCGGGCCGTGGCCTGGACCATGCTGGCGGTACTGGCGGTCGGCATCGTTGCCCTCGTGCCGCTGCTCCCGCCGCTTGCCGACGGCCCGGCGGAGCGCTGGGTGTCCGGCGCCCTGGTCGCCACCGCCTGCCTCGCACTCGCTGGCCCGGCCCGCCGCCTGGCGGAGCGCCTGGTCTATCCCGGTAGCGCCCTGTCCGCCCGCGACGTCCAGGCCTGGCGCGCCGAGCTTTCCCAGGCGGACACCGCGCCGGAACTGGCGCAGTCGGCGTCCGCCCTGCTCAGCCGCCGCCTTGGCCTGCCCGTCGCCGTCCTCATTGGGGACGGCCCGGCGCCGGATAGCCCAGCCGTGCCAGTGCTACGCTGCCAGGAGGGAGCAGGGCACTGGACGACCGTGTTGCAAGGCTGGGACGCCGCCCCGCCGGGACCGCGCCACCTGGCCGAACTGTTCGGCGGGGTGCTGGCGGAGGAAGCGGCCCGGCTGCAACGTGCCCAGACCTTGGCCGTGCGGGAACGGGAGCGGCAGTTGCAGGCCCGGCTGGCCGAGTTGGGCCAGTTGGCCGCCACCGTCGCCCACGATGTGCGGAATCCCCTCAACATCATCGGCATGGCCGCCGCAGGTGCCCCCGCCGAGGTCCGGGCCGAAATCCGCGAGCAGGTGGACCGCATCGCCCGCCTGTCCCGCGACCTGCTGGACTACGCCCGCCCCTGGGGGATCGAGCCTGCCGCGTGCGACTTGGCTGCCCAAGTCCGCGCCGCCGCGCGCCATGTGCCCGGCGTCGAGTTCGGCCCCGGCTTGGACCGGCCCGTGCCGGTGCGGGCGGACGGGCGCCGATTGAATCAGGCGCTCGCCAACGTGTTGGACAACGCCCAAGCTACCGGGGCCCGTGTCGCCGTTGACCTGGACGTCCGGGACGGCACCGCCCGGGTCCACATCTGCGACGCCGGGCCGGGCGTGCCCGCGGATATGCGGGACCGCCTGTTCCAGCCCTTCGTGTCGCGCAGCCCCGGCGGCACCGGGCTGGGCCTGGCCATCGTCGCCCGCATCATGGACGCCCACGGCGGCAGCGCCGCGCTGACGGACCGCCCGGGCTGGAGCACCTGCATCACCTTAACCTTGCCGCTGGCCCCGCAATCCGCCTTGCGGCCAGCCCCCGTCGCCGCATGACGGAACCCCCCGCCCGCGTGCTGCTGGTAGATGACGAGCCAGCCTTCCAGCGCCTGGGCGCGGCATGGCTGCGCGGCTTGGGGCACGAGGTCGTGGTGGCTGGCAACGGCGACGAGGCCGCGGCCCGCTTCGCCGCTGCCGCGCCCGACGTGGTGTTGCTGGACCTGGCGATGCCCCCGCGCTTCGACCCGACCGCCGGGCTGGAGCTGGTGCCGCGCTTCCTGCCCGTCCCCGTCGTGGTGCTGACTGGTCACGCCGACCACACCCTCGCGCTGCGTGCGGCCGAGTTGGGCGCGTGGGACTTCCTGGCCAAGCCCGTCGAGCCCGAGATGCTGGGCTTCGTCGTCGCCCGCGCCGCCCGCAAGGCCCGCCTGGACCGCGAGTTGCACGAGTTGCGGCAAGGCGCCGGCCCGGAAGACCTGGGCATGGCCGGCCGCGCCCCGGCGATGGACCGGTTGCGCGCCATGATCCGCCGCCTCGGCCCGACCGGCGTTCCCGTGGTGGTGCTCGGCCCGACCGGCACGGGCAAGGAACTGGTGGCCCGCGCCCTCCATGCGTGCAGCACCCGGGCCGCCGGGCCGTTCGTGGCCGTGCACTGCGGCGCTCTGGCGGCGGAGCTGCTGGAAAGCGAGTTGTTCGGCCACTTGAAAGGCAGCTTCACCGGCGCGCACCGCGACCAGGCCGGGCTGGTCGAGACCGCCCACCGCGGCACCCTGTTCCTGGACGAGGTCGGCGAGATGCCGCCCTCCCTGCAAGTCAAGCTGCTGCGCTTCCTGCAAGATGGCAGCTTCCTGCCTGTCGGCGGACGCGCGCCGAAGCAAGCCGAGGCCCGCGTGGTCGCTGCCACGCACCGCGACCTCGACGCCATGGTGGCATCGGGCACCTTCCGGGAAGACCTGTTCTACCGCCTGCGCGGCGTCGTGCTGCGCACCCCGGCCCTGGCCGACCGGCGGGAGGACGTGCCCCTGCTGGCCGCCCGCTTCCTGCGCCGCGCCTCCCCCCGCGCCGTGCTGTCCCCAGACGCGCTGGCCTGGCTGTCCGGGCGCGACTGGCCCGGCAACGTGCGCGAGCTGCGTGCCGCCGTCGAGGCTGCGGCGGCTCTGGCCGACCCCGGCGCGGCGGTCGTGGACGCCGCCCTGCTGCGCTTCGCCGCGGGCGAGGAGGACGGCCCCGGCGACCTCGCGCCCGCGCCAGGCCACGCCGGCAGCCTGGACGCCGCCATTGCCGAGCTGGAAACCCGCATGTTGCAGGACGCCCTGGCGGCCACCGGCGGCAACCAATCAGAGGCCGCGCGCCGGCTCGGCGTGTCGCGGGTGGGCCTAGCCAAGAAGCTGGCGAGGCTGGGGCTGCGCTAAAGCGGTCCCGGGTCGTCCCGAGTCGTTCGACCTAGGACCCACCATTTTTGCCCACAAGTCAGGGGATGACCGGTGCCTCTTCCTGCACCGGTCATCCCTTTGGGAGGCGTGCCTCAAGTCACCATGCGGAACAGCGCATACAGCACGCCCGCCAGCAGCGCCGCGGCGGGCAAGGTCAGCACCCAAGCCATCGCGATGCTGCGCACCGTGCTCCACTGCAAGCCCGATCCGTTCGCCATCATCGTGCCAGCCACGCCGCTGGACAGCACGTGCGTCGTGGACACCGGCAGGCCATACATGTCTGCGGCCCCGATGGTCGCCATCGCCACGATCTCCGCCGCCGCGCCCTGGCCGTAGGTCAGGTGCGTCTTGCCGATGCGCTCGCCCACCGTCACCACGATCCGCTTCCAGCCGATCATGGTGCCCAGGCCCAGCGCGATGGCGACGGACACCTTGACCCACAGCGGGATGAACTTCGTGCCTCCGTCCAGGCCACCCTTCCAAGCTTTCAGCGCCGCGTCCTGCTCCCCGCCGAAGCTCATGCCCGCCTTGCCCATCAACCGCTCGGCCTCCGACGCCAAGTACATGTCGTTCCGGACGTTCTGCACGGCCTCCGCCGGCACGCGGGCGATGGAGCCGTGCTGCTGCACCTGCCGGGCGATGTCCCCGGCCAGGCTGTTCAACGCCGCAAACACGATGGGCTTGTCGAAGCTCTTGTCGCGGATCGCCTCCGTCACGACGGTGCGGGCGCGGTCGGGCGGAACCGTTTCTCCGCCTGCACGGGCGGCGAACACGGCCTGCGCGCGCGTGGTCTGTTCGAGGAACGCCGGCGTGCTGCTCTCCGGCAGCGCCCGGTTCAGCGCGTAGGCCGTGGGCGCCGCGCCGATCCGGATCAGCATGATCAGCCCCATGCCCTTCTGCCCGTCGTTCGACCCGTGGAAGAACGACACGCCCGTGCACGTGCCGATCAGCAGCGTGCGGCTCCACAGCGGCGGCGGCGCATTGCCCTCCGGCGCGGTGTAGAGCTGCCTCGACTTCACGACCGCCTTCATCGCCAGCAGCAACCCGGCGGCGCACACGAATCCTACGACTGGGCTGACCAGCAGCGCCTTGAACACGCTCCACACCTGCGTCCAGTCCACGCCCGACACGCCGGACCCGCGGCTCAGCAACTCGTTGGCCAGGCCCACCCCGATGATCGAGCCGATCAGGGTGTGGGACGAGCTGGCCGGCAACCCCAGCGCCCAAGTCCCCAGGTTCCAGATGATGGCCGCGATCAGCAGCGCGAAGATCATCGCGTAGCCCGCTCCGCTGCCGACCTGGAGGATCAGCTCCACCGGTAGCAGGCTGACGACGGTGAAGGCGACGGCCCCAGACGATGTCAGCACGCCCAGGAAGTTGAAGAACCCCGACCAGATCACCGCCACCTGCGCCGGCAGGCTGTGGGTGTAGATGACCGTCGCCACCGCATTCGCCGTGTCGTGGAAGCCGTTGACGAACTCGAACCCCAGCGCGATCAGCAGCGCGAGGCCCAGCAGCATGATTGCGCCCGTCGCCAGCACGGGGCCGCCCGCGCCGCTTACGTCGCGCAACACGCTGTACGCCATGTAGGCCAGGCCACCCACCAGCATGACCGCAAAGCCGATGCCCACGGAGCCATGCGGCTTCGCATCCTGGTTGGGGCCTTGGCGCGGCGCCAGGGCGGGTTGGGCCATCGTCGTGTCCGGCATCCGTGCTGCTCCGTTCCCAAATCCTCGTGGGAGGTTAATCGGGCCGCCGCCGTCCCGGGTGGGACACATATGTTACAATTCCGTCCCGGTGGCGCATCCGCGCAAGCAGAAGTGGGTCGTCCGTCCTGCAATCCGGGTAGGCAAGGCCTGCGGCACACCTGCATCCAGGGTATGCGGGCCGGCAGACCGCCAGAACACTTTTCACTGTAAGAACAGACGATTACGTGGCCCACCCCGGCCGGCACGCCGTTCGCTCCGCAGCAGCCGACGCAGGATGCGGCGAGGCGAGGGGCTATGATGCTGGATGTATGCCAAGGCGGACACATCGGGGCGGGTTCGCCGGACATGGCGGCGCACGTTGGACCCGCGGGATGGGCGCGCCTGGCGCCTGCCATACGTTGGCGCTTCGGCGACGCGCAGGCGCACCGCCCCCGCACCTACCGTGGCGCGATGGACCTGTGGCGCTCACCGGCGGGCCTGGTGTTTGCGCTACTCGGCCGCTCCTTCGGCCGTCCCTTTCCCTGCCGCGCCGGCCGGGGCGTGCCCGCGGTGGTGCAGGTGCGTCCGGACGGCGGCGGCATCCGGTGGGACCGTCTGCTGCACACCGGCGCCCGGCCGGAGCGCGTGTCCTCCGTCAAGGAGGACGGACCCAACGGCTTGCAGGAGCGCACGTCGGCCGGCCTCATCATGGAACTGGACATCTTCGAGCGCGGGGGAACCCTGGTCTTCCGCAGCCGGCGCTACCTGGTGCAGGCCGGCCGCTGGCGCATCCCGGTCCCCGCGTTCCTGACGCCGGGCACGTGTGAAGTGACGCACGAAGACGCCGGTCCCGGACGCTTCCGCTTCACGCTGACCGCCACCCACCCGGTTTGGGGCACCACCTTCCGGCAGGACGGCCTGTTCACGGACCCTGGGTTCGAATCCTCTGCCGCCGTCCAGCCGTCGCATTGACGACTTCATCAGTTGTGCCGAAGCTCGCAATGCCGCGGCGGCCCATAGTTCGGACATGCTGCGGTTGCGGCTTCCTGGATAGCCACGTAGCAAAAGCGGCTCGCCATAATTGATGCCGAAGAAGTTTGTCCAGCAGACAACAGGCCCCTGTTGGCTTGACGACCGCACGGCCCACCCAGTCTGCCGACGCTGCCCCCGGCAACTTTCCACCGGGCAGGCCCGACGCTAGGCTGTCCGTGTGCCCTCCCTTCAGACCGATCCTTCCAGCCTCGCCTTCATCGCCTCCGTGTTCGTCCTGGCCGGCTTCGTGAAGGGCATGGTCGGGCTAGGGCTGCCCATCGTCGGCGTCGGGCTGCTCAGCCTGGTGATGGCGCCGCAACAGGCGGCGGCGCTGCTGGTTGCGCCTTCCATGGTGACGAACGTGTGGCAGCTCCTTGCCGGGCCGGGCGTCGGTGCGCTGGTGCGGCGGCTAGGGCCGATGATGGCCGGGGTCTGCGCTGGCACCGGGGGCGGACTGTGGGCGCTGGGGCGGCTGGGCTGGCTGACTCCGGCCGCCGCGACCCGGGCGGAGGGTGCGCTGGGCCTGGCCCTGATCCTCTATGCGGTGCTAGGGCTGCTGCGCGTGCAACTGCCGCCGCCGGGCCGGACGGAGCGCTGGGCCGGGCCGGCGGTGGGCGTGGCGACAGGGGCAGTGTCGTCCCTGACGGGCGTCTTCGCCATCCCGGCCGTACCGTATCTCGCCTCCCTCGGCCTAGACAAGGACGAGCTGATCCAGGCGCTGGGCCTGAGCTTCACGGTGTCCACCGTGGCGCTGGCGGCGGGGCTGGCGGCTGGCGGGCTGTTCGCGCCCGGGGCGGCGGGCCTGTCCGTCCTGGCGATCCTGCCGGCCGTGGGCGGGCTGCTGGTCGGGGGCTGGCTGCGCGGCCGGGTGCGGCCGGAGACGTTCCGCATGTGCTTCCTGATCGGCGTCGTGGCACTGGGCCTGCACCTGGCGGTCCGCGGCCTGGCATGACACGCTCCACTGCCCCATCGGAGACGCCTGCCATGACCGACCTCTGGCGCCTGTCCGCCACCTCCTTGGCCGCCCTGGTCCGCGCGCGCGAGGTTTCGGCGCGCGACGCCGCACAGGCCGCCCTGGACCGGCTGGACAGCGTGAATCCCGCCCTGAACGCCGTCGTGGACCACCGCCCGGCGGAAGTCCTGGCGCAGGCGGACCGCGTGGACGCCGCGCTGGCCCGCGGCGAGGATCCCGGCGTCCTGGCCGGCGTGCCCGTGACCGTGAAGGTCAACCTGGACCAGGCGGGCTGGGCCACCACCAACGGCCTGCGCCTGCAACGCGACCTGATCGCCACCCAGGATAGCCCGGTGGTGGACAACCTGCGAAGGGCCGGGGCGGTGATCCTCGGGCGGACCAACGCACCGGCGTTCTCCCTGCGATGGTTCACCAGCGGCGGCGTCCACGGCCGCACCCGCAACCCGCGCAACCCGGCGCTGACGCCCGGCGGCTCGTCGGGCGGCGCCGCGTCCGCCGTGGCCGCCGGCATCGGGCACCTGGCGCACGGCACCGATATCGGCGGCAGCATCCGCTACCCCGCCTACGCCTGCGGCGTCCATGGACTGCGCCCGACCCTGGGCCGAGTGCCGGTGTGGAACAGCAGCGCCCCCGACCGAGGCATCGGCCCGCAGTTGATGGCGGTATCCGGACCGATCGCCCGCACCATCGCCGACCTCCGCGCAGGCTTGCAGGCCATGGCCGCGCCAGACCTGCGCGATCCCTGGTGGGTGCCCGCACCGCTGGACGGCCCGCCCGTCCCACGCCGCGCCGCCCTGTGCCTGCGCCCCGGCGGCCTGGCCATCGTGCCGGAGGTCGAAGTGGCGCTTCTGGACGCCGCCCGGCGGCTTGAGGCCGCGGGATGGACCGTCGAACACCTGGACGATACGCCCCCGCTCCAAGAGTGCTCCGACCTTAACATGCAGCTATGGCTCGGCGACGGCTTCGCCGGCATGGTCGCGCGGGCCGCCGAGGAAGGCGATCCCGCCGCCATCGCCATCTTCGAGCACCACCGCGCCAGTGCCGAGGCCCTGCACCCGGACGCCATCCCGCGCGCCCTGGTCCGCCGGGCCGGGCTGGTGCGGGAGTGGTCGGTGTTCCTGGAGCGCCACCCCGTGCTGCTGCTGCCGGTCTCCGCCGAACTGCCCTTCCCAGACGACCTGGACCAGCAAGGTCCGGCGGCGATGGAGCGGGTGTGGGCCGCGCAACTGACCCAGACCGCGCTGCCCTTGCTGGGTATGCCCGGCCTGACCGTCTCGACGGGCATGGCCGCCGGCGCACCCATGGGCGTGCAACTGTTTGCCGCGCGCTACCGGGAAGACCTGCTATTGCTAGCCGGCGAGGCCATCGAGGCCGGCGGCGTGCCGCCGATGCCATGCGAGCCAGCAGCCTCGTAGAGCCGGCCGAAGAAGGCGAGGGCGGCCAGACGCTTCGCTAATGCGCCTTGCTGCAAATCAAGTTCCGTCCGTCCAACGTCCAACCGGCTGGTGTTACCTTTCGAGGTAACGGCCTCGGCGAGAGCGCTAAAATTCGAAGAGCAGGGACACGGCGCTTATGCGTGCGAGATAACTGCGTGGTCGGGCGTCCCAGAGCACAAACCGCCCGCAACCACATCCCTGTAGCCCCGTGCCCTGTCCATCGCACCGAGGCACGTGGTCATTGCACGCCCGCACGACCGGGCGCTAGATCGTTGGCAAGTGGAAAACAGGCGCCCGCCTGCCATTCTGCAACGACTGTTGGAGGGGTGTGCAATGGCACAATGGATGACGATCAGACGTTCAGGTCGCAGCGGCCTGACAGACGGAGCCGCAGCGGCGCAGACAAATCCAACCGCGGCCGATGGGCGTCCTGAAATGCGCCCCGTCCTCGCCCTCCTGCTCATACTGTCCTCCCCGGCCCTGGCACAAAGCCCGCTCGCGCCCGTGACCGGCAACCAGAAAGACCCATCCACGCGCGCATCAACCGGCGGGGTGGGTTTTGCACCAAACCTCTCGCCATCCAGTGCCGCGCCATCTGTTTCTGCCAGGGCAGCACCTTTGGCACCCTTGGTCCGGCCGGACGCTGGGTTGCCTCAGCGCCTCGTGGCCGCGCCGGGCGAAAAGGACTTCGATGATGAACCTGCCCAGCCCTTCGCTCCCCAAGCCGACCTGGACTGGGCAACATACCTGCCCGGGCGGTGGCGCATGTCCGGCGGCCGCGACTGCAATCGTGGCGGCTACGGCCTGCTCGAACTCGGGAATGGTCTCTTGCGGTTCGAATGGCGGCTGCCCGGCGGAGGCGTGAACGTCGCCGTGGAGCGTATAGACCGCGAGGCCGGTTCCACCGTGCAAACCACCGTCGTGAGCGATAGCGGTACCGCCAATCCGGAGGTCGGGCACCGCGTCCGCTACCAATTTGGTCCGAATGCGTGGACCTCCGTCAACCTGACAACGGGCGAGCGTAGTCGCCACACGAGGTGCTGACCCGGCGTGCCGGGCTGGCGGCGTGCGCCGCTGTCCTGAGTGGCGCCGCAGCGCCGGCTGTGCGGTTAGTGGTGCAAGGGCGGCTGCTGTCCGGTGCCGGCACTCCCGTTCCCTGTACGGTGGGCTGGCGGGGCATCCGGGCCGACAAGCGCGAGGGGGACGGCGCAACGCCCGCCGGCACCTTCCCGCTGCGCCGCGTGCTGTTCCGCCCTGACCGGATGCTGCCGCCGCAAACTGGCCTGCCTGTCCAAGCCCTATCCGCAGCCGACGCCTGGTGCGACGACCCGGCCGACCCCGCCTACAACCAGCCCATCCACTTGCCGCACGCCACCCACCACGAGGTCTTGTGGCGCACCGACGGCCTATACGACCTCGTGGTGCCGCTGGGCTACAATGATGCCCCGGCGGTGCCAGGACGTGGCAGCGCGATCTTCCTGCATGTCGCCCGCCCAGACAGCGGCCCGACCGAAGGCTGTGTTGCCATCGGCCGTGCCGCGCTGCTGTCCATCTTGCAGCAGTGCGGCCCTGGAACCGCGATCAGCATCCACGCCTAGACCGCCTCCTCCCGACTAGGAAGGTGCAGCCCTCAGTGGCCCAGCGCCTGCACCACCTCGTCCGTCATTTTCTTCGCGTCCGCAAACAGCATCATCGTGTTCGGCCGGAAGAACAACTCGTTCTCCACGCCCGCATACCCCGACGCCATGCTGCGCTTGATGAACAGCACCGTCTTCGCCTTCTCCACGTCCAGGATCGGCATCCCGTAGATCGTGCTCTTGGGGTCGGTCTTCGCCGCCGGGTTGGTCACGTCGTTGGCACCGATCACATACACCACATCGGCAGTGCTGAACTCGCTGTTGATCTGATCCAACTCGAACACGTCCTCATACGGCACGTTCGCCTCGGCCAGCAGCACGTTCATATGCCCCGGCATCCGGCCCGCAACGGGGTGGATGGCATACTTCACCTCCACGCCCTCCTTCTTCAGCGTGTCCGCCATCTCCCGCAACGAGTGCTGCGCCTGCGCCACCGCCATGCCGTAGCCCGGCACGATGATGACCTTGCTCGCGTTCTTCATGATGAACGCCGCATCTTCCGCGTTGCCCGCCCGCACCGCTCGCTGCTCCCCCCCCGCAGCGCCCGCCGGCCCGGCGGCGCCCGCGTCGGTGCCCCAGCCGCCCAGCAGCACGTTGAGGATGCTGCGGTTCATCCCCTTGCACATGATGTAGGACAGGATCGCGCCCGACGCGCCTACCAGCGCCCCGGTGATGATCAGCGCCAGGTTCTGGATCGTGAACCCGATGCCGCACGCCGCCCAGCCGGAGTAGCTGTTCAGCATGGACACCACGACCGGCATGTCCGCGCCGCCGATTGGGATAATCAGCAGGAAGCCCAGCCCCAGCGCCAGCAACGCCGTCAGCCAGAACACGAATTGGCTGCCCGTCGTCACGAACACGATGACCAGGATCAGCAGCAGCACGCCCAGCGCCGCATTCAACTGGTGCTGGCGCGGGAACAGGATCGGCGCCCCCCGCATCCGCCCGTCCAGCTTGGCGAACGCGATCAGCGAACCGGAGAAGGTCACGGCGCCGATGGCCAGGCCCAGCGACATCTCGATCAGCGACTGCGTGTGGATGGCGCCGGGCACGCCGATGCCGAAGGCCTCCGGCGCGTTCAGCGCCGCCGCGGCCACGAACACTGCGGCCAGCCCCACCAAGGAGTGGAAGGCCGCGACAAGCTGCGGCAGCGCCGTCATCTGGATGCGCCGGGCCACCAGCACGCCGACGGTGCCGCCGATGCCGATCCCCACTAGGATCAGCAGGAAGCCGACGCCGGACATGCCGCGCTGCAGCAGTGTGGCGGCCACGGCGATGGCCATGCCGGCCATGCCCATCTGGTTGCCCATCCGCGCCGACACCGGGCTGGACAGCCCGCGCAGCGCCAACACGAACAGGACGGAGGCGATCAGGTAGGCAAATGCGGTCAACGAGGCGCTCATGCTACTTGCGTCCCTTGACGATGGTAGGCTTCTTGCCCTGGAACATGGCCAGCATCCGCTGCGTAACGGTGAAGCCACCGAAGATGTTCACGCTCGCCAGCACCACCGCCAGAAAGCCGAACAACCGCGCCGCCGTGCTGTCCGACAGCCCCACGGCCAGCATCGCGCCGACCACGATCACCGAGCTGATGGCGTTGGTCACGCCCATCAGCGGCGAGTGCAGCGCAGGCGTCACGTTCCATACGACGTAGTAGCCGACGAAGCAGGCCATCAGGAAGATCGCCAGCAGGAACATGAACGGCTCGACCGCCAGCGCCACAGGCTCGATGTGCCCGGCAACCGTGGCGCCGGCCGCGCGCAATTGGCTGGCCAGGTCCGCAGCGCCTTGGGACAGGCGCGCGGCCTGGTCCGCGTAAGTATCGGGATTCATCGGATAGGCTCCTACGCCGCGTGCGCGGGCTGGAATTGCGCGTGGACCACCTGGCCGCCGCGGGTCAGCATGACGCCCTGGATGATGTCGTCCGTCTCTGGCAGGGCAGGCTTCTTGCCCTCCTTGTCCCAGAACGCCACCAGGAACGTCAGCAGGTTGCGGGCATACAAGGTGCTGGCAGCCACTGGGATGCGGCTGGGCCAGTTGCGGTATCCCAACACCTTCACGCCGTTGGCGGTCGTGGTCATCTGACCGGGGACGGTGGCGGCGCAGTTGCCGCCGGCCTCCGCGGCCAAGTCCACGACCACGCTGCCGGTTCGCATGCCGTCCACCATCGCCTGCGTGATGATGACCGGCGCCTTGCGGCCCATCACCAGCGCCGTGCAGATCACCATGTCGTTCTTGGCGACCGTCGCGGCCATCAGGGCCGCCTGCTTCTCGCGGAAGGCGTCCGTCATCTCCTTGGCGTAGGCGCCAGTCTGCCCGGCCGTCTCGGCGTCCTCCACCCCGACGAAGGTGGCGCCCAGGGACTTGATCTCCTCCTTCGCCG
>Ga0123338_10004677_pt1 | contig 11881 bp, 8 predicted proteins | sample grotaG_FD_89793 | JGI IMG/M metagenome (GOLD analysis project Ga0123338, IMG submission 89793) | Glacier valley bacterial and archeal communities from Borup Fiord, Nunavut, Canada, to study Microbial Dark Matter (Phase II) -... | ecosystem: Environmental > Aquatic > Freshwater > Ice > Glacier ... | reverse complement strand
CAGCAAGTACCTGAACAACACCATCGAACAGGACCACTGGCGAGTGAAGCAACGGCTTGGTCCGATGCTCGGATTGAAGAGCTTTCAAACCGCGACTATCGTGGTCGGCGGCATCGAGTTGGCGGAGAAGATCAAGAAGGGCCAGTTCAAAATCAGCAAAGCTAGGCGGACCAACGGCGACGATGCCGGAGATCTGGCAAGCTGCCTTGGCTGCGTAGTCGGACGCTCTCACCTCAACAGCACGAAACCGTCCGACTTCGCTCTAATCCTGAATTTGCACTAGAACCCTTCCGATCGCGTCCTTCGGGAGCCGGCCAATCGCACGCATACATTGGACGTACTGGGTGTTTATTGACATTTCGATCCGGGTCCGTCCCGCCGTTCAGAAATCCTCCCCAATAGCGGCCAAAGCTGCTAACGTGTAGCGATCTTAGGTTTCGACTCACTTCTCACGCCATGACAGCAGATGATCAAATCGCCGCTCTGTACGAGGAAAGCAAGACACTCTCCCCCGAAACCGATAGACGGCGCCTCCTCGCCCTTTATTCTGAAATTGCCTCATTAATCGACATCAATGCCAAGCCTAAGAAATGGGCCGCTTTCCGAGTCCTGTTCGGCCAATTAAGCTATCCCGAGGATCTGGTTGGCACGTTGCAGGCTTACCGGGACGCGCTCCCATATTGGGATTCCGTAGCCGACCATGGCACTTGGGCCGAGTGTAAGTCCTACATCGGTTGGAGTCTTTGTCTGCTCGGCCAAATCCAACCGCCCGAAAACGAAGAAGCGATCGAATGCCTGGAGTCTTCTTTGCCGGAATATCCCGACGGGACTCCCGGGCTGCTTGCGTCACTTTATCGGTACCGTGTTCTGGGCGATTCCTGGGAGAACTGGAAGAAACAAATCGACTACCTGCAATTGGCGCAATCGCAGGTTTCCGTTGCCGTAGATCCCATTCAATGGGCCAAACTCGAGAATGATCTTGCTGTGGCTCTGACGAGTGAACCCCAAGGGCGATTTGATTTGGCTGTGGAAGAGCGTATCGCGCATCACGAAGCTGCGCGACGCGCTCTTCAACCAATCGTCGAGAACCCGAATGCCGATCCGAAACTCGTTGCGGCGGCCCGCAATCGTTTGATTGTTGTATACGAAAAGATGAGTGAGGCGTACCTGGGCCGCGTGAAAGACGACGTCCAGAAAAACCGCGAGACCGCTGCCGATTACGCGCGTCTCGGGCGGGAAACCTGCGACGACACTACGCCCCGCGAGACCCGCGTTAGCGCGACATTGGCCTGGATACGCGCTCTGATCAACGAAGACGTGGCACCCAACCGCGAGCGAGCGCTTCAGGCGCTCGACCTGTGCCAGGAAGTGGACGCGCTTCTGGACCGCAAGGAACAGGCTGCCAGCACGAATGAAAAGTTCAAAGCTCTGGCGGGCCTGCGGCTGCTGAAGCTGGGCGACGCTTCCCGTCTTGCCGAACTCCTTCACAATGTGGATGACGCGCTTGCGATGCTGCAAAGTGCCGGCATTTCCCACGAAAGCCGCGTGCTTGGGCAGCTCGCCGCGGAGGCATTGTTTCTCACCGGCGACTTTGTCACCGCGGTGCGCTATCTCGAAATCGCGGTAGACGCAGCGGAACTCCGTCTGGCGCAGGCGAGCACCCGCAACGGACGGCTGGAATCTATTTTCGAACTGCATGACAGCTATAGCTGGCTGGCGTACTGCCACCTTCGCGGCAACGAGCTTGCGAAAGGACTGGAATCTTTAGAGCGCGGGAAGGCGCGGCTGTGGACCCGCGAAAGGCCCAATGTGACACTCGACCAAATCAGGAATCTGGTGCCTCCCGGCGGCGCCCTGCTCTTTCCGGTCTTTGCCCCAGAGAGGGATTGGTCGCCATCGTCACCAAGGGAGGCGAAAGGATCTGCCCGCTCCCGGACTTGGGTAGCGAGCAACTCAAAGCGATGCTCTTAGCCGACGTGACTAGTCGTGAAAGCGATAGCTGGATGGCTCGCTACTGCTACAAGAACGATAATCCCAACGCTTGGAAGAACAAAATCCTATCCATCAGGGAGCCTCTTTCCGCTCTCGTCTGGAACCCGGTAATTGCACAGCTACAAGATCTGGGCGTGCGCGAAGACGCGGAACTCGTGTGGTTCCCCCAAGGTGGACTGGGCATGCTGCCCCTGCAAGCCGCAGACCCGGCGTGCGGCTACGCAATCCGGTATACACCCTCCATCGGCAGTATCGCCGGCAAGTCCTCGCCTACGGTGCCGCCGCGGACACTGCTGGTTGTGGACCCGCCCACAGACTACCCGAGGCTCAAATATGCCGCGCTTGAAGCCGCCTGGATTCAAAAATCCATGCCTGCCGACCAAATCGAAATACTGAATGGCTCTGACGCTTCGCGCGAAGAAGTTCTCGCGGCCCTTCCGAACGCCACTCTCGCGCACTTCTGCACACATGGTGAATTTGAAACCGCCGATCCGTTTCAGTCCCGTCTCCTGCTGGCCGACAACGAGCGCCTTACGCTTGACGTGCTCTTGCCGATCCTCGACAACAGCAAACTGAGCGAAGTGATTCTCTCCGCCTGCGAAACCGCGGTGGTCCCCTCCTGGCGTTTCGCCGATGAACTTCTGGGCTTCCCGGCGGTCCTTCTCTCCCATGGAGCCTCCACGGTGGTCGCCAGCCAATGGCCTGTTGACGACTGGGCTTCGGCTGCCCTTATGGGTGAGTTCTACCGACAATGGCGAACGCCACCCGGCAAAACCGCTGCCCAGGCCCTGCGGGCAGCGCAAAATTGGCTCCGTAACGTCAGCGCCGACCAACTTTACAAGCAACTCGATCCATTCACCGAGGCACCCAACCCTCTCGGGTCACTGGCCGCCGGTATCCAAACTTCGCTCTATGGGAACGACCGCGAAGAGAAACCGTTTGCCCATCCCTACTACTGGGCACCTTTCACCGTTTCCGGAATTTGAAATTATGACACAGCTCCAGCAAGCCGCAAATGCCGAAATCCTGACGGCGAATTGGGATCAGATCCGCCTTAATATCGGCGACATGTCTCCCGCCCTAGCTGACAAATTCTCTGCTCTTGGAGCCAAGATGCAGACAGCAGTCTCACTGGAAGAGCTGCAGAAAATCATCAACGATCTGCTTCGCTTGATTCGCGACACTCCCGCGGATCCGTATGTCCGTGAACTCATCTCCCGAGCCAACATAGGCGACCCCGCCACAACCCGAGGCCGCACTCCGTACTCCCTCGCGCCGCCCAGTGTCGAGGCAGAGCCTTTGCTGGAATCGACCGGTGACACCAGGAACCTTGGCTCCTTCCTGACCTCTTCCAAAGACTTGCAGGGCATCACGCGCGTTCCGATTTTCTACGCTACTAACCGCACATGGAACGGCACGGCATTCACGGGCGATCCATTCGACGCCCTGAACTACGGGTATAGCTGGGTCACCATCCCCGCTAAACATGCAATCGGACACGTCGAAAAACGAGCGTGGTGGAATGGCCTCTCCGATCCCGGCGATCCGGCGAAGTATTTCACCTGCGACGTACACAAACTTGCAAAGCCTGAGTTTCTCCGCAATCTCGAGAAGGCCTGCCTATCGGCCGAATCCCTGCAAATCCTAATTCTGCTGCATGGTTTCAATGTGTCGTTCGAAGAGGCTGCCATGCGGGCGGCCCAATTCGCGGAGGACACTCACTTTCCCGGGATCATTCTTCTTTATAGCTGGCCGTCGCAAGGTATCTGGTATAAATACACTGACGACGAAGCCCGCGCCGCCGCATCCGGCGAAAGAATGGCCGACTGCTTGAAGGATTTGGTAGGAGGGCCCTGGACGCAGCTAAGCCTCTTAGCCCACAGTATGGGAAACCGGGTGATGCTTTCGGCCCTGGCGGACAACGACCGGCCCCAACTTCCCTTCGGTCAAATCATTCTGGCAGCCGCCGACGTCTATGTGGAAGAGTTCAAACCCAAATTCGACAAGCTGCAGCAACACGGACCGCTTCGTTGCACCTCGTACAGCTCCCGCAAGGATGTGGCTTTAAAGCTGTCGAGTTTTCTTCATGGCGGCCCCCGCGTCGGCCTGATTGACGACTTCCACTTCGAGGGTGGCGACAACGAGTCGATCGATGCCACTGCCGTGGATAGCGGCTTGCTTGCGCACGGCTACTGGTCGGGAGATCGCGCGTTGGTCACCGATATTCGCGCGCTTGTCATTGATGGATTCCGTGCCAAAAAGCGCGGCCTGACTCAATCCGGGTTGTACTGGAGTTTCCCGAAATAGAATTAGCGTGGGTCACTTTGATCTTGAGTAAACACAACGCCGTCACAGCGGATCTGATAAGGATTCACCAACTTCCGGATCGCGAGTCACTCGGGAGCGACGATAACTTCCTACAGGCCGACTTGTTATCGCCAATTCCGAACACTCAAAATTGACCATACCAATGCAGCCGAACAAGGACGAACCTGGGCCAGGGCGGGACCAGGAGAAGAAGTTCACATGCATACATTGAGCATCGACCGGAAAGACAACATCACGGTGATCGAAAACGCCGAGGCAGTCCGTCCAGACAAAGAGGTTCAGTTTCATTCGGAGAAGGACTGGGAAGACCTGGTCCAGAGCTGGCCGCTGATCTGGCTGGTAAACGCCTGGAACGGGATTGCCGGAACGGTACCCGTCAGCAAGTTTTCCAACCGCAAAATGGCTACGGCTCGGACCTGGAAAGCAATCCAGAACCTCGAGCCCGTCGCTTGCAAGCTCCCGGCCAAGCGGGAGAAAGCCACGCCGCCGGTGAATGCGACAGCTCCGGTTGAGCCCGCGAAAGGCAGCAGCACGGCTGCGAAAGGCAACAGCAAGAAGGATGAGGTCATTGCGTTGCTCTCTTCCCCCGACGGGGCTACCCTGCCCCAACTCATGGCCGCTACCGGATGGCAGAAACACAGTGTCCGCGGCTTTCTCAGCGGAACACTGAACAAGAAGATGGGTCTCAAGCTTTCTTCCTCAAAGAACGAAGCTGGGGAACGGCTGTACCGCGTCACTGAGTAGCAACGCAAGAAACTGACCACGAACAAACCTGGGCCGTCTCTTCTGGGGCACTAAACGTTCGCAATGTAAGCGCAGCCTGTTGCGCCGGATTCGACGACAGCTTGCTGAAGTCCGAAGTGTTCGTGGAAATGATCGGCAATACTGATTCAGTCCGCAGGTACCCGGATCTGGAAGTAGACGTATCGCATATAATCGTGTCCACCAGAGGTGCGGCACAGCAGTAAAGAAGCCTTCTTTCGAAGAACCATGCTAGCGAATTCAAGACGCACATTCATGAAATCCGCAGCCGGCGCGGCACTCGCCTCGCAGGCCCTCCAGCAAGCAACGCCAGCGCAAATGCCGGGAAAGCGTCCACGCAACGTCATTTTCATCCTTACGGATGACCATCGCTTCGACGCCATGGGATTCATGCATTCCCAATCGTGGCTGAAGACCCCACAGATGGATGCGCTGGCACGCGATGGTGCTCACCTGAAGAATGCTTTCGTCACGACGGCACTCTGCTCCCCCAGCCGCGCCAGCATCCTCACCGGCGTTTATGCGCATCGTCACAAGATTGTCGACAACAACACTGCTATACCCCCAGGTACCCGCTTCTTTCCCCAGTTGCTGCAAAAAGCTGGCTATCAAACAGCTTTCGTCGGGAAGTGGCATATGGGCAACGGTGGCGATGAGCCTCAGCCCGGTTTCAACAAATGGGTGAGCTTCCGCGGGCAAGGGACCTATCTGCCCAGCCCCAACGGCCTCAATGTGGATGGCAAGCAAGTGCCCCAAAAAGGCTACATCACCGATGAGCTCACAGACTATGCGCTGGACTGGCTGAACACCGTTCCGCGTGAGCAGCCGTACTTTCTCTATCTGTCTCACAAGGCCGTCCACTCCGATTTCGTTCCTGCCGCTCGTCACAAAGGTGTGTATGCGAAAGAGAAATTCCAGCGTCCCAAAACCATGGCCGAATCCGGTGAGTTCGCGCAACATCGGCCCATGTGGGTGCAGAATCAACGGAACAGCGGGCACGGCGTCGATTATCCGTACCACTCAGACCTGGACATTGCCGAGTATTACGAGCGCTACGCCGAAACGCTGCTTGGCGTCGACGATAGCATCGGCCGCGTGATCGAAGCTCTTCGCAAGCGGGGCGAACTAGAATCAACCCTCATCATTTATATGGGTGACAACGGGTTCGCGTTCGGAGAACATGGCCTGATCGATAAGCGCACGGCCTATGAAGAGTCCATGCGCGTGCCCATGCTGGCGCGATGCCCTGATTTATTCCACGGCGGCACAACCATTGAAAAAGTGGTGGCGGGGCTTGACATTATGCCGACGGTTCTCGATGCGGCGGGTGTCGCGATCCCCGCCGGTCTGGACGGCCGCAGCATGCTCCCGCTTTTGACAGGCAAAGGTGATCCGCAGTGGCGGAAAGATCTGCTGTACGAATACTACTGGGAGCGGAACTTTCCACAAACCCCCACAATGCATGCCCTGCGAACAGACCGTTACAAGTACATTCACTATTACGGCATCTGGGACATAGATGAGCTCTACGATCTTCAGGAAGATCCTCTCGAAACTAATAATCTGATCTTTAATCCGGAGCGCAAAGCGACGATCCAGCAGATGGGCAAGCGGCTATTTGATGTCATGGAAGAGACCGGCGGAATGGAAATCCCGATGCGCCGCAACATGGGGCCACAGAGCAATCAGCGCAACCCCGCAAAAAGCAGGTCGGCAGACTTCCCGGAAGAATTCAAGACCAAGCAGCCGAAATGAGCAAGTCGTGTTTCGCCCTGCTCCTCGCTTTCGGACACGCGATCGCATTCGCGCAATCCGCTGATTTAAACGGCCGCGTGGTGGATGCTTCCGGGTCCGTTCTTCCCGCTGTTCGGATCTTGGTGACAAATACCGCGACCGGAACACTCCGGGACGCCGTAACCAATGACCTCGGTTATTACACCGTTCCCCAGTTGCAGCCCGGAACTTACTCTTTGCGTGCGCAAAAGGAGGGCTTCCGAACCGTCTCTCAAGCAGGCATTGCGCTCGAAGTGGACCAGCACGCCACAGTCGACCTGACGCTCCCGGTTGGCGACGTCACGCAGGAGATCTCGGTTAAGGCCACCGCTCCTTTACTCGACACAGTGGAGCCCAGCATGGGGCAGGTGATCGACAACCGGCAAATTGTCGACCTTCCGCTGAATGGGCGTGACTATGCGCAATTGGCCCTGCTTGCGAGTGGAACCACCAACCCGATTGCGGGCAGCCGGGCCGGCGGCTTCAGTTCCGGAGGACAGCGTCTTTCCGCGAATAACTACTTGTTGGACGGAGTCGATAACAACAGTCTGGAACTAGCCGATGCAGGACGCAGCGCGGAACTGGTGAAACCATCCATCGACGCCATCCAGGAGTTTAAGGTCCAGACGAATGTGTATTCGGCCGAGTACGGGCACGGCACCGGCGCAGTGGTCAATGTAACCATCAAATCCGGCAGCAACGCCGTCCACGGCAGCGCGTTTGAATTTCTGCGTAATGAGAAAGTGGATGCGCGCAACTTCTTCGCAAGCCCCACCGGGCCCACACCTAAGTTTCGCCGGAATCAATACGGGTTCGCCGCGGGCGGTCCTATCATCAAGAACAAGACTTTTCTTTTTGGCGATTGGGAAGGCACCAAAATCCGGCAACAGCAATCGACGGTCAGTACGCTTCCCACCACGGCTGAGCGGTCAGGCGACTTTAGCTTGCTCACGGCGAAGAAACTCAGTGACCCCTCAAGCGGTTCCCTGTTCCCCAACAACCTGATCCCCGCGAGCCGCATTGACCCGGTTGCTAGAAATCTCATCGCTCTGTACCCTGCGGTGCAGAACAGCGCTTTCGTTTCCAACTTTCTGTATAACGGCGCGAATAACGAAGATGTCACGCGCTTTGACGTCCGCCTGGACCACAACTTCCGCGAAACGGACAATGTATTCGTTCGTGTGAGTCACTTCGGCAGAACTCTGCCCGCCGTTTTGAACCTGCCGCCGCCGGCCTTCGGAGCCAACGGGTTCGATGGAACCATCAGCGGCTGGAACACCGCGCTGGGCTGGAACCACATCTTCACTCCCGCGCTGATTACATCCACCCGCATTGCCTGGACCTATTCGCGATTCACTCGACAGAACCCAGCCTCCGCCGGAAAGGACAACCTGAACGCCAAGTACGGGATCAAAGGAGGGGATGTCACTACCGCCGGCGATTTTTCTGATTTCACGATCACCGGCTACCGTATGCTCGGAATCGGGCAGAACAATCCAGTCGATCGCAATTCGCAGAATCGTCAATTGGTCAGCGATACCAACTGGACTCACGGCCCACACGAATTTAAGTTCGGCGTGAACACCATTCGTCCTCAGAACAACATCGTCAACTCGCGCGGCGTGGTGGGCAGTTACACGTTCAACGGCCAGTTCACCGGAGACGGTGCCGCCGATTTCCTGCTGGGGTTGCCCAGCCAGTACCTTGCGTCTTCCGCGGTCAACGCAAATTTACGCGGTTGGCTGCTGGCCGGGTACGCACAGGATGATTGGAAGCTTCGCCCCAACCTGACGGTCAACCTCGGCTTGCGATATGAGATTGCAAGACCCTTCTACGACACTCAAAACAGGATGTCGAACTTCGATCAGGATACAGACCCCGCTCATCCTGTTCTTGTCCTTGCTTCGAATCAAGGCGGTTACGATGCCCGCTCGCTCGTCAACACATCCCTGAATGGATGGGAACCGCGCCTTGGGCTTGCCTGGCATGTGCTTCCCAACACCGTGATCCGGGCTGGCTTCGGCATCTTCAGGACGTACTTCGAACCGTTTGGCGACGCGCAGTTCCTGATCGGCAACCCGCCCTTCGCCTACACGATTACGCTTGCATCCAGCAAGACAGTACCTCCCTTTATGTTGAGTGTCGGAGCACCAGCCGGGCTTCTCTCCATCAACAACGCGGCCGGTGGGCTTCAGTTCTCATCGTATGAACGCAATCCCCACCGCGCGTATGCGCCGCAGTGGAACTTCAACATCCAGCAGCAATTCGCCGGCAACTGGCTGTTCGAAGTTGGCTATTCCGGCGAACGCGGCATCCACCTGCTGAATCGGATTGACGGCAACTTCTCACCGCCGGGGCCAGGGAACCTGAATGCGAAGCGCATTTTCCAGAGCGCGGTCATCCCTGGCACCAGCATTGTGGCGTCTCCGCTCGGCCCTGTGTACCGGCATCTCTTCAATGGAAATTCGAATTACCATGCGTTGGTTTCGAAAGTGGAAAAGCGAACGTCTTCTGGTCTGAACCTGCTTGCGTCGTTTACCTGGTCAAAGACGCTCGGCGATACATGCGCCGATTCCGCGGATGCCAGTTCTCCCAACTGCGGATTCCAAAACGCCTTGAATCTGCGTGGGGAAAAGGGGCTTGATAATCAGGACACCCGACTGCGTTTTGTCACCAGCCTGATCTATGAGATCCCTTTCGGGCGCGGTCGACAGTGGGGCTCCGGCCTAAACCGTGCGCTTGACGCCGTAGCCGGCGGCTGGTCGACAGGCGGCATCTTCACGGCCCGCACTGGCCTGCCGTACACCCTCGCCGTCTCGGGCAACAACGCGAATACCGGGTCAGTCACAGTGATCAACCGGCCCAATGTCGTGGGCGACCCGTTCGCGGGCACGCGGACCCTTACCGCTGATTTCAACACTGCCGCGTTCGCTCCGAACGGCCAGTACCAATACGGCAGTGTGGGCCGCAACACCATGTCCGCCCGCAGTCAGAAGAACCTGGATTTCATCGCGACGAAGAGCTTCCACCTTACGGAACGCTTCAAGCTCGACGTTCGCTTCGAAGCGTTCAACGCATCGAATACGCCCCCTTTCGGAGCACCGAATGCGGTGCTGGGCACCAATGGCTTTGGAAGCATCACCGGAGCAGGTGCCCCTCGCAATCTGCAGTTCGGGCTGAAGCTGCTTTTCTGATAGCATCGTGCCGATGAAAGCTGCAATGTGCCCAAGCTCATGGGCGAATTGTTTCATCTTTATGTCACCAAAACAAGAACAATCGCACACTTGTCTGGTATGCGATCCCGTTATTTCGCTTTCGAACGTTGTTGGCTGCTCCTCAAGAAAGCTGTCGTCTTTTCAACTATTTGGATGTTGGCAGTATTCCCGGTGGTGGCTCAAACGACGACCGCTGAAATCACCGGTCGAGTATCCGATGCGAGCGGAGCTTTTGTCGGGAATGCAGCGATCACTGTTCTGAACACGGAGAATGGAATAAGACTTGAGACGGTCTCCAACAACCAGGGCTTGTATGCCGCACCAGCTTTGCAGCCGGGCCATTATCGGGTAATTGTGCAGAAGCAGGGGTTCCGGCCGGTGAGCCGCGCGGGAATCATCTTGGTAGTGGACCAAGTAGCCCGTTTGGATTTCCAACTCGAATTGGGCGAAGTAACCGGCAGCGTCCAGGTTTCGGCGGATGCGCCCGATCGGTCAAAGTATTTCATGCAGCGCGGGAGTAGAAGTTCAGTAATTCGCCCAAGCGCTCTGTGCGCCGAACGACTCGAGACTTGGCCAGGGGTGTTTCTGGCGACGGAAACAAGAGAACGTTCTTTTTCCGCTGATGATTTCGCTCTTTGTGAAAATGCACGATGTACTCGGTTAGTGCTCGCCGCAGTGATCCTTCGCCGAACAACACCAGCTTTCGCAGAAATTCTTGTTTCACGGAACGCACCCAGCATTCGGCGAAAGCATTCAGATTTGGGCTACGTGCCGGGAGTGTCAGGCACTTCACGCTCTCCGACTCCAAGATGGAACGGAACGAAAAGCAGAATTTCGTATCTCGGTCATGGATAATCTATCGCTGATCCCGGAGGTGGCCGGTTTCAGGGTCGACCGCGTTCCGGGCAATTTGCTCCACCCATGCCGCCGTCGGGTTCGTCGTCAGACCTGCGAGAGTGACGCGCCTGGTTTCCAACTGAATAAAGAACAGTACATGGTAAGTGGCGAGACCTCGCCCAGTCAGCACTTCCACTGTGAAGAAGTCGGTTCCGGCAAGCACAGCCATATGCGCGGCGATAAATTCCTTCCAGGTAGTAGACTGGCTGCGTTTCGGAGCGGGGGCGATACCATGCCGGTGCAGGATGTTGCCCACCGTCTGGTCGGAAATCTTGCGGCCCAAGTTGGAAAGCGCTCCCGCAATGCGGTCGTATCCCCAGCCGGAATTCTCCCGGGCCATGCGACCGATAAGCTGCACCACGTCCTCGCCAACTGGCGGGCGGCCCGGGTAGCAGCGATGCTTTGAGCCGTCGAATTTCTGAGCGGTAAGCCGTCGATACCAATCGAGTATCGTCTCCGGCTTGGCGACCACAGCAACTTCAGCGAGAACCTTGCGGCCCAGGCGCTTGCCGATCTCAGCGAAAGTTGATCTTTGCGGATCGGTCAACCGGAACCGGGATGGTAGGTTAGGCCCGCAGGATTCTATTCTCAGCGACCAAATATTCGGTCTGAAGCAAGAGCTTCTGATTGATCAGCCCTGTGACATACGCCAACAAACGAGCCAACTTAAAATGATTCATCGCCAGTGCCCATCATCGCAAAAGTAAACGAAATACCTGAATCCGGGTATTTTGACCAATCGGGGTGTGTTGGTGAAGTATACGTTACCCTAAGTCACGAGCACAAAAGCTGCCGCTTTATCCGCGTCCTTTTATATCGCTCCCCTAAGCGCCTGCCCGTTTAGGTAACGGGAGGAGTTGGCGGTTCGTAGCCGGTCAGTTCTTCGCTGTATCGCGCAGGATCGTAATTCGGGT
>Ga0123338_10004675_pt1 | contig 11882 bp, 9 predicted proteins | sample grotaG_FD_89793 | JGI IMG/M metagenome (GOLD analysis project Ga0123338, IMG submission 89793) | Glacier valley bacterial and archeal communities from Borup Fiord, Nunavut, Canada, to study Microbial Dark Matter (Phase II) -... | ecosystem: Environmental > Aquatic > Freshwater > Ice > Glacier ... | reverse complement strand
GTCATCGCTGGCATCTTCGGCGCTTCGTTCACGACCGCCAACGCGTACATCGCCGACGTCACGCCGCCCGAAGAGCGCGGCAAGGCGTTCGGCATGCTCGGCGCGGCGTTCGGCGTGGGCTTCGTCCTCGGTCCGGCCATCGGTGGGCTCCTCGGCGGCTTCGGGCCGCGCGTGCCCTTCTTCGTGGCGGCCGGCCTCTCGCTCGCGAACTTCCTGTACGGGCTCGTGTTCCTGCCGGAGACCCATCCGAAGGAGAAGCGGCAGCCGCTCCGGCTCTCGCAGATCCATCCCTTCGGCGCCATCGTCAGCATTCCCGGCGGCAAGCACGTGCGAACGCTCGTGCTCGCGCTGTTCGTGCTGTTTCTCGGCACCGCGGTGTACCCCTCGGTGTGGGCGTTCTGGGGGACCGCGCGGTTCGACTGGAGCCCGCGGATGATCGGACTCTCGCTCGCCGCCTACGGGGTGGGTAACGCCCTCACGCAGGCCTTGCTCGTCGGGTTCCTCACGAAGCGCTGGGGCGATCGGAAGACGGCCATGGTCGGGCTCGCGCTCACGGTCGCGTGCTTCGTGCTCACCGGCCTCGCGTCCCGGAGCTGGATGGTGTTCGCCGTGATCATCGTCTCGTCACCGTGCGGCGTCGCGGTGCCCGCGATGAACGCGTGGATGTCGAAGCTCGCCCCCGACGACGCGCAGGGCCGCCTCCAGGGCAGCATCGGCGCGGCAGAGAGCCTGTCGTCGATCTTCGGACCCATCCTCATGACGCAGGTGTTCGGCGCCTTCGAGCACACCCTGTCGGGCGCGCCGTTCTTCGTTGCGGCTGTGCTCTCGGTCGCGGCGCTCTTCATCGCGATCCGCGTGGGTCCGCCGCCGCCCGCGTAGCGAGCGTCAGCGCGTCGCCTCGATGGCATTTCCTCCGATTCCATGCATGATGAAGCCCATGCGTTCGGTGCTCGCGCTCCTGCTCGTGGTGGCGTGCAGCGCGTGCAGCGCTTCGTCGAGCGATGCCGATCCGGCCCCCGCTCCGGCGCCGACCCCGTCCGGCTCGACCACCGCGCTGCCTCCCCCGGCGGACGCCGGCGCGAAGGACAGCGGTCCGCACGGCGCGAGCGAAGCGCTCCGGAAGTGTGCGAAGGCGAAGGGCGACATCGGTTCGATCGCCGAGGCCGTAGCTCGTCTCAATGCGCTCGGAACGAACACCGACGGGCCGTGCTTCGTCGCCACGCTCCCGCGACCGCTCGCCGTGGTCGCGACGAACGGGAAGTCGAGCGCGCAGCCCGCGTTCGGGACCTCCGCGCCGCGCCTCCTGCTCATGCTGCCGAAGCTCGTGATCGCGGTGGTGCCCGCCGGCGAAGGGAGCAAGCTGCTCGAGCTCGGCGAATGGATCGGCACCACGCGCACCATCAAGGGGGAGGTCGGCCTGCCGGTCACCGCTCCGCTCGCGGCCGACGCCGCGTTCCTGCGCGTCAGCCGCGGCACCGACCGAACGACGTGCGGGACGTGCCACCGGCAGGAGGAGCCGCACCCGACCATCCCCAACGCCTTCCTCTCGGTCGCCTTCAAGCCCGAGCCGGGGACGTTCGTGACGCTCACCGAGCTCGAGGAGCTCCACCGCCTCTGCACGAGCGCCGACGATCCCGGTGCGCGCTGCAGCATGATCCACGCGCTGTTCGACTTCGGCGAGATCACCGAGGGAAGCTTCTCGCCCGCCGTGGAGACGTTCCAGGGGCCGTGATCGTCGAAGCGCGGTCTTGCTCCGACGGACCGCGGGTCAGGAGCGCCGGCGGCGCTTCGTCAGGAGCGCCGCTGCGGCCAAGGTGACGCCGACGAGCGCAGCGAGGCCGCTGCTCCGGGTCGCGACCACGTGACAGCCGCAGCCGCTCGAGCTGCTGTCGTCGCCCGGGGCCGCGCCCGATCCGCCGTCGCTGCCCGGTGCCCCCGACGTGCCCCCGCTGCTGCCGCTCGTCCCGCCGCTGCTGCTGCTCGCGCCGCCCTCCGCGCCTGCGTCGCCCTCTGGCCCGCCAGGATTGCCGAGCTCGTAGGCGCCGATATCGATGGTGCCGACGCTCGTGCGCACCTTGGACGTGAGCGGATGACCGTATTCGCGCATCGGCACGAGGGAATGGCCGTCCACGCTCGGCGGCATCGTGCCCTGGTCGGCGCACGGCGAGCCGGCCGCAAGGTGGTAGTCGTACGTGGCGGGCGCGACCAGCCTGGGGTCGCCCATCGTGAAGTTCGTGGTCAGCACGGCATTGCCCTGATTCGTGATCGTGCCGCCACCGGTGAAGATGTTGTTCATCAGCACGGCCGGGACGGTCACCGTCGTCTGCACGAACGTGCCGCTGCCCTTGTCGTTGACGATGGTGTTGTTCACCACGAAGAGCCGTAGATCGGGGTTGTTGCTCGCGGGCTCGCTCGCGTAGTCGATGATTGCTGGATTGCCGGTGGCGGCGCTCTGCTCGATCAGGTTCCCGATCACGAACGAGAGACCGGCATTCGGCAGATTGATCTCGTAGCTCGCGGTGGTCCCGCCCTCGTCGGTGAGGCGGTTGTAGAGGATGTCGTTCTCGAGGGCTCGCGACTTGAGGAGATGTCCGACCTTGGCCCCGTGAGAATACGAATTCTGGATCGTGAACTTGGCATACGGGCCGAGATATAGATTGTGCGACAGGCCATCGCCGTGACCGTTGTTGGCCAGCTCCGTCGCCTCGATGAGCACGGTGCCCGTCCCGTCGACCGCGGGGGAGCCGAGGATACCGTCCTCGTCGTCGTGGAAATAGCAATTCCTCACCACCAGGTTCGTCCCCTGATGGCGAATGCCGGAGCCGTTGGCGCTCGCCCCGGCCACCGCGCCGACGAGCTCGAAGTTCTCGATCGTGGCATTCGGTGCCGCGATGACGAAGATCCCTTTACCGGCGGACACGTTCGCGATGTTCTTCCCGGCGTCGATCCGGGCGCGGCCGCCGACGCCGCGCACCGTGAGGTTGTCCGTCGACCAGGAGCAGTTGTCGCCGTCGTAGCTGCCCGCGGCGTCGACCTCGATCACGTCGCCGGCCTGCGCGGCCGCGATGGCAGCGCACGGCTTCGCGTAGGTCTTGCCGGGGCCGACGGTGCGCGTCGCTGCCTCGACGCGCAGGCCGGTGCAGAGGAGAAACGCGACGGTCGCGGCGCGGAGGAGCGGGTGCTTCATGGAGGCCGACACTACACCGACCCGATCACGGCTGCGAACGCCTCACGGAGCACGCTGGTCTCGTCAGAATTGCGTCAGCACTCGCGACTCATGACGAGTCCCCGCAAGGATCCACGTGGAGGTTCACGCGCCGGTCCTTCCCCAGCGTCGCAAACGTCTTCCGCGGCGTGCGGAACGCCGCACGATCAAAGTGCGGACGCTCCTCGACGTCGCCGAGCGAGAGCGCGAGCTTGCGGAACTGGGCGGGGATCATGCTGCGTCGGCCTAGTGCGCCTTCTTCATGTCGGCGAGGATGCGCGTCGTCTCGTCGACCCAGAGGTCGCGCGCGAGGCCGTCCTTCCAGCGATCGAGCTGGCGCTGCATGCGCGGATCCTGCGACCTTCCCTCCGGCGAGAGCGGCGCGACCTCCAGCAGCGGCTTCGGCTCGTGCTTCTTCGGATCGAGAGCCTCGAGCTCCGCCTTCGCGCGCTTGTAGTCGGCTTGCCAGGCGGTGCGCTCGAGCGGCCTCACGGTCTTGTCCTTGCGCGCCTCCATGATCTTGGCGAACCTGGTGACGGTCGCGAGATCGGCGTTGGCGCCGGTGCGCGCCATGCTCGCAGACGCGAGGTCGGCCGTCTTCCACGCGTGCGGCGTCTTCACGAACGGGACGGCGTTGATCGTCGACCACGGGATGGCGTGAGGGAGCGTGCGCTCGCCGGACTCGACGAACGACGTGGGGTCGGGGAGGAGGACGTCCGGGACGACGCCCTTCAGCTGCGTGGAGCCGCCGCTCACGCGGAAGTACTCCTGGATCGTCACCTTGTAGAGGCCGAGCGGATCGCCCTTCGTACGCGCCTGCTGATCGAGGTCGATGACGGCCTGCACCGTTCCCTTGCCGTGCGTCGCGCCCGTTCCGACGACGACCGCGCGCTCGTAGTCCTGGAGCGCGCCCGCGACGATCTCCGCCGCCGAGGCGCAGAAGCGGTCCACCAGGACCACGACGTTGCCGCTGAACGCGACCGACGGATCCTTGTCACGCAGCACCTCGACCGCCCCCTTGCCATCCTTCGTCTGTACGACGGGGCCCTCCTTCACGAAGAGGCCGGCGATGTCGCGCGCGTGCGTGAGGAGCCCGCCACCGTTGCCGCGGAGATCGAACACCAGCGACGTGACGCCCTTCTTCGTGAGCTGGGTCAGGATCGTGCGCATGTCGTCGGTGGCGTTGCGCTCGCCCGGCTTGCGCGACTCGCCGTAGAAGCCTGGAAGATGCACGTAACCGACGTCGCCGTTGGTCCTGGTCTTCAGGATCGCGCCGCGGGCGTACGAGGCTTCGATGCGCACCACGTCGCGCGTGATCGAGATCGTCTTGAGGGTCGCGTCGGGCTTCTTCACCGTGAGGACGACGACGGTGCCCTTTGACCCGCGGATCATGGTGACGACCTTGCCGATGGGCATGTCCATCACGTCGACGGGCTCCTTGCCCTCCTGGGCAACGGAGAGAATGAGGTCGCCGACCTCGAGCTTGCCCTGCTGCCAGGCGGCGCCGCCGGGCACGAGATCATTCACGAGGATTTAGTGCTCCGGCTCGCGCAGCGTGGCGCCGATGCCCTCGAGGCGGCCGGTGAGCGCGATGCCGAGCTCCGCTTCCTCCGCGGGCGGCAGGTAGGTCGTGTGCGGATCGAACGCGCCGTTGACGGCGTTGATGAACGTCTGCGCGGGCGTGAGCTTGTCGACCGTGGCAAGGCGCGTGAACTGGGTGGCGTAGCGCGTGGCCACCTCCTTCTGCACCTTGTCGCGGCGCCCTTCGAACGTCGTGGGGATCTCCCCGAGCGCCTTCTCGGCGGCGGCGTCGCGCTTCGCGTCGTCGGGGTCGGCGGGCTTGGTGGGGTCCGGGGGCAACGGATGCGCCTTCTTGTCGAGGATGTCCTCGAGCTCCTGCGTGCGCTCGAGGACCTGGAGCTTGAGCAGGCTGCGCCAGCGCGTGGCGAGCTCCTCCTCGGTCTTGCAGAATGCACGCTTCTTGCTGTCGGTCTCGATCGACTCGTTCGCCGTGAGCTCGAGCGGCGTCGCGAGGATGCGGGCGACGACGTCGGCGACGAGGCGGCGCCGGCTCGAGAGCAGCGCCGTGGCCTTGCGTCCGAGCACGAGGTCGCCGGCGCGGAGCTCGTCGTCCATGTCCGTCTCGAAGCGCGCGAGCTTCTGCACGTCACCCTCGAGCAGGAACAGCTTTCCGACGTCGAGGTCGTCGATGAACTCCTTGAAGGCCTCCTTCGAGACGGTGTCGTCGATGGGGCGCGCGCGCACGTGCTCCTGCGCGAGGAGCGCGCCGGCGGCGCTCGCGAGGATGGCCTCCCGCGGGTCGCGCGGCAGGTCCGCAAGCTCGCGATCGACGGGGCGCGCCGCGGCGCTCGCGGACGGAGCCGGGGGCGGGGCCACGATTTCGGGCTCCGCTCCCCGGGGCGAGCGACAGGAGAAGAGGAGCGCGCACAGGACGAGGGAACGACGCATCCGCGGAATTTAGCACGCGTTTGCGGCCCGCCGCTCCGATGTCCCTCGCGCGCTCGGGGTCGTCAGTCTTTCGGGACGGGGAGGCCGCGCAGCGTGAGCTCGCCCTTCGCGTAGTCCCGGAACTGCGTGAGCGTGGGCTGCTTGCAGACGCCCTTCGCGTCGACGATGGTGACCCACTTCACGAGGTGATCCTCGAACGAGGAGATCTTCATGTAGCCGGTCTTGCCGTTGCGAAGATCGGTCTGGAACTGGAAGAACCGGTACTGGAACCCGGCCTTGTGGAGCGCCACGTAGGCGGCCGGCGGGGTCTGGAGCATCTTGCGAAGGCGGTAGTAGCCCTTCGCCCAGCACTCGATGTTCTGGTCGTTGAGCGCGGCCTTGCCGCCCTCGAAGTTGAGCATCCGCGGGTTCGCGCCCGACAGCGTGCCGTACTTGTAGTTCTGACCGTCGGCGGTGGTGCCGATCTCCCACGCGCCGAGGTCGACGGTCTTCGCGCCCATGAGGGTCGAATCGGGGATGTCCGGGAGCTCGGGGCAGGTCTTCAGATCGACGTCGGCGCCGTCCATGTCCTGGCCGTCGAGGCAGCGGTCTTCCGGGGCCTTCGAGCTGCTCGTGGGCGCCTTCGGATCGGGCGTGCCCACCGGCGGGTCCGTGGGCTCCGCGGTCTGCTCGGGCGCAGGCGCCACGGGGACGGGATCCGCGGTGTTGTGGATGACGTTCCCGGTACAACCGACCAGCGGCATCACGAACAGTGCGAGGAGAAGTTTCTTCAATGGAACCCCTGGGCGCCTCGAAAGGAGCAGCGAGATGAGGACGAGCTCAGCGACGACGGACCTTTCCCTACATCGTGACTGGCGGTTTGTCGAGGCTGCCCCCCTGCTTTTTTGCGAGCGGCGTTCGCTGTCGAGCGCACCCACGAATGAATAGGCAAACAGGGTAGATACGATCCATGAACGGCGCTCATGCGAGGGTTCTCGATCTCAACCTCCTTCCCGTCCTGGTCGCGGTCGCCGACACGGGCTCGGTGACCGCGGCCGCCGCGCGCCTCTACCTCACACAGTCGGCGGTGAGCGCGGCGCTCGGTCGCCTGAAGGCCGCGATCGGCGACTCGCTCGTGATCCGTCACGGGCGGGGCATCGTGCTCACCGAGCGCGGCGCGCGGCTGGTTGCCGAGGCGCGCCCCCACCTCGACGCGATCGTGCAGGCCGCGCTCCTGCCGGCACGCTTCGATCCGAAGACGACCGAGCGCACGCTGCGGCTCGGGCTCGCGGACATCGCCGACGAATGGCTCCTCCCGCCGCTGCTGCGGTTTCTCGCGGTCGAGGCGCCGCACATGCGCCTCCTCTGCACGCCGATCCAGTTTCGCACCGTGAACGAGGCGCTCGCCACGCGCCGCATCGACATCGCCGTGACTTTCGCCGACGATCTTCCCGCCTCCGTGTCGCGGCGCTCGCCGGTCCGGAGCCACTTCGTGTGCTTGTTCGACCCGCGCTTCATGCGCCTGGGGGCGCGTCCCACGGAGCGCGCGTACCTCGCGCAGGAGCACGTCGTGGTCTCGTACAACGCTGACTTCCGCGGCGTGGTCGAGGAGACCTTCGGGCGCGAGCGCCGCGTGCGCTGCTCGGTGGCCAGCTTCAGCAGCATCGGCGCGATCGTGGACGGCGGCCGCCTCGTCGCCACGGTGCCGGTGGTCTTCACCCCGCAGATCCTCCAGCTCCGGCCGCACCTGGCGGTGTCGGCCGTGCCGTTCCCTCACGAGCCGGGCAGCATCGATCTCCTGTGGCCGCGGGCGCTCGACGTCGATCCCAGCTGCCGCTTCGTCCGCGACGCGATGATCCGCATCGCGGACGCTCAGCAGAAGCACGCCGTCAAGCGGCCGCCCGCCACTCCTCGAGGCGCGGCGTGCGAGGCGCGACCAGCGCGACGCCGCCGAGCATCTTCCACACCCCGAGGAACGTCACGAGGTAGAGCGGATACCCGAGCTGGGTGATCCCCTCGACCGCGCCGCTCATGGATTGTGAATCACCGCTCGCAGCGGGCGGGAAAGGCGTGCGCGCGCGCGAGGGCGGCGGCGAGATCGGGGCGGGGGCCGATGTGCTGGGCGGCGGGGCCGTGTGGCCCGTCGGTCTGGGGGGACCCGGTCTCGGTCAGCAGCGTGCGCAGGTCGCGGGGCGACAGCGGGCAGCCCTTCTCGGTCTTCGCGATGCTCTCGACGAGCACCGCAGCGCCGGCCACTATCGGCGAGGCGCTGGAGGTGCCGCCGAACAGGTTCGTGTACTTGCGCTGCGCGCTGGCGCAGCCCTGGAGATCGCCGTAGTCGAGCGTCGCGACCATGCGTCCCCAGCCTTGCACGTCGACACGCGAGCCGTGGTTGGAGAAGTCGAGGCGCGAGCGATCCGCCCAGCCCTCCACCGCGGGTGCGCCCGCGCCGACCATGATCGCGCCGGAGTCGCGCTGGCGGCGATCGAGCTTTCCGCGGTAGGCCTCGTGGTCGAGATCCTCGGCGCCGTTGCCGGCCGCCTCCACGACGACCACGCCGCGAGCGGTCGCGATCTGGATGACCTCGAAGACGTCATCCCAGTATTCCATTGGCAAATAGCGAGCGCGGGGGCCAATCGCATGAAGCTCGATGAGCAGGACATCCCCGGCGCGCAGCTGCGCTTGCGCGCGATCGATGGCGGTCGCTGACGAGACGCTCGCGATGCTCGACGTGACGACGCGCGGGACGTTGGGCGCGATCCCCACCATCCCGAGGTCGTTCTCGCGCGAGAGCACCTCACCGAGCACCGCGGTGCCGTGCATCTCCCAGTCGCGACCGCGCATCGGTCGCCCGATGGCGTGGATGCGGTCGCCCGGGAGATCCTCGTGGTCGGTATTCCACGCTCCTTCGATATCGGCGAACCACACCGCCTCGCCGCGTCCGCCGGGCTTCGCCCAGGCGGCTCGAGCGTCGATGCCGCCAGGCGCGGGGCCGAGAAAGCCCTGACGCTCGTGATACGGCGGGGTGCGTACGGGGCAGCTGCCCGACGCGAACGTCGAGCCCTTCATGGGCACGAACGGTAGCTCGGCGACGGGTGCCTCGAACGCGGTCAGCACGGCCGGCTGGTCACGCAGGCGCGCCAGCGTACGTTCGATCGCGGGGCGCTCGCCGCGCAACCGCACGCTGCGCCAGCCGCGGAGGTCGGGCATCGGCCGGCCGCTCTGCGCGGACGCGCTCGTGCGGTCCGCGGTCAGCGCGGCCTCGGGTCGGTCGAACAGCGGCCCGGTGGCGAGCACCTCGGCGTCGTCCAGCGGGGCTGCCCACGGCTCGGCCGCGCCAGGGGCGAGCTTCACGTGGAGGGTCGTCTCGATGCGCTCGTCCGACGAGCGACACCAGCGCCACACGAGGGCGGTGAGCACCGCGGCCGCGACCCACCACCACTTCGAGCGTTGCTTGCGCCGACTCACGGAAGCGCTCACGGTCGACGCGGCGTGGGGGCGATGGCCTTGGCGCCCAGGAGCGCGCGGAGCTGGGCGGTCAGCTGCGGCATGGTGAAGGGCTTGGGCAGAAAGGCCGAGCCCGGGCGCGCCTCGATGTCGGCGCCATCGTCGTGCGCGTAGCCCGACATGAAGAGGACTGGGAGCCCCGACCGTTGCTTGTCGAGGGCGCGCGCCAGCTCGACGCCGGTGAGCCCGGGCATCAGGATGTCGGTGACCACGAGGTCGATGGTCGGGGCATGCTGCGCGAAGAGCTCGAGCGCCTGTTGTGCGCCTGGCGCGGCGAGCACGTGGTACCCGGCCCTCGTCAAGAACTTCTCGAGGAGCTGCCGAACCTGGTGCTCGTCCTCGACGAGCAAGATCGTGGCCGAGGTTCCGGCGCTCGGCGCCTCGGTCTCGCGCCGGGACTCCGCGAGCGGCGCCTCGACGATGGGGAGGTAGACGGAGAATTCGCTTCCCTCCCCCTTCGCGCTCGCCACCGACACGTGACCCCCACTCTGCTTGACGATGCCGTAGACCGTCGAAAGGCCGAGGCCAGTTCCCTCGCCGAGCGGCTTCGTCGTGAAGAAAGGCTCGAAGAGCCGCCGCTTCGTCTCGAGGTCCATCCCGACCCCGTTGTCGGTCACCAGGAGATGGACGAACGGGCCGGGCGCGACGTCGCCTAGGGTGCGCACGAACGCCTCGTCGAGGTGTGCGTTGCGCGTGGCGACGGTGATGCGTCCACCATCGGGAAGTGCGTCACGCGCGTTGACACACAGGTTCATCACGACCTGCTGGATCTGATTCGGGTCCACGCGAACCCGTCCGAGCCCCGGCTCGCTCTCGACGACGAGATCAATGCGCGGACCGATCAGGCGCCGCAGCATGATGCTCGTCTCGATCACCACCGCGTCGAGGTCGATGACCTTCGGGTCGATGACCTGGCGGCGACTCAACGCAAGCAGCTGGCGCGTGAGGCTCGCCGCCCGGTCGGCCGTCGACCGGATCAGCTCCGCGTTGGCGATGGCGTCTGCGCCAACGTGCACGTCCGCCGCGATGAGGTCCGCGCATCCCATCATGACCATGAGCAGGTTGTTGAAGTCGTGTGCGACGCCGCCGGCAAGCCGTCCGAGCGCGTCCATCTTCTGCGATTCACGGAGCTGCTCCTCGAGCCGCAATCGTTCGGTGATGTCGCGCAAGATGACGACCGAGTAGACCTCGCCGCGCTCCTCGTACGAGGAGGCGTGGACCTCGAGCGCGAACTCCTCGCCGTTCCGTCGCAGGCCCCGGGTCAGGTAGCGCTGGGTCAGGGGCTTTCCCTCGCTCCGATGCTTCGCGAAGTCGAGGACGCGCGAGCGCTCGGACGGCGCGATCAGCTCGAAGATCGGGCTCCCCAGCAACTCCCGTTCGTCGCGGACGCCGAACATCCGGACGTACGCCGGGTTCACCATCAGATGCGTGCCCGCATGCGCGACGCCGATGGCGTCCACGGACGCGCCGAACAGGGAGCGCATCCGATGCTCGCTCTCGCGCAAGGCCAGCTCTGCCGCCTTGCGATCGGTGATGTCGGTGAAGGTTCCGATGCGCCCGATGAGCTCTCCCGCCCGCCAGACCGGGACGCCCGAGAGCACGACGTTCCGGATGGTGCCGCGTCGACCGAGCAGCTCGACCTCGTATGTCGAGGCATACCCACTCAGCCGCTTGTCGTGCTCGACGCGCATGGGCTCGAGGCTTCTTGCCGTGAAGAACTCGTGGAAGGTCGCGTCACCGATGTCGGCCGGAGAATCCAGCTCCAGCATCGAAGACATGGCGGCGTTCAGGTAAACCGTTCGCCCCCGGGTATCGATGTGCCAGAAGCCGACGCCGCAGGTCTCGCAGAGCAGCCGGAAGCCCTCGTTCGATTCTTCCTCATCCCCCTCTGCGCCCATGCGATGACGTTAGCGCGATGTGCCAGCGCCAGGCTACTTGCGCACGGTCAGCACGAAAGCCCGCGGCGAGAAGCGCTCGGCGCGGCGATGGAGAGCGCGGTGATGCGATGGCCTGCGTCCCACCCGGTGGGAAGCGTAGTGTCGTCGGCACTCGGCATGGGTCGCGGGCGAGCGCACGAGCACGCCGCGCGAGCGTTGCGTTGCGTTTCGCCTCGACGCGCCGCCCTCACGGCTTGGCTGCGCGCGCGACCTTCACCGACTTGATGACCACGGGCTTCTCCGGCTTGTCGGACGATCCGGTGGGGACCTTCGCGATGTCGTGGATGACCTGCGCCGGCGAGCACTCGCCGAAGATCGTGTACTGCCCGTCGAGGCTCGCCTTCGGCTCCTCGGTGATGAAGAACTGCATGCCGTTCGTGTTCGGGCCGCGGTTCGCCATGCACAGGAGGCCCGTGCGATCGTGCTTCCCGCCCTCCCAGATCTCGTCCTTGATGACGTAACCCGGGTCGCCGGAGCCGTTGCCCTTCGCGTCGCCGCCCTGGATCATGAAGCCCTTGATGATGCGATGGAACGTGGTGCCGTCGTAGGCGGGCTTGTTGACCCACGTGCCGCCCGGCTCCTTCCACGTGCGCTCGCCGCTCGCGAGACCGATGAAGTTGGCGACGGTCACCGGCGCCTTGTCGTCGAAGAGGCGGCAATCGACCGCGCCGAGGGAGGTCTCGATCTTCGCGACGAGCGCGCCGCCCGTGCCCTTGATGTTCTTCGTGGCGTCCGCGAGGGAGAAGGTGCCCTTCAGCGGGTCGTCCGGGCTCGCCTGGACCTCG
>Ga0123338_10004674_pt1 | contig 11884 bp, 13 predicted proteins | sample grotaG_FD_89793 | JGI IMG/M metagenome (GOLD analysis project Ga0123338, IMG submission 89793) | Glacier valley bacterial and archeal communities from Borup Fiord, Nunavut, Canada, to study Microbial Dark Matter (Phase II) -... | ecosystem: Environmental > Aquatic > Freshwater > Ice > Glacier ... | reverse complement strand
TTAAAATTGTTAATAAGACACCTTATTTTTTAAGTTTCGAAATTTAGTGTGCTGTTTGTCATAATTAATGAAGTCCATTAAAATCTTTCGACCACCCCTGATTTCAAATTCACTTTTACCGCCAGTCGTTGACGGCTCATGCGGTTAATCAGGTAAACGCCTGCCAGTATAAATGCCATGCATATTATATGTAGCAAGCTGATTTTTTCATGGTTAAGTACCCCCCCACATAATGGCAAAGATGGGGATGACATAAGTGACCGATGAGGCTGTGACGGCTGACGAATAGCAAATCAGACTGTTCATCAGCAGAATGGCCAGAGCAGTGCTTGCAATGCCCAGTGTAGCCAGCGCCAGCAAATGGGCAGGCCATTCGGTCTCAAATATAGAACAAAGATTACTGCTTGTCAAACAGGTAGGTTTCTCTAAAATTACCAAACGATGCGGTGGAACTCGATACAATTTTAAGTTGGTCTCCTTCCATCTGGTACGTTTCAATGATGTCCAAGTCTGAACCATCCTGCAATGGAATTTTGGAGGTAACAGTCATCAGCATTTCATCGGCTGACCATACAATATTCGATTTTTTCTTGGAACCTTCCCATCCAACATTGATGCATTCCTTACCATCGAGAGTCAGCTTATCTTTTATCGTAATATCTTGTCCCTGAATATTGACATATTTCTCCAGGTTCAAAGAATCTGCCGTCTGCATTAAGATCATTTGGCTTGGCGCCATGCTAAACTGATCATTCAAAGTACTCTTTGGTTTGTTCAGGTTCCAGGTTCCTGAAAAATCTACTATTTTACCCACCGAAGTCAATGAGATGAGTGTAAACGCAAGAAAATAAAGAATTTTTTTCATAATGATAGTTTGAAGTTTTAAATGAGGTTTTTATGAAAGAGATCTTAAAGATCATTAACGATAGTGAATAATCATATTAATTCATCAATACAATTCCATCTAATTCAACTCAATTTTACCTTTTGTTTAAATCCTGTATTCTGAATCAAAAATTAAGTCTCGGTTAGTTACTTTCTGTATCTTTGTATTTTTTACATGACAATGGAAAAAACCAAAAATCGGCTGGAGGTTTGTTTGTCCCCCGCAATATACGACAAACATTCCGATAATCAAAACATTGTGGTGATTGTCGATATTTTACGTGCCACATCTTCTATATGTGCTGCTATTCATAACGGAGTAAAATCAATTATCCCGGTAGCTACGGTTGATCAAGCGCGTGTTATGAAGCAGCAAGGCTACATGGTGGCCTCCGAGCGGGATGGTTACGTGCTGGATTTTGCTGATTTTGGAAATTCTCCTTTTAATTTTTCTCCTGATAAAGTCAAAGGCAAAGAAATTGTATACTCTACCACCAATGGTACAAGGTGCATACATAAGGCCAGCCATTCAAAAGCTGTAGTGATAGGTTCATTTCTGAATATTTCATCTCTGGCCCAATGGTTGATTCAACAACAGGCACCAGTGCTGATTTTTTGTGCTTCATGGAAAGACCGCTTTAGTTTGGAGGACACCGTTTTTGCCGGGGCATTATCCGAAAGGCTGATGGATTCAGGAAAATTTGAATCCAATTGTGATGCAGTAACTGCATCGCTTGATTTATGGAGCATTGCAAAAAACGATTTGATGGGATACATTCAAAAGGCTGCCCAGAAGGAGCGGCTGGCCTCCAAAGGATTGGACGATTGCATCGAATATTGTCTCACTGCTGATTTAACCAAAGTTATCCCTATGTTTAGGGACGATAAGTTGACCGACATTTTAGAAATTAAGACTGTAATTTAAGAATGATTAGAATTATTTGCACATATATTTCATTCCTTCGTCTACCTACCGATGCCTTAAATGCTGAAAATGAAATAAAACAAAAAAATAACCTGTTTGGGATGGCTGCCTCGATTTTTTATTCGAATTTTGCAGCCTGTTAAATAAATGTATTATAACATATCCTTTACGAACAAAATATGATTTATCTCTGATATATAGAAATAAATAATCGTTTATTTAGAACCATTATTGGCCATATACAGATTGTAAATAGTTATTAACCCATAATTTAATCCTTATGAAGAAGCATAATTTTTATGCGGGGCCCTCTATCTTACCCGAATTCACCAAAGAAAAAGTAGCCGAGGCTATCACAAATTTTGCCGGGACCGGACTTTCAGTAATGGAAGTTTCGCACCGTAGTAAAGAGTTTGTTGCCGTAATGGACGAAGCAGTCGCATTGGTAAAAGAATTACTGAAAGTACCTGAAGGATACTCTGTGCTTTTTTTGCAAGGTGGCGCCAGTCTTCAATTCCTGATGGCTCCCTACAATCTGATGAACAAGAAAGCTGCTTATACCAACACAGGTGCTTGGGCTACAGCCGCCATTAAAGAGGCTAAATTCTTAGGTGAAGTGGTAGAAGTGGCTTCTTCAAAAGATGCAAATTTCAATTACATTCCAAGAGGGTATGAAATTCCTGATGATGTAGATTATTTCCATTTTACTTCCAACAATACCATCTTTGGAACCGAAGTGCTGCAAGATCCGGATGTAAAAGTACCGGTGGTTTGCGACATGTCATCTGATATTTTCAGTCGCGTAATTGATGTTTCAAAATATGCCCTTATTTATGCAGGCGCTCAAAAAAACTTAGGGCCATCAGGTGCCACACTGGTAATTATTAGAAATGATATTTTGGGAAAAGTAGATCGCCCCATTCCAACCATGCTCGATTACAGGACCCACATCAAAGGCGAATCAATGTTCAATACTCCCGCAACGATTCCGGTTTTTGGATGCCTGCAGACCCTTCGCTGGATGAAAGCCCAAGGCGGAGTTGAAGGAATTGAAAAAATGAACATCGCAAAAGCCAATTTATTATATACTGAACTCGACCGCAATAAAATGTTCAAGCCTACGGTGCCAAATCCTGATGACCGCTCCCGCATGAATGTTACTTTTGTAGTGACTGAAGATTATGCAGCATTCGAGAAAGAATTTGATATATTCGCTGAATCCAAAGGGATGGTAGGTCTGAAAGGCCATCGTTCAGTTGGTGGGTTCAGAGCTTCTATCTACAACGCTATGCCACTGGAAAGTGTGCAGGCCCTGGTGGATGCCATGAAGGAATTTGAAGCGCTAAAATCATAAAATAATTTTCAATGGAAAGCAGAACAGTTGGTTCTGCTTTCCATTTTTAAAAAGGAAAATTGCAATGAGAAGATAATTAGGGGTTCCGGTGGGCTGCACCTTTATCTCTTCAAAAAATTATCTTGATATAAATATTTATGTGTGATGCACATTCTGGTATTGAATGTAATCCGTATAATCCGTTTTAATCCGTGTAATCTAAAAAAATGAAAAAGGTTTTAATTGCTACAGAAAAACCATTCGCTCCGGTGGCTCTTCAACAAATTACCATCATTCTTAAGGAAGCCGGGTATGAAGTTTGCAAGCTTGAGAAATATGCTTCCAAGAAAGAATTGCTTGAAGCAGTGAAGGATGTTTGCGCCCTTATTGTAAGAAGCGATATGGTTGACCGTGAAGTAATTGAAGCTGCCAAAGAATTGAAGATTGTTGTCAGGGCAGGAGCAGGTTTCGACAATTTGGATTTAATTGCCTGCACTGAAAAGGGGATGGTTGCCATGAATACTCCGGGGCAAAACTCCAATGCTGTTGCCGAATTGGCCATTGGAATGATGGTTTATATGGCCCGCGGTCAATTCAAGGGTGGGGCAGGTTCTGAATTAAAAGGTAAAACTGTAGGGGTATATGGTTGTGGAAACATTGGCCGCCGCGTTGCTAAAATTGCTCAGGGCCTGGGCATGAGAGTCGTGGCACTTGATCCTTGTATCACCAAAGTAAGCATGGAACCCTATGACGTAATTGTTGTCAAAGGAGTTGATGAACTTTTTGGTTCGAGCGAATACTTATCATTGCATATTCCGCTCAACGATAAAACCAAAAAGTCTGTTAATTTCGAATTGATGAGCAAAATGCCCAAAGGTGCTACCTTGATCAATACGGCCAGAAAAGAAGTGATGGATGAAGAGGGCTTGATGAAAATGTTGAAAGAGCGCCCTGATTTTAAATATATCAGCGATATTGCTCCTGGCTGCCATGATGAATTAGCCGCCCAGTTTGATCTCCGCTACTATTCGACTCCCAAGAAACAGGGAGCCGAAACGACGGAAGCCAACTTCAATGCAGGGGTCGCTGCTGCTGAGCAAATTGTGGCATTCTTCGTTAACAATGACCAGACTTACCGTGTCAACAGATAGAGCAAAGTTCACCAATGAAAGAAAAAATAAATGATAATGAGAAATTTACAAATATCAATTATTCAGGTCAAAAAATACTAAACACTGAATTTGATGGTTGTACTTTTCTGAACTGCGATTTTTCAAACAGTGTTCTTTCAGAGAACGATTTTATAAACTGCCGCTTTGAAAACTGTAATTTTGCATTGGCGAAATTTAGTGGCTCGGGATTGAAGGACGTTTATTTTATGGATTGTAAACTTATTGGAATTAATTTTAACCATTGTTCCGATTTTCTCTTTGCAGTCAACTTTCAGAAATGCAGCCTTGATTATGCTTCCTTTTTTGGAAAGAAAATGAAGGGCGCAAAATTCATCGATTGTTCGTTGAAGGAAGTTGACTTTTCAGCAGTGGATCTTTCATTGGCTGTTTTCGGAAATTGTGATTTGTCGCGTGCCGTTTTTTATGAAAGCAAACTCGAAAGAGCTGACCTCCGCACTGCCTCCAATTATGATATTAATCCGGAAACGAACAAGGTCAGAAAAGCAAAATTTTCTTATGCCGGCATAGCCGGTTTACTTGGAAAATACAATATTGAAATAGAGTAGTATAAAAATTAATTATATTTTATTGTTAACGAATTTATTAAGTTATGTCCCAGAAGTTCAAAATAGTATTTTACAATTTTATGATATTCCTGATTCTTTTTGATATCCTCTATATCGCCGTATGGATATTCTCAATTGAAATGAATCCGGTCAAGGCGGTAATCGTGGCGGGGATTACAGCTTTATTGATGCCATGGGCTAAATCAACTAATAGTCAGTTACATAGCAGGGTAGTTATCCGCAGTTTTGCGTTCGATCTATACAAGAAATATCAACATAGCAGGATCAAATTATAACCAAATTCAAAAGATAAAGACTTATGGCTATCGTAAAACCATTTAAAGGGCTTCGTCCCCCGCAAGCCATCGCGGGCGATCTGGCCTGTTTACCTTATGATGTAATGAACAGTGCCGAAGCCGCTCAGATGGCTGATGGTAAGGCATGTTCACTGCTTCATATCACACGCGCCGAAATTGATTGCCCACCAGGAACGGATGTTCATTCAGAAAAGGTTTATCTGAAATCGGTAGAGAATTTTCAGCATTTCCAAAAGGAAGGCTGGCTGCACCAGGACGATGAGGCCAGGTATTATATCTATGCCCAAACCATGAATGGCCGCACTCAATATGGAATCGTCGGAGCGGCTTCGTGTGAAGATTACAACCAGGGCATCATCAAAAAACATGAACTGACACGCCCCGATAAAGAGGAAGATCGTATGATCCTGACGCGTTATCTGAATGCCAACATTGAACCTGTATTTTTTTCATATCGTGCTGTTGATGAAATTGATACGATCGTTGCATCCATTGTTAATAACCAGGAACCCGATTATGATTTTGTGGCAGAAGATGGTTTCGGTCATCATTTCTGGACCATCAATAATCCGGCTGTCAACAAACAAATAGAAGAACTTTTTGCTGCCAAAGTTCCTGCAACTTATGTGGCCGACGGGCACCATCGCACTGCTGCTGCTGCCCGCATTGGTCTGGAAAAGAAAAATCAGAACCCACACCATACCGGCAACGAGGAATATAATTTCTTCATGGCTGTTCATTTTCCTGATAATCAGTTGCAGATCATTGATTACAACCGTACAGTAAAAGATTTGAACGGCTTGTCGGAAGCAGCCCTGTTAAAAAAGCTGGCAGAGAAATTCGTTGTTGAAGAGACTGGCAATTCAATTTACAAACCTGCTAAGTTGCATGAGTTCAGCATGTACCTCTCCGGAAAATGGTATATCCTGACTGCTAAACCCGGAACTTTTAACGACAACGATCCAATCGGCGTGCTGGATGTCACCATTTTGTCGAACCTGGTACTTGATCAAATTTTAGGGATTGACGATCTGCGCACTTCAACCCGTATTGATTTTGTAGGAGGGATCAGGGGCCTGGGCGAATTAAAGAAAAGGGTTGATCGTGGTGATGCGAAAATTGCATTTGCCTTATACCCTGTATCCATGCAACAGTTGATCAATATTGCGGACTCGGGAAATATTATGCCTCCCAAGACTACCTGGTTTGAACCTAAACTTCGCTCCGGATTGGTCATCCACAAGCTCGATTAAGCAGCCATCCCATTGGTATTGACGGATTGGTCGCTTTACATATTTGGAGGATACAATTGAATCGAAAATCAAAATATCCATAAATCCCGCTGGTTTACCAACGGGATTTTTTATTGGCATCAACTCTACTTTCTTTTTGTTATGATCAATTTAATTACACGTCAGTAGGGTGATAATTATTTATTCAATGCCAGATCCACTTCTTCAAGCCCGCTAACCCGTTGACTGAATTTGTAAAAGTGTGCACTTATTCTTCCTGTAATTGTTTCCCATCCAATACGTTATAATATTTGTTGCAAAATTCATCCAAAGAAAAATGTTATTCACCTGAAGACAACACCTTCAACTATATTGTTACCTCTTATTGAAGTACCAGTATAAACTTCATCTCATATTTTGCCATTGTTACTGTCTTATCTCTGTCTTACCTCTGTTTTACCTCTATTTTGTTATATATAAATCAAATACTAATCAAATATGTATAATAACCGCATTTATACGTATTATATATGTATTTGTTATGTATTTGTTATGAATTTGTTATGAATTAAATAAGACAGAAGTAAAATAGAGGTAAGACAGAAGTAAAATAGATATCAAAGGTATTCCTGAGACCAACACAGTTACAAAAGGCTTGGGAATTGGATTTTGTATCTGTGATAGTTATAATTGGGATTGAAAAAACAAATTCAATGACGGGGAAGGGTTGAAAGTTACAAGACTATAATTAAATTCTTGATGTTATGAGTTGAATGGCGTTAGTTGAATCAATCTTAAATTTGATAAAATGCATTTGCATCTGCAATGCCTGATATACTTTTATTTATAACATTAAAATCAATTAGTTGGTTGATTTTATCATTTAATCCTGAACAATGCTAACTTTGCTAAGTTATATTTTTAATTAATCAAAATTAGGTTTGTAGGATAAAAGTATCATTTAAAAAATTAATAGAAATGACAAAGATTTCAGATGTTGTAAAACGCGGAGTTGTATCCGGGACAGATTTACAAAAAGTATTTAAAATTGCAAAAGAGAATCATTTTGCATTGCCAGCCGTCAACGTGGTAAATTCAGACTCTGTAAATGCAGTCATGGAAGCCGCTAAATTGGTTAATTCTCCTGTTATCATTCAGTTCTCTAACGGAGGGGCTCAGTTTTATGCAGGCAAGGGATTGAAGCTTGACGGTCAGTTGGCTCAAATTGCAGGAGCAATTGCAGGAGCCAAACAAGTACACGCGCTGGCTGAAATTTATGGCGTGCATGTTGTATTGCATACCGATCACGCGGCTAAAAAACTATTGCCCTGGATTGATGGACTTCTGGATGCAGGTGAGAAAAACTTTGCCGAAACGGGCAAGCCATTGTTCAGCTCGCACATGCTTGATTTATCGGAAGAGCCACTTCATGAAAACATTGAAATCTGCAAAAAATACCTTGCCCGAATGAGCAAAATCGGGATGACTTTGGAGATTGAACTCGGAGTTACCGGTGGCGAAGAAGATGGTGTTGATAACACGGGCCTTGATAATTCATTGCTTTATACCCAGCCTTCAGATGTTAACTATGCTTATGAAGAATTGAGTACGATCAGTCCTAATTTCACCATCGCGGCCTCCTTTGGCAATGTGCATGGTGTTTATAAACCTGGCAATGTGAAACTTACCCCTAAAATTCTGGATAATTCCCAGAAATTTGTGTCTGAGAAACACGGCTTGGGCGAAAAACCAATTGACCTGGTATTCCATGGTGGATCAGGTTCATCACTTGACGAAATTCGGGAAGCGATTTCTTACGGCGTAATAAAAATGAACATCGACACCGATACGCAATGGGCTACCTGGGATGGAATACGCAAGTATGAGGCTCAGAACAGGGAATACCTTCAGGGACAAATCGGAAATCCCGATGGATTTGATAAACCCAACAAGAAGTATTACGATCCCCGCGTTTGGCTGCGTAAAGCTCAAGACTCGATGATTGAAAGACTTAAAATTGCTTTCAATGACCTGAATAATGTCGACAGAAGCTAAATTACTAAAACCCGGTTAACTTAACCGGGTTTTTTTTTAGTCTACTGCGAAAAGTTTCAAGTTCAAAGTTTCAAGTTGCGTGCCGATCTCGGTGCCACCTTGAACTTGAAACTTGAAACTTTTTGGAGTGGATTCAAAATTTATCAGTATCTTTAGTGAAAGCTTTTAATACTGATGAACTTCAAATCAATTATTCAAGACTATTTTACCTTCAGCCGCAACGAACGAAAAGGGGCCACTATCTTATTGGTTATAATTTTTATGCTGGCTGTTGCCAATAAAATCATTTATTATTTCGAAACCCCTGCCATAATTGATGCTCATTTGCTGGATTCTTCACCTGTTGATCCTGATCTGATCAAAGGTACTAAAATTAATCTGGCACAAAATAAACTATTTAATTTTAATCCCAACACGATCAACCCAAAGGCGCTCGACAGCCTTTCACTTCCCAAGGGTGTTAAACGAAATATGCTGAAGTTCAGGGCGAAGGGTGGAAAATATTATGCTGTAACTGATTTTAAAAAGATTTATGGGGTCACCGATTCTATTTACAAACAGATTGCTCCTTTTCTATTGTTCGAAAATAAAAAAGTTCAGTTTATTCAGCCCCCGAAGATAATAATTCCAGTTGAATTATTTATATTTGATCCAAATACATCAAGCGACCAGGATTTTTTGCGTTTGGGAATATCAGAAAAGCAAATTCAGACTATCCGAAATTATCAAAGTAAAGGAGGTAGTTTCAGAAGTAAGGCTGATTTCTTAAAGATTTACGGAATTTCTCAAACTCAAAAAGAGGCTTTATCTGCTTATGTAATAATAGAGAAAATTGATAAGCTTAGCCAAGAAAAAAAAGCTGAAATAAGTGAAATTGACATTGAAATAAATGGGTCGGATTCAATTGAGCTGATGAAACTTCCAGGTATAGGTAACAAACTCTCGAAGCGGATCGTAAAATACCGTGACCTGTTGGGTGGGTTTTATACACTTGCACAATTGAAAGAGGTGTATGGATTGAGCAAACAAACGATCCAACAAATAGAGGGAATGGTAACCGTTGATCCAGCTAAAGTCCGTAAGGTTGATTTGAATTTTGCTGATTGGAAGGAGCTTGCCAAACATCCATACATTCAAAAGAATATGGCAAATCAAATTATAAAATTCAGAACTAAATATGGAAGCATAAAAGAACCTTCAGTATTGCGTGACAGTCTGATTTTAAACCTTGAGGAGTACAATCGGTTAAGGCCATATTTGTAAAACAAATGGGTAAGTTTAACCATTTATATATTTAACGAATAAAATTTTGGATTAAATTTGATTACTAATCTTTAATTAATAAATTTGCGGCTCGAATTTTAACTAGAAAAAATATAATTATATGATCGTTATTCCAGTGAAAGAAGGCGAAAACATCGAAAGAGCGCTTAAAAGATTTAAAAGAAAATTTGAAAAAACAGGTGTTGTAAAAGAATTGCGTATACGACAAGCTTTTATTAAACCATCGGTTGAAAGAAGGGCTGAGGTTAAAAAGGCCATTTATATTGAGAATTTACAACGCGAGGACGAATAGGAAACATATAAAGTTTTTCCCTGGGGTTGGTTAATTATTTGCAGATGTCGCATCAGGAATCATTTATTAATTACCTCAAATACGAAAAAAGGTATTCGCCTTTAACGGCGGTGGCCTACAAAAAGGACCTCGATCAGTTTGAAGAGTTTTATGTCAAAACGATCGGGGATTTTAATGTTGAAGGAATAAATGACAAGACAGTCCGTGGTTGGGTGGTTAATTTGATGGAAAGCGGGTTGTCGGCCCGTACGGTGAATAAAAAAGTTTCAGCATTGAAGTCCTTTAATAAGTATTTATTGAGGATGGAAGTAATTGGTGAAAACAAATTGGTCAATGTAATTGTCCCTAAAGTTCGGAAAAAACTACCTCAGTTTGTGGGAGAAGAAAATCTGGACCATTTGTTGGATGATGGATTTTTTGGAAAGGACTTTGAAGCAATCCGGGATAAATTAATTGTGAGTCTTTTGTATGGTACAGGCATTCGTTTGGCTGAACTGATGCATCTGAAAGACAGCGATATTCGTGAACCTGAGTTTTTAATTAAAGTTTTAGGAAAGCGTAATAAGGAGCGAATTGTTCCTTATCCCCGAAGTTTAAATACACTGATTGATGAATACAAAACAGAGCGCACCCGTCTTTTCGGAACGCCCGTTTCATGTTTGTTATTGACGGCAAAAGGTAACCCGGCCTACGAAAAACTCATTTACAGGGTTGTCTTGAAATATTTAACCATGGTAACTACAATCGACCAAAAGAGCCCTCACGTGCTTCGCCATACCTTTGCAACCCACATGTTAAACCGGGGGGCTGATTTAAACGCGGTGAAGGAAATGCTGGGACATGCAAATCTTTCGGCCACACAAATTTATACCCATACATCTCTCGAAAAGATTCAAAGAGTATACAGACAAGCACATCCACGATCATAAATTTTTAGGAGGATAAACTATGAACATTCAGGTAAAAACGGTACATTTTACAGCCGATCAGAAATTAACGGATTTTGTGAATAAAAAAGTTTCAAAACTTGATACTTATTTTGAAGGTATTATTGGCGCTGAAGTAATTATGAAGGTGGATAAACCCGAAACAGTCAATAATAAAATTGCTGAAATAAAGCTTTCTATTCCTGGATATGATTATCTTTTTGCAGAAAAACAGGCTGATTCTTTTGAAGAATCTCTTGATTTGGCCATTGATGCAATTCGCCGCCAATTAACCAAATTTAAAGAAAAACAGAAGGATAAATAAAATTGTAAATAAAATATTATTTTACTGGGGATTACAATAAAATAGTTATATATTTGCAAACCTTTTTCGGACAAGTATCTGATGAGGTATAGTTTGTGATAAAAACTCCTTTATAAACTTGTATGTATTTGGTTTATAGGAGTTTTGGCACAATAAATAACTAGTTGCCGGATTAGCTCAGTTGGCCAGAGCACGTGATTTGTAATCTCGGGGTCCACAGTTCGAATCTGTGATTCGGCTCATACAGAGTAGAAGTTCTAAATTTATTGATCGGGGGAGATACCAAAGTGGCCAACTGGGGCAGACTGTAACTCTGCTGGCGTACGCCTTCGTAGGTTCGAATCCTGCTCTCCCCACAACAAAGAAAGAAGTTCAAAGTTCAAAGTTTAAAGTTCCAAGTTGGAGCGCCACTTGGAACATGGAACTTGAAATTTAGAACTTGAATTTAGAATGCGGGAGTAGCTCAGTTGATAGAGCATTAGCCTTCCAAGCTAAGGGTCGCGAGTTTGAATCTCGTCTCCCGCTCAAAAGAAAAGTTGCCGGTGTAGCTCAGTGGTAGAGCGCTTCCTTGG
>Ga0123338_10004671_pt1 | contig 11889 bp, 5 predicted proteins | sample grotaG_FD_89793 | JGI IMG/M metagenome (GOLD analysis project Ga0123338, IMG submission 89793) | Glacier valley bacterial and archeal communities from Borup Fiord, Nunavut, Canada, to study Microbial Dark Matter (Phase II) -... | ecosystem: Environmental > Aquatic > Freshwater > Ice > Glacier ... | reverse complement strand
GGCCGGCACAACGATTACAAACACGGGGACAACAACTATCAACGGAGATGCCGGCGGAAATGTCGGACTGTTTCCAGGCACAGCTTTTACCGGGCAGGAGACCGCAACAATCAGCGGCGCTATACACCTGAACAATGATGTTGCATCAAAAGCAAAGGATGACCTGGTAATAGCTTATGATGATGCAGCAGGAAGAACTCCTGTCTCCCGCATTTCTTCTGAACTGGGCGGAATGAACCTGAAGCCCGGTATATATGATTCAGCGGACGGTACTTTTCAAATCACAGGTACGCTTACGCTTGATGCCGATGGAGATCCTGAAGGAGTTTTCATTTTCCTTACTTCTTCGACACTGATCACAGCATCTGACAGTAATGTAAGTCTCCTTAACAGCGCAAGGTACTGCCGGATATTCTGGAAAGTCGGAAGTTCGGCAACCTTGGGTACAAATTCTAATTTTGTCGGTCATATCTTCGCACTGACATCTATAGCTGCCCAAACCGGTGCAACAGTCCAGGGACAACTGCTGGCAAGAAACGGCGAAGTTACCCTTGACTCCAATACGATAACGAATGGTTTTTGTGCTGCAGCAGCACCAACATCTGAAGAAACAGCAGCCGCAGCAACAACAGCAGCACCGACGCCTTCAGAAACAGCTGTCGCTGAAACAGCGAATACAATAACGCCAGCCGGCGATACTACGGAAACTACTATTACGAAAACCGGTGAAGCAAGCAATAGTGCATTTATGGTCATAGGTCCGATCATGCTCTGTCTGGCCGGTATTATTTTTCTTGCCCTGCAGATCTCTCAAAAACGTGCAGGAACGGTGATGCCAAACAGTGACTATCGTGCATCAGATCGAAAAAAATAGTGAGAAAGACATACGTAGAGTAATCGTAATCTTTTAATGATTGCAAACATGAGGTGGAAAAATGGAACAAAACAAATCTTACGACCCAAATGAACCTAATAACGGACAACCATATACGCCCGACACACAGACGGGCACACAAAACACACAGCCTGCAAATCCCAATGAACAGCCAACTGTGACCTATACACAGCCTACAGAGACTTATACACAGCCGGCAGCACCCAATATGCGGCCCGCGGCGACCTATTCGCAGCCGGCAGCACCTTATACACAGCCGGCAGCCCCTTATACACAGCCGGCCGTACAGAACATACAGACACAAACAAGCAGCGCACAATCGGAATCCCATCCTGCCAGGCGTATCATCAGCGTATTTTTCAGTGCAGTCGAGATTATTCTTGGCTTGAGGTTAATACTGAAATTGCTTGGCGCAAACGCTGAAAACTCTTTTATTCAGATTCTATATGGAATTACCGGGTTTTTCGTAGAACTATTCGAAGGGATTTTCTCGCGCGTGACCATTAATGAAGCATCTGGTGCGATTTTTGAGCCGGCAACCCTCATTGCGATGGTAGTCGTTGCCCTGATTGCATTAGCTGTACTGAAATTGCTGACGCCGCGAACAGGCAGCCGTGTGGTGAAAACAGAATATACGGGACCAGCAGGGCAGAACGGTCAACAAAAGTAAGCCACGTTATACTATTTGCTGATCAGTCTTGTAAATGAATGAATAATTCGTCATTCAAGAAGGATTGAGGTAGTAGTTATGATTATCACAACTGAATCGATTGTATCAAATTCAGATATGATCAAGAATTACAAAAGCTGCAGGATGAAAGCGGACAGTAACGGCAAAATAATGATTTTGAAGAACAATCAGCCTGATGCTGTTCTGTTTTCAATAGCTGAATATGAAAGGCTGTCTGCAATTATTGAATGCGTGGAAGATCTCGACGAGCAGGGGTTGCGTAAAGCAACAGATATGCTATCGGTGGAAATAGGTAACCGGTAAATAACGAAAACAAACAACTGGAACTGTGGGTTTGATCAAGAAAGGAAGATGACTTATGTTATGGACGATCGCAATTATTTTACTTGTTTTGTGGCTTTTGGGTCTACTTACATCAACAACATTTGGAGGACTAGTCCATATTCTGATCGTAATTGCAGTTATTTTGATTATTGTACAGCTGGTACGCGGCAGACGGTCCAACTGATTCCGGTATGAACCGGTACACGAGCCTACATCGAAAGGAGGATACTTAATGAATGTAAAGAATGATAAATTTAGTAATTCCAAAGAAAAGATTTTAGGCGAAACAAAAGAGGCTGTTGGAAAAATCACAGGTAATGAACAGATGGAATTAAGCGGTAAACTTCAATCCTCGAAAGCTGACTTCAAAAAGAAAACGAGTGTCAGTAATAATGTGGAGAAAGCCAAAGAGGGCATCGCGGGTAAAATAAATGACATGATTGATAAGAATGATGCAATGAATGATGCAAAAAATGATGCAAAGAGGAAATTTGAAAAGAATTGATGAGAAGGAAGGGGGACTGCCGCAACTTCAATATGAAGTGTAGCAGCCCCCGATTTTCAGTGACCCAACATCATCCGAATGCATTCTGCTAATTCGCGTCCTGTCATTCCGCACATATGGATACAATTTGCGAGTTCTAATCCAATCATATAAGTACCTCTTTCAAATCAGTTTTTCGATAGTTACTATCTACTTTGAATCCTGCCATACTGTTGTGAAGATTATGTGTGGACAGGCTAAGAATGGCAAATATGATAAATAAAGAAGTGAATATTTAATAAATACAATATTGGACAGGCAGCTAAATGGAGGTTGTGCCATGAAGCTATTATTTTTAGTTTCACAGAATACAGTATTTCTATGGATTCTACTTACGGCAATATTATTATTTTTTATTGTCAAACGATTGAATACTGTATATCACTATCTTAAACCTTACCGGGTTCACTCCCGAACCGAAGAGTGGCTTAAACATCTTGAATCGGCTGCAGGCGGTGGCAACAGTGAAACCATGATGCGTGATCTTGCCAGAAAGCAAGTTCTGCGTAAGCGTACTCACAGCAATATTCTGAAAAATGCACAATGGAGGATTTATCTCAATCTTCAGTCAGTGCGTCGTCAATTGAGCAAAACGCCGGCAAAAACTATTTCGACCATTCCGGCTTCACTTTGGATATTCGACAATTACAACCTTCTTTACCGTGAAATTAAAAAACTGCATGGCGCCGGAAAAATACAGGAGCTTTCTCGCCTGCCGAATCTTGAAACTGGAATAAGAAAGAGTTGTCCGCGTATATACATAATTGCACGGCAGATAATTAATGCTGCCAATAATCATCCACAGGAAAATACAATTATTTCTTTGCTGAACGCCTACCAACTTGAGAAAGAACTTACCTCACAGGAATTATGGTCTTTCAGCACGGTAATAAGCCTTAGTCTTCTGGAAAAAATAGTAGATGAATCGATTCTCCTGATACAGGGTATACAAATTAAGATTCAGGCCGGCCAGGCTGCGGACCGTATTTCGGACGCCATTCGAAGCGGCAGCAAAAATCTTGACGAACTTCTTATCAAAGAACTTGACAAAAATAAGTACAGTAATGAAAATTTCGTCACCTATTTTTTCTTTTGTCTCAGGAACATGTCGGTTGATGAGACGGAAGTTGTGAAATGGCTTTCGCAAATGAATGATATGGAGAGCGACGCCTATCTGCAGCTCATTACTGATATGGTTAACAAAGAGAGACACCATGAGGCGATGGCAGAATCCCGGATTAGTTCCCTGATTATCAGTCTTAAGGAAATGTGGGAACTGAACTGGGAGGAGGCTTTCAAAAAAATCTCAAAATCAGAGTCAACCCTTGAATTGGACCCGGCAGGGATTTATTCGCTGACCGACTCAAATACAAGAAGTCGGTACCGCATACGTGTGGAAAAACTGGCAAAGCATTACAAATTGCCGGAGTCAGAAGTAGCAGCCAAAGCTGTGAAGCTTGCCGGAATGGAGCATTCCGACCCACTGCTGACGCAGCCGAATCATGTCGGAACGTATTTGGTCGGGAATGGATATCCAATACTCGTTGACATGCTGGAAAATCGGTCGGTACATCAGCTTAAACCACAGAATCATAAAAATCTTCTGCGCGGTATCCTGTATCTGACAGGAATATCTGCTATTTCGGGCACGCTGCTTATTGGGGTAAGTATTGTGGCCGGTACTGCATTTGCCCAAAATCCGCTGATGGCTGTTCTGCTTCTCATACAGCTTGGACTTCTTGCCGTAGGCGTCGCTATCCATCTGATAAATACCATCTTTACACGCCTGATCCATCCTCTTCCGCAGCTTGCTATGGATTTTTCACAGGGAATTCCGGATGACTGCCGTACATTTGTTGTGATGCCTGTAATTATTGGAAGCGCTGCAAGTGCCCGTACGTACGCGGCACGACTTGAGAAATATTACCTGGCAAACAAGCAGTCCAATCTTTATTTCGCAATACTGGGTGATTTAAGTGATGCCGATAAAAAAAATCTTCCTGACGATGAAGCTATCCTTCAGGCAGCGACGGTTGCCATCGAGGAACTTAATAGGAAGTACCCCGGTGCTTTTGCGAGATTTTCCCTGTTTCTCAGGGATCGCAAATGGAATGAGAAAGAAAAATGCTGGATGTGCTGGGAGCGAAAAAGAGGTAAATTAGAAGAACTCAATGCGATGCTGGTTGGCGAGGGAGACGCAGCATTTGATGTGCGCGTTGGTTCGCCGGAGATGTTTTCGAGTTTCCATTATGTCATTACACTTGATGCTGACACGGATATGATTCGGGAAAGTGCTGCACAGCTTGTCGGCATTATGGCGCATCCTCTTAATTATCCGGTGATTGATGAGAAAAGCAGCCGGATCACAAACGGGTATGCCATCGTCCAATCTGAAATCTGCTCGAGAGTCACAGATTCCAAGGCAAGTTTCTTCACGCGTCTTTTTACAGGTGAATCTGGAATCGACAGCTATTCAACCGTTGTATCCGACGTATATCAGGATACATTTGATGAAGGTATTTTTGTTGGTAAGGGCATTTACGATTTCCGTGTTATGCACCGTCTTCTTTACGGCATGATTTCAAAAAATACGGTGCTGTCCCATGATTTATTGGAAAGCAGTCTGACAAGATGCGCTTTTGCAAGCGGTATCAGGATGCTCGATACGACCCCTCCGAATGTTGCTGCCTTCGCAAAGCGGGATCATCGATGGATTCGCGGTGACTGGCAGCTGCTGCCCTGGATCTTCAGCCATTCGCGCATTAACCTTCTGTCGCGCTGGAAAATGATTGACAATTTACGTCGAAGCCTGACACCTGTTGCCAGTGTATTCGCGATATTGATCACTGCATTCTTTTTCCCGCAACATGCATGGTTATGGATACCGTTTGTACTATTCTCCGATGTCTGGCGTCTTGTTGTCCGTGTTGTGGGACTACTTTATCAGAAAATGCTGAACTCTTCCTTGCGTATTGCTTTTCAGATACTTTTTGAGCAATTATCTACCATGGTTGTTCAGACTTCATTCTATCTGATCCTTTTACCTTTCAATGCTTTTGTGTCTCTTGATGCGATTATTCGAACGCTGTACCGGATCCTGATAAGCCACCGTAATCTTTTGGAATGGCAGACTTCAGAAAGCTCGGAAAAAAGTCAGCAGAACTCTTTATTCAGCTATTGTAAACTGATACTCCCTGCAACTGCGCCGCCGGCCATTGCACTTTGTGCGGCGGCAATTCTGTTTGGGAAGCCGCTGTATGCGGTATTCCAACTGCTTCTCGCGGCAGCATGGCTTGCCGCACCTGCTATTGCATATCTTGCGAGTAAACCGTCCGTTATTTCTACCAAACAGAAAATTGGAACGGAAGATACCCGTGAACTGAGAATACTGGCCAGGAAGACATGGCGCTTTTTTGAGGACTTTGCAACGCCGGAAAATAATTGGCTGTGTCCTGATAATTATCAGCAATTCCCCGGACCGAGACTCTCAGACAAGACTTCCCCGACGAATATCGGTCTTCAGCTGATCAGTGCTTTGAGCGCCTGCGATTTTGGTTTCATCAGCCTGCGCACACTTGTTGATCATTGTGAGGAAGTGATGCGGACCCTGCAGAAAATGCCCAAATGGAACGGACATCTGTACAACTGGTACAATGTGAAAACACTGGAACTGCTTTGGCCGCATTATGTGTCGACCGTTGACAGCGGCAACTTCCTTGCGCATTTGATTACTCTTAAAAATGGCCTGCTCGGATTTACAAGACAGCCGCTATTTCCGGATCAGCTGCTCCTGGGACTTCGTGATACGCTGGCAGTAGCCGGACTTGAGCCGGACCTGCTGAACGGATCCTTTACTTCGCAGCAGGAACGTGATCAACTGCTGGTTTTCCTGCGAAGCACAGCGGAATCATCGGAGACCAGTGAATATTGGCGCCGTCATTTTGCTTCCCTGTGCGACAGTCTTCAGGCTGACATGAAAGATCTGGAAGGACCGGAGGGATTGAATCCTGAAATGTGCCTGAAGGATCTATCTGACCTGGGTCAACCGAATGCACGCATAATGATGGTTAGAATTCGAAGTATTTGCGTACAAATAGATGAACTGGTCCTTTCGACTGATTTCAGGGCACTATATGATCCCAGACACAGCCTTTTTCATATAGGATACAATGTTACAAACCAGATGGCCGATGCAGGATACTATGATTTACTCGCATCTGAAGCAAGAATTACCAGCTTTCTGGCCATCGCTAAAGGAGATATAGCACAGAAAAACTGGTTTGCACTTGGCCGGCCGCTTACACTTGTCAGAGGTGTTCCTACACTTGTCTCATGGAGCGGCACCATGTTTGAATATCTGATGCCCAATCTGATTATGAAAACGCCATTTGGAACAATCCTGAGTCGAAGCTGCCTCTCTGCCGTCCGTCGTCAGATTGCCTATGGGAAGAAGATGAAAATTCCCTGGGGCGTATCTGAATCACAATATTTCGTGTTCGATACAGACTCAAATTATCAGTATGCGCCGTTTGGTATGCAGTATCTGCGTCTGCAGTCCAGTATGAAGCCTGTCAAGGTCGTGGCTCCGTATGCGACAGCCCTGGCACTCGGTACAATGAGTGCGGCCGCTTTGAAAAATCTTAGCCGCCTGCTGGAAATTGGTGCCGGCGGTGATTATGGATTATATGAGGCACTCGACTTTGGTCGTCCGGATTCGGCGGGGATGAAGCCATACTCTCTGGTGCAGAGCTTTATGGCCCATCATCAGGGAATGATTTTGGCTTCGATCAACAATTGCCTGCATGCAAATATTCTGCAGAAACGTTTTCATGACGAGGCGATGGTCAAAGCAACATCGGTACTTCTTGAAGAAACGAGCGCGGATGTTCTTATATCTCTGGCACGGCGCGGTTACTCAATCAACCTCGAACTCGAAGACTATGAAGAAGAAAAATTCGAGAACCGTTACTGCAACACAGTAAATCCGCAGGTTCCGATCGCACACGTCCTTTCAAACAACCATTATCTTGTGATGCTGACATCAGGAGGACAGGGCTTCAGCAGCTGTGATAATGTCATGATTAATTCCTGGCGTCCGGAATGCACCGGTTCTTCCCATGGAAGTTTTGTCTATATCCGTAACCTTGCAACGGATGAGATCTGGAGCAACACTTATTATCCGACATTTATGCGCCCGGATGATTACAAGGTAGTTTTCGCTCCGGATAAGGTCGAATACCATCGTAAAGACGGACTGATCAATACAGATACAGAGATTAGTTTATCCCCCATCGAAAACTATGAAATCCGAAGGGTAACACTAACCAACCACAGCGACCGCAGTGCGCAATTTGAATTGACGAGCTACATGGAGGTTGTTGACGACTTTCATCTTGCGGAAGCCGTTCATCCTGCATTCAATAAGATGTTTCTTGAACTGGAATTTGTGCATGACCGTAATCTGCTGATTGCAAGCCGGCGTAAAAGGTCGGAAGAAGATAAGCATGGACTGGTTATGCATATGGTGGTATCCGAATCGGAATTCTCCCGCGCGGCAGAGTGCGAGACGGATCGAAGATCGTTTGTCGGACGGGGCGGCACTCAGATAATCCCGCAGGCGCTTAAGACACGTTTGCCGCTGTCAGGGCACTCAGGATTTTCGCTGGATCCTATCATGAGTTTGCGGGTTATCGTTGATGTGCCTGCCAACAGATCCGTATCGGTCTGCTTTGTTACCGGTTATTGTCCGACCCGATCGGCGGTTCTTAAGTTAAGCAACGAATTGAGAAAAAATCATCGCTGTGAGGATGTTTTCCATATGGCGCTTACCAGCAGTAAACTGGAAATGAAATACCTCAATATCAATTCTCTGCAGCTGAACGCTATCCAGTCAATGGTCGGACCACTTTATTATCCATCCCGCTTTTTCCGGGATAAGAAAGATATAGTCAGCCGAAATGTTCGAGGACAAAGCAGTCTCTGGCGTTTTGGCATATCCGGGGATTATCCGGTCATCCTTCTGCGTGTGAAGGATATTCACGATGTGCTTGTTGTAAAGGATACGCTCATGGCCTACGAATATCTTCGCCTTCAGACGGTTAATGTCGATCTTGTTATCGTTGACGAGGAAGAGGAGGGATACGGGCAGCCGCTTTACCATACAATTATGGAGCTCACCGGCACACTGAAGATCTATAAAAGCCTTCAGCAAAAGCCCAGTCTGTTCATTCTTCGCCGTTTTCTTCTGACAAATGAAGAATCGGATCTGCTATCTACCGTGGCGCGTATTGTTATCAAAAAGCAGACTGGGATTTATATGCCTGCTCAGCCGCTGCATGAAAAGCCCTCAGGGAAAAATGACCGGAGTATCGAAAACATTCTTCTGCCTCCCGGCGATTCCCTGGTTCAGTCGAATGGGACAACGTCCTTTATCCCCCCGGTTTCCCTGGAATATTTTAATGGAATAGGTGGTTTTGCTGCGAATGGACAGGAGTATGAGATGTGGCTGGGAAGCGGCCGGAAGACGCCGGCCCCGTGGATAAATGTTATTGCCAATGAGTCATTTGGCTTTCATGTGTCCGAGACAGGAGCCGGTTACACATGGGCCGGCAACAGTCGTGAAAACAAACTTACCGACTGGTCGAATGATCCTATCCTTGACACAGCCTCTGAGGCAGTATATATAAAAGATCTGGAGACGGGGGCTATTACCTCGCCGGCATCGCTTCGTCCAGGAAGAGGACAGATATATCAGGTACGCCACGGTTTCGGATATTCTGTTTTCGCACATGCTGAACTGGATCTGGAACAGTCAATGACTCTCTTTGCTGCAGCGGAAGACCCTGTAAAGCTCTGGCTGCTAAGTATCAGGGATCATAGCGGACGTGACAGGGAACTGTCAGTGACGCTGTATGTCGAATGGGTACTCGGCGCCCTCAAAGAACAGTGCTCGCCCTATGTTGTAACTCAATACAACTCACAAACGCAATTGTTTTCTGCACGAAACATATACTCGGAATTCGAACAGCAGCATCCTGCGTTCATATTCGCCAGTGAGTCCGTTTCTTCGTTCACCGGCGACAAAAAAGGTTTCCTTGGTGTGGGACGCTCAATAAGTTATCCTTTAGGGCTTGCAGCTCAGATGCTTTCGGGCGACATAGGTGCTTGTCTTGAACCCTGTGGTGCGATTCAGATAAACATACACCTTGCCGCAGGTGAGAGTAAGACGCTGGTTCTCGGGCTGGGTCAGGCAGGAAGTATCATGCGGGCAGAAGACCTTGCGGACAAGTTCCGCACGGTACAGGCCGCACAGAATGAACTGGAACGAGTCCATGATTACTGGAAAACCACCCTTTCACGTGTTCGTGTCAAAACGCCGGACAGGGCGACAGATATCATGCTAAATGGATGGCTCGTATACCAGATCATCAGCTGCCGCCTACGTGCAAGGTCAGCCTTTTACCAGTGCGGAGGAGCCTTTGGATTCAGGGATCAGCTTCAGGATGTTCTTGCACTCCTGGATGTGGATGCAAACCTTGCTGCCAATCAGCTGCGTCTGTGCAGCGCACACCAGTTTGTGGAAGGCGATGTACAGCATTGGTGGCAGCCCGTTACCGGCGTCGGGGTAAGAACCCGTATATCGGATGACATGCTGTGGCTTCCCTATGTCGCTGCCGCCTTTGTGGAACATACAGGCAGATCCGATATCCTGCTGGAAAAGGTTCCCTATCTTGAAGGGGATATATTGGGACCTGCAGAGGCTGAAAAAATGTTTGTAGCCCGAGTGTCCGAAAAAACAGACACCATCTACAGCCATTGTCTGCAGTCGTTCGAGCGTGCAGGTCATTTCGGTGTGAACGGACTGCCGTTGATGGGCGGCGGAGACTGGAATGACGGCATGAACCGGGTTGGCATTGAAGGTAAAGGAGAGAGTGTCTGGCTTGGATGGTTCTTCTATGGTGCCGTCCGTAAATTCCTTCCGCTTTGTCTTCTGATGAATGACCAGGAGAGCTATGATAAGCTAAACGGTCTTGCCGAGCAGGTCCGGTCACAAATCGAGAAAAATGCGTGGGATGGACAGTGGTATCTCCGCGGCTTTTTCGACAATGGAAGCGCTCTGGGGTCACATGTCAATGAGGAGTGCCAGATTGATTCTGTCAGCCAGTCATGGTCGGTCATTTCCGGAGGAGGAGACCCGGCCCGCACTATGCAGGCTCTGGATTCGGCCAAACATTACCTGGTGCATCAGGCTGACGGTGTCATACAATTACTGACCCCGCCTTTCAACAAATCACTGCCGGATCCCGGCTACATCAAGGGCTATTTCCCCGGTATCCGTGAAAACGGCGGCCAATACACACATGCAGCCCTGTGGCTTGCCATAGCAAATGCAAAAGCAGGCAGGGGAAGAGATGCCTATGAACTTGTTGATATGCTGAATCCAATCTTGTCAACATCAACCATCAAAGATGTTGCCAGGTATGAGAAAGAACCCTACGTAATGAGCGCAGATGTATATATGGGTGAAAAGTTCACCGGCAAAGCAGGCTGGAGCTGGTATACCGGTTCGGCCGGCTGGATGTACCAGTGCCTGCTGCATTCGCAGCTCGGCATATCCCTGAAGGAAGACAGGCTCTTTATTACTCCTGCAGTCCCTGCGCTGTATCATGCCTGGGAAATAGACTACCATTACGGGACCACGCTTTACCACATCATGGTCGAAAACGATTCCGGACAGGGTGTGTCCATAACCTCGATTACAGTAGATGGAGTACCCGAAATGAACGGCAGCATCCTTCTGACAGATGATCAGAACACGCACAGCGTATTGGTGATTATGTCGCCTGATAAGGGAAGGAATGGAGAAAATTAGTTTTTCCAACATGAAAATAAGCAGCCGGAGCGTTTTCCTGATTTGCGGCGTCTCCGGGGAGAAATTTTTCGAATATTAATATGAGTACATGTCAAAGGCCAAAAATGTTAACTCCCAACCCATGCACTTAATTTGCTCCCCCTTAAAGTTATTAGACGAAAAAAGCGTCATAACCGGAAGGGGGAGTAATTATATCCACGGGAAAATTTGCGAAGGAAGAGAAGTTTGCTTTAAACCCGGAAGGAAAAGGCAATTCGCGCGGCTCAAGACGGGTGACGTGAGAATATACAACCGTGCGGAGATGAAAGATCTTTTCGACCGTACGAATCTTGGAGGCTTTATCTATATGCCGGATGGAGATAAAATGATTGTTAAAGGTTGTCGCACATAAGAAAGATTTGAGAAAATAATCGTATGCGCCGAAGAAAGCAGGTACCGTTATATGAGAGATCTGATCAAAAGCATTGTTCTTGCTGAGGGTGCCGATGTGTGCGGGGTATCCCATGTCGATCGATTTGAAGATTCTCCGGAAGGGTTCTCCCCGTTGGATCTCTGGGCGGATT
>Ga0123338_10004670_pt1 | contig 11893 bp, 8 predicted proteins | sample grotaG_FD_89793 | JGI IMG/M metagenome (GOLD analysis project Ga0123338, IMG submission 89793) | Glacier valley bacterial and archeal communities from Borup Fiord, Nunavut, Canada, to study Microbial Dark Matter (Phase II) -... | ecosystem: Environmental > Aquatic > Freshwater > Ice > Glacier ... | reverse complement strand
ATCCGACATTCCGCTAGAGTCCCTGCCGAAGCGCTGTGAAGCCGCTGCCGGAAGACTGTTGCTGCTGAAGGGACTCACGGATTACAGGGGGCAGCGCGCCCATATCGACGCAATGATCGAGGCTTTCGATCGGTCGGGTATGATGTGCCATATGCTTTCCGAACGACTTGACAGAATCGCCGCGAGTGCCCGGAATCTCTTCGATGATATGGATTTCAGTTTCCTTTATGACCAGGGGTGTCATTTCTTTTCGATAGGGTACTCCGTAAACGATGGACACCTCGACCGGAGTTTCTATGACCTCCTTGCCTCTGAAGCCCGCCTCACAAGCTACATCGCCGTTGCCAAGGGAGAAGTACCTCCCACCCACTGGTTCCGGCTCAGCCGGACGCTGACACCCGTGAAAACAGGTGCGGCTCTGGTCTCATGGTCAGGTTCGATGTTCGAGTATCTCATGCCGTCGCTGGTTATGTCCTCGCCGCGTGGAACCATTCTGGACCAGACGTGCCGATTGGTCGTTGACCGCCAGATCGGCTACGGAAAGGAGAACGGCGTGCCGTGGGGAATCTCCGAGTCTGCCTACAGCACCCGCGACCTGTCCTTTACCTATCAGTATTCGGCCTTCGGGATTCCCGGGCTGGGGCTCAAACGCGGCCTTGGTCAGGACCTCGTGATCGCACCCTATGCCACGATGCTGGCTTCCATGTATGCTCCCGCAGCGGCGGCTCGCAATCTCAGGCAGATCGATACCATTGGCGGCCGCGGTCTGTACGGTTTCTACGAGGCCCTTGACTTTACCCGCGACCGGCTTCCCGAGGGGGTAAACGCCTTGGTCGTCAGGGCATATATGGCGCATCACCAGGGGATGTCGCTGCTGGCGCTGGACAACGTCATTCATGACGGAATTATGCGTCGCCGCTTCCACCGTGAGCCGATGATCCATGCTGCCGAGCTCCTCCTGCAGGAGCGGATGTCCCGCGACGTAAACGTTGCCCGTCCGCTCGCCGATCAAGTTCAGGGCGCCAGGGTCAGGGAGGCGGTCCAGCCAGTTCTGCGTCGCTTCAACACCCCGAACCACCGCCTCCCTTCAACGCACCTTCTTTCCAACGGCCGATATGCGGTCATGATTACCGCTGCCGGCTCCGGCTACAGTCACTGGCGGGGCATCGCCGTCACGCGCTGGCGCGAGGATGTAACCCGGGATGCATGGGGAAGCTATATCTTCATGCGCGACGCCGAGAGCGGCCTGGTATGGTCAGCGGCCTATCAGCCGGTCGGTGCGGAACCGAAGCAGTACGAGGTTATCTTTGGAGAAGACCGGGCGCGCATAGTCCGACACAACGGCACCCTCTCCTCTACCATGGAGATCATCGTGTCGCCGGAAGATGACGCCGAGCTTCGCCGCCTCTCGATCGTCAACAGAGGAACGTCAATGCGTGAGATCGAGGTCACTTCGTATGCTGAGGTCGTCCTTGCGCCGCAGAATGCCGACATCGCCCATCCGGCCTTCTCAAATCTCTTCGTCCAGACGGAGCATATCCCTGCCGTTTCCGGCCTTCTCGCCTGTCGGCGTCCGCGTTCCGCCGCCGACCCCACAGTATGGGCCGCTCACGTGGTCGGCATGCCCGGAGCCGATGGTATCGAGTACGAAACCGACCGGATGCGTTTTATCGGCCGGGCGGGAACGATCCGTCGCCCTGCTGCCATCATGGAGGGGCGACCGCTCTCCAATACGGTTGGTCCCGTGCTTGACCCGATCTTCAGTCTTCGCACCCGGGTACGGGTCGCACCGGGGAAAACGATTCACATCGTCTTTTCGACCATGGTTGCGCCATCCCGGGAAGCTATCCTGCTATTGGCCGACAAGTACCACGACCCGGCATCCTTCGAGAGAAACTCCGCCCTTGCGTGGACCCAGGCGCAGATCCAGCTCCACTATCTCGGGGTCGAGCGTGGCGAAGCACATCTTTTCCAGCACCTGGCAAACCGCATGCTCTACACTGATCCCGCCATGCGTCCGCGCGACGAACTCCTGAAGCTGAGTATCCTTAATGTTACCGGGCTCTGGAAATACGGGATATCCGGGGATTATCCCATTACCCTCCTGCGCATTGATGATATCAGCGACCAGGGGATCGTCCGCCAGTTGCTGCGTGCCCATGAATACTGGCGGCTGAAGTTCCTGCCGGTGGATCTGGTCATCCTGAACGAGCAGGAAAGCTCCTACATTCAGGAACTGCAGCACTCTCTGGAGGGGATGGTGAATACCAGCATCTCCGGCAACCGCCCCCTTCAGGAGAGCCGCGGCAGGATATTCGTTCTGCGAGCCGACCTGATGACCGGCGATGAGCGCAGGCTCCTGCAGACCGCCGCCCGCGCGGTGCTCTCCGCCAGTGACGGCAGCTTAACCGAGCAGGTCGTGCGGATGCGGCGTCAGGAGCAGCGAACGGTCCACCCGGCGCGTCGCCAGTTACCCAGGCACCCGACTGAAGAGACCGTTCTTGATACGCCTCAGCTGGAATTTTTCAACGGCTTCGGCGGATTTGCAGAGGGGGGGAGGGAGTACGTCATCGTTCTCGGCAAGGGGCTGCGCACACCGGCTCCGTGGGTCAATGTCATCGCCAACGAAAGCTTCGGATTTCAGGTCTCCGAGTCGGGTGCGGGCTACACCTGGTCCCTCAACAGCCGCGAAAACCAGCTTACCCCCTGGTCAAACGACCCGGTGGGCGACCCGCCCGGCGAAGTGCTCTATATCTGCGACCGGGACAGCGGCGCAACGTGGTGTCCGACGGCCCTGCCGATTCGGGTAGAGAGTGCCGCCTATATCACGCGACACGGCTTGGGATACAGCAGCTTTGAGCACATTTCCCACGGCATCGGGACCACGTTGGTGCAGTTTGTGAGTCTGAACGATCCGGTCAAGATATCCCTGCTCGTCCTGGAAAATCGTTCGGAGGTGCAACGCCAACTCTCGATCACCGCGTATCTTGAGTGGGTACTCGGCTTTACCCGGACGGTTTCCGCACCGTATATCGTCACTGAAATAGATGACGAAACCGGGGCACTGTTTGCCAGAAACCCGTGGAATGCCGAATTCGGCAACAGGGTTGCCTTTGCCGATCTCGGTGGTCGGCAAACATCATGGAGCGCCGACCGGATTGAATTCATCGGCCGCAACGGAACACTGGAGCAACCGGCCGGCCTCATCAAAGGCTCCGTGTTGAGCGGCAGAACAGGCGCCGGACTCGATTCATGCGGAGTGCTCCAGACAACACTCGTACTTGAGCCGGGTGAGCGAATCGAACGGTTTATCATCCTTGGACAGGCGGCAGACAAGGAAACGGCTCGTGCACTGGTAAAACGCTGGCGTACAGTCGATCTGCGGCAGGAGCTGTCGGATGTCCGCGAACATTGGGAGCGGCTCCTCGGGACGGTCGAGGTCAAAACCCCCGACCGGTCCATGGACATCATGCTGAACCACTGGTTCCTGTACCAGACCATGGTCTGCCGCTTCACGGCACGGTCGGCGTTTTACCAGGCCGGTGGGGCATACGGCTTCCGTGACCAGCTCCAGGATTGCATGGCCCTCGTCATGATTGACCCGGCACTGGTCCGCACCCATATTATCAGGGCGTCCGGACGCCAGTTTCGGGAGGGGGATGTTCAGCACTGGTGGCACCCGCCGACGGGGCGCGGCGTGCGAACCCGTATTTCCGACGACCTCCTCTGGCTCCCCTATGTTCTTTCCCATTATCTGGCGGTAACGGAAGACAGGAGCATCCTTGACGAACAGACGCCGTTCCTGGAGGGGGAGGCGGTTCCCGCCGGGCATGAAGACGCCTATTTCGAACCTGTCATTTCAGCAGAGACTGCGTCGCTCTTCGAGCATTGCGCACGAGCCCTCGACCTGCGCCTGACAACGGGGGAGCACGGCCTGCCGCTGATAGGCACGGGTGACTGGAACGACGGCATGAACCGCATCGGAGACAAGGGGCAGGGTGAAAGAGTCTGGCTCGGCTGGTTTCTCCATGCCGCGCTTTCCCGTTTTGCACCGGTGGCGGCGGAGCGGGGGGAAGGGGAACGGGCGGAGAAGTGGCGCGTTCACGCCGATCAGCTGCAGAAAGCACTGGAAAAAGAGGCGTGGGACGGCGCCTGGTACCGCCGCGCCTATTACGACGACGGTACGCCGCTCGGGTCAGCGAGCAACAGCGAATGCCGCATCGATTCGATTGCCCAGAGCTGGGCGGTCATATCCGGAGCTGCAGACCATGAACGGGCGATCCGGGCGATGAAAGCGGTTGAAGAATACCTGATCCGGCCGGGTGAGGATCAGATACTGCTCTTTACGCCTCCGTTCGATAAAACCACCCGGGATCCTGGCTACATCAAGGGGTATCTTCCCGGCATCCGGGAGAACGGCGGGCAGTATACCCATGCCGCTGCCTGGTGCGTGATCGCCTTTGCCATGCTGGATAACGGGGACAAGGCGCATGAGCTTTTCGTTATGCTCAACCCGCTGACCCACGGCTCCACCCGGACTGGAGTATACCGCTTCCGGGTGGAGCCATACGTGGCGGTGGCGGATGTCTATTCGGAACCGCCTCACACGGGGCGCGGCGGCTGGAGCTGGTATACCGGTTCGGCCGGATGGCTTTATCAAGCGGGGGTCGAGCATATTCTGGGGTTTGCGGTGCACGGAAATCACCTGCGTCTCGATCCGTGCATCCCCTCTGCCTGGCGGGCTTTTGATATAACGTACCGGTACGGGACGGCCCGCTATGAGATCGCCGTTACTAACCCGAACGGAGTAATGAGGGGGATTATCGGACTCGAACTGGACGGTGAACCGTTGCCGGTTGCGGAGAAACTGGTGCCTCTGCAGGATGACGGCAGTAAGCACGTGGTGAGGCTCACCATGGGATCCGCCGGGGAGTGGAAGTGATATGTCTGAATTGTTCGTACATCTTTATTAACTTTGGAAGCGCCCTCCAGGCCGTCAAAACCCTCGTCGATTTGGAGAACAACCACTTCTTCCAGGTTCTCGAAAAAACCAGCTGGAGAATCGAAGGAAAAAACGGGGCAGCGGTACTTCTTGGTATCAACCCCAGCACTCTTCGTGCACGAATTCGAAAATCCGGCATCATCAGACAATAACGTACTGTCAACAAGCTGTTGAGAGTTGATAAATGAACGTTGAGAAAAGCCCTCATCCCTCAACCTTCAAACAGGAGTGCCTTCAGAAAACGGATCGCAAAGCACGCTAAGCCGTCGGCAACGACGGACAATGCTGTGTTCGATATCGTAGCGCCAGTTCTCGACCCTACTGATGAGGGGGAATGAAACCTGCCCTACTCTACCACACGTTATGTGGGGGCTGTGCGCCGAGAACTCTGCATTAAAAACCTTACACTGGTGTCGAACCAGCTTACACAACCTATCGTCCTGACATATAGCTCTCTCAATAAATTAAATTAATTCAGTCTGTTATGCTTTGGATCATTCTTTGCTATTTTATGGCATTGGAGCGTTAACGAAATTATTCACAGATTGCAAATAGCGCAGAACCCTATTTTCCAATTTGCGACAAGGAGGTACACCATGAATCGAACAATACTACTTTCGTTGCTGATCCTGTGTAGTGCAGCAGTGGCTGATGCCGAGACCTACAACTGGACCGACGACCTGGGAGTGGTCAATTTCACCGACGATCCCGCCCAGATACCTGCCAAATACCGCAGCAAAGCACTGAAGAATGCGAAGGACATCACCGTCCCCAGCCCCCCCACCAGGCAGCAGGAGGAAAAAACCCTCGAGGACGAACTCACTACGCCTCGGAGCGTGACGACACCAAATAGCGGACTTCCTCCTGCACCACCAGACAATGGACTACCCGCGGTCCCACCTGATATGCAGCAGTCGACACCGGCACCTGTACCTGCACCGCTGGGTGACAAACCGATACCACCACCACTTGGTGATCAATCAATACCGGTGCCGCTGGGCAATCCGCCTGCGCCGGTACAATAAGGCCTCAGCATAAACTGTATTTCTGACTGACAAAATGCACGGAAAAAATCGAGGATTTTGGCAGCATTGAGGCATGGCAAAAGGATTTCATGGCAACAGCATCTATGCGCGGTATTGGCTGGGCCGTTATGTACCAGGACATTGCCAGTGGCAGGCTCTTTAACTTCTGGATCAATGAGCATGATCAAGGTCATCCGGCCGACTGCATGCCGATACTGGTATTGGATGTTTTTGAACATGCCTTCATGCTCGATTACGGTCTGAAACGGGCTGATTATATCGAGGCATTTTTCAAAAACGTTGACTGGAAAGCCGTCGAGGCCCGGCTTAAATAGGCGGTTCAGAAATAATGAGTATAATTTCAGTCTGTCCAGGAGGGAAGATGAAAGCCTTGATTATAAGTGCGGATAATTTTGAGGACTCTGAGTTGCTGGTCCCGTACTACCGCATGAAGGAAGCGGGTGTCGAAGTGACGGTGGCCTCCATGATCCACGGTGCCATCACAGGCAAACACGGGTACGAGGTGGCTGTGGACAAAACCCTTGCCGAGGTCAACCCCGACGACTATGCAATCCTGGTCCTGCCCGGTGGGAAAGCACCGGCGGCGGTGAGAAAAGAGTCGAAGGCGCTGGAAATCGCCCGGAGTTTTTTTGCTGACAGTAAACCGGTTGCCGCCATTTGCCACGGGCCGCAGATATTAATCAGCGCCGGCCTATTGAAGGGGCGGCGTGCCACCTGCTACATATCGGTGGCTGATGAGCTGAAAGAGGCCGGCGCGCTCTATGAGGACCGGGAGGTGGTGGTTGATGGTAATCTGGTCACATCCCGGCAACCGCCAGATCTCCCTGCGTTCATGCGCGAGACCATGAAACAGCTCGGGCTTTAGCGTGCCGATACCGGGTTGAAATGAGCGAAAGATGCAAAACAACCTATTTACAACTCTTTACGGTATAGGCTATCGGACAGGAAGCAAGCCGCCTGTCAAAAGAAGTCTGCGTCGGTGGGCTTTAAAACCAACTAAAAGGGAGAATTGGTTATGCGAAAGAAACGAGGAGCAGTTGTTTTTTTGGTAATGGGGCTGAGCGCCCTGTTTTTTTCCGATATGGCCACAGCGGAGACACAAAGAAAAGCGACCAAAAACCAGTCAGTAAAGGCATCGCACACAATCAAAGCGGTGCCCGGCACCCCGGATGGTGTCCTGCTGATGCAGGCGCAGGCGCTTTTCGGCAAACTTCCCGCGACCATGCCGGGTAGTGAGAAGGACACCCCCGCCATGATCGCACTGGGGAAAAAGCTCTATTTCGAGACCGTCATTTCGATCAACAAGACCCAATCCTGTAACTCTTGCCATCCCATTGATAACAAAGGGGCAGGCACGGACCATCTCAAGACGGGCAAAGGTGCGCTAGGAAAATCTAGCGACCGCAACGATCCACCAACCATGAATGCCGGTTTCCAGATTGCCCAGTTCTGGGACGGACGCGCGGCCACTCTGGCAGACCAGGCTCAAGGCCCCCCTCTCAACCCCATTGAAATGGGCATGCCCAATGGCGAAGCGGTGGCCGAACGGCTGAAAGACATAAAACAGTATCCCGTTGATTTCAAAAAGGCCTTTCCTGGCGAGAAAGACCCCGTGACTTTCGATAACTTTGCCAAAGCGGTTGCGGCCTTTGAACGGACACTGATTACCCGGGGCCGCATCGACAGTTTCATCGTCGGGGACACACAAGCCCTTAGCGCACAGGAAATCGAAGGAATGCGCACCTTTATTAATGTCGGCTGCGTACAGTGCCACAGCGGCCCCAATTTGGGTGGGATGACCTTCCAGAAAATGGGTGTATTCCATGAGTATTCCAATGACACTGGACGCTTTAAGGTCACCAACCTGGAAAGTGATAAATATGTCTTCAAGGTACCCATGCTGCGCAATGTCACCCTTACCGCCCCCTATTTCCATGATGGCGAGGTGGGAAACCTGGCGGAGGCTGTCGACCAGATGGGATACTTGCAGTTGAACAAGAAACTTAAGGACGAAGAAATCAACAATATTCTCCGATTTTTGACCACGCTGGCCGATGCAAAGCTCACCACCGCGCCGTCACTAAAAGCGAAAGCAGCTTCTGCCGCCTGGGTGCCGCCGCTGATGAAGGATATTTCCCAGGGAGAGAAAGACGATCTCATCCGTTACGGCGCATTACTTGTGGCAGATACGTATGTGCAGCTTGGCCATGGGGCGAAGGATGAGAAAATGCATTTTTCCGGAAATGGTTTGAACTGTACGAGCTGCCATCAGGATAACGGCACCAAGCAGTTCGGACTCCCCTGGATGGGGGTTAGCCAGATGTACCCTCAATACCGGGGCCGCGAAGACAAGGTGGCTGGACTTGAGGAGCGGATTAACGGTTGTTTTACGCGCAGCATGAATGGCAAGGAGATGTCAGTCGACAGCAAGGAGATGAAGGCAATGGTCGCCTACATAAACTGGTTGTCGAAAGACCTGCCCAAGGATTTTTATGGCCTGGGAACACCCAAATTCGAAGGTCCGAACCGCAAGGCTGATGTGAAAAAAGGTGGCCAGGTGTACAACCGGTTCTGTATGTCGTGCCATAGCGAAAACGGGGACGGCTATCAGTCAATGTCGGCCGGAAGTTCAGGGAGCCATGTTGCCCCGGCGCTCTGGGGAGCAAACAGTTATAACAACGGAGCGGGAATGAACCGACTGCTGACCACCGCCGCGTTTATTCATAGCAACATGCCGCTGGGAACGGTGTGGAACCATCCAGCAATCACCAATGAAGATACCTACGATGTCGCCGCCTATCTCAGCTCCAAGGAGCGGCCGCAGATGAGCGGCCTTGAGAAGGACTATCCGAAGCTGGATAAAAAAGCGGCGGACTGCCCGTATCCACCCTATGCGGACAAATTTCCACAGGAACAGCATCAGTACGGGCCGTTCCAGCCAATAAAGGCAGCGCAGAAAAAGAAATAAGCACGACGGGAAGCCGGGGCCTGGCGATTGATTGCAGCGGGAGCGGAAAGGACGCGGACTTCATATCCGCCAGTTCCGCAAAGGTTCCGCTTTTATCGTATCCTGCTCCCGCCCTGACCAACAGGAGTGGTGAAACCATGTCAAACAGCACAGGCATGCAAGGGATGCTCTACAGAACGCTCGGCAGCACGGGAGAGAAGGTCTCGGCGATCGGGATTGGGGGTTGGCACATCGGCTTGAACGGTGTGGATGAGCAGTTGAGCCTCCGCATCATTCGCACCGCCGTTGATCGCGGCATCACCTTCATGGATAACTGCTGGGATTATAACGGTGGGGCCAGCGAGATCCGCATGGGCAAAGCACTGCGCGATGGTTACCGGGACAAGGTATTTCTGATGACGAAGATCGATGGGCGATCAAAGAAAGAAGCGGCAAGGCAGCTCGACCAATCGCTCCGTCGCCTTCAGGTCGACATGATCGATCTCGTCCAGCACCACGAGGTGATCCGGTACGAAGACCCGCACCGGATCTTTGATGACGAAGGGGCCAACGCGGCGCTCGTGGAGGCCCGGGAAGCGGGGAAACTCCGCTATATCGGTTTCACGGGGCACAAGGACCCAAGGATCCATCTGCATATGCTGCACGTGGCGGCGGATTACGGGTTCGCTTTCGATGCTGTCCAGATGCCGCTCAACGTAATGGACGCCCATTATCGTAGTTTTGAAAAAGAGGTGTTGCCGGAGCTGGTACGGCAGAAAACAGGGGTCCTCGGAATGAAGAGCATGGGGAACGGGATTCTGCTGAAGTCTAAAACGGTGACTCCGATCGAGTGTCTGCATTACGCGCTGAATCTACCGACTTCAGTGGTCATAACCGGTATCGACAGCATGGAGATTCTGGATCAGGCATGCGAAGCGGTGCGGACGTTTCGCCCGATGAGCGGTGAGGAGGTTCGCTCCTTGCTGTCAAAAACCGCCACGGCGGCGGCGCGCGGCGAGTTCGAGCCATTCAAGACTACATCAATATTCGATGGTACCGCCCGGAACCCGAATTGGTTGGGAGAGGAGCCGCAACGCCTGCAGCAGCTGATGCCGAAGTAAGACGAGGGGGATATGTGAGGTGGTGAACTGGGTTGCCACGCGAAAAAAATTTACTTTGCTGCTGACTTCGACTCCAAACAGGTAACTTATCTCAAGCAACGGAGGAAATACTACCATGAGCACGTTCATCACCAAAGACGGCACTGAAATCTATTACAAGGACTGGGTGGACACATCACCCGATTTAGTGGCCTGCCCGGTATGGAGTTGAACCGATGATGCAAAATAAGATCAGCAGGCCCAACGTGATCCGTCACATATGACAGTTTAGTTAAAGATGACGGATTGCGCTGACGGCTGCCCACTTTCCGCAAACGCTCTTTTTAATTATAGCCTTGAAATCATGATGTTACACTCTCGTTCCTCTCAAATGTTATCTGGCGCGTTAGTTGCTTTATACCTTCTTGTCAGAACGAGAGAACCATAAACTTACAAAAGGAGAATGCCATGAAAACCAGCACGAAAGACCAGGTGGAAGGTACGTTTCACGAAATCAAGGGCAAGGTCAAGGAGGCCGCCGGGAAACTAAGCGATGATCCAAACTTGGAAGGTGAAGGACTCGGCGAAAAGATCGCGGGCAAAGTTCAGAAAAAGGTAGGGCAGGTTGAAAAAGTTTTGGAGAAGTAGTGGAGAGAGACAGGTATTAAACCGGTTTCAAATCAAGGATGCAAAAGGGGGATGTTATGTTGTGGACAATTTGCGTAATCCTGATAGTGCTTTGGCTGTTAGGAATGGTTACTTCATATACCATGGGTGGTCTGATCCATATTCTGCTCGTAATTGCTATTATAATGGTGTTGGTAAACGTTATTCAAGGACGGAGGGCCGTTTAGAATCCGATCTAATAGAAATCATATTCTGCACTTTTTAGTACGGCAATGTATTCACCGCTGTACTGGCTGTATCTGACAATCATGCTGCTGGGCTAGTGAGAGCGGCGTATCATGCACAGTCGTGTCATTGTCCCCCCGGTTGAGTTTGCCAACAGGGATTCCGAAAGGCATGGGGTCTTCGGAGTAAATGTGTTCAAAAATCAACAACAAAAGGGAGAACGAAAAATGAATATGATCACTGCCGGCTGGTGTTGTGATGCAATAGCCGGCAGTGGGATCAAACAATCAGATCCCGGTGCCAACAACCTAAAGCCTGTGGGGGCTTTATAACTAAAAGTCAAAAGAAGAGTCTAATGAAAAGAATAAAACGTTTGTTGTTCTGCGCGGTTGTTTCTTGCTTGATGGCAATGACTGTCGTGGCAGCTGAAGCCAAAGCTCCGGCCAAGGCTACGACGCTGGAAAATCTCCAGGCAGGCTATAATGGCGAATCCAAGCTGATCTGCTCAATTTTTACCAGTTGTAGGCAACCATGCGACCAAGCCCCGCGAAAACATGTACCTGCAGCTACGGCAGCTGTTTTGCTAAAACAATAAATGGAGGCCAACCATGAAACAAGAAGAGAAAAAAAACCGTCCGAGATTGTTGCTGATTGTTGGTGCTGCATTCGCAATGCGCAACTCGGAAGAAGGGAAAATAGGGTGGATCTTGCTTTGGCTTTTGGGAATTCCGCTCCCGATATTGCTGGTGCTGTTTCTCCTGCGCGGGTGCACATGAGTCGGGTCTGCCGCAAGTTCAAAGCCCCTTCTTAGTCCAATTTCAGATCAGAGACGCACTCAAGGCGGCGAGGATTGAGACGACGAAGACATGCAAATAGTATGTTGAGGACACGGTTGTTAAAATCATGAAGGAAGCTGTGTCAGGCTCATTGGCTAGCCTTTGAATCT
>Ga0123338_10004665_pt1 | contig 11901 bp, 11 predicted proteins | sample grotaG_FD_89793 | JGI IMG/M metagenome (GOLD analysis project Ga0123338, IMG submission 89793) | Glacier valley bacterial and archeal communities from Borup Fiord, Nunavut, Canada, to study Microbial Dark Matter (Phase II) -... | ecosystem: Environmental > Aquatic > Freshwater > Ice > Glacier ... | reverse complement strand
TCTTTCTGCGACTTCTCTCGCCCTGCTCATGTTCGACGTCTTACCCACCGATTCCGTCCTCGACATCAACGACGAGGGATTGCGCCAGTGCATCTACGAGTACCCGAAGGTGTTTGCCAAGTTTACCACCGAGGATTGCGCCATCTGCAAGCTGCTGGGCCCGGGCTTCGCCAAGTTTGCCGCCCACGAAGTATATAAAGGCATTCGGTTTGTTCGCCTTTCTTCGGACGAAAACCTGGTGGCCAAGCAGTTTATGGACCAGCGCGCCGCACCGTTTTTTGTGAGCTATTGCCAGGGCCGGCTCCTGGAGTGCGACTCGCTCGAAACCAACGCCGCCGTGCAGGCCCAGCTCGACCGCCTCCGCGCCTTTGTGCCCCCCAATGGGTAGCCCGCCTTGGGCGGGCGCTACCTTTGGGCGTGTTTTTTCTGCTCTCCAAGGTTCTTGACTTTGCGCTGCTGCCCACCGTGTGGCTGCTCGCCCTGCTTCTAATGGCGCTGCTGGCCCGGCCGCCGCAACGCCGCCGCTGGCTGCTCGCCGCGCTGGGGCTCACCCTCTTGAGCACGAATACCTTATTGGTGAATGAATTGCTGCTGGCCTGGGAGCGCCCGCCAGTGGCGCTGGCCGCCCTGCCCCGCCACGCCGATGCCGCCGTGCTGCTCACCGGCATCACCGCCGTAAATAAGTCGCCCCACGACCGGGTCTACCTTGGTCCGGGAGCCGACCGCCTTACCAGCGCGCTGTGGCTGTACCGGGCCGGTCGGGTGCGCCGCATTCTTATCTCCGGCGGTTCGGGCACGGTGCACGCCAAGGCCCACACCGAGGCCCAGGACCTAGCCACGCTCCTGCGGCTGGCCGGCGTGCCCAATGCGGCCATTATCCTGGAAGAAAAGAGTCGTAATACCCGCGAAAACGCACTTTTTACGCAGCAGCTGGTTGCCGCCCGGCCCGAACTCGACACTCTCATACTGGTTACTTCAGCCTTCCATCTGCGACGAGCCCAAGGCTGCTTTGCCAAAGTAGGCCTGCGCCCCATTGCCTTCCCCGCCGGCTACCGCAGCACCGACCGCCGCGCCACGCCCGATTTCTGGCTCGTGCCCAGCCCCGAAGCACTGATGAATTTCAGCCTGCTGACGCACGAAGTAGCGGGCTGGCTGACGTATAAAGTACTGGGCTACTTGTAGCGTAGTTGGAAAAGCACATTATGTTGAGCGTAGCCCAAACATTTCTGCCGCAATAGGTAAGTAACCGATTACTTGTGCGGTAGAGATGCTTCGGCTACGCTCAGCATGACGGCAATGTAAGGTATTCCGCGCTACTCTGTTTTGGCCACCGCCACCACTTCCTTGCCCACCCAAATCGACTTCTGGTTCACAAATTCGCGGATGCCGAGGTACGATAATTCGCGTCCATAGCCGGACTTTTTCACCCCACCGAATGGCAACTCGTTCATGGACTTCACCAGGCCATTCACGAAAACCGCCCCGCTCTCAATCTGGCGGGCCAGGGCTTCGCCTTTTTTCGGGTCCTTCGTCCACACGGCCGCGCCCAAGCCGAAACGCGAGTCGTTGGCCAGGCGCACGGCATCAGGGGCATTTTTGGCTTCGAGCACCAGGGCTACGGGGCCAAACAACTCTTCCGAATACGCGCGCTGACCGGGCTTGATGTTCGACAAAATCATGGGCCGAAACAGCGCCGTGCCGGGCTTGGCCTGGCCGCCGAACAGCTCCACTTTCGCCCCCTGCGCCACAGAGTCATTCACTTGTCCCGTAAGCTCGTCGGCCAAATCGGGCCGGGCCAGCGGGCCGTACTGCGTGGCGCGGTCGAGCGGGTTGCCGGGGCGCAGGGCCAGCAAATGGGTTTTGAGGTGGCTGATGAACTCCTTCAGCACTGGTTTCTCCACAATGAAGCGCTTGGCCGCTATGCAGCTCTGGCCGCTGTTTATCATGCGGCTTTGGGCGGCGGTTTTGGCGGCCAGGGCCACGTCGGCATCGGCCAGCACGATGAACGGGTCGGAGCCGCCCAGCTCCAGCACGGCCTTCTTGATATTGGCCCCCGCGATGGCGGCCACCGAAGCCCCCGCGCCCTCGCTGCCGGTGAGCGTCACGGCCATCACCCGGTCGTCCTGCAACAGCTTTTCCACCAAATCGGCCCCGATGAGCAAGGTGCGGAAGCAGGCCGGCGGCACGCCCGCGTCGTGAAAAATTTTTTCCAGCGCCAGGGCGCACTGCGGCACATTGGAGGCGTGCTTGAGCAGGCCCACATTGCCGGCCATGAGCGCTGGCGCGGCAAAGCGCACCACCTGCCAGAAGGGGAAATTCCAGGGCATCACGGCTAGCACCACGCCCAGCGGCTGGTAGCTGATGAGGCTGCGGGCCGCCTCGGTGGCGATGATTTCGTCGGCCAGAAAGCCTTCTGCATGCTGGGCGTAGTAGTCGCAGCAGGCGGCGCATTTCAGCACTTCGGCGCAGCCGTCGGTGATGGGCTTGCCCATTTCCAGGGCCATGAGGCGGGCCAGCTCGTCCTGACGCTCGCGCAGCAGCCCGGCTGCTCGGCGCATGATGCCCGCCCGGTGCGCAAAGGAGGTGGCCGGCCAAACGGCCGCTGCCCGGTGCGCCTGGCCCAGAATCCGCTCGGTTTTGGCCCAGCTGAAGGCAGCAAAGCGGCGCAGCACGCGCCCGGTGTAGGGGTTAAATGACTCGATGGGCATGAAAAAGAAAAATAGGAGGGTCCGCGGTTACACAAGTCGGTATTCCTAAATGTTTGGGTAGCGCAGCGTCAAGGGCCGCCCAAGGTTTCAGGAGTTGCGTACAAGCCTCAACTTATGGTTGCGGTATTCGGTTGCATTCGGGCAATCAAATACAGGCGCTTAATTGGCCGGCGCACTGTATTTTCGTGCGCCTAGTCAGGTGCTAAATTTTGGCCTTTCTATTCATTTTCTGTCACTCCCGTGTCTGATACCTCCCTTATCTCTTTGCCACCCGCCGCAGAGGCGGAACTCGTGCGGCGCCTGCAGGCGCGCGACGAGTCAGCGATGACGCTGTTCTACGACCGCTATTCGGTGGCGCTCTACGGCGTTATTTTTCGCATCGTCAAAGCCGAGGATGAGTCGGAGGACGTGCTGCAGGAAGCCTTGATCAAAATCTGGCACGCCTTTGCCAGCTACGACCCCGGCAAGGGCCGGCTCTTTACCTGGGTGCTCAATATTTGCCGGAATCTGAGCATCGACAAAATCCGCTCCCGGCAGCACCGCGTAGGTAGTCGCACCCAGGGGCTGGACGATAGCCTGACGGCGCAGCGCCAAGCAGCGCCCACTGTTTTCCGCCCCGAACACATTGGCATACAGGAAATCACCAAAAAACTGATTCCCGAACAGCGCCAGATTATCGACTTGCTCTACTTTGAGGGCTTCACGCAAAGTGAGGTGGCCGAGGAGCTCAACATTCCGCTGGGAACAGTGAAAACCCGTGCTCGCACTGCCATCAAAGTTCTCAGCAAACTTATTCGTTAACCTACTCGTGGAAAACTTCCAAGAATATATAGAATCAGGCATCCTGGAGCAATACGCGCTCGGCGAGCTTTCAGCTGTTGACCAAGCTGCTGTGGAAGCGCAAGCGGCGGCCCACCCCGAAATTCAGGAGGAGTTGCAAGAGGTGCAGGCGACCCTGGGCTTTTATGCCGAAGCCCACGCCGTGACGCCGCCCCCCGGCATGCGCGAGCGGGTGCTCACTAATGTGCTGGCCCATATTGCCGCCCCCGTGGCCAACAACGGCCTGCGCACCACCGTGGATGCCGTGGCCCAAACCACCAGCCCATCCAGCCGCGTTGCGCCCGCCGCTCCCGTTGCCGGGGAAGCCGTGGTGCGGCCCATGTCGTCGGCCCCCATTGCAGTGGCCCCGGCCCGCTCCTCGGGGTGGGCCATTGCGGCTTCAGTGGCGCTGTTGCTCAGCTTGGGTGGCAATGCGTTGCTCTACTCCAACTGGAAGAATACCCGCTCGGAGCTGGTGGCCCTCCAAAACGAAAATAGCCGCTTCGCCACCACCACCACCGTGGTTGAAAAGCAGTTGGGCGACTTGCGCCAGGAAAACGAAGTGTTGCGCAGCGATGAATTCCGCGCCGTGGCGCTGGCCGGCACTAAAACTGCCCCCACGGCGCGCGCCAAAGTGCTTTTCAACGCCGCCACGCACAAAGTGTACGTGGATGTGCGCAGCCTGCCCGCCCTGCCCGCCGACAAGCAGTACCAACTCTGGGCCCTCGATAAAGGCAAGCCCGTGGATGCGGGCGTGCTCACCGCGGCCACGGCTTCGGGCACCGGTATCCAGCACATGAAGGATGTCGCCAGCGCCCAAACCTTTGCCATGACGGTGGAGCCCGCCGGCGGTAGCGTAAACCCGACGCTCAGCACAATGACGGTAGTTGGTAATATTTAAAACATTGGATAATACAACCGGTAGGGCAGTGGCTGACCAGCCAGCGAACTTTACACCGCGTTCAGAGCCTTACCGCCTGTCAGCCGAAGTGGCTAACAGGCGGTAATTGCTTATTATTCAACTTGTTTTTCCATCCCTCGATTTTATGCACGGCACAATTCTTACCCTGCTCAAGCGCTACGTTCAAACCCAGCACGACCACAGCACCTGGGTCCGGCTGATGGAGCTTTCCGGCCTCGAAGATGTGGTGTATGACCACAAAACGGTGTATCCTGACGAGCACATTTATGCGCTGGTGGGCCAGGCCGCCGAAATGACCGGCCTTTCGGCAAGGGAATTGCACGAAAAATTCGGCGAATACCTGGTGCCCGACCTCATGTACATGTACCAGAAACTGCTGAAACCCGAGTGGAAAACCCTCGATATGCTGGAGCACACCGAACTCATGATGCACAAGCAAGTGCGCCGGGAACACACCGAAAACTCGCCGCCCGTGCTCGAAGTCAGCCGCTTAGGCCCCAACGAGTTGATGATTGATTATGTGTCGCCCCGCCGAATGAGCGGGCTGGCCGTGGGTATTGTGCGAGGGGTGGCCAGCTATTACGACGAAGCTGAGCGCATCGACGTAATGCCCACTACCAGCGAAGAAGGCGAACGGGTGCGTATTCACGTGCGCCGCCGCTGAGGTACTTTAGCTAAAATAATCTTCATTATTTTCCTTTTTCCTAATGAGCGACGCCTCGTATTATAACCCCGCCGACCTGGCTAAATTTGGTAAAATCTCGGAATGGCAGCCCGAAATGGGCCGTAAGTTCTTTGATTATTACGGCGAAGTATTCAAAGAAGGTGCCTTATCTGAGCGCGAAAAATCCCTGATTGCGCTGGCCGTGGCGCACGTGGTGCAGTGCCCGTACTGCATCGACGCCTACACGTCGGACGCCCTGCAGAAAGGTGCCGACGAGGCCCAAATGATGGAAGCCGTGCACGTAGGGGCAGCTATTAAGGGTGGGGCCACGCTGGTGCACGCCACGATGATGATGAACAAGGCCAAAGAACTATCGATGTAAACTGGAGGCTGTTGCGCGGCGCTTGCCGTGCTGCCGGCCTCACCCGTCCCCTCATATTTTCTGAATGAAATCTCTCCACGCTCAGCACCACGTGCTGTCCGATTCGGCTTACCAGCTCACCGTGCTCAACCCCGCCGAGGCGGCGGGGGCGGCCTTTCCGTCGTTTGCCAGCAAGCTGCGCGAAACTGGCCTGCTGCCGCTGCGGCCCACGCCGCTGGCCGTGTTGCAGGTGAACATGGGCAAAATGTGCAATCAGGTGTGCAAGCACTGCCACGTAGATGCCGGCCCCGACCGCACCGAAATCATGACCCGCGCCACCATGCAGGAATGCCTGGATGCGCTGGCCCAAACCGATATTCAAGTGGTGGACCTGACCGGCGGGGCCCCCGAAATGAACCCGGATTTTCGCTGGTTCGTGGAACAGATTTCGGCGCAGGGACGGCAGACCATCGTGCGCTGCAACCTCACCATCATCGTGGCCAACAAGAAGTACCACGACTTGCCCCAGTTCTTTGCCCGGCACGGCGTGCGGGTGGTGTCGTCGCTGCCGCACTTTGCGGCGGCCCGCACCGATGCCCAACGCGGCGAGGGCGTATTCGACCGCTCCATGCGGGCCCTGCACATGCTGAACGAGGTGGGCTACGGCATCGAAGGCTCGGGGCTGAACCTGGATTTGGTGTACAACCCGTCCGGCGCGTTCTTACCGGGCAATCAGGCCAGCCTGGAGCGGGAGTTTAAGCAGCGTCTGGGCCGCGAGCACCAAGTGCAGTTCAACAACCTGCTGGCCATCACCAACCTTCCGGTGAGCCGTTTTCTGGACTATTTGCTGGAAAGCAATAACTACGCTTCCTACATGGACAAGCTGGTGCAGGCCTACAACCCCGCCGCCGCCGAGAATGTGATGTGCCGCAGCACACTGTCGGTGGGTTGGGATGGCCAGCTCTACGACTGCGACTTCAACCAGATGCTTGAGCTGCTGGTGGCGGTCCCTACGTCGCAGCATATTCGTAACTTCAACCAGCAAGCCCTGGAAGCGCGCAACATTGTGGTTAATCAACATTGCTACGGCTGCACGGCTGGCGCGGGGTCCAGCTGCGGCGGGGCCACGGCTTAGTTGCGGCTAGCCCTTCAAACCCTTGCTATGGTTTTCAAACGCGTCATCATCTGCGGCCTGTACACGGGTCTAGTGGCGCTGAGCGCTTGTAGCCACCCCGACGCCGACGTGCGCAAATCCAGCGGGCCCAGCGCCGCCTACCGCCAAGTGCTGCGGGCCATGTACCGCAACACCGTTCCCACGGTATCGGCGGCTGCGCTGGTGCGGGAATTGCAACAGCCGCCCGCGCCACTGCTGCTCGATGCCCGCACGCCGGCCGAGTTCCGGGTAAGCCACTTGCAGGGGGCCCGGTTCGTGAACTACGGCTCGCTGGCCACGGAGACGTTTGCGGGCGTTGACCGGCGGCATTCGGTGGTGGTGTACTGCTCGGTAGGGGTGCGCAGCGAGCGGCTTGGCGAGCACCTGCACGCCCTGGGCTTCCAGAACGTGCGCAACCTCTACGGTGGGCTGTTTGAGTGGGTGAACGAAGGCTACCCGATTTACAACGCTGCGGGCCTGACGAACAGTGTTCACCCTTATTCGGCGTTGTGGAGCCTGTGGCTCAAGCGTGGACAAAAAGTGTATGAGTAAGGAAATAACCGTTGCGCAAAACGAGCCACCCGCCGGCGCGCACCTGCTGGTCTTTGCCCGCGTGCCCGCCCTGGGACGCGTGAAAAGCCGGTTGGCGGCGGGCATTGGTGAGCCGGCGGCCCTGGCCATTTACAAGGAGCTGCTGGCCATTACCCGCACCGCCATCGTTGCATCGGGAGTGCCCGCCACGGTGTGGCTGGCCGACACCGCTGGCCCCAACCCCACGGCCGCCGAGGTGCAGGAGTGGGCTGAACTGACGTGCCGCTGCCAGGAAACCGGCGATTTGGGCCAGCGCATGACGGCCGCCTTCGCGGCCGCGTTCGCGGCGGGGGCCGGCCGGGTGGTCATCATCGGCACGGATTGCCCTGGCTTGCGCGATGGGCACCTTGCCCAGGCGGTTGGCCTGCTCAACGACCACGACGTGGTGCTGGGACCCGCCACCGACGGCGGCTACTACCTGTTGGGCCTGCGCCAGCCCCAACCCGAACTGTTTCAGAACAAAATCTGGAGCACCGCCTCGGTCCTGACCGACACGCAGGCCGATGCCCGCCGCCTAGGCCTGCGCGTGGCCTTGCTGCCCGAACTGCGTGACGTGGACACTGTCGAGGACCTGGCCGTGTGGCGGGACGAAAAACCGGTGGTGGAGCGTCTAACGTAGACCTTTAAATTATTAGTTGTCAGTTTTTAGTAATCTTCTGACTAACAACTGACAGCTAGTAGCTGCTCACCCTTTATTGCTGGTCTGGGTAAGCGTGCTACTTACTAATTCCGGGACTAGGTTCACCGCACATTATGGCTCGAATGCGCTTTCAATTGATATTGCTGCTGGTGCTGGGGGCCGCGTCGGGCTGCACCGCCCCCGCCGAGAAGAAGGTGCGCGTGCCCGCTTCGGCGCAGGCTCTGCAGACGGTATTGCCGCATTTTGACCAGGAATGGGCCATGCGCAAGTACTGGGAAGATGGGCTGGCCGAAGTAGCTACCTACGCTGCCGAGCGCACGGTGTATAAGAAAAAGCGCACGTTTGAATACACTCAGATAACGGTCAAAGAAGAGTTCAATCAGCAGTTCAACGTTAAAACGGATGACTACAAGAGGGCTGATTTATTTCCGGTGATGAAAATAAATCAGTTTTGTGCCATTCAAACTGACAAGTACCCTTACCACTACCTGACATCGCTGTTTTTTCGGCGCGACCAACCCTTGGCGCTTTACAAGATGACGGCATCGTCGCAGGAGTGGTGCGGCAACACGTTCAAGTCCATCACCGACGATGGCGTGAATTTTGAGTTGTGGTTCCATTCGTATTGGGATGGCCAGGGCACCAATAAGCGCGACCTGCGCCGCGATGTATTCCTCGAAGATGCCCTGCCGTACACTCTCCGGGCCTTAAAATTTGACCAGTTGCCCACCTTCCCATTGGTGGTGCTGGACCTTCAGCAGACCAACCAAGCCAAGCCGCCAGTGTACTACAGCGCCAGCCTCGCCACCACCGCGGCCCCCGCTGCCGATGCTCCGGTTCCGGCGTGGCGCGTGGTCGTGGCCCTAGCTCCTGGCAAGGAAAACGTGTACTGGTTTGCGCAGCAATATCCCAACATTCTGCTGCGCCAAACCACCTGGGATGGTCGCAATCTTACGCTGAAATCAAACCGGCGCTACGCTTACTGGCCGCAGTAGCAGGCTGGTTTAGGGGCGGTAATAGTTAAATTGGACTGTACTCGTCGCGAAATGGAATGCGAAAACCACCTAGCGGAAGTAGAGACGCAACAGTTGGGGTCTCGTCATTGCTGATGTTGTTAGAGCTGCACGGTACTGCATGGTTCCAACCGTTCAACGATGAGACTCCAGTTGTTACGTCCCAGCAACGTGCGCGTACCTTACTTCGCGATGAGTGTAGTTACCCATTACGCACAGGAAATTCTGTTCCAGCCGGCCGGCTTATCTCCCAAAGGAGCACGGCAAATGTGACAGTGTATTCGAGGGCTACCAGCCAGAGGTTTTCGGTGTAGGCCGAAGTGCGGTAGGCGGCGTAGGAGAGCAGGGCCATGCCGCCCCACACCAGCGGAAAGCGGAAGCGCGACAGGGTGCTTAAGCCAATGAGCAGGCTGAGGTACCAGGGGTGCACCGTAGTGGCCAGCGCGTAGTACGCCGTGAGCATGAGGAGCAAGGTTTGGGGCAGTGAAACGAGGCTGAGGCGGCGCTCGCGCCACGCCAGGGCCAACCCAAACAAGCCACTGAGTAAGGCCAGTGCCGGGCCGATGATGGCAATCTGATTATACGTGGTGAGCCAGATGCCAACGGGCCGTAGCAGATAGTAAAGGCTGGCATTGAACTCGAAGCTGCGGAAATATAAATTCAGACTGCGGCTGATATTCACGAATAACGCCTCCGAGAGAAAAGGGCTGAAAAGCAGCAGAAGCGTCCCCACGGTAACGGCGGTGTAGCCCGCGAAACGCCGCCAACCCAGCCGCCGAACTAAGAGGGGCAGAGCAAGCAGCGGCAGCAGCTTAGTAGCGATGCCTAGCCCTAGCGCCCTGGCCGACAACTCCCACCGCTGGCGGCTCAGCAGCCACAGGGCCAGCAGCGTGAAGAACACCACAAGGCCCTCGAAGTGCAGGTTGCCCGTGAGCTCGACGATGACCAGCGGGTGCAGTAGATAGCGCAGCGCGCGCTCGGGCCGGCAACCCAGAGCTGGGAGTAGGGCGAGCAGCAGCCACGCCGTACCCATTTCAGCGGCCAGAATGATAACGCGCAGGCAGCTGGCAAACCCACCGTCGGAGGTTGGAAACAGGCGAGCCGCGCCGCCAAAAATAAACTGGCAAACGGGCGGGTACACCGAGTAGTAGTGGGGGGAATTGAGTTGTCGGTACAGCTGCTGCAACTGCGGCAAGGCCTGGCGGCGCTGGGCCTCATCGGGGATGGTGGTGCGGGCACCGTCGGCAATGATTTCGTCGGGCCGGAAGCGGAACGGGTTGACGCCGTGGGCCACCAGAATGCCATCCCAGCGAAAGCGGTACACATCATCGGACAAGGCGGGCCGGGCCGGCAGCCACAGCAGCCGGAACACCAGCGCCGCCGCCAGGCCCCAGCGCCACGGCAGCCGGCTGCGCAGCAGCCACGCATAGGCCAGCAACGCCACCGCGCCCAGTCCCACCAACTGCCCAAAGTCGGCCCGCGGAGTGGCATACGCCAAGCCCGCGTATGCCCCACCCGAGGCCAGCAGGGCTACCAGCTGCATCGCCGAAGGCGGCACCGGAAAGCCGGAGGAAAGCTTATCGGTCATCGCGCACCGAGTAGTAGCAAACGGCCCCAAACCCCACCGTGAGCAGCGTATGAAACGGCAGCAAGCCGAAATCGCCAAAGTAAATACCCGCCCCGAGCCCGAAGGCGAAGTAGGCGGTCAGCACCCCTTCCAGCAGCACCAATGGGCCAAGGCCGCCCGTGCGGTAGCGCCGTTGCTTGCCGGTCGAGCCCCCGGTGCCCGCCTTGGGCGTGCGCACAAACGGCGTGCGCTGCCCGAGCCAGCCCAGGGCCACGGCGCGGGCATTGTGGAGTGCCAGGCCCATCGAAACCGATAGAAACAACAGAAAAAAACCAGGGTAGCGCCACAGCGGCTGGTTGGGGTGAGCCAGCCGCCAAGCCGTGTAATAATAGTAAATAAGTGGCGCGAAGCCCACCAAAAACACCGAAGCCAACTTGAAAACGAGCCTGAATTCGCGGTATTGCTCGCGCACAAACACCAGCGGCACGCTCAGCAGCGCCATGAGCAGGATGACTAGGTACACGCTGCTGTTGAGCAGGTGGAATGTGGCCTGCCACTTGGTGGCCAGCGGCTGGGCCGAGCGCCACACGGCCCCCAGGTGCTTCCGGCCGGTCTCGGCCGCGCCCTTGGTCCAGCGGAACTGCTGCGACTTGAGGGCGTCCATTACGGCGGGGAGTTCGGCGGGGGCCACTATTTCGGGGTTGTACACAAAGCGCCAGCCGCGCAGCTGGGCCCGGTAGCTTAGGTCGAGGTCTTCGGTGAGGGTGTCGATGTGCCAGCCGCCGGCATCGGCAATGCAGCTGCGCCGCCACACGCCGCCGGTGCCGTTGAAGTTGATGAAGAACCCGGCGAACGTGCGGCCCACCTGCTCAATGAGGAAATGCGCATCGAGCCCGAAGCCTTGCAGGCGTGTCAGCAGCGACTCGTTTTCGTTGAGGTGGCCCCAGCGGGTCTGGACCATGCCCACCCGTTCGTCTTGCAAAAAATAGGGAATGGTGCGGCGTAGAAAATCCGGCTTGGGCACAAAGTCAGCATCGAAAATGGCGATGAACTCGCCATCGGTTTCTTCGAGCCCGTAGCGCAGCGCGCCGGCCTTGTAGCCCTCGCGGCCGGGGCGGCGCACGTGGCTGATGTGCAAGCCTTGAGCGGCGAAGTGGGCCACGCGCGCCGCCGCCAGGGCCACGGTGGCGTCGGTGGAGTCGTCGAGCACTTGGATGTGCAGCAGGGCCGCCGGGTAGTCGAGGGCTGCCGTAGCGTCAATCACGCGCTCCACCACGTTCTGCTCGTTGTAGAGCGGCAGCTGCACCGTGACGCGCGGCCAGGTGGCGGGCACTGGCGGGCGCGGGGCCGGCGGCTGGGCGTAAGCGCGCAGGGCCAGGCGCGTAAGCTGCCACTGCCCCGCGCTGAAAAAAAGGATAAACAGCAGGCACAGGCCATAGACCGCTACCAGAAAAATGGGCAGC
>Ga0123338_10004664_pt1 | contig 11903 bp, 6 predicted proteins | sample grotaG_FD_89793 | JGI IMG/M metagenome (GOLD analysis project Ga0123338, IMG submission 89793) | Glacier valley bacterial and archeal communities from Borup Fiord, Nunavut, Canada, to study Microbial Dark Matter (Phase II) -... | ecosystem: Environmental > Aquatic > Freshwater > Ice > Glacier ... | reverse complement strand
GCGGCTTCGGTGGAGCCGGCGAGGGCGAGGGTGGAGGCTTGGCCGCCGGCGATGACTTGGGCCACTTGGTCGAAGTAGCCGGTGCCGACTTCGCGCTGGTGCTTGGTGGCGGTGTAGCCGGCGGGTTCGGCGGCGAATTCGGCTTGCTGGAGGTCGGAGTAGGCGGCCATGCCGTGGTCGCGGTAGGCGTGGGCCAGTTGAAACATACTGTGGTTGAGGGCATGGAAGCCGGCCAGGGTCACGAACTGGAACTTGTAGCCCATCGCGCCGATTTCGCGCTGGAAACGGGCAATCGTGCCGGCATCCAGCTTCTTGGCCCAGTTGAACGAAGGCGAACAGTTGTAGGCCAGCAGTTTGCCGGGGAACTGGGCGTGGATCGCCTCGGCGAAGCGGGCGGCTTCGGCTAGGTTCGGCTCGGCGGTTTCGCACCAGAGCAGATCGGCATAGGGCGCGTAGGCGAGGCCGCGCGCGATGGCCGCGTCGAGGCCGCAGCGCAGGCCGTAGAAGCCTTCGGGCGTGCGTTCGCCGGTCAGGAAGGGGTGATCACGCTCGTCAATGTCGCTGGTGAGCAGGTTGGCGGCGTTGGCATCGGTGCGCGCCAGCAGGAGCGTCGGCACAGCCAGCACATCGGCGGCGAGGCGGGCGGCGACCAAGTTGCGAATGGCCTGCACGGTCGGGATCAGCACTTTGCCGCCCATGTGGCCGCACTTTTTCTCGGAAGCCAACTGGTCCTCGAAATGCACTCCGGCCGCTCCGGCTTCGATCATCGCCTTCATCAACTCAAACACGTTGAGCGGCCCACCGAACCCGGCCTCGCCGTCAGCCACGATGGGCGCGAACCAGTCGGTGCTGTCGTCGCCCTCGGCGTGGCCGATCTGGTCGGCACGCTGCAATGCCTGATTGATGCGCCGGACGACGTGCGGTACGCTGTTGGCCGGATAGAGGCTCTGGTCGGGATACATCTGGCCGGCCAAGTTCGCGTCGGCGGCTACCTGCCAGCCACTCAGGTAGATCGCTTGGAGGCCGGCTTTCACCTGCTGCACGGCCTGATTGCCGGTCAGACAGCCCAGCGTCGGCACAAAGTCCTCCGTGTGCAGCAAGTCCCACAGCCGCTCTGCGCCACGGCGGGCCAGCGTGTATTCGATCAGCACCGAGCCACGTAGTCGCTCCACATCGCTGGGCGTGTAGGGGCGGGTGATGCCCTGCCAGCGCGGGCTGCGATCCCAATCGTGGGCCATGTTGAAGGGGTCAGAGGTAGTCATGGTCACGCCTCCTCAGCAGCTAAGGCTCGATAGCCCGGCAGGGTCAGGAACTCGGTAAACTCGTCGCTGCTGGTCAGCGCGTCAAACAGATCGCGGGCCTGCGCGTAATGCGCGGCGGCGTTGGTGGTGGGCGCAGGCTGCCCGGCCAAACGGGTCATCTCTTCGGCCAAGAAGCCCTGGACGAGTGGCACGGTCACTTTGCGCCCATCGTCTAGCTTGCCGGCGGGATGGCGAATCCACTGCCAGACCTGCGAGCGGCAAATCTCGGCAGTGGCCGCGTCTTCCATCAGGTTATTGATCGGCACCGCGCCCGACCCGCCCAGCCACGCGGCGATGTATTGTACACCGACGCTGATGTTGAGGCGCAGCCCGGCTTCCGTGATCGTGCCCGCCGGTACCGCCACCAGATCGGCGGCGCTGATGTGGACATCTTCGCGCTTGCGGCTGATCTGGTTAGGCGTGGGCATCGTCGCGTTGAACACCGCCAGCGCCACCGGCACCAAGCCGGGGTGGGCCACCCAGGTGCCGTCGTGGCCGTCCGTGGCCTCGCGCTCTTTGTCGGCGCGCACGGCGGCCACGGCGCGGTCGTTGGCTTCCGGCGCGTTCTTGACCGGGATATAGGCCGACATCCCACCCATGGCGTGCGCGTTGCGGCGGTGGCAGGTCTGGATCAGCAGCAGCGAATAGGCGCGCATGAAGGGCGTGGTCATGGTGACTTGGCCCCGGTCGGGATAGATCCAATCGGGCCGGTTGCGGAACTTTTTGATCGCACTGAAGATGTAGTCCCAGCGCCCGCAGTTGAGGCCCGCCGAATGGTCGCGCAATTCGTACAGGATCTCATCCATCTCAAAGGCGGCCAAGATCGTCTCGATCAGCACCGTCGCGCGAATGCTGCCTTGCGGGATGCCCAGCAGTTCTTGGGCGCGGGCAAAGACGCTGTTCCAGAGCCGCGCTTCGCGGTGACTCTCCATCTTGGGCAGGTAGAAATAGGGGCCGGAGCCGCGTTCCAGCAAGGTGCGGGCGTTGTGGAAGAAATAGAGGCCGAAATCGAACAGGCCGGCGGAGATCGGTTCACCGTCCAGCAGCGCGTGCGCCTCGACCAGGTGCCAGCCACGCGGGCGGACCATCAGCGTGGCGATCTCGGCGTTGAGCGCGTAGCTTTTGCCTTCGGGGCTGCGGTAGCTAATCGTGCGCGCCACCGCATCGCGCAGGTTGATCTGGCCTTCGACCACATTGGCCCAGGTGGGCGAAAGCGAGTCCTCGAAGTCGGCCATAAACACCCGCGCGCCGGAGTTGAGCGCGTTGATGACCATTTTGCGGTCGCAGGGGCCGGTGATCTCCACGCGGCGATCCTGCAAATCGGGCGGGATGGCGGCGACGGTCCAAGTGCCGGCACGCACCGCAGCAGTCTCCGGCAGGAAGTCGGGCCACTCGCCGGCATCCAACGCGGCTTGGCGGGCCTCACGCCGGGCGAGCAATTCGGCGCGGGCCGGGCCGAACTCACGGGCCAGGGCGGCCACAAAGGCCAGCGCGTCAGGGGTCAGGATCGCCGCCTGGGCCGGGCTGACGGGTACGGTGATCTGGAGCCGATCCCTATCGCGGCCAGTAGTTGGTGTGGTCATGCGCTTTCCTCTCATTGGGTTGTCAAACACGAACACATTATTCAGTTCATCAGCGCGCCCCACGAACCCCATTGTCCGCGCAGTCCGGCTGATAATTCCGCAATTATAGCATACTGGGGTGAAAGCTGCGACTCGTGGGCTTGCCGGGCGGCTCAAGCAGCAACTAGCGCATTGAATACTTGAGCGACGACTAATAGGAGTTGATTGAACCGTACCTTCCATCTACGGAATGGATTCTAAAACTCGATCAAAGTATCTGTGTCGCAGCTCTTATAAGATTTAACCAATAAAGTTTTAATCGGGCGTAGTTCAGTTCATCTGGGTCACCTGCTTCATCAAGCCCCACAATTTGCGTAAGCGTTAGTTCAGCTTCAGCTAAGTTGCCTGTCGTGAGATAAACTGCACACAAATAACTCAACAACTCTCGTCTTTTAGCGTCTTTTCCATGCACTTTCTCAATCTCCAAAGCTTTTAAGAGGAACTGTATTGCTTGTGTTGAATTGCCCAATCCATGACTAACTTTTGCAAGCTGGCTTAGTATTCCTATTTGTCCCTCCAAATTACCGATACTTTCTACAAGAGTGAAGGCATACTTATAGTGATCTAATGCTTGCTGTAATTCTTGCAGCTCCCAACTCATTGAAGCCATGTGAACCAAGCCACTCATATGTTCCGTTTGGTTGCTCAATCCTTTGTAAATCGAAGCTGCTTTTTCATAATAAGAGTAGGCATCCTGAAAATTTCCTGAACGTGCATAAGCTGATCCGATATTAAACAATGCTTCTGCTTGTCGGGTAAAATCAGAAATCTACTCGTACAACACAGCTACTTCCTCGTAATATGCGATAGCCCGCTTTTGTCGTCCGAGCTCGGCATATATGTCCGCCATATGACGCAATGTAGCTGACTGCCCGACTTTATCTCCAGTTGAAACGTGAAGAGCTAGGGCAAGTTTAAAATAACGCAAGGCGTGTTTACGCAAAAGCAATCTTTGACATACTCCACCAATATTACTCAGTGATCTCGCTTCACCCAATTTATATTGTGCTTTTCTATTGACACCTAACGCAGATTTTAAATACTCTAAGGACAAACGCCATTGTTTTTGAACTTCATAAATCATACCTATGTTGTTAAGCATACTCGCTACTGCTTGAGGGTCATCCCAGCTTTCACGTTTTTGTAAAGCACGATCTAGATAATCTAAAGCCTTTTCTAATTGATTCTGGTACAGATAAACCGTGCCAATATTATTGAGCACGCTACTTAAGCCATTGTCGTTTGTTGATTCAAGAATAGGAAGAGCTTGTACGTAATATTCTAAAGCTTTATGCAAATTTCCCTGTTCTTCATAGGTTAATCCAAGTTCATTGAGCAAAAGTCCCTCGTCTCTATGCAAACGCAAATTTCGTGTAGCTTGCAATCCACGCTCGATCCCTCGAATACCATCATCCCATAATCCTTGCAGTCTATAGAAACCTCGAAGTGACAGGGTAAATGCAAGTAACATCTCATCATTCGCAGCATTCAATATATGGCGAACCTGTGGAAGTTCTAGTAAAAGTGTTACGGATTGATTTTGCCAATTTTTGGCTAAATCTAAATAGTAGTTCGCGTAAACCAGGAACACAGTATTGTTCATATTCAAGTGAGACTTAGCAACATCTGCAAGTGACTGGTGCAATGTTAACCGTGTCTCATCTACGACTTCAAGTAGATTACGCCGTACCAGAACAGCAAGAGTTGCTGCATTATTTCCAATGACTAGTTGAGCAGCTTCTAACGAGAAGGTAGCTGGTTTCGGTGCAAACACTCCCAGAGCGATAAAAGCGTCACGCACAGCTTTATTAGGTAGCGCATCTATACTTAGGTTGATAATTTCTTTTAACGTCAACTGACGCTCTCGATCACGCAAAGCTAACCGTGATTCTAAATCCATAATGACCTGGCTTATACTCGGTACTTCGACAGAAAAGGTGATATTTTCCGCTAAATAGCTACCAAGGAGTCGAAGGGCCAACGGCAATCCACCCGACATACGTGCTATTTTATGAATGCTGGCTGAGTCAATTGGTATTCCTATACAAATCCCTTCAAGCATATGAATAGATTCCAGTTCAGATAGTTCTGGGATACGTATGATGTTAGCAGGTAGTGTAAAAGCTCGTGCTATTGTTTCATCTCGCGTCGTAATGATGCGCTTACATCCTGGTCCTGTAACCCTACTCAACAAAATCGCAACGTCTACATTCCATATATCATCAAGGATAATTAGAATTACCCGGTTTCCTAAAGCTGCCTGTATTCGGTGAACACGTGCTTCTACAGTCCCTCCATACGTGCTATCCATATCTAGCCCTATTTCCCAACGACGAACAATCTCATCAACACTGGGATTTGGGCCCAATCCTGCCCATAGAATTCCCCCGGAGAAGTGACCAAGCACACTTTGTTCCCAAGCCAAGGCTGCCGCTAGTGTACTCTTGCCTACGCCGGGTAAGCCAATCAAGGCTATGCATTCTTGGGTATCGCTACTCAGTAAGAACTGCTGTAACGTGCATATTTGATCTGTACGACCTACCAATGTATTTGGTGGCAAGGGCGGCGCAAGAAAGACCCGATCTGGGTGAATCTTGGCATCAGTTGGACTTGGAAACCAGAAGTCTAGTATGTCTTGGTGCTTGATAAGCCTATTTCTAATCTGGTGTTCACCCCAATACACAAATTCGACCTGCATACTGCGGAGATGTGCCCATTGTTCCCATTTTTGCACATGATCGTTCCATTTATCAGTTAGAGATTTTCTGCCGGGTATGCGTGGATCAGGAGGGTCAATGGGCAAGCAAATCGTGTATTTTGTCAGACTTGGACGTTTGTCGAGTGCAGTCTTGACCGAGTCGTCGAGCTCCCCCCACTGATTATTAGTGGGGGGAGAAGTAAAGAACTTCGCCTGCCATGCCCAAGCACTACCATCCGGGAGTCGCCAGAAACACTCCACTCCTGCGTCTGGGGCACCAAGCGCGAAAAATTCTGCTCCGTCAGGAACAGCCTCACGCTCCGCCAGATCGCAGCATAACTTTTCAAACGCATCATATCTGGAATCGTGTGAAATGCGTATGTGGTGCCATTCTAACGACATTTAACAAAACCTTTGGCATATCAACTCAGCAATCAGGGTTGGAATGACGTTCTTGAGCTTTCCCCAAAGCTCCAACCGTTTCTCTTGAAATGATCCCTAAAGCTTCTCATCATTTTGCGCTTAGGTCGTGTCCATGAAGCACACACGCAAGGTACAGTATCGTATCTCGATCTGAGTCCGGTAGGCTACAGATGCATAGCAATTCACCAGGAACAAACGGGGGCAGTGAATGCGCGTCCGCCCTGCCGAATGAAGTCTATTCAGTTAATCAGCGTGCCCCACGAACCCCATTGTCCGCGCAGGTCGGCTGATTATTCCGCAATTGTAACATATTGAGTCGCCCCGTGTTCCCTCAGCCCAGCCGGCGGCTCTCTTTGTAGGGGAAGATGTCGATCACTTCGCCGGCGTGGTGGCGGGCTTGCAGGCTTTGCCAGAAGGCGACTCCGAACAGGTCGCCATGCACGGCGGTGAAGATCGGGCGCAGCGCGCTGGGTAGACCCAGAAAGGTTGCCATTTCGGACGGGAACACGTCGTACTCGCCCACATGGAAGGACGGTTCGGCCAGCAAATCATCGTCCGAATCGTCGTCGGCGGGCAGGGTGCGAAAGGTGCAGTCGGTGAGCAGGCAGAGTTCATCGTAGTCATAGAAGACGACGCGCCCGTGGCGGGTTACGCCGAAGTTTTTGAGCAGGATGTCGCCGGGAAAGATGTTGGTGGCGGCCAAATCTTTGATGCACTGGCCGTAGTCCAGCACCGTCTCGGCGGCGTGGATGGGGTCGGCCTCCTGGAAGTAGAGATTGAGTGGTGTGATGCGGCGCTCGGTGTAGAGGTGCTTGATGACGACGGTATCGCCATCGAGTGAGACGGTATTGGCGGCCACATCAAGCAATTCGGCCAGCAGCTCAGGCGCGAAGCGGGCGCGGGCGAAGCGCAAATGCTCAAACTCCTGCGCGTCTACCAGCCGCCCGCCCCGGTCATGGCGAAACACGAGGCTGTAGCGGTTCTTCACCTCGCGTCGCGTGGTCGTCTTGGGGTAATCGAAGCTGTCTTTGATGATCTTGAACACCACATCATACGAGAGCAGGGTGAACACGACCATGACCATGCCGCGTTCGCCGGGCGCGCACACGAACGGATCGTCGGAGGCGGCGAGGTGGCGCAGGAGGTCACGGTAGAGTTCGGTTTTGCCATGCTTGTTGTAGCCAATCGAGGTGTAAAGTTCGGCGATGGGTTTGAGCGGCATGATTGATTTTAGGAAGCGCACCAGCGCGTGCGGCGTGTCCACTTCGACGTGGAAATAGGAGCGGGCGAAGCTGAACACCATGCTCACTTCGTCGGGTGTGTGCAGCACCGCGTCTACGCGCACCCCCTGCGGGTCGTTGACGAAAGCCAGCAACAGTGGGATGGCGGCGTGGGCGATGCGGATGCGGCCTACCAAGTAAGCGCCTTTGCCGCGATAAAACACCGGCGTTGCCATTTCGATGGCCTCAACAGCGGCGCTGTGCCCGCTGTCCACCAGATAGCGGTCAATCGCTGCGGCCACACACGTCATGTTGCGCGCTGCGTTGGGCGTAGCGGCGGCAAACGGATAGTCGGCCAAAATCGTGCCGATCAGCACGGCGGTGTCGCCCTGGCCGTCGTAGCGCCGATAGACCGGCGTATCGTCGTCGGCCACCGGCGGCTCGTTAGCCGCGCCCACATATTCGATGTCCGGGTCCATCGGATGGGTTGCCAGCACGCGCATGGTCACAGAATTATAGAAGCTCTCGGCGATGTCGCAGTCCGGTTGTCCAGCGATGGCGGCAGTGTATATATCTTTCACCGCCGTCCAAAATGGGCGGTCGGTGGCCTGCTCGGCCAGACGCGCGCGCAAACCGGCCACCACCGTATCCACCTGGGTTTTGTAGAGGTCCAGCCGTTCTTCGGCATCTTTGTGGACCTGGGGCCAGTCGCACGCGGCGAAGCGCAGCCCGGCCCGCCGTGTAATGGCCCCGAAAGTGGTGTGATAGGCACCGAAAGCGGCATGAATCGTGGCGGCGGTATCATGCGCCAGCGGGTCCGGTCCGTCGCTCATGCAGGCCACCTTTCTATAAGATTGAGGTGCGGACGGCAACACGGAGACACGGAGACACGGAGATTTTTATGGAGATTTTTGAGGTTGTTGTTTTCTGCGTATAGGACACAAATAGAAGCGCTAAACCTGCGTCATCCTCCGTGTCTCCGTGTCTCCGTTTTGCCGTTGCTTCGCTTTGTGGGTAGACCCAGATCAGGCGCGCCACTTCTTCGCCGACCACCACTGGCTCCGGTTGCGGTTCGTCGTCTACCTGCACGGTGTAGCCGAAGGTCCAACGCTTGTAATTCTATCTCCTACTCAGAACGATACAGTAAAGCCCCAAAAATCTCCGTAAAAACCTCCGTGTCTCCGTGCCTCCGTGTTGCCGTCGCTCATGCTTCGCTTTGTGGGTAGACCCAAATGAGGCGCGCCACTTCTTCGCCGACCACCACCGGCTCCGGTTCTGGTTCATCGTCTACCTGCACGGTGTAGGTGTGATTGAACTTGAGGACGAGGTTGACGTGCAGCCGCACAGCGGGCACCAAGCCGTTGCTTTGCAAGAAGGCCAGCAGTTGCGGGTCCACTTCGGCTTCTTCCGAGATGCGCTCGATGATCAGGTCGTCACCGGGCGCGGCATCGGCCAGCACCAAGCGGTTGCGCGGGGCACGGGCCGCCAAGCCGGGGATAGGATTACCATGTGGGCAGGAGGTGGGATTGTGCAAGAGGGCGATCACCCGATCTTCCATGCGCGTACTGAAGCCCTGCTCCATCCGCACGGCTTCGCCATGGGCCTCGTGCCATTGCAGGCCCATGATGTCGGTCAGGAAGCGTTCGATCAGCCGGTGGCGGCGGATCATAATGCGGGCAATGTCGAGGCCACGCCGCGTGAACAGCACCTCTTTGTGGGGCGACAGCACGATCAGCCCGGCGGCGACCATGCGCTGTAGCGTGGCGGTGACAGTGGGCGGGGCCACGCGCATTCGCTCGGCCAAGCGGATGCCAATAACCGTCTTGCCCTCGTCTTGCATACTGTAGATCGCTTCGAGGTATTCTTGGATGGTGTGACTGAGGTCGGCGGCGGCGGCATGAATCGCTGTATCGTCCGACAGAGGGGTAGTATAGACGGCGGCTAAGTCCGCCGCCGTCACAGCCTGCTCAGGGTTCTCCATCTCAGATCGTGCCATGCCTCCAGTATACCAGATTTGGCCGCTGGGAGCACGCCGGCACGGAACGGGTGTGCTGCATCTTTTTGCGTGGTGCGTTGCCGACCGACCTAACCCCCCAACCCCCTTCCCTACGAAGGAAGGGGGAGCAAGACGACCTAGATCGTTGACTTGCGGACCACTCTCGGATTCAGTAGACTCCCCCTTCCTTCGTAGGGAAGGGGGTTGGGGGGTTAGGTCAGTGGGCCGCGACGCATCACGCAAAATCATGACGCGCACCCCACGGAACGGGTGCGCTGCATAGTTTTGCAAGTGAAACTTGACATAGCCCACTGGCTGGCGTAAGCTGCGCTTGGTGTTCGTATCGCTGCCGTGACACCTTACCTGGAGGTTTCCCATGACCGATTCCTTTAGCCGCTGGCCGGCCTTGAGTCAGGAAGTGTTCACCGGGCTGGCCGATGGGCGCGCCCAGCATCCCCGCGCCCCCCGCACCGAGATCGAGGGCGCGCTAGATGAACGCCTCGCTCGCTTACGGGGGCAAATGCGCCAAGATGCCGCGCTCGCCAGTGCCGCCACCTCCTGGACCGCCCAACCCCCCGCCACTCACCCCCAGTGCCCCGCCTGTGCCCACCGCCTGCACGCCCGTGGCGCGCAGACCCGTCATCTGCAAACCACCGGCGGCCAAGAACTGGCCCGCACCCGCATCTACGCCACCTGCCCGGCCGGTGGAACCGGGCTTTTCCCCCCGCGATGAGGAACTCGGCCTACTGCCGGGCAGTTTGCCCCCCGCCTAGCCGAACAGCTCGTTCGCCTTGGCACTTGGCTGCCCTTTGCCCCCACCGCGACTCTGCTGATCGCCTTTACCGGAGTTAGTTTGGGTGCCGCCACGGCCCGGCGCATGACCGAAGCGGCCGGAGCCGTCCTCGTCGCCGCGCAAACAGCGGCGGCCCCCGCCTTAGCGCCGCCCGCTGACCCCGGCCCGGCCACCAATGAGCGGCTCCACCTTAGTGCCGATGGGGTGCTGGTGGCCCTCACTGACGGCACCTGGGCCGCGGTCAAGAACGTTGCCAGCGGGCGCGTCACCACCCCTGGCGACGGTCGCCCATTGGCAACGCGACCCGAATGGCTACTGATGCTCCAGCTATTGCAAAAGGATGAAGCGCACCCAGCGGTGGCAGGGCAATCGCATCTAAATTGGGGCGAGCAAGCAGCCTGCCTAGCCACAGAAGGCGCTGTATGATCAGAACCCACGGACCCGTTAAAGGCCGGATTCCGACTCAGCGACGGTCAGTTTTCCCTACACCCCTTCTATAATCAATGGCATCTCACACGCGCCAATTTAGATGCGATTGCCCTGCCAGCGGTGGCAGCCGAATTGACACTGCCTAGCTGATGGGTTATAGTAAAAGGAAGTGCCGATTGGCAGTGGAGCGCATCGGTCATGGCGTGTCGTGTCGAAACCTGCGGCTCAATGGCGAGCGGCCTAGCAGAGAGGAGGCCCAACGTGAAAGACCTCACCACAGAGACGGCGACCTATCCGCCGCACGCCGTCGCCGTAGCGGAGAGCCAAGCCGCGCCTCCCGCAGCCGCCCTGGCCTTGCAACCGCCCTCCGCAGCGGCGCAGAATCCCACGTTGGCCGCGTTGCTAGACCATGTGCGCGCTTATGCGGAGGCCAGTGACGCAGATTTAGCCGGCATTGAGCGGGCCTATTACTTCGCGGCCAAAGCCCACGAGCCGCAGACGCGCGAAAGCGGCGAACCCTACGTCCTGCATTGCCTAGCGGTCGCCATGATCCTGGCCGAAATGCACTTGGTGGACCCAGAGACAATGCAGGCGGCGCTGCTGCATGACACCATCGAAGACTGCGCCGGAGTCACTCGTGCCACACTGGTTGCCGAGTTCGGCGAACCGGTCGCCAAGCTGGTAGACGGCGTGACCAAGCTGGGCGAACTGCCCAAAACCGCGCGTATGGACGACGAAGCGCGCGCCAGCGCCAAAAAACAACAGCAGGCCGAAACACTCCGCAAAATGTTTATTGCCATGTTTGACGATATGCGCGTGGTGCTGATCAAACTGGCCGACCGCGTACATAATATGCGGACGCTAGGGGCCACCCCCCGCGATAAACAGCGGCGCATCGCCACGCAAACGCTCGAAATCTACGCCCCCCTCGCCAACCGCCTCGGCATCTGGCAGTTCAAAAGCGAACTCGAAGACCTCGCCTTCTATTACCTGGAACCCGAACGTTATACCGAACTGGTGGACCAGATCCAGGAGCGCAAGGACAGCAGCACGCGCTATATCCAACGGGTCATTGTCGCGCTGGAAAAGGCGTTGCGCGAAGCCGGTATCGAATGCGAGATCAAAGGGCGCACCAAGCACGTCTATTCGCTGTACCAAAAGATGCTGCGGAAAAACCGCCCCTCTGAGCGCATTTACGATCTGTTGGCGATGCGGGTCATTGTCAATGGAATCCAAGACTGTTATGCCACGCTCGGCGTGATCCATACGCTCTGGCCGCCGATTGTCGGCGAGTTCGATGACTATATTGCCGTGCCCAAAGAAAGCCTTTATCAATCGCTGCACACGGCCGTTTGGGCCTTCGACAACAAACCGCTCGAAATCCAGATCCGCACGCACAAGATGCACGAGGCGGCAGAGTT
>Ga0123338_10004663_pt1 | contig 11906 bp, 9 predicted proteins | sample grotaG_FD_89793 | JGI IMG/M metagenome (GOLD analysis project Ga0123338, IMG submission 89793) | Glacier valley bacterial and archeal communities from Borup Fiord, Nunavut, Canada, to study Microbial Dark Matter (Phase II) -... | ecosystem: Environmental > Aquatic > Freshwater > Ice > Glacier ... | reverse complement strand
TAGCAATGCAAAGTAGTGTTGAAGTACGCTTGCCGTTTTTGGATCAAAATATTATTAATTATACCCAAAACTTAAATGGTAATTATATTTTAAAACATGGAAAAAAATGGTTGTTGAAAAAAGTTTTGACGAATAAAGGAGGAGATATTTTTACAAAAAGAAAAAAAGAAGGCTTAGGTATTCCTTTTGGGAATTGGTTATTTGAAAAACCTGGAAAAGAAATACTTTCAACCTTACAAAACCCAGCATCAAAAGTTTTTGAATTCGTTTCTTTTCATAATATTCAAAATATAATTAAAGCTCACCAATTAAAAAAAATTGATTATACTTCCGAAATTTACGCCATTGCTACTTTGGCAATTTGGCTAGAAATTCATTTTTAATTTTTCCTTACAGGATATTCCTATATTAAAATAAAAATATTTATTATGGCCTTATGTGTTATTGATTTAGGAACAAATACTTTTCATTTACTAATTGCTGAAATTTCAAATGAGAATAAAATAATTCCTTTATATGAAGAAAAGCAAGGAGCAAAAATTGGGCAAGGTGGCATAAGTAAAGGATTTATTACCGAAGAAGCGATGGGAAGAGGATTAATAATATTAAAAAATTATGCTTTAAAAATAAATGAATATAAAGTCACTTCTGATAATATTTTTGCTGTAGGTACTTCAGCAATTCGAAACGCACAAAATGGAATTGAATTTATCAATAAAATTAAAAGTGAAACAGGTATAGACGTTGAAATTATTTCAGGAGAACGTGAAGCAGAATTAATTTACTGTGGAGTAAAAGCAGGATCAAAATTAACAAATGAAACATCGCTGATAATTGATATCGGTGGCGGAAGTGTAGAATTTATTTTATGTAATAGAGAAAAGATTTTCTGGAAAAAAAGTTTTGAAATAGGAGGGCAGCGATTAATGGATAGGTTTATGACAAAAGATCCTATTCCGAATCAAAATATTCAAAAAATATATGAATTTTTAGAAGAGAAATTATTGCCTTTAACCAATGCCATTCATCAATATCAACCTTTTCAATTAATTGGTTCTGCAGGTACATTTGATACTTTAACAGAAATAAATTATAAAAAAAACGATATTGATATATCAATAATTCACCAAACAGAATTTGATTTACCTATTGAAAATTTTAAAAATATATTTTTACAAATAGTAAATTCGGATAGAGAAGAAAGATTAAAAATGTCTGGAATGATTGCATTGCGTGTGGATATGATAGTGGTAGCGTGTTGTTTGCTAAATTTTGTTATCACTAAGTACAAAATAGAAAAACTTAAAACATGTACATTCGCCCTAAAAGAAGGTGTAATGATGGAAAAGTATCTGAAAAAATAATAAGATTAAATTTTAATGGAAGAGAAAAAAATAATATTTCTTGATTTAAAAAAACAATATCTTCAATTAAAAAAAGAAATTTTATCTTCAATTGAAAATGTTTTAGATGAGAATACATTTTTTGATGGAAAAAATGTTGAAAAGTTTGAAGAAAATTTTGCTAAATATTGCCAAAGTAAACATGCAGTTGCTCTAAATAATGGTAGTTCTGCTTTGCACCTTGCTTTATTGGCTATTGGGGTTGGTAAAGGAGATGAAGTAATTGTGCCTGCAAATACTTTTATAGCTACAGCTTGGGCCGTAAATTATGTTGGTGCCACACCTGTTTTTGTTGATTGTACAAATGATACTTGGCAAATAGACCCAACAAAAATCGAACAAAAAATAACCTCAAAAACAAAAGCAATAATTGGTGTTCATTTATATGGACAACCTTTTGATATTAGTTCTGTAAAAAAAATTACAGAAAGTTATAATTTATTTTTAGTTGAAGATGCAGCACAGGCACATGGTGCCTTTTATAATGGAAATATTATTGGTAATTCAGATAATTTAACTTGTTTCAGTTTCTATCCAACAAAAAATTTAGGAACTTATGGTGAGGGTGGCGGGATAACAACAAATAACAGTAAATACATTCCACGTCTTAAAAAATTACGAAATTATGGTTCGGAAGTTCGTTATTATCACGATGAGATAGGATTTAATATGCGAATGGGAGAAATTGAAGCAGCAGTATTAAACGTGAAATTGAAATATTTAAATAGTTGGAACAACCAAAGAAAAGCGATTGCAAAAAAATATCAAACCGAAATAAAAAATCCAAAAATTAAATTTCAATATCAACCTTCATTTTCTGATTCCATTTATCATTTATTCGTAATTACCACTGAAAATAGAGATGAGTTGGTGAAGTATTTAAATAAAAATAATATTTTTCCTGGTTTACATTATCCCGTTCCTTGTCATTTACAAAAAGCATATTCAAATTTAAATTATAAAATTGGTGATTTTGAGAATGCAGAGTACCTATCAAATCATTGTTTAAGTTTGCCGATGTATGCAGAATTATCAAATGATGAATTGGAGAAAGTAATAAATGCAATAAATGTATTTTAGATTAAAATAAAAATAGTTTCAAGCTTTGTAAGTCTTAAAATGAGCTTTCCCACCTTTGACTTTTATCATCCAGAATTTAAAAATGCTTTTTGATACTTGCAATAAAAAATCCTACTTTTGCAGGATTATATTTTATTAATTTAAGCATAAAAATAATTCCTTGAAAAAAATACGCTCCGCTTTAATTTCTGTTTTTTATAAAGATAACCTTGAAAAAATCGCCTTGCTCTTAAAAGAACAAGATGTTACAATATATTCTACTGGTGGAACACAATTATTTTTACAAAACCTTGGCTTAAAACCCATCTCTATTGAGAGTTTAACAGGATATCCATCTATATTTGGAGGACGGTTAAAGACGTTGCATCCAAAAATTTTTGGAGGTATTTTATATCGTAGAGAAGACGAAAAGGATTCATCGGAGGCAGAACAATATGAGATACCAGATATTGATTTAGTGATAGTGGATTTATATCCATTTGAAGAAACATTAAGCTCCTCAAAATCAACAGAAGAAGATATTATTGAAAAAATAGATATTGGAGGAGTATCATTAATAAGAGCTGCTGCTAAAAATCATAATGATGTATTAATTGTTTCTGATAGAAACCAGTACCAAGAATTATTTGAATTACTTCAAACTAAAAACGGGTCAACTGAAATAGCTGACCGTCGTAAGTTTGCTTCTTATGCTTTTGCGACTACATCACATTACGATACAAAAATTTTTAATTTCTTTAATCAAGATGGTTTACCTGCTTTCCGTGAAAGTATAAAGCCTGCAAAAAAATTACGATATGGCGAAAATCCACATCAAGCTGGTTATTTTTATGGGGATTTAGAGGGAATGTTTCAACAATTAAATGGAAAGGAACTATCGTATAATAATTTAGTAGATATAGATGCTTGCGTTCAATTAATTGATGAATTTGATACTTCACTTCCAACAGTTGCTATAATAAAACATACGAATGCCTGTGGAGTTGCAACTGGAAACAATTTAAATGAAACATATTTAAAAGCTTTAGCCGCTGATCCTGTATCTGCCTTTGGTGGAGTGATTATTACAAATCAAAAAATTAATGTTGAAACTTCACAAGAATTAAATAAATTGTTTTTTGAAGTTTTAATTGCTCCTGAATACGACAAAGAGGCTCTCGAAATATTGATGAACAAAAAGAATCGCATGCTTTTGAAAAGAAATCCTGTAGAGGTATCGAAAAAAATGTTTAAAACACTTTTAAATGGTGTTATTGAGCAGGACAAAGATTTGCATACCGAAGTAATTGAAGAATTAAAAACCGTAACTTTAAAACAACCATCAGAAGAGGAAAAAAACGCCTTGTTATTTGCAATAAAGGTTTGTAAACATACAAAATCTAATACTATTGTTCTTGCAAAAGAAGGGCAATTGTTTGCGAGTGGTGTTGGACAAACTTCCAGAGTGGATGCTTTAAAGCAGGCAATAGAAAAAGCAAAACATTTTGGTTTTAATTTAGATGGTGCTGTAATGGCTTCAGATGCCTTTTTCCCATTTCCGGATTGTGTGGAAATCGCTCATAATGTAGGTATTACTGCAGTGGTTCAACCCGGTGGTTCTATTAAAGATCAGGATTCAATTCAATATTGTGATCAAAATGAGATGGCAATGGTTTTTACTGGTATTAGGCATTTTAAACATTAATTTTTTAATAGATGGGTAAATAGATAACTATTTTTAGCTTAAAATCGTATTGACCTATCATATAATAATAATAATTCAATCTCTATAATTTTTTAACCAACCCTTAAAGCAATAATAAAAGATGGGATTGTTCAGCTTTCTTACAAGTGACATTGCAATTGACCTTGGTACTGCTAATACACTTATTATTTACAAAGATAAAATAGTGGTTGATGAACCATCCATAATAGCTAAAGACAGGCTTAATGGTAGGGTAATCGCTATTGGGAAAGAAGCCATGCAAATGCATGAAAAAACCCATGAAAATATAAAAACAATCCGTCCTTTAAAAGATGGTGTAATTGCCGATTTTACAGCTGCGGAAGATATGATTAAGGGAATGATAAAAATGATTAACATAGGTAATCGTTTTTTTGCCCCATCACATAGAATGGTTATTTGTATTCCATCAGGTATAACTGAAGTTGAAAAAAGAGCAGTAAAAGATTCTGCAGAACATGCAGGAGCTAAAGAAGTATATATGATTCATGAACCTATTGCAGCAGCAATTGGAATAGGTATTGATATTGAACAACCCAATGGATCAATGGTTGTTGATATTGGTGGTGGAACTACAGAAATTGCTGTAATTGCATTATCGGGGATTGTTTGTGACCAATCAATAAGAGTTGCAGGAGATGTTTTTACAAAAGATATTTTAGATTATATGCGTCGCCAGCATAATTTATTAATTGGCGAACGTTCAGCAGAACAAGTGAAAATTCAAGTTGGCTCTGCATTAACCGAATTAGATAACCCACCAGCTGATTACGAAATAAGAGGTCGTGATTTAATGACTGGTATTCCAAAAACAATAAAAGTAAGTTATTCTGAAATTGCTTTTGCATTAGATAAATCAGTTTCAAAAATTGAAGAAGCTGTACTTAAAGTTTTAGAAATGTCTCCACCTGAATTATCTGCTGATATTTATGTAAATGGTATTCATCTTACAGGAGGTGGCGCATTATTAAGAGGTTTGGATAAACGATTGTCTTTAAAAACAAAACTTCCAATACATATTGCCGAAGATCCATTAAGGGCTGTGGTGAGAGGAACAGGAGTGGTTTTGAAAAATTTACAAGCATATAAAGCGGTGTTAATTAATTCATAACATTAACTGAGATTATAATTTTGGTTTTGCCTCAATTATAATTCCATCACAGATTTGTAATTAAAAACCTTCATGCAAGGATTAATATTATTTATTTACCGCTTTAGGGCGTTTCTAATATTTATTTTATTGGAGATATTCAGTGGGTGGTTAATAGTTAAAAACAATTCATATCAAAGTACAGCCTTCTTTCATACTTCAAATAGGTATGTAGCAAATATCTTATTGGTTTCTAATCAGTTAAATGATTATCTTAATTTAAGAAAAGAGAATAATTTACTTGCCCAGGAAAATGCTCAGCTGCGCAAACTTTATTTGTTGGCCCAACAAAAAGCAGAAGCCCCAAAAGATTACAAAATTGATTCTTCGTTTCACGCTCGTAAATATATTTTTATTCCTGCCAAGGTCATAAATAATTCAACAAGGAATGTTAAAAATTATTTAACAATTGACAAAGGTTTGGAAGATGGGATTGAACCTGGGATGGGAGTTATTACCAATAATGGAATAGTTGGCAGGATTAAAACTTGTTCTGATCACTTTTCAACTGTTATATCATTGTTACATATTGATATTCTGGTTTCCGCACAAATTAAAAAAAATAAAGTAGTAGGCTCAGTAAAATGGGATGGATCGAATGCTCGGCAAGTTAGCTTAAGAGAAGTTCCTAAAGATATTAATGTAGTTATTGGTGATACTATTGTTACTTCTCAATACAACAGCGTTTTTCCACCAAATATTATTATTGGTACTGTAAAAAAAATTGGATCAAGGCCTGATGAAACATTCCACGATATCGACATAAACCTTTCAGCAGATTTTTACTCGCTCAACTATGTTTATGTTGTTGAAAATAAAACCCGAAAAGAACAGGATATTTTAGAAAAAAAGAATAAATAATGGATAGCAGAACCATCATCAGGCAATTAATAAGCTGCCTGATTTACATATTGGTCCAGGTATTTTTTATACGACATTTCGTATTGTTTGATGGTTGGGCTGTATGCTATATTTATGTAGGTTTTTTATTAATGCTTCCATTTGAAATAGATACGGTTATTTTAATTTTGATCGGTGCTTTTGTAGGCTTTATTATAGATATCTTTTATGACACATTGGGTATTCATACCGGTGCTTGTGTTTTTATAATGTTTCTTAGGCCTTATGTTATTAAAATTTTAAATCCCAGAGGCGGTTATGAGGATAATCCAATTATATCCTTATCGTATATGGGAATAAGTTGGTACTTATCTTATATTTTTATTCTGATTTTAATCCACCATTTAGTTTTATTCATCGTCGAGGCTTCCAGTTTTACTTTTATGCTACCTTCTATATTAAAAGCGATTTTTAGTTCTATTTTTACTGTATTGATGTTAATGGTTTCCCAATTTTTATTTTATAGAAATCAAAAATAATATTTATGGTAAAATTCTCATTCAAATATCCTACAAATTGCATTTAAAAAAAAGTATTAAAAAAAACTTATTAAATTTGCAAAAATAACTATTGCTTTTTGCAAGTTTATTAATTGTAGAATGGAGGAAAATAAAAAAATTGTCGTTCAGGCCATTTTTATTGTTACAGGATTAATTTTTTTAATACGACTATTTTATATTCAAATTATAGACGACCGCTACAAAGCGGATGCAACAAAAAACGCGATTCATCGCATTATACAATACCCTCACCGTGGTCAAATTTACGACAGAAATAATAAATTACTCGTTTATAATGTGCCCGTTTATGACATTGAAGTAATTATAAAAGAGATAGTTAAAAACGGGATTGATACTGCAGGTTTTTGTAAATTAATGAATATCACCCAAAAAGATTTTGACTCAACCATTCATCTCATAAAAACCAGTCCTGGTTACTCTCCACTAAAACCAGCTCAATTTATTAAACAACTTTCTATAGTCGACTTTGCAAAAATACAAGATAGATTAATTGACTACCCAGGTTTTTATGCCTCACCACGAACTGTTCGTTCATATCCCCATCAAAATTTAGCAAATGCACTTGGCTACATTGGAGAAATAAGTAAAACCAAATTAGAAAAGCAAAGTGAAAAATATTATCAACAAGGTGATTATGTTGGAATAAGTGGTTTGGAAAGTTTTTATGAATCTTATTTAAGAGGCAAAAGAGGTGTTAAATATGTTATGTATGATGTTCATGGCGTAGCAAAAGGTGCTTATAAGGCAGGTACTTGGGATACAGCTTCGGTAGCTGGTGAAAATTTACTTTCATCAATTGATCTTGACTTACAACAATATTGTGAACGTTTAATGCAAAATAAAGCAGGTACTATCGTTGCGATAGAACCAGAAACTGGTGAAATACTTGCAATGGTTTCAACACCAAGTTATGACCCTAACATGTTGACTGGTAGAGAGTTTTCTAAAAACTTTATGAAGTTGCAGCAAGATCCAATGAAGCCTCTTTTCAATCGCGCATTAATGTCGGCTTATCCTCCTGGTTCGTTTTTTAAAATTGTTCAAGCATTAATAGGTTTGCAAGAAGGTGTAATTACACCTCAAACTGCATTTACTGTAGGTACTTCTCCAATGAAAGACCATGTGCCTGCCGGTGTTTATTGCGACTTGCATGCAGCCATTCAATGGTCGAGTAATACTTATTTTTATCATACTTTTAGAAGAATAATATTGAAAAGTGAAAGCGGTAATCCATTTACAGACTCCGAAAACGGTTATTTTAATTGGCGGGAAAGAGTGTTATCATTTGGTTTGGGAGAGCGATTAGGGATTGACTTGCCAAATGAACAAAAAGGGATTTTAAAAAAGAATGTATATTTTGATAAGGTATATGGAAAAAACAGGTGGAAATTTTCCAATATTTATTCAATGAGCATTGGGCAGGGAGAATTAGGTGTAGTGCCTATTCAAATGGCAAACCTGGCTGCTATTGTCGCTAACAGAGGTTTTTATTATCCTCCTCATTTAATTAGAGCTGTAGGAAAAACTGGAAATCCTTTGTTGCAGTTTCAAGAAAAGAAGCACCCTTATACTGATTCCAGGCATTACAATGTGTTAGTAGAAGGGATGAAAGATGCTGTGGAAATGGGCACAGTTTGGCGAGGAGCACTCATTGATAGTCTATCGTTTTGTGGTAAAACAAGTACTGTGCAAAATCCTCAAGGTAAAGACCATGCTGCTTTTATTGGTTTTGCTCCAAAAAATAATCCTAAAATCGCTATTGCTGTTTTCCTTGAGAATGCTGGATGGGGAGGTACAGAAGCTGCGCCGTTGGCGTCTTTAATAATTGAAAAGTATTTGAAGAGAAAAGTAAAACGTAAAAATTTAGAAACCTGGATTATGGATAAAAATTATTTACCAGCAGGAATTCCAGCAAAACCAGTTTTGCCAATGGATGAAGATGAAAATGGTGAAACAAGGCAGGATATGATTATAAGAAAGGTTTCAAATTAATTATGTTTAAAAAATTATAGTAAAGATTTATTGTGAAGTTAAATGAGTCATTTATATTTTTGTTTTATGAATATATCGATATTGATATATTTATAATTATAAAATTATTTACTTTTTTGTGATTTAAAATTTCTTTTTTCTTTTTTTATTTTGGGATAGGGATTGCAGTGGAAATCCTTTTTGTGAGGTACGAACAAAAAGATTGGAACGTAAAGCCCGGCCCGCAGGGATCCCCAATCATTTTTTTATAAATAACTAAAGTTAAAAAAAATTGATTTGATTATTTATTTAAAATCCATTAAACATATTAGTTATCCTTAAAAATTTAGTGTCGTTAAAGAATTAAATAAAGGTAAATTCTGAAAAATAGTAAATGGTATTAGATAGAAGAGAAAGGAGTACTCAAAAACTAGACTGGATCACAGTATTCTTGTTCTCTATATGCGTGCTTTTGGGTTGGATAAATATATTTGCTGCGGTTTATGACCCTGAAAAACACCAAAGCATATTTGATTTTTCCATCAATTCCGGTCGCCAGGTGGTGTGGATGTGCACTGCATTAATTATCATAATCATGATAATGGTTATTGATTTTAAATTTTATGAATATTTTTCATATCTCATTTATGGCCTTGTCATTTTTGCTCTTATTGCTGTAAGGCTTTTGGCACGAGATATTAATGGGCAACATGCCTGGTTAGAAATAGGAACATTTCGTTTACAACCTTCGGAATTTGCTAAATTTGCTACTGCTCTTGCATTGGCAAAATATTTAGGAAAGTCAGGAGTTAGGTTTACTGATTTCGAAACTCAATTAAAAGCATCTGCAATTATTGCTTTTCCTATGCTTTTAATTCTTTGGCAAAACGATACAGGTTCCGCATTGGTTTTTACAAGTTTTGTATTGGTTTTGTATAGAGAAGGTTTATCGCCCTGGTTTTTAATAGTAGGTTTTTTGAGCGCTGTTATATTTTTATTGGCTCTTACTGTTGAAAAATATATACTTTTCTCAGGCTTGGGTATAATTACCTTAATTGCCATTTCATTACTAAGAAAAAAAACATTCAAAAAAATTGCACTTGTAGCGTTTTGTGCAAGTTTTGTTGCTTTTATGATTTGGAGCGTTCCATTCATATTCTTTAAAATTCTTCAACCGCATCAACGCAATAGAATTTTAGTTTTACTCAACCCCGATGTTGATAAACAACATTTTGGTTATAATTTATCGCAATCCATGATTGCAATAGGTTCTGGAGGTTTTGCAGGGAAAGGATTTTTAGAAGGTACTCAAACCAAATTAAATTATGTTCCGGAGCAAAGCACTGATTTTATTTTTTGTACTGTTGGGGAAGAACATGGTTGGATAGGTGGCTTAATAGTAATTAGCCTTTTTGTATCATTACTTATGCGGTTGGTTTTTCTAGCAGAGCGTCAAAAAGATAAATTTGCAAGAATATATGGTTATTCAGTAGCTTCAATATTGTTTTTTCATTTCCTCATAAATATTAGTATGACAATAGGTTTGATGCCTGTTATTGGAATTCCATTGCCTTTTTTAAGCTATGGAGGCTCATCATTGTGGTCTTTTACTATTCTTCTTTTTATATTTTTAAAATTAGATTCTCACAGAATGCAGGTTTTAACCAGATAAATTAAGTTTTTTGAAATGGGCGTTTAATTTATATTGGTAATTTGCCGTTTACATCACAAAAACAACATTTTTTGCTCTTATGATTTGTAACTTTTTGCCTTAACGCAAAAAGTAACCAAAAAAGTCAAGAAATTCCGCAAGCTATCTGCACACATACCCATCACACGCCCGCCGTAATTTCAGGCTTACACCTTTTAATTCTTGCTTTCTTTTATTCATATCTTGCTTCTTTTTATTATTTTCAAATTAAGTATGTAATACTTAAATGCCTATTTAAATAAGCTTTTATTCATTCAATAATATAATCCAAGCTTCCATTACTTTCCCTTTTTCAATTAATTTTTTACAAAAAGTATGTACACTTTCCTGATCATGATGAGAAATTTTATTAAAAGATTGCCAAATAAGGCTGTTTGATTTGAAATCCTTTATTTCATTTTCATCAGGTATTTTTTCTACATTACCTAACCTTCCTAAATTATTGCCTGATAGTATTTTGCTATTTCGAATTTTTTCCGGTATTTGATCTATTCCTATTCCTTTTTTTTGATTGGGCTTTGGTAATTCAAATATTGCTTTATCATTAATTTTTGCATAATAATCACCCCCTAATCTGGCAACAGCTTCTAACAGATAAGGATCCGCCTTTTTACCGCTTTCGTCCAATATTGATTCATTAAAATGAATTAATAAAACTTCGCAAATAATTAAATTTCCTGCACCTGCTTTATCACCCAAAGGAATAATTTGGTTTATTTTACATTCAAAGCTTGCCGGACTTTCTGCAACTCTTGGTGGTTTAATTTTTTGTGAGGGAAGGGCTGTTAAACCTGATTTTATAAATTCATTAGTGCCTTTATCATACTCAACACTGGATAATGAAGTTTGTTCAACCATATTAAAATTTACAATATTAATTACCACTTCAGGTACTTCATACGCATTTTCCAAAGTATGCTTTACACTTCCATCCCTTGCCCTTCTTGCTGGCGAGAATATTAATATCGGTGGATTAGCCGAAAACATATTGAAAAAGCTAAATGGACTTAAATTAATTTTTCCATCCTTATCAATTGTACTTGCCAAAGCTATTGGTCTGGGTATAACCAGGCTTTGCATTAATAATTGACATTCCATTATTGAAATTTCAGATGGAGAAATTGTTTTCATAAAAAAATATTCTGAATTAGGATTAAAAGATTTTAGGAAAAATAGGATTTGTTTTTTTGTACCGATGATTTTATTTATCAAATATCAAAATATCAATATTGATAAAACGATATAAAATCTAAATATTAATCCTAAAATCTTATAATCCTTTCATCTTATTTCAGACAAAATTAATCCAATTTTATTTTTTTATTTTCAAGTACTTTAATATATCATCATAAGCTCCACTTTCATTGGAGTATAAAGCATAATTTTTAGCAGTAGCAAACCATTCTCTTGTTGTTGGGCGATGTCTATCAATTGCATTTTTTAAATC
>Ga0123338_10004662_pt1 | contig 11907 bp, 20 predicted proteins | sample grotaG_FD_89793 | JGI IMG/M metagenome (GOLD analysis project Ga0123338, IMG submission 89793) | Glacier valley bacterial and archeal communities from Borup Fiord, Nunavut, Canada, to study Microbial Dark Matter (Phase II) -... | ecosystem: Environmental > Aquatic > Freshwater > Ice > Glacier ... | reverse complement strand
ATGGCAAAGAAGAAGTTTGAGCGGAATAAACCGCACGTAAACGTGGGAACGATTGGACATATCGACCACGGCAAGACGACCCTGACCGCCGCAATTACGAAGGTGCTTGCCACGATGAGCAATAGCAACAAGTACACGGCGTTCGACCAGATCGACAAGGCTCCCGAAGAGCGCGAGCGCGGTATCACCATCGCCATCGCCCACCTGGAGTACGAGACCGAGCAACGGCACTACGCCCACGTGGACTGCCCAGGACACGCCGACTACATCAAAAACATGATCACCGGAGCCGCCCAGATGGACGGAGCCATTCTGGTGGTGAGCGCCCCTGATGGCCCCATGCCGCAGACGCGCGAACACGTGCTGCTGGCCGCGCAGGTGGAAGTGCCGGCGATGGTGGTGTTCCTCAACAAAGTAGACATGATGGACGACGAAGAGTTGCTCGAACTGGTCGAACTTGAGGTGCGCGAACTGCTCAGTAAGAACCAGTTCCCCGGCGACGACGTGCCCGTTATTCGCGGCTCGGCCCTCAAAGCGCTTGAGAGCAAGGGCGACCTGTCGCGCAACGACGACGCGGCCAAGAGCATCTGGGCACTGATGGACGCGGTGGACAGCTATATTCCCACCCCCGCACGCGCCACCGACAAGCCATTCCTGATGCCCGTTGAAGATGTCTTCGGGATCAAGGGGCGCGGCACGGTTGCGACGGGTCGTATCGAGCGCGGGATCGTCAAGGTTGGCGAAAACGTGGAGATCATCGGGATGCAGGAGACGACGCGTACGGTTGTGGTGACGGGCGTGGAAATGTTCCAGAAGACGCTGGACTCCGGTATGGCGGGGGACAACGTTGGGTGTTTGTTGCGCGGGATTGAGCGCGCGGACATCGAACGGGGTCAGGTGCTTGCGAAGCCTGGCTCGATCAAGCCGCACAAGACGTTCAAGGCGCAAGTGTACGTGCTGTCGAAGGAAGAGGGGGGGCGGCACACGCCGTTCTTCAATGGCTACCGTCCGCAGTTCTACGTTCGGACGACCGACGTGACGGGGGCGATCAAGTTGCCAGAGGGCGTGGAGATGGTGATGCCTGGGGACAACATCGAGATGACGGTTGAGCTTATTCAGCCAGTCGCGATGGAAGAGGGCGTCAAGTTCGCCATTCGTGAGGGTGGTCGTACCGTTGGTGCTGGTATCTGCACCAAGATCGAAAGCTAAGGTTGTTTGGGGCCACGCCGCAATGGGTGGCCCCACATCCTGCATCAGGAGATAGAAATGGCGACAGGAACCAAACAGCGCATCCGTATTCGACTCAAGGCATACGATCACCGTATCCTCGACCAGTCAGCGATGCAGATTGTAGACACCGCCCAGCAGACAGGCGCTCGCGTCTCAGGCCCAGTCCCTCTGCCAACAGAGATCGACAAGTTCACGGTCATGCAGTCACCGTTCGTACACAAAGACTCTCGTGAGCAATTCGAGATTCGCACACACAAACGCTTGATTGACATTATTGATCCAACAAATCGCACCGTTGAAGCCCTGACACGATTGAATCTGCCCGCCGGCGTAGATATCGAAATCAAACTGTAACGAGTACAGCCAATGGTTACCCACTCGTGCAGTGAAGAGAGGAGAAGATATGCTAGATGCATTATTGGGCAGAAAGATCGGTATGACCCAGGTATTTGGACCAAATGGAATCGTAGTACCTGTGACCATCATTGAGGTCGGCCCCTGCTTTGTAACACAAATCAAAACCGTCACAAACGACGGGTACGAAGCCATTCAGATTGGCTTTGAGCAGACAACCAACAAGCATTCGACACGTCCCGAACTGGGACATCTAGGACATAGCCTTCCATTATTGAAGGCACAGCGCAAAGCCTTGCAGACACATCAGCAAGATCAGCGCACCCAGGCCAAGACCGATGCGGGTACAACCGAGGGCGAGGAAATCGTCCCCACCACTCCCGCGAAGACGACGACAGAGAAGGCTGGCCGACAAATACAGCGCCTGTTACAGATACAGACAAATCGGCAGCGTCGTCCTGGACCAGAGCTTGGCCCATTCAAGGTGGTGCGTGAAGTCGGCTTGCAGAACGGCACGACACCGGAGAAGATCGAACTCGGCGCACAATTTGACGCGGGCCTGTTCAAGATAGGCGAAGCGGTTGATGTTGTCGGAACCACAAAAGGTAAAGGCTTCCAGGGTGGTGTCAAACGACATGGATTCAAAGGTGGCCCTAAAACACACGGTCAGTCGGATCGTCATCGTGCCCCTGGTTCAATCGGTTCGGGTACAACCCCAGGCCGAGTACTCAAGGGAACGCGCATGGCTGGTCATATGGGTAATGTGCGTGTCACCGCGAAGAAACTACAAGTGGTTCAGGCTGACCCTGAGCGCAATCTAATCGTGGTCAAGGGGTCCGTCCCTGGAGCCAATGGTAGCTTGCTCACGGTCAAGAAGCATGTGATGAGGTAAACCGAAAATGCCCTCGACTAAAGTGTATAACATGGCTGGTGAAGCCATAGAAGAACTCGAACTCAGCGAGCATGTGTTCGGAGTTACCCCTAATGTGGCGGTTTTGCACCAAGTTGTCACCGCGCAACTGGTCAACCGTCGTCAGGGCAATGCTTCGACCAAGACTCGTAGCGAAGTATCGGGTGGTGGTAGAAAACCATACAAGCAAAAAGGAACAGGTAACGCCCGTCAGGGTAGTACCCGCGCGCCGCAATACCGTCATGGTGGCGTCGTCTGGGGTCCTCGACCTCACATCTACCATCATGATGTGCCGAAGAAAATGCGCCGTCTTGCCATTCGCTCGGCTCTCTCGGATAAGCTTGCAAACCAGAGCTTGATCGTGGTCAAGGAGTTGGGGCTGGAAGCACCAAGCACAAAGGGTATGATCAAATTATTGGGTCTGTTCCCCAGTGCTGGCAAGCGCGTCCTGATGATGTTGCCACAGCGCGACGAGAATATCGTGTTATCAACGCGCAATATTCCTCTAGCAAAAGTGCAGCATGTCTCCTCAATCAACGTGGTTGAGCTATTGAAGCATGAATATCTTATCTTGCCGCTCAAAACGGTACGCTGGCTGGAACTCGTCTTTGGCGAAGGTCTAAGCGCGGACGCGGCGACGGAGAAGATTTTCGGCGACGACGAGACGGTGGATAGCACCACGACCACGAGCGATGCGGCCTTGACGGTAGAGCCACTCATTGCCCCCGCTCAAGGCGAGACGTTGCCATTAGTGCCTTCACCTTCAGAAGACGGCGTGACGCCATCGACTGATAGCGAAGCATAGAGGAGAAGATCGTGGAGATTACAGAAATTCTGCGCCAGGGTCTTATAACTGAAAAGACGGTACAACTACAAGCGCAGAACAAATACACCTTCAAGGTAGCGATGGGCGCTAACAAGATCGACGTGCGTCGTGCCGTCGAGACCATCTTCAAAGTGAAGGTCGTCTCGGTCAACATGATCCGTATGCCTGGGAAGGTCAAAATGATTCGACGAAAAGGGTCTGCTCCCCGGCCAGTGCCGCCGCGTGAGTGGAAGAAGGCGATTGTCACACTCCGCGAGGGACAGACAATTGACGCATTGAAGGCGTAAGGTAGGGGATTGAGCTATGCCAATTAGACAGTATCGACCAACGTCTCCTGGGCGTCGCGGCATGTCTGTTTCGACATTCGAGGAGATCACAAAGACACGGCCAGAGAAGTCTCTGACCGAGAAGCTGAACAAGCACGCGGGACGCAACAACCAGGGTAAAATCACCACGCGGCATCGCGGCGGCGGTGAGAAGCGCGCGTACCGTATCATCGACTTCAAGCGCAACAAGCCTGATGTGCCAGCACGTGTGGCCGCTATCGAGTACGATCCCAATCGTACCTCGCGCATCGCCCTGCTGCATTATGTTGACGGCGAGAAGCGATACATTTTGGCTCCTGTTGGTCTCAAGGTTGGAGACCGTGTGCAGGCCGGCCCAGACGCGGACATTCGCGTTGGCAACGCGCTACCATTGAAGAACATTCCGACAGGCACGACCATTCACAACATCGAGTTGGAAAAAGGGCGCGGCGGTCAGATGGTTCGCAGTGCGGGCGTCGGGGCGCAATTGATGGCAAAAGAGGGCGACTATGCGCTCATTCGTCTGCCTTCAGGTGAGCAACGCAACGTCAATATCCTTTGTATGGCGACGATTGGACAGGTTGGAAACGTCGATCACGAGAACCAGAGTCTTGGTAAGGCGGGCCGCTCACGACACATGGGCCGTCGTCCAACGGTTCGTGGCTCGGCAATGAACCCGAACGATCACCCACACGGTGGTGGTGAAGGTCGCGCGCCCATCGGCGGGCAGCCGCAGACACCCTGGGGCAAGCCAGCACTTGGGTTCAAGACTCGTAACAATAAGAGAACTGACCGCTTCATTGTTCGTCGTCGCAATGCAGGCAGGAGGAAGTAATGTCGCGTTCGAGAAAAAAGGGACCATATATTCACCCTTCGCTCAGAAAGAAAATCCTGAGCATGAAGCGCAGCGGAGATCGTCGCTTGATCAAAACCTGGTCACGAGCCTCGATGATCTTCCCCGAAATGGTCGGCATGACCATTGGCGTACACAATGGCAAGATTCACGTGCCGGTGTATGTCAGTGAGAACATGGTTGGTCACAAACTAGGTGAGTTCTCGCCCACGCGCCACTTCCGTGGTCATGCTGGCGGCAAGAATGAGAAAACCACGTCAGTACGATAGGGACGCAATCTATCGCATGTAGGGCGCGTTCAAATCCGCCCTTTTAGAGGTACAAAATGCAAGTCAGGGCTATTGCAAAAGATATTGGCATTCCGCCGCGCAAGATGCGTCTGGTCACGAACGCGGTGAAAGGGCTTCGGGTAAATGAGGCTCTGGCTATTCTTCAATTTTTGCCACAAGCTGGCGCGACACCTGTAAGCAAAGTGGTGGCGTCTGCGGCGGCGAATGCGGAGAATAACTATAATCTCAATCCAGATAAACTCTATATTCTCAATATTATGGCGGATGACTCATTTCGGATTAAGCGTGTGAAACCACGATCTCATGGTCGAGCGGCCCGCATTCTGCGTCGCTTTTGCCATATCACGGTTATTGTTTCAGATGATCCGGCTGACCGAACCGCTCGTTAGGAAGGAGAACGCTTTTGGGACACAAAGTAAACCCAATCGGGTTCAGGCTCGGCGGCGTCAAGGGTTGGCAATCCCGCTGGTATGCCGAGCGTGATTATAAGGACGTTCTTGCTGAGGATTTTTTAATCCGTAACGCAATCAATAAAGACCTATTCAACGCTGCCGTCTCCCGTATCGAGATCGAGCGAGCCGCCGCCAATCAGGTGCTGGTGAAAATCCACACCGCCAAGCCGGGTATTGTTATCGGCAAGAGTGGCGAAAAGGTCGAGAAGCTCAAGGCATCGCTGGAGAGCAAGACCAAGAAGCGTGTTCGCCTGGACATCATCGAGATTCGCCAGCCGGAACTTGACGCGTACCTCGTTGGTCGTGGCATTGCGGAGCAGTTAGAGAAGCGTGTCTCGTTTCGTCGCGCCATGAAGCAAGCCGTGCAGAAGTCGATGCGAGCCAATGCGAAGGGTATCAAGGTTATTGTCGGTGGGCGACTCGGCGGCGCGGAAATCGCGCGTACCGAGAAAGAGGTTGAGGGGAAGGTTCCCCTGCATACGCTGCGCGCCGATATTGACTATGGGCTGGTAGAGGCGCATACTACGTTTGGCGTCATCGGCATCAAAGTTTGGATTTATCGTGGCGACATCCTGCTCAACAAGCGTCGAGAACTCGGCGACATGCAGCAGGAGGCAGTACAGCAGCAGCCCGCGTTCCCATCGCGAGATGGTGGGCGTGGCGGAGACCGTCGCGGTGGAGACCGCCGTCCCATTGACGGTGGCGCACCTCGTGGTGATCGTGGTCCGCGTCCGCAAGGAGACCGACCACAGGGAGATCGTGGCCCTCGTCCACAAGGTGGCGACAACAGAGGTCCGCGCCCACAGGGTGACAGACCCCAGCGTCCACTTGGAGACCGTCCGCCGCGTCCAGCAGGTGCAGGAGATCGTGGTCCGCGTCCGCAAGGAGACCGACCACAAGGGGATCGTCCAGTGGGAGATCGTGGCCCTCGTCCACAAGGTGACAGGCCCGTCCGCCCAATGGGAGATCGTCCCCCCCGTCCACAGGGACTGGGAGACCGTCAACCTCGTCCAGAGCAGGCTCCAGCAACCCAGACGCCTGTCGTCAACGAGGCTCCCGTGAACGAGACACCTGTGAACGAGCCTGTACAGAGCCAGCAGCCAACTGCGCCGACGCCGCCACCAGCCGCACCAGCAGAGGATGCTAGTGCTACTCAGAGCGAGTAGAGGAGTTTCAAGTCATGTTATTGGCACCGTCACGTACAAAATACCGCCGCCAACATCGTGGGCGCATGAAGGGTGAGGCCCATCGTGGCAACACCCTGGCCTTCGGTGATTTCGGCTTACAGGCCCTTGAGCCTGTGTGGATGGAGGCGCGTCAGATCGAGTCCGCCCGTATCGCGCTCACCCGCTTCATGAAGCGTGGTGGCAAAGTATGGATCCGCGTTTTTCCTGACAAACCAGTTTCCGCCAAACCAGCCGAAACCCGCATGGGTAGCGGTAAGGGCGCAGTCGATCACTATGTTGCAGTCGTAAAACCAGGCCGCATCATTTTTGAACTCGGCGGCGTTAGCGAAGAGATTGCAAAAGAGGCTGTTCGCCTCGCCGGTCACAAACTGCCCGTTAAGACACGCTTTATTACCAGAGGGGAGGCGGAAAGTGTCGAAGGTTAGTGAAAGTCGCAAAGAGGTCTTAGAGCTGAGCGAGGCGCAAGCGCAGACACGGCTCAAAGACGCGCGACTCAAACTGTTTAATCTCCGCTTGCAGCAGCAGCGCGGTGAGGTAAAAAACAACCGCATGTTCACGCAAACGCGTAAGGATATCGCTCGCTTGATGCATCGCCTATCACAGTTGGAGAATGAATAATGACACAGCAAGCAGCGCAGACACCCCAAACGGTTGCTCGTCATCAACAAAAAGTTGGGCGTGTTGTAAGCAATAAAATGGACAAGACAATTGTTGTCATCGTAGAGTCCCTAAAAAAGCACCGCATCTACAAACGTACCTATAAGCAGACAAAGCGTTTCTACGCGCATGATGAGGGGAACACCTGTACCGTCGGCGACACCGTGCGTATTCAGGAGTGTCCTCCCATCAGCAGATTGAAGCGTTGGCAGCTTGTGGAGATCATCAGACGCGGTAGCGGCATCGTTCCCGTCGAAGAGTTATTGGCAGACGTTGATCCCGCTCTGGCTAGCTCATCCGATGAAGCAGAATAAGGAGAGCGTCAGATGATTCAGCCAGAATCGCGCCTGAAAGTTGCCGATAACACAGGCGCAAAAGAAATCATGTGTATTCGTGTTCTAAGTGGCTCCGCCAAGCGTTACGCGACGGTGGGAGACATCATCAAAGCCTCTGTAAAGCAGGCTTCGCCAAATGGACAGGTCAAGAAGGGCGACGTGGTAGACGCCGTGATTGTGCGTGTCTCGAAGGAATATGCGCGTCCCGATGGGTCGCACATCCGCTTCGACGAGAACGCCGCCGTCATTCTTGCAGCAGGCAACAATCCACGCGGAACACGTATCTTCGGACCCGTTGCACGTGAACTGAGAGAGAAAAACTTTTCCCGCCTCATTTCACTGGCGCCTGAAGTGCTCTAGCGATGGTGGAGTTCGTGGGACGGACTCCATACCATAGAGGAAGAAAATGGCAGTAAAACCAAAAGAGAAGAAGCCTCTTCACCTAGCCAAGTTGAACATCAAGAAGGGTGATACCGTCTTGATCATCACGGGCAAGGACAAGGGGAAGGAAGGAACCGTGTCGCGGGCGATGCCACAGGCCAACAAAGTGATTGTTGAAGGTCTGAACGTGGTGAAGAAGCATATTCGTCCGCAGGGCCAGACCCGTCAGGGAGGCGTGATTGAAAAGGCGATGCCGATTCAGGTCTCCAACGTCATGCTGAAATGCACGGAATGCGGGCAGCCCACACGCGTTGGTCACGAGCGTCGTCCTCTGGGGGATGACAAGAAAATTCGTTCAGTACGTATCTGCAAGAAATGCGAAAAGGTTATTGCAGACCGCACGGGAGCGGATCGGGTGAGGAGCAGTTAAACGTCATGGTATCACGATTAAAAGAGAAATACCGACAAGAGGTCGTGCCTGCCCTGCAAAAAGACTTTAGCTATGCGAATCCGATGCAGGTCCCGACACTGAACAAGGTTGTCATCAATATTGGCATGGGCGAGGTCATTCAGAACGCGAAGGCGATGGATGCAGCCGTGAGCGACCTTGCCACAATCACCGGGCAGCGTCCGGTCATCACACGCGCCAAGCGTTCCGTTGCCACCTTCAAACTCCGTGAGGGGATGCAGATCGGTTGCATGGTCACGCTACGTGGTGAGCGCATGTACCAGTTTCTGGACAAACTCATCAATGTTGCACTCCCACGTATCCGTGACTTTCAGGGCGTTTCTGCTGAGGCGTTCGATGGGCGTGGCAACTACACGCTTGGCCTACGCGAGCAACTTGTCTTTCCTGAAATCGAGTATGACAAGGTTGACAAGGTGCGTGGCATGGAAGTGAGCATTGTCACAACGGCTCGCACCGATGAAGAGGGACGGCGGCTGCTCAGATTGATGGGCATGCCCTTTAAGAAGTAACGCTGGAGGGCGACAATGGCAAAGACATCAATGATTGTAAAATCTGAGCGCAAGCCTAAGTTCAAGGTACAGCAGCATAATCGCTGCCATGTTTGCGGACGACCTCGCGCATATATGCGTAAGTTTGGTCTGTGTCGCATTTGTTTCCGTGAACGTGCGCTACGCGGCGAGCTACCCGGTGTGACGAAGTCAAGCTGGTAAGTACGAAGCTGAAAGGGCGAATGGAGGATAATCCATGAACATGACTGATCCAATTGCGGACATGCTTACACGCATTCGCAATGCGGTCACAGCACGGCATACCCGCGTACTGATTCCGGCATCGAAAATGAAGCTGGCTATCGCGCGTGTGCTAAAAGAAGAGGGTTACATCAAGGATATCGAAATCTTGAAGGATAACCCACAAGGAACAATCCGTATTACGTTGCGCTATGTAGAGAAGTCGCCAGTTCTGACAAACGTGAAGCGCGTCAGTAAGCCTGGTCTGCGTGTCTACTCGAAGCGTGCCGATATCCCTCGCGTCCGTGGCGGTCTGGGGATATCCATTGTATCGACGCCAAAGGGACTCATGACTGGGAGCAGTGCCTACCATCAGGGTCTCGGTGGAGAAGTCGTCTGCTACGTTTGGTAGCCAGGAGGGATTGCATGTCTCGTATTGGACGCGCTCCGATCACTGTGCCAGCAAAGGTGCAGGTGAATTGGACCGAAGCGAATCTAGTTACGGTGAAGGGACCCAAAGGCGAGCTTTCACAGCAGGTCGATCCCGCCCTGACGTTGAAGCTCGAAGACGGTACACTTTCAGTAGCCCGACCTTCGGATAGCAAAGAACACAAGGCGAAGCACGGTTTGTATCGCACCCTGGTCAATAACATGATTCTGGGTGTGACGAATGGCTTCACCAAGCAATTAGAGATTCACGGCGTTGGCTATCGTGCCGCGAAGGTTGGCGAGAACCTCGTCATCCAGGTTGGCTACTCGCACCCTATCGAGGTGCAGCCACCCACCGGCATCTTGCTCACAGTTGATGGTGTCGATGCCGCGACAAAGGCCACAAAGGTCAGCGTTTCAGGTATCGACAAGCAGATGGTGGGACAGGTTGCCGCAATTATCCGCAATGTGCGTAAGCCAGAACCCTATAAGGGCAAAGGTATCCGCTACACGGGTGAAGCGGTGCGCCGCAAGGCCGGTAAAGCTGGCAAGGTTGGCGGTAAGAAGAAGTAGCCATCTGTTTCGCATGTATGAGGGGAAGGGTAAGAGAGACGTAGTGCCGACCACGTGTCTTGCTATATCCTCCCTCAGTCGCTCAGTAAATGAAAGGGGAGACGCAGAAATACCGCTTATAGGTGTTTTTGCTTCCTAGACTATGATTAAACGATTTCACTCAAATCAAGCACGGCTGCGGCGGCACCAGCGTATGCGACGCCATCTGGAAGGCTCACAGGAGCGTCCGCGCCTGAATGTCTTCCGCAGTGGACAGCATATCTACGCCCAGATCATTGATGACACAACTGGTACCACGCTTGTCTCAGCCTCGTCCATCGAGGAAACCCTGCGCTCTTTCAAGCCAGCGCAACCAGAGCAGAAGCAAGAAGAGACGAAAGAGCCTGGTTTGCTGGAACGTGTTGGTAATGCAGTGCAAGCAGTGGTAGAAACGGCTACCGAGGCCCTCCCAGGCAACAAAGGCAAAAGCGCAAAGGCTGCACCGGCCAAGACTCCTCAAAAAGGTGGAAAAGCTGGTGGACAGGCGATCCCGAAGGTGAACTTACCAGCCGCCCAGAAGGGTGCTGTGAAGACCCCTGTTGAGGCACTCGTCGCTATCGCGAACAACCGTAAGGTTGCAGTCGCGCGCGAGGTAGGCAAACTTGTAGCGCAACGTGCAAAAGAGCGTGGCGTCGTTCGTGTTGTCTTTGACCGCGGTGGTTACGCCTATCATGGCCGCATTGCCTCGCTCGCAGAAGGTGCTCGTGAAGCGGGCCTGGACTTCTAGGACCGTAAAAGGAAAGAGATTCATGGCAAGAATAGATGCTACAAAATTGAACCTTGAAGAGACAGTGGTTGAAGTCAGCCGCGTCTCTAAGGTGGTCAAAGGTGGTCGTCGCTTCAGCATCCGCGCCTTAGTCGTCATTGGTGATCATAATGGCTATGTCGGCTTCGGCTTCGGCAAGGCCAGCGAGTACACCGAGGCGATTCGTAAAGGTGTTGAGGACGCGAAGAAGCACCTGATGCAGGTTCCTCTATCGGGAACAACGATTCCGTTCATGGTAAAGACAAACTTCGGCGCGTCCGAGGTGATGCTCAAACCAGCAGCCCCTGGCACTGGCGTAATTGCCGGTGGCGCGGTGCGTGCGGTCATGGAGTCCGCGGGTGTCCGCGACATTCTCACCAAAACACTTGGTAGCACCAACAAGGCGAACACCGTGCAGGCGTGTCTCAAAGCACTGCATGAACTGCGCTCCGCGGATACCGAGGCGGCACGGCGCGGCAAAACCGTTGTGGACATCGTTGGGAAGAAGCAAGCGGCGCGCATTGAGATCGCCAATGCGAACGCGGCTGAACAGGCCGCAGCCATGCGCGCGGCGCGCGAAGAAGAGGCTCGTGAGACGCGAGCAACCTCGAACCGCCGCTCCGGTGGCGAACGTGGTGAGCGCGGCGGAGACCGACGCGGCGGCAACGCTGGCGGCGGAGCGGGTGATCGTCGTGGTGGCGGTGGTAGTGGCGGTGGTGATCGTGACCGTCGTGGTGGCGGTGGCGGCGGCGAACGTCGTCGATAGGAGCAGACAATGGCAAAACTACGGATAAAATGGGTGCGAAGCTCTATTGGCAACCCAAAAGATCAGAAAGCAACAATTAAAGCCCTGGGCTTACGTAAGCTTCAGCGCACCGTTGAGCATGACGATAATCCCGCCATTCGGGGGATGATTCGCAAAGTCATACACCTGGTGCAGGTAGAGGAGATCGTCAGTGAAACTCTCTGATTTACGACCCGCTCCTGGATCGCGCAAGGATGAGAAACGCGTCGGACGCGGACACGGCTCTGGCCGTGGCAAAACAGCGGGACGCGGGACAAAAGGCCAGAAGGCGCGTACCGGCGGCAAGGTCCATCGCGCATTCAATGGTGGTCAGACGCGCCTTTCCAAGCGTTTAGCCTT
>Ga0123338_10004659_pt1 | contig 11915 bp, 7 predicted proteins | sample grotaG_FD_89793 | JGI IMG/M metagenome (GOLD analysis project Ga0123338, IMG submission 89793) | Glacier valley bacterial and archeal communities from Borup Fiord, Nunavut, Canada, to study Microbial Dark Matter (Phase II) -... | ecosystem: Environmental > Aquatic > Freshwater > Ice > Glacier ... | reverse complement strand
TTTCCCGGCAGACAGGATTGGGTAGTTATCAAAGAAAGCCCTATATCAGTAGAGCCCGGAAACAATACTTCTCTTCCTAATCCCATTACGCTTGAAAGCGAGAAAGCGGAATGGATTAAATGGCAAAAGAAACTCGCAGCAAATAAAATTGTTATCGGTAATAACGAAGGTGGCGTTGCTTTAAGCAAACCAACGGTTCTACGACATTAAAAAAATTAATGCAATCCTGATAATCTATATTCTATTTTTTAGGTAGGAATACCCCGTAATTTTTTACCGGCATATCACAAAAAAACAATTCACTTTTTAGAGGTCTTTTAGTTATGTGCCGGATTGCTGCGACAATGATTTATGTTTATAAGAAAATTATTACGCTGAATGGTACCCACATTTTTTGCAAAACAGGCTGATTTTAGAAAGTGGTTAGACAAAAACCATAAAAAAGAAACTGAATTGTTAGTTGGTTTTTATAAGATTAACAGCGGCAAACAAAGTATGACATGGTCACAATCAGTTGACGAAGCACTTTGTTTTGGTTGGATAGACGGTGTTCGAAAATCTATAGACGAAGACAGTTATCAGATTCGCTTTACTCAGCGAAAACATACAAGTATATGGAGTGCGGTTAACATTAAAAAAATGGAATCATTAATTCAACAAGGACTTATGCAGCCATCGGGACTTGCAAGTTTTGAAAAACGTACGGAAAACAAATCTGCCATTTATTCTTATGAAAATTTAGAAATAACTTTTTCGCCTGCATTCGAAAAACAATTTAAAGCCGATAAGAAAGCCTGGAATTATTTTCAATCTCTTGCACCATCTTACCGTAAACCTTCCACTAATTGGGTAATGAGCGCAAAACAGGAAATTACAAGAATCAAACGATTGAACGAACTTATGGAGGATAGTAAAGCAGGAAAAAATAAGTGGAAGGATTATCCAAAAACAACGACTGCTAAAAAATAAGCACTTCGTTGGGTGCGTAGTGCCAACTCAATGAAAAGCTGTAAGTGCTGAATTAGACGATGGGTCAATTAGTTTTAAGTCATAGTGTAAAAATTTAGCTTCAGACATTTAATAATTTGTTGTTGAATTAACATACACAAAATCAAAACTTAAGTAATGTAATAGATAAATTTAATGAAATCAATGGTTTACATAAAAAATTAATTGAAGACAATTAACAGGTTATGAAATCTTATTTGCGGTTTAGTGTAATTATAATTAACAAGAAGCAGGCATTAAGTCAACCCCGCACCAAACTGGCTTTCAAATATAAACACCCACCGGCTCTATAAATGAAAATTTATTTTACTTTGTTCCCATGATGTATAAGGTGCTTTATCATAATGAGCTGGATATTAAAAGTGTGGAAAAAGCTTTTCCTAAAACCTTGCAGCAATTACAAAGCGGCGACTTCAACAGCGCGGATGTGCGCAAAATGATTCATACAGGTTATTACCGGGCAAGGCTGAATATCAGGGACAGGCTGCTATTTTCTGTAGTGCAGTTTAAAGGTGAAAAGTTCCTGCTGTTGCTGGAAATTATCAAAGACCACAACTACGCCCGCAGTCGTTTTTTACGTGGTGTAGCGATCCCGGATGATGATACGCTCCTCCCTGTTGCCGACCCGGTTATCGAATCAAAAGGACAGGCGCCGGAATTGCTCTATCTTAACTCCAACAACCGGTCGGTACACCTGCTTAATAAATTTATTTCTTTCGACGAAATACAGCAATCAGTGCTGTTCTTACCTGCGCCGCTGATAATAATCGGAGCTGCCGGCAGTGGAAAAACAGCGCTGGTATTAGAGAAATTAAAAACCCTGCCCGGCAACGTGGCTTATATTTCCCTATCCAAATTTTTGGTTGAGAATGCCGCCCGCCTTTATTATGCCAATGGATACGATAACGAACAGCAGGAAGTGGAATTTTTATCACTGAACGATTACCTTGCCAGTTGGGAGACACTACAGGGAAGCGAAGTGCATTTTCGCACTTTTGAACCCTGGTTCGCGCGTCATGCCCAGGCACTGAAGATAAATGAACCTTACCGGGTATTCGAGGAATTTAAAGGAGTGATAACAGGATCTCCTACAGACATGGCCTGGCTTACAATAGAGGCATATCTTTCTTTAGGGGTAAAACAATCTATTTTCAACCAGGAGGAAAGACAAAAGCTCTACCCGCTTTTTCAAAAATACATACAATGGCTGAAAGAAAATAATCTGTATGACAGCAATATTATCTGTTTTGATTACCTTGAAAAAATCAAACCTCAGTACGATTATATCATGGTGGATGAAGTGCAGGATATTACCAACATTCAATTAAAATGTATCCTTCAATCGCTCACCCGGAAAGCCAATTTTATTTTAACCGGTGACAGCAACCAGATAGTTCATCCTAACTTCTTCTCCTGGTCGAAAGTAAAAACCTATTTTCATCAGAGTGGAGATGCCGGTAAGCAGGTTAGCATATTACAAACCAATTACCGCAACAGTCAGCAAGTGGTTCGGTTAAGTAATAATTTGCTAAAGATAAAAAACCGGCGCTTTGGTTCGATAGACCGTGAAAGCAATTACCTGGTAAATACCATCAGTCAGGAAAATGGCGAAGTGTTGCTTTATACGGATGAAGACAAAAAAAAAATTGAATTGAATCGCCTTACGCAGGATAGTACGCTCTTTGCCGTAATTGTAACCGATAACATATATAAAGAAGAAGCCAGGAAATTTTTTAAAACGCCCCTTGTATTCAGTATCCAGGAAGCCAAAGGGCTAGAATATGAAAATGTTATTCTGGTAAATTTCGTTTCACGTCATGATGCGGAATTCAGGGAAATCATCAGCGGGGTTTCTGTGGACGACCTTAAGCACGAAGCGTTGCAATACAATCGTGCGCAAAGCAAGGATGATAAAGATGCGGAGATTTATAAGTTCTATGTCAACTCACTTTATGTTGCTATCACGCGTGCTATCAAAAACATTTATCTTTTCGAAAAGCAAATAAATCACCCTGCTTTGGAATTGCTGCAAATACGCGAGAGTGGCAAAGGCATACAAGTAAAGGAAGTGAAATCAACCCGGGAAGAATGGCTTGAAGAGGCACGGCGGCTGGAAGAGCAGGGAAAATTTGAGCAGGCGGAACAGATAAGAGCCAAATATTTAGGATACGGATACATCAGTGCCGAACAACTGGCTACTATTATTCCCTTGGCGCTTGATCCTGCTAAAAACGAGCATGAAGTAAAAAAAGAGCGTAAGCAATTATTTCAATATGCGATTAGTCACCAGCGCTTTGACTGGGTCGAACAACTGGCTAAGCTTTCATTCCAGAGAGCTGTTTTGTACATGAAAGAAGTGCGCCAGCACAGGAAAGAGTTTGCTAAGAATATCCGGATGGGTCGCCGCCAGGATGTGCTGACCATTACAAAAAGGTACGGTATTGAATTCGTTACGGAGGAAGGCGCAACAGCATTGATGCTTGCCTTGCATCATGGCCAGTCTGAACTGGTATCAGAACTGTTAAAACAAAATGCTTCTAAACAAAAAACTGACCCAAACGGCTGGCTCGCCAGTGATTACCTGTTACAGGGGTACTATAAAAACGTCCTGTTAAAGCACAATCAAATGGCAACCTTGCAAACCCTTCGTCAATTTTGGCACCTGGTAAAACCTCCGGGGATAGTCATAGAACTCAAGAAGCAGCAATTGAATATAGGGGGTCATAGCATGTTGTTTTTCCTGGTTACTTTGATGCGCACTATGCAGGAGTTTCAACCCGCTAAAGTAAAGATCAGATTGGAGGACAAGGATAAATATATTATACGTGGCACCTTTAACATGGATGAACTGGAACGGTTGGCTTTTGTTATACCAGACGAAATACTGCCACCTTACAGAAAAAACAGAAGCTATATCAATAGTGTTATGGCTGGCAATGAGATAAGCCGCGAGGGAACTCCAGGCTGCAAGATGGCCTTTGAAAGAATAAAACGGGGTTATTATATTTTGAACACTGATATTAATTGGAAGAGAGAACTGGCGGGGTGAACGCGTGCTATCAGCTATTAGAAGAAACGTGTATCCTAAAGCACTTGCCTGATTGCTGACACAGATGGCGAAAGCCCATAGTTTCGAACGATAAGAGATATCTTAAGCATCGATACATAATTATCATCTACAATTTTCCTGGTGAAATCTTCCTGTTCAGGCACACGCTTATCCTGATGAATAAGTCCATCAAATTTAATTTCTAACTTCAGCTTACTATCTGTAGCATGGCTTAATTGAACAAGGTGCCAGGTACAGCTGGAACAATTACACCTTGAGAAAAATCGGGCATAATAGCTATCTTATGCACTTGCTTAAAAAATTATTGAACATTGTGTTTTCTTCTTCCGGGCTTTTTATAAATACATATTCAGTAATTGAATCTTTATAAAATCTTTATACATCTCCCCCTTTCTTTATAATTTCCTTATACCGGTAAGTTTATTTTTGCTCATCAGAAACAGAAATGATAAAATGCAACTGTTTATAAACAGGATCAGTAAAGGGAGGCAATTTGGTTTAAGTATATTTCTTGTGTGTGCAGTAGCTGCTTTTTGTTTTGCCCTGCCAGCTTATATCAATTATAAAGTTGTTGCTTTTATTTTATTAGTAACTGTTTCATTGCTTGCAATGTCTTTTGATATCCTACCTGTTTTAACCGCGGCAGTATTGAGTGCGCTTATTTGGGATTACTTCTTTATCCCGCCACACTTTGCCTTTAGCGTAGGTTCTACTGAGGATGTTATATTATTGCTCATGTATTTTATTATCGCATCGGTTAACGCAGTACTTACTTTTAAAATAAGACAGATAGAAAAACTGGCAAGACAGAAAGAAGAAAAGGCTAATACGGTAAAACTCTATAATACATTACTTAATTCCCTTTCTCATGAGTTAAGAACACCTATTTCTACTATCATCGCCGCTACAGATAATCTGCAGGCAAACAATACAAAATTAACCGCAGATAATAAAAATGAATTGATTGCTGAAATCGCTAAAGCAACGTTCAGACTTAACCAGCAGGTAGAAAATTTATTGAATATGTCAAGACTGGAAGCAGGCTTTATTCAACCTAAGAGAGACTGGTGCGATATAACTGAAATTTTATATGATGCCGTAAGAAGAGTGGAGGAGAATAAAATATCGCAAAAGATAATAATCAGTATCAACCCCGAAATACCACTTTTTAAATTGGATAAAGGTATGATGGAACAGATTATTTATAACCTGGTAAATAATGCAGCTATTTACACACAGGCAGATTGCTGTATAAAAATTGCAGCTATATGCCGATCAAATGTTTTGGAAATAATGGTGGAAGACAATGGCGCCGGTTTTCCTAAAGAGGAAATGAAAAATGTTTTTGATAAATTCTATCGCCTCAAAAATACAGGCACCGGCGGTACCGGCTTGGGATTATCAATTGTAAAAGGTTTTGTTGAAGCACAGGGAGGTTCCGTGACTTTAAAAAACGTTGATAGAGGTGGGGCAAGATTTATCATTCATATTAAAGCGGAAACATCTTACTTAAAAAATCTGAAATGACAAAACCTGAAATATTAATCATTGATGACGAAGTGCAGATAAGAAAGTTACTGCAAATAACACTTCAAAGCAATGATTATATAGTTAAAGAAGCCGCAACCGCAAAAGAAGGAAATATCATGGCAGCAAATCACCCGCCTGACTTAATAATTCTTGATCTCGGTTTACCCGATTATGACGGACATATTGTTTTGCAACAATTAAGAGAATGGTATACTAATCCTGTAATTATTCTTTCGGTACAGGGGAGCGAAGAAGATATCATAAAAGCATTAGACAATGGAGCCAATGATTACCTGGTAAAACCTTTCAGGACAGGTGAGTTATTGGCGCGTATTCGTTCTTCACTTAGAAGTGGAGTTACGGAAGAAAATGTTCCTGTAATTAAATGCAACGACTTGGAAATTGATTTATCTGCCCGTAGCGTGAAAAAAAATGATGAACTAGTAAAATTGACATCAACCGAGTATAACCTGCTTTTTATCTTAGCAAAAAATGAAGGTAAAGTTTTAACGCACCAATATCTTTTGAAAGAGGTATGGGGAACAGGCTACATTAATCAATCTCAATACCTGCGGGTTTTTATAGCACAGCTAAGAAAGAAAATCGAAAGTGACCCCAACAGGCCAAAATATATATTAACTGAATCAGGGGTAGGTTACAGATTTGTTGCAAGAGAGAGCTGACATTTTAATAGCACACAACGATGAAATCAAAAAGGAAAATAAAAAGATCGAAACTTTTGTTTGATATAGTGATGATAATACTGGCCTTTTTATTTGCGCTTTCACTGGTTTATATTGTTTTAATAAAACTCAGGCTTCTCAAATAATCTAATTTAAATTCTAATAAATTTAACGGTGAACAAACATTTAAACAAAGCGTCGGCGGCAGGACTGATTATAGCATTAGGTATCATTTATGGTGACATCGGCACTTCACCATTGTATGTGCTAAGTTCTATTATTGGAAAAAGAGAAATCAACCAACAGTTAGTTTATGGAGGAATTTCATGTGTCTTCTGGACTTTAACTTTACAAACAACTTTTAAATATATCATACTAACGCTACAAGCCGATAATCGTGGCGAAGGCGGCATTTTCTCGTTATTTGCTTTAGTGAAAAGATATAGAAAATGGTTGTACTTGCCCGCAATAATAGGAGCAGGTACGTTATTAGCAGATGGAATCATCACACCGCCAATTTCAGTGTCGGCAGCCATAGAAGGATTAAGCGGTGTGCATGGATTAGAAAATGTAATCGTTCCTGGCAATGCTTTAACCATGATTATTATTATAGCAATCATCTCGCTGCTGTTCTTTTTTCAGCAATTTGGCACAAACCTGATTGGAAGCTCTTTCGGTCCCATCATGCTTATATGGTTTGCTATGTTAGCCATTTTAGGCATTAGTGCTATTGCAATGTACCCATCAATATTAAAAGCAGTCAACCCTTATTATGGGTATGACTTGCTGACAAAATATCCAAGCGGTTTTTGGTTGCTTGGTTCCGTATTCCTTTGTACCACAGGTGCAGAAGCATTGTATTCAGATTTAGGACATTGTGGTAGAAAGAATATTCAGTATAGCTGGATCTTTGTAAAAACAGCCTTGTTACTCAATTACTTTGGACAGGGCGCCTGGCTGATGCTTAAAAAAGAAGTTTACCTGAATGGCTTAAACCCCTTTTACGAAATCATGCCGCACTGGTTTTTAATCTTTGGGATCTTTATAGCGACAGCTGCTACCATTATAGCAAGCCAGGCATTAATCAGCGGCTCTTTTACCCTAATAAGCGAAGCAATGCGGCTTAATTTCTGGCCCAAGATAAAGGTTGAATTTCCTACACTTGTAAGAGGGCAAATTTACATTCCAAGTATTAATTTTATCTTATGGTTTGGATGTATTGCAGTAATGCTATATTTCAGAGAAAGCAGTAAGATGGAAGCTGCCTATGGGTTTTCTATCACTATCGCGATGCTGATGACTACCATCCTGATGTTCTATTACATGAAGTTTGTTAAGAAATGGTATATCTTGATAGTAGCTTTGATTCTGCTGGTATTTTTAACGGTTGAATTATCATTTTTTATAGCCAATGTAGCCAAGATAAAAAAAAGGTGGATGTTTCTGATTTTCGAATTTGGTTTGATAGGTATCATGTACACGTGGTTCAGGGCAAGAAAGATTAAGAACAGGTACGTTGAATTTGTGAGATTGGATCATTACCTTCCTATGTTGCAGGAGTTGAGCAATGATCTTACCGTTCCAAAATATGCCACTCATTTGGTTTTTTTAACAAGTGCTGATAACGCGAAAGAGGTGGAGCATAAAATTGTTTATTCTATCCTAAGTGGCAAACCAAAAAGAGCTGACTTGTATTGGTTTCTGCATGTACATACTATGGATGATCCATATACAAGTGAATATACGGTTAGGGAAATAGTCCCAAATGAAGTAATGAGAGTCGAACTAAGGTTAGGATTCAGAGTGCAGCCAAGGACGAACCTGATGTTCAGGAAGGTGGTAGATGAATTAGTAAGAAATGGAACAATTTCAGTCGAAAGTAAATATGAAACGTTGCAAAATTTAAATCCTATAGGCGATATTCAGTTTATCGTAATGGAGAAATTTTTATCGAGTGATAATGAACTGTCACTATTTGAAAAGCTGGTAATGCAGTTTCAATTTTGGTTAAAGAATAAAAGTTTAAGTGAAGAAAAAGGGTTTGGTTTAGATCAAAGCAATGTTACTGTTGAAAAGTTTCCGTTGATTGTTTCGCCTTTGTCTAAGATTTCTCTTACTCATGTAGAATAACTCAGGTAAGAATATTAATGCTGAATATTTATACAAGTATTTTTAAGGTATACAAACCCTTATAACAATCTTTAGAGGGTTTTCAATTTAGTTATTATCAACTGCAATTTTCGTATCTCGTAAACAGTTTTCCTTTTTACATAAACAACAACCACATGATTTGAAAGAGTTTTGTAATTCTAAAAATTTGTGTGAATGATGAAAAAAACCTGTTTTTTGTTTATAGTCGTTTTGCCATTGAGTTCCTTCGCGCAGCAAATAAAGGATAGTCTTAAAACTTCCTACTTATCCGAAGTTATTGTTACCGGTATTAAAACGGTGCGGGGAACAGGGCACATGCCCCAGGTAAAAGATGGGATTATTTATGCCGGTAAAAAAAATGAAGTTGTTATCGTTGATAGCCTGGATGCCAATAAGGCATTGAATAATACAAGGCAAATATTAGGACGAATACCGGGTTTGAATATTGTTGAAACAGAAACAAGTGGCTTTACTGCTAATGGAATTGCTACCAGGGGTCTTAACCCCACTCAAAGCATTGAGATGAATACCAGGCAGAACGGTTATAATATCAGCGCCGACGTGTATGGTTATAATGAAGCCTATTACATTCCGCCAATGGAAGCGGTTAGCCGAATTGAAATGGTTCGCGGTGCAGCCTCTTTACAATTTGGATCTCAGTTTGGCGGCATGGTAAATTATGTAACAAAGGAAGCTCCTAAAAATAAGACGATAGAATTATATACTTCTCAAACAGCCGGAAGCTTTGGCTTGTTCAACTCCTTTAACTCCATTGCCGGCACAATAAAAAAATGGAGCTATTACAGTTATGTTCAATATAGAACGCTTGATGGATGGAGGCCCAATAGCAAGCAATGGCAGTTATCCGGCTTTGGAAATTTACAATATGCCGCTTCGAATAAATTAGTTGTCGGCATGGAATACTCCCTGCTTAGAAACGAAATAAAAATGCCGGGCGGACTTACTGATAGTATGTTCAATACAAACCCGCGTTCATCTTTCAGAAGCAGGAACTGGTTAAAAAGCCCATGGAACATTCTGGCGGCTTATGCTGATTATACGATTTCACCACAAACATCAATGAAAATAAAATCAACATTTCTATTTAGCAAAAGGGCATTAGTCTGGCGTAATGAAGATGGTGGTGCAGGCGCCCTGGATGAAATTGATCCGTCAACCGGCAAATATGTAAATCGGGAAGTAGAAAACGAAAGTATGCACAATACTACCACGGAACTTAGATTATTGCACAACTATAACCTGGGTAAAATGGATCACACTTTAGCAGCAGGCTTGAGGTATTCCTATGCCTCGTTTAAAAGACTGGGAGGCGGTGAAGGTACAACGGGGACCGATTTCGATTTATCCATTTCTAAACCTTATGAGTACGACCTTGACTTTACTACAACCAATATTGCTCCTTTTATTGAAAATATTTTCAGAATAAACAACCGCTTTACTCTTACTCCCGGATTTCGAATGGAATATCTTAAAAGCACCGGTAAAGGGTATAAAGAAGACAATGGTTCAAAGGTGCCAACCAATGAAAACAGGCAACGATACATTGCGTTGGTTGGTGCAGGGGCTGAATATAAAGCTACAGTAAATTCAAATATATATATGAACATCAGTCAGGCATACCGTCCGATTGATTACGCACAGATAACAGCATTTGGCATCACTTCTAAAATAGATCCGAAACTAAAAGATGCAAAAGGTTTTAATGGAGATTTGGGCTACAGGGGTACCGTAAAAAACTTTCTGAATTTTGATATCGGCATTTTTTACCTTGCTTATAATAAGCGTGTAGGGGTGGTGTTAGTAAACCCGGGATTACCAAGCGAATACACATTGCGTACTAATGTCGCCAACAGTGTACACAAAGGATTAGAGAGTTATATAGAATTTAATCTTTTAAAATACGCTGACTCTGCTTCCGCTAAAAGCCTAAGTATATTTAATTCCCTTGCCTTGATTGATGCTAAATACATAAGCGGAGAGTACAGGGGTAACAGAGTTGAAAATTCAGCTAATTACATCAACCGGGTTGGCTTGATTTATTCAAACGGGAAATTTTCAGGGACTGTTCAAATGAATAATACAGGAGATGCATTTGGAGATGCCACGAACGTAAGGAGAAGTGAAGACCCTGTTGCCGGCCACATACCAGCTTACACCGTTTTCGATGCAAGTGTAACTTACCGGATAAACCGGTTGTCTTTAAAAGCAGGAGTTAACAACTTCGCAGACAAAGCGTACTTTACCAGTCGTACAGATGAGTATCCCGGCCCAGGTATAATTGTTTCAACCGGCAGGAGTTTTTATGCTGGTATTTCAGCAACATTTTAAGAAGAAAGGATAGTGCAGATACCGGCAAATCCAATGAGCTTTAAAAATTAGTAATTATACTTTAATTTTTATAACTTATGTTGCCCGATAGGATTGCCAGTCGTCAGCGGTAAGCAAAATCGTTTTGTCCTGTTATACCGATAGCAGTTAATCATTGCCACATTTTGCATTGCAACAATAATATTGCGAGCATCATTAATTTCGTATGTTGCGTGATGATTATTAATAAACAAAATATCATAAACAAATTGTTTTGTACGATGCTATTTTTAGCGTACTTCTTATACGCGCCGGCACAGAAGAGTCATGACGCTGCGGGAAAAACTGTAAAACAGTTTTTTGTTGAAGCAGGCGGTCCGGGAATAATTTTTTCAGCCAATTTCGATAGCCGGTTTAAGTCTTCTGACAGATTGGGATGGGGCTTTCGCGCCGGGCTTGGCTTTACTCTGGTGGACCAGGAAACCCGTGGACTACAACAGGGAGGCCAGTTTTATTCCGATTACAGAACAAGATCAGTAGCTACTATCCCGGTTGGTATCAACTACCTGTTTGGTAAACCAGCATCTTCTAATACATTTGAAGTAGGCGCTGGTTTTACGGTTCTTTCCAGAAAATCTTCTGTACTCAGTTATAATAATTATAAAGAAGGAAATTTATTAGGACATTTTGATTTTATGTACCGCAGACAGCCAGTTGATGAAGGATTCAGCTGGCGGATAGGCTTTACACCCTTAATCAATGCTGATGGTGACATAGTGCCTTTCGCTGCTGTTGGGTTTGGTTTTGCCTTTAAATAATTATACAATCAAAGGGTAAGGAAGATGTAATTACCTGGTCACATGTCAATCCATAATTTAAAGGTAATGTTATCAGCAATCAGCTGTCAGCTATCAGAAGGAAAGGTTATCAGGTGGGGGTTCTCCTGAAAGCTGATCGCTGAAAGCAATTCCAAGTCATTTCATCCTTAACAGGCATCAGATATACAACAGTCACTACAACTTCATGAGCTTAATAACAATATAGCCGCCGTTTGTTTTTGTAACTTTTAGAGTATAAAATCCGGGAGATAAACCGGGTGTCTCCAGCCGGATGGATTGTTGGTTATTTAGCAATCTGCTTATCAC
>Ga0123338_10004658_pt1 | contig 11916 bp, 13 predicted proteins | sample grotaG_FD_89793 | JGI IMG/M metagenome (GOLD analysis project Ga0123338, IMG submission 89793) | Glacier valley bacterial and archeal communities from Borup Fiord, Nunavut, Canada, to study Microbial Dark Matter (Phase II) -... | ecosystem: Environmental > Aquatic > Freshwater > Ice > Glacier ... | reverse complement strand
GGTCTCGAAGGCCCAGGTGCTGGGGTCGGTCATGAGGAGGAGCTCCTTCGGTGTCGGTGCCGCCCGGGGCGGCGCTGCTGGTGGGTTCCGGTGCGTCTGTGTCGCCGTCACCGGCGGCTTTCACGATCCACTGCAGGAACGCGCACCGACGACGGTGCGGGAGCCGGGGCCCCGCGCTTGCCATGGGCCCGGGAGGACACACGGCCAGGTCTTCACCCGGGGCACCCCACCGCAGGTGGAGGGTTGCCGGTCAGCGAGCCGGGGCTTGTCGCTGACACTCATGACCTAGCGAGATGGTAGGACATCGACCACCCGAGGGTCCAGATCGGTCCGAACACCGGACAGGCAGACTGTGCTGCCATGACCGACCCCGCCCTCCCCGCGCCTTCCCACGTCGCCGGTGTGCCAGCCCAGCGCGTCGGGCACGGCCTCGTCATCGGCACGTTCTACCCCCCGCACGTCGGCCATCTCGCCCTCGTGCGTGCGGCCTTGTCGCGCTGCGACCGCGTGACCGTCGAGGTGCTCGGCGGCAGCACGGAGTCGGTGCCCGTCCCGCTGCGGATCGACTGGATGCGCGAGGAGGCACCGACCGCGCGGGTCACCGGAGTGGTCGACGACGCCGAGATCGACTTCGAGTCGGCGGCGGCGTGGCGCCACCACACGAGGGTCATCCGCAGCCTGCTCGACCCGGTCGACGGCCCGGTCGAGGCCGTCTTCACCTCGGACGCCTACGGCGAGGAGCTCGCCGCCCGCCTCGACGCGCAGTGGGTGCGGGTCGACCCCGAGCGGTCCTCGCTCACCGTCTCCAGCACGGCGGTGCGCTCCGACGTGGAGGGCCAGTGGTGGGCGCTGCCCGCGCCGGTGCGGGCCTGGCTGGCGCGCCGGGTAGACGTCGAGGGCCCCGACCCCGAGACCGCGCAGCGGCTGGGGCATCAGCTCGCTGACGCCCTGGGGGTGCCGTGCGCGGTCGGCGACGACGACCACGCCGTACGGCGCTCGCCCCGACCCCTCGTCGTGCGGTGCGGACCCCAGCCGTCGTACGACGCGACGCGGGCCCAGGTGGCGCCCCTGCGCCTGCCCGCACCGCAGCTCGGAGAGGACGACGAGCGCTGGCTGGCCGCAGCGCTGGTCGCGGTGTTGGCCGTGCTCGCCCGCGGGTGGGGCCTGACCCCCTCCCTCGAGCAGCAACAGGCGGCTCGTCGCAGCCCGGCACCCTGACCTGCGGCCGTCGCGGGTGCAGGATGGGCCCATGACCCTCCACGTCGACGACTACCAGGCCGCACCCTCCCGCTACGAGCAGGTCCCCTACCGCCGGTGCGGTGCCAGCGGCCTCGACCTGCCCGCGGTCTCGCTCGGGCTGTGGCACAACTTCGGTGACGACGTCGCCCTCGACAATCAGCGGGCCACCCTGCGGCGGGCGTTCGACCTCGGGGTGACGCACTTCGACCTGGCCAACAACTACGGCCCGCCGTACGGCTCGGCCGAGCGCAACTTCGGCACGATCTACGCGCAGGACCTCGCGCGCTACCGCGACGAGCTGGTCATCAGCAGCAAGGCGGGCTACGACATGTGGCCGGGGCCGTACGGCCAGGGCGGCGGGTCGCGCAAGTACCTGCTCGCCTCTCTCGACCAGTCGCTCGCGCGGATGGGGCTCGACTACGTCGACATCTTCTACAGCCACCGCTTCGACGAGACGACACCGCTCGAGGAGACGATGGGTGCGCTGGATACCGCCGTGCGACAAGGGAAAGCGCTCTACGTCGGTATCTCGTCCTACTCCGGCGCGCGCACCGTCGAGGCGGTCGAGATCCTGCGGTCGATGGGCACCCCGCTGCTCATCCACCAGCCGTCGTACTCCATGCTCAACCGCTGGGTCGAGGACGACCTGCTCGACGTACTGGGTGTGACCGGCACTGGCTGCATCGCGTTCTCACCGCTGGCCCAGGGCATGCTCACCGACAAGTACCTCAAGGGCATCCCGGCCGGATCGCGCGCCTCGCAGGGCAAGTCGCTGTCACCCGAGCTGCTGACCGAGCAGTCCCTCAAGCACATCCGGTCGCTCAACCGGCTGGCCAAGGGTCGCGGCCAGACGCTGGCCCAGATGGCGCTGGCGTGGGCCCTGCGCGACAGTCGCGTGACGTCGGTCCTCATCGGCGCCTCCAGCGTCGCCCAGCTCGAGGACTCCGTGGGCGCGACGAAGAACCTCGACTTCACCCCCGAAGAGCTCGAGAAGATCGACAGGTATGCCGTCGACGGCGGCATCAACCTTTGGAAGGCCTCCTCCTCCCACTGACCCCCCGCCCCATCCCACCCCACGTCGAGAGGAAGCCCAGCGTGGCCACGGACAGCAGCGTCGACGAGATCTCGGGCCTGAGCGCGAGAGAGCTGGGGGCGCGGTACGCCGACGGCTCCCTCTCCCCGCTCGAGGTGCTCGACGCGCTAGAGCAGGTGGTCGACGCCCGCGAAACGGTGCTCAACGCGTTCTGGGTGCGCACGAGCGAGAGTGCTCGAGCGGAGGCCACGGCCAGCGAACGACGCTGGACGCAGGGCCGGCCCCGGGGGCCGCTCGACGGCATCCCGGTCACCCTCAAGGAGAACCTCGCCCGCGCCGGCGTCCCCATGCCATCCGGGCACGCCGGGGCCGAACCGGTGGTGCCCCGACACAGCTCTCCGGTAGCTGACCGAGTGGCCGAAGCGGGTGGGGTCGTCCTCGGGTCCACCGTCATGCCCGACTTCGGGATGCTCTCCTCCGGCGTCTCCAGCCGGCACGGCATCACCCGCAGCCCGTGGGACCCGGCGTGGAGCACCGGCGGGTCGTCGTCCGGGGCCGGCGCCGCCGCGGCCGCGGGGTACGGCCCGCTGCACGTCGGCACCGACATCGGCGGCTCCATCCGGCTGCCCGGCACCTGGCTGGGCCTGGCGACCCTCAAGCCCAGCGCCGGTCGGGTGCCGCTCGACACGCCCTACCTCGGGCGGGTGGCGGGCCCGCTCACCCGCACCGTCGACGACGCGGCGCTCCTGCTGTCCGTCATCTCGAGGCCCGACACCCGCGACTGGACCGCGCTACCCCCGACCGTCCTGCCCTTGGACGACCTGTCCGTCGACGTCTCGGCCCTCCGCGTGGGGGTGCTGCTCGACGCCGGGTGCGGCATGGCGGTCGACCCCGAGGTCGCCTCGGCGGTCGGGCTGGTCGCCGACACGCTCGCGGCGGCCGGGGCGCACATCGAGCCGATGTCGCCCTGGATGGAGCCCCGCCTGCTGGCCGACCTCGACCGGTTCTGGCGGGCGCGGTGCTGGGCCGACATCGAGGCCCTCCCCCCCGACGAAGGCGACCGTCTCCTGCCCTTCGTCCGGCGCTGGGCGCAGGGAGGCGCGACATCGAGCGGCACCGACGTCATCCGCTGCTACGCCTCGATCATGGAGATCCAGCGACGCACCGTGCAGGCGACCGAACCCTGCGACGTCGTCATCAGCCCGGTCGCGCCCGGCGCCGCGTTCCCCGCGGAGTGGCCGATGCCGTTCGGTGACGAGGACCGCGGAATGGTCCACATCGGCTTCACCGCGCCCTACAACCTGTCGGGCCAGCCGGCGGCGACGGTCAACTGCGGCTTCACCGCTGACGGCCGGCCCATCGGCGTGCAGGTCGGGGGGCGCCGCTTCGACGACGTGGGGGTGCTGGCCGTAGCCCGATGGTACGAAGCCATGCGTCCCGCCGGAGCCGTGCCGAAGTGGCCGGTCGGGCTTGCCCCAGCTGGGCTCAGGCGGTGACCCGCTCGGCCATCGACTGCGGAAACGGCCGCACGACGTGCCGAGTCACCAGGAACATGCCGAGCAGCGGCACGTCATGGGCCCGGCACGCAGCGAGCGCAGCGTCGTGCCAGGAACGGTCGTCGTCGGTGACGAACGCTCCGGACTCGCGCACCACCGACACCACGACCCCGGTGACGGGGTCGAGCTGCGCGGCGACCCATGCGATGCGCGTGGTGGCCAGCTCGCGATCCGCCGGTGGCACCGGATGGGGGAGCTCGAGGAACATCGGCTGGGCCAGGCGGCCGTCCTCGGTGAGGAGAACCGCCACCCCACCTCGGCGGCGGTCGGCGTCACTGACGACGAGGTCGAGCACATCGGCAGCGAGAACGGGGTCGTCGAGGGAGCGCTGCTCCCAGTCGGTGGGGAGGTCGTGGAAGGTCATGCCTCGACTCTGGACTCCCGGCGGGGGTCGAACCCGGTTGTCCACAGGGCAGATGACCAGCAGGTCGTGCCATCCGAGGGAGGCCGTGATGTGATGGATGCATGACGACTTCTCCCGCAGACAGCCCCTCGAGCGCCGCGCCCGACGACGACTACGCCCCCAGTCCCGCCGAGTGGGTCCGTCAGCAGGTGGCCGCCATCGAGGCGGCCGGTGACACCAACGCGGTCGACCTCAACGGCCTGCCGGTGATGGTCCTCACCATGCGCGGGGCCAAGAGCGGCAAGATCCGCAAGGTGCCGTTGATGCGCGTGGAGCACGACGGGGTCTACCTCGCCGTCGCGAGCAAGGGTGGCGCCCCCAGCGACCCGCAGTGGTACCTCAACCTCAAGGCCGACCCCGACCTCGTCGTCCAGGACGGCACACTGAAGCACGACGTCCGCGCCCGCGAGCTCGAGGGGCCCGAGCGTCAGCAGTGGTGGGAGCGGGCGGTCGCGGCGTTCGCGCCGTACGCGGAGTACCAGCAGAAGACGGACCGCACCATCCCGATCCTGGTCCTCGAGCCGCGCTGACCCGAAGCGAGAACCAGGTGGTGAGACCTGCCACGAACCCCCGGCTCGAGCTCACGGACGGCATCGTCGTCCTGCGCCAGCGCGACGACGACGACCTCGCGGTCGTCTCCTTCTCCGTGGTCGTGACTGGCAACACTGGCAACACTGGCAACACTGGCAACACTGGCGATGCTGACGGCGAGCCCGGCGAGCCCGGCGAGCCCGGCGAGGTCGCTGGTGAGGTGGGAGTCCGCACGATCGAGCCCGGGGTGGGTGAGCTCTCGTGGGAGCTGGCCGTACCGCACCGCCGACGCGGCCTCGGCAGCCGGGCCGTGCGCCTGCTCGTCGACTGGACGCTCACCGAACAGGGCCAGGGCGGGCTCGGACTGGGCCGCGTCCGGGCTCGGATCGACCCCCGCAACGCGGCTGCGCTGAGGGTGGCCACCCGGTCGGGACTGATGCGTGAAGGAGTCGAGAGGGTGCCGCGCGGCACCGGCGTCGACCCTGCGAGCACCGAGCAGGTGCTGCTCAGCCGCCTGGTCACCGATGTGCCACTGAGCGACCCCACGAGCTTCCGGACCCTGCTCAACTCCTTCCTGCCCCGCAAGCGCGGTATCGCGCAGATGCTCGTGCGTGACGAGGCCGGCCGGGTGCTCATGTGCCAGCTGACCTACAAGCGCGACTGGGACCTGCCGGGCGGCGTCGTGGAGGTGGGTGAGTCGCCGCGCCTGGCGGTCTCGCGAGAGGTCGCAGAGGAGCTCGGTCTCACGATCGAGGCCGGAGAGCTGCTGCTCACCGACTGGCTGCCCCCATGGGGCGGTTGGGACGACGCGCTGTGCCTCGTCTTCGACGGCGGCGTCCAGCCCGCCGAGGTCGTGACCCGCATCGTCAAGCAGGAGCGCGAGATCCGTGACGCGCAGTTCCTCGACCCCGGTCAGGTGCGCGAGCGCGCGACGGACTTCACCGCCCGCCGGGTCGAGGCTGCCCTGGCCGGAGACCGCGCCTACACCGAGTCAGGCCGCTGACCCCCACCCCCGGACTTGACTCAGGGTCAACGCACCTGACCCGCCGCATACCGGGTGTCAGGTCCCCCGACGCTGAGTCAAGAGCGCGCCACCCCCAGACTCGACTCAGGGTCAACGCACCTGACGTACGGCATACCAGAGGTCGGGTGCGTTGACGCTGAGTCGAGTGCGGGGGGGTCAGGTCTGGGGGGTCGTGGCGGGCGCGAGGAGCAGGTAGGCCTGTGCGGTGAGGATCACCCCGACCGCCACCCACGACCCGGTGGGGAGCCGCACGCCGTACCGCACGTGGTCGACCACCAGGAGCCCCACCTGGAGGGCGACGATCCAGCCCAGGGTGACCAGGGCGAGCTCGGCGTACTGCAGCGCCGACGCGTAGACCCAGAAGAGGACGAGGAAGGCGACGACACCGGTCAACAGCGGGAGTGCCTGCCCGCTGCGCGACCACTCCTTGGCAGCCAGGGCGCCCGCCAGGTCGAGCAGCGCGAGCAGGACCATCGCGCACGCGCCGACGACCCAGGGCGGCCACGACTCGGGCGCCCGCAGCAGCGGGATGGCCGGTAGGCCGGTCGTACTGGCGAGACGGTCGAGAAGGTTCACGGCGATACCTCTGGCTTGGCTGCCACCCCTGCCGGATGTCTCCCCCGAAGAGCACGCAGTCGCCATCTGTGATACGTCAGGGACCGCCGACGTCGGCCTGGCGCGCGATGGTCGCGGCGGCGCGCCGTACGGCGGCGCCCGTCGCGAGGGTCTCGTCGTCGGGGAGGATCTCGTCGAGGAAGGCGAAGCGGCGGCGGACGGCGGCGGCATACGACGTCGTGGCAGGCTGGTCGCGGATGCCGTGCCACCAGTCGGCGATGTCGCCCCACCCGGGCGCGGCGAGCGACCCGCCGAACTGCTGCACCGCGAGCGACGAGCAGAGCGTCGCGAAGGCGAGCCGCTGGTGGAGGGCCCAACCCGAGAGGGTGCCGAGCACGAGGGAGGCGGCGAAGACGTCACCGGCGCCCGTGGGGTCGAGGGCGGGCACCCTCAGTGCGGGCACCGAGGCCTCCTCCCCCGTCGTGCCGTCGATGGCGATCGCGCCGCTCGGACCGAGGGTGACCACCGCGAGCGGCACGCGGTCGGCGAGGTCGTAGAGCGCGTCGTGGGGGGTGTCGGCGCGGGTGTAGGCCATGGCCTCGTCGGCGTTGGGCAGGAAGGCGTGGCAGTGGGCCAGTCGGTCGAGCACGAGCGGCGACCACGACCCCGTGGCGTCCCAGCCGATGTCACCGAAGACCAGCGCCCCGTCGGCCCGGGCCAGCTCGACCCAGGACGCGCCGTCGTCCCCGGAGCCGTTGTCCCCAGGGCCGTCCTCGTCCGCGAAGGCCTCGGCGAGGTCGACGAGCACACTGCGGGTCCGGGGCGGTCGCCCGATCAGCTCGGTCGACGACATCGGTGGCGCGTGACCGTGGGTCACCATGCCGCGGTCCCGGTCGATGCTCATCGAGACGGTGACCGGTGAGTGCCAGTCGGCGAACCGTCGCGAGCGGCTGAGGTCGACCCCCTCCTGCTCGGCGAGGGTCCGCCAGCAGAAGTCGGCGTAGTCGTCGTCGCCGAACGCGGCGGCCAGCGACGTGCGCAGCCCGAGCCGGCTCGAGGCGGTCGCGAGGTTGGCGATGCCGCCCGGGCAGGAGCCCATGCCGTCAGCCCACACCTCGGTCCCACCGACGGGCAGCGCGGCCAGCCCGGTGAAGATGATGTCGAGGAAGACCGTGCCCCCGAGGAGCACGTCGAACTCCGGCTCGCCGTTGCTGCGCTGCGACGCCAGGGGGTCGTATCCGCTCGCCATGCCGCCCATCCTCTCGTGTCGTCACGCCCTCGCGTACGGGGCCGCCGCCTACTCGCTGATACCGCTGCGCTCGACCCCCTCGACGATCCAGCGCTGGAGGACGACGAACATCAGGACGAGGGGGGCGATGGCGATCGCGGCGGCGACGAAGAGCTCGTGCAGGTTGCTCGTCTGCTGGGTGAGGAAGGTCGACAGGGCGATCTGCACCGTCCACGAGCTCTGGTCCTGACCGATGACCAGCGGCCAGAGGAAGGCGTTCCAGCTGCCGATGAAGGTGATCGTCGCGATGGCCGCGACGAAGCCGAAGGAGTTGGGTACGACGACCCGCCAGAAGGTGCCCCAGTAACCGAGGCCGTCGAGGCGCGCGGCCTCCTCGATCTCCTTCGGGAAGCCGAGGAAGTACTGCCGGAAGAGGAAGGTCGCGAAGGCCTGGAAGAGCCCGGGGATGATCAGGCCCCGCAGCGTCGAGACCCAGCCGAGCGACGACACGAGCACGAAGCTCGGTACGAAGGTGACGGACGCGGGGATGAGCAGGGTGGCCACGATCGTCCACAGGACGGCCCCCGAGTGACGGTAGGGGATGCGGGCCAGGCCATAGCCCGCCAGACCGGACAGCACGAGGACGGCGCCCGTCTGCACGACCGAGATCACGGCCGAGTTGAGCAGGGAGCGGGCCATCGGCACCGCCGGGTCGGAGAAGAGCTCACCCATGTTGCCCCACTGCACCTGCGGCGGGAGCCAGCTCCACTGCGCAGCGGTGATGTCCTGCTCGCGCATCAACCCGTTGCGCAGCACGAGGTAGAACGGCACGAGGAAGAGCAGGGCGCCGGCGACCAGGACGAGGTAACGCAGGCCGCTGCCGGCCTTCTCGAGGGGAGACCGCTGGATGCTCACCGGTCGCCACCGAGTCGTAGCAGCCGGCCCTGCAGGAGCGCGACGATGGCGATGAGCAGGGTGAGGATCACCGCGCCGGCGCTGCCGTGGCCGAAGTCCTGCCCCTGCCCGAGGGCCGTGTAGTAGAGGTAGACCAGCGGTGGGCGGGCGTACGGCGGGTACTGCCCCGAGGTCGAGAGCAGGTTGAAGAACTCGTCGAAGGCCTGGAAGGCGTTGATGAGCAGCAGGAGCAGCACGGCGCTCGAGGTCGCGACCAGCTGCGGGACGGTGATGTACCGCAGCACCTTCCACCCCTGGGCCCCGTCGACCGCCGCCGCCTCGTAGAGCGTCGGCGAGATCCGCTGGAGGCCGGCGAGGAAGAGGATCATGTAGAACCCCACCTGCAGCCACAGCCGGGCCGAGACGATGACCAGCCAGTACCACGGCGGCTGCACGATCGAGAGCCACGCGACCGGGTCGAGGCCGAACCAGCCGAGCACGGTGTTGACGAGACCGAACCGCACACCGCTGAAGAGCGACATCTTCCACACCAGCGAGGCGATGACGTAGGAGCAGGCGGTCGGCAGGAAGAAGACCGAGCGGAAGAAGGTCTGCATCAGGGCAGCGCGGTTGACCAGCAGCGCCAGCCCGAGGGACAGCGCGAAGGTGGTGGGCACGATGAAGGCCGCGAAGACGACGAAGGTCAGGAGGCTGTCGCGAAAGGCAGGGTCCGACAGCATGTCGACGTAGTTGCCGAACCCCACGAAGACGGTCGGGGTCACCGTGTTGCGGGCATCGTAGAACGACAGCCACAGGCTCCAGAGGATCGGGACGTAGACGAAGAAGACCAGCCCGGCCACGAACGGCCCGACGAAGACCCAGAACCACAGGTTGCGGTTCTGGTCGCCGCGCAGGCGGCGCGCGAGGGTCGGGCGCTGCGCTCGGCCCGTGTGCCGGGTGGCCGGGTCAGCACCTTGGGTGGCGGTGGCCTGCGCCACCCTCAGACACCGACGCGCTTGAGCTCGGCCTCGACGACGGTCTTCATGGACGCGATCTCCTTGGCCGGGTCGGACCCACTGCGCACGATGCGGTTCAGCCCGTCGGAGAAGGCTGTCGCGCACTTCGGTGTCCACAGCAGCGGCGACTGGGCGCGGCCGCTGTCGTTGACCAGCTTCGCCGCGTCGGCGGCCGGACCGGAGGCCAGCTTGGTGGCCTTGGCGATGACCGACTTGCGGGCCGGGATGTGGAAGCCGTAGGTCTGCGCCCAGTCGAGCTGCTTGTCGGTCTGGTCGACCCAGAGCCACTTCACGAAGGCCTTCGCGGCCTCCCCGTCCTTGGCCTTGGCGCTGACGCTGGAGCCATAGGCGCCGACCGGCACCGACGGCTTGCCGGCACCGCCGAGCGTCGGCCACGCCATCACACCGTAGTCACCGGGGAAGGCCTTCTCGATGACCGGCAGGGTCCACAGCCCGGTCCACTGCATCGCGGCCAGGCCCGAGGTGAAGGCCGACGGGTCGGACCAGTCGGCGGGCGCCCCCACGAGCAGGTCGCCGCTGGTGAAGAGCTGACGCAGCTTGGCGAAGCCCTCGACCGCGCCGGCCCCGTCGAAGCCGAAGGCGGTCTGGTCGGCGTTGAGGTAGTCGAGGCCCGCGGCCCAGAGCATCGGGCCGCCGAGCACCCCCACTCCGCCGTCGTTGCCGGCGAACAGACCCTTGACCTTGTCGGTGGTCAGCTTCTTCGCCGCGGCCAGGAGCTCGTCGACGGTGGTCGGCAGCGCCACCCCTGCCTTCTCCAGCAGGCTCTTGCGGTAGACCAGCAGCTGCATGTCGGTGACCTGCGGGACGGCATACAGCTTGCCCTTGTAGGTCATCCGCTCGATGAGCGAAGGCGTGAAGTCGGAGGCGGCGTCACCGAGGATGCCGGTGAGGTCGACGACCTGGCCGCCCTGGATCATGTCGATGCTCGGGCCGTTGCCGTTCTCGAAGACGTCGGGCCCGGAGGCGGTGAGCAGCGCGGACGCCACCGTGTTGTCGTAGCCGCTGGGAAACCATTTCACGGTGACGACGGCGCTGGGATAGGCCTTGGCGTAACCCTCCACCGCGGCTTGGGTGCCGGCCTCACCGTACGCGTGGTACCACTGCGCGATGGCCGGCTTACCACCCGCACCGGTCGCCGCGGACGACCCTTCCCGACCTGTGTTGCCACCGCAGGCGGCAAGCGCTCCGGCACCGAGGGCCGCACCGGCGAGACCGAGGAGGCGGCGGCGGCCGAGGCCGGGCGTGCTGACGGGGGTGACGGAGGGGGGTGCTGGTGCCATGGCGGGGTCCTCACGAAGGTCGGCAAGAAAGTCGCAACCCGAGGTCATCGAGCGCGGCTATTGCACGCTAGTCCTTCTCGCGCCCCAGTTCTGGCAAGGCGTCTCCGCCGCGCCCTTCGGCGACGCCTGCGGTGGCGGGCAGCGGTCGAGCGTCAGGGGCGGCGACTGCGCCGCAGCCACAGCAGGCCCAGGACCGGCAGCACGAGTGGCACGTAACCGTAGCCCGACCCGAAGTGCGACCAGACGGTCTTGTCCGGGAACTGGGAGGGCGCGAGGTACGACAGGAGCCCGACGACGAGCACCCCCACGAGCTCGACGGTGATCGCCGCACGCGCCACGCGCAGCGACGTGCGGTCGTCACGCGCGAGCGCGACCGTGGCCACGAGGTAGATCACCGCGGCCAGGGCGGACAGCAGATAGGCCACCGGCGCCTTCGAGTACTCCGAGATCAGCTGGTACGACGCCCTCCCCGTCGCGGCGAGCGCGAAGAGGGCGTAGAGCGCGACGAGCACGATTCCGAAGCCGCGCCCCCCGGGTGGCCGGCCCTGCGGCGCCACGGGGTCGGGTGGGAGCGGCGTCAGGTCAGCCATTAAGGGTCCACATCTGGGTCAGCCGGGCGAGGAAGACGGCGATGACGACGGCCGAGCCGGCCACCACGCCCATGGCCCAGCGGGTCTTGTCCTTCAGCGCCAGGAAGGTCACGAAGGGGGGCACGAGCGGGAGCGTGCCGAGGTAGGCGTAGAACACCGGCGCCTCGAAGTCGCGGGTCGTGTGAAGGCCCAGCACGACGCCGACCACGACCTGGGCCAGCAGGAGCAGCTCGAGGGCGACCGCCGTGAGCAGGAGCCGGTCGTCGACGATGGTGTCTCGCACCACGTGCACGAGGGCGACGACGCCGTAGAGGGCGGCCACGACGAGCACCGCGACGGTCAGCCAGGACAACACCCCCTCAGGGTAGTTGGGCACTGCCTCCGGCGATCGGCCGGTCGCCTCCGGCGAGGCGCCGGGCCAAGCCACTCGCGCGCTGGGCGGGGCGCTCGACCGCGGCCCGCACAGCCTCGGGGGTGCCGACCACGGTGACCCGGGACTGGGCTCGGGTGACTGCGGTGTAGAGCAGCTCGCGGGTGAGCAGCGGC
>Ga0123338_10004656_pt1 | contig 11918 bp, 9 predicted proteins | sample grotaG_FD_89793 | JGI IMG/M metagenome (GOLD analysis project Ga0123338, IMG submission 89793) | Glacier valley bacterial and archeal communities from Borup Fiord, Nunavut, Canada, to study Microbial Dark Matter (Phase II) -... | ecosystem: Environmental > Aquatic > Freshwater > Ice > Glacier ... | reverse complement strand
GATGCGTTTTACTTTGAAAGGAGTAAGGAAGCCATCATTAATCCCTTCCTTAAGTGAATAGATATAAACTGGTTCACCAAAATATTTGTAAGTATCAACATTGTCTTTGCGTTTGGGCGTAGCTGTTAATCCCAACTGAACAGCTGGCTCGAAGTAATCTAAAATTCCTCTCCAGTTTCCTTCGTCATTTGCCCCGCCACGGTGACATTCGTCGATTACGATAAAATCAAAATAATCTGCCGGATACGCCCCAAAATAGGGTGCAGAGTTTCCTTCTGAATCTGTACCGCTCATAAAGGTTTGAAAAATGCTGAAGAAGATATTTCCGTTTGTAGGGACACTTCCTCTTCTTCTGATTTCATCCGGTTTTATCCGTACCAATGCATCTTCGGGAAAGGCCGAAAAAGCATTGAATGCCTGGTCGGCTAATATATTCCGGTCGGCCAGAAATAAGATGCGAGGTCGCCGGCTTCCATCGCGTTTTAAATTCCAACGTGTATGAAACAGTTTCCAGGCAATCTGGAAAGCAATAAATGTCTTTCCGGTGCCTGTTGCAAGTGTCAGTAAAATACGGTCTTTATTATTGGCAATCGCCTCCAATGTATTGTTGACGGCTATTTCCTGGTAATACCTCGGATCGTTTTTGCCTTTTACATACTCAAACGGAACCGCGCTAAACTTTTCGCGCCACTCGTTTTGAACGGCAAATGTCTTGTTCCAAAGCGCTTCGGGTGTCAGGTAATCGGTCACCAAACCTTCAACACCTGTTTTCATGCAGATGCTGTAAATCTCCTTACCATTACTTGAATAGGTGGTTTCCAGATTTAGTTTTTCGGCATATTGTTTGGCTTGCGCCACACCTTCGCCAACTTCCTGCATATCGCTTTTGGCTTCGATAACTGCAAGTTTAATCCCTTTGTAGGAGAGCACATAATCAGCACGCAGCAATTTATCGCGTTTCCCTCCAATTTGAATTCTTCCGGCAGTAATCGCATGGTTCCTGTATACTTTGGAACCTTCTACAACGCCCCATCCACATGCTTTTAGTTTAGGATCAATTAATTCTGCCCTGGTTTCGTCTTCGGTCATGGTTTATTCAATATTTGCATTTTCTTCAACTTCTGAATTAATTCCCATCATCATGTTGTAATGTTCGATATGATGAGTTTTCTTGAAAATTGTCTCAAATACCTTTAAATATTTATTGCTATCAGAGGTTATGTACAAATCGTCATTGATACCATGCGAACCTGCATTTGACCATGATAGCAAGGAACTTGCTGTCATTTTATCTTCATCGTCAAGATTCTCTAGAATATCATCTGGCGAAATACCGCCAAACATTTTAAAATAGCTCTCGATAATACGTCGTAAAGTATTTTCAATTGTAATACTATCAGGGTTTTCCTTTACTTCCCGCCAAAGTAACTCGTATGAAGTCTGGACAGGATTTTTTTCATGTTTGATAATATTTGATATATCGTATTTCTTCCGTAATACCCAAAATGTTTCATCTTTCAGCCTGTTCATTTCTTGTCTTTTAATATTGAACGTTACTTCTTTGTGAAAGTAAACATTGTGAGTAAGTATTATAATCTGTTTAATGTTGCCAGTTTTCGAGCGAATTTCATCAATAGTTTTCCTTATCAAATGACTAACAATAAATAAAATATCACAATCCAAACTTGAAATAGGGTCATCGAATACGACAATTCTATCGGCACTTATCAAACCCTTTTCAATACTGCCTTTTAGCAAATGATAGAAATATAAAAAAGTAATAAATGTTTTCTCGCCTTCGCTTAAAGTGCGTTCAACTCGTTCTCCATTTGGCCTAATAATTTGATAACTCCCTTTTTCTTCTGTTGTTTCTGTTAACTTGAAATTAGTAAAACCAAACTTCCCTAATAAAATATTGATCTCGTTCTTAGTGTATTCAATATTAGCACTTTGTTGTTCTAATTCTGCAATTTGAGGTCTTAATATTTTCAGCTTATCTTCATTTTCTTTTTTGCTTTTCTCTAAACCATCCATCGATTTGGTGAAGGTGGTGTTTTTGACGTTGTAGTTTTGATAAACCGATTTAAGTTGGTCTAAAATGTAACGCCAAACTTCTTTTGTGAGTTGAGAACTTTCCCTTGTAATATTTTTAACTGTTTCGTTGTGCAGGTCAATTTTCTGCTTTGCTTTTTTTATCAGCTCATTTATTAAATCCAATTCGGGTATAAGCTTATCGAGTATTATGGCACTACTTGGTTCTTTAATTTTTGCCTCAATTTTACTTTTATTTGCGTCTATTTTTATAACAAGCATTTTCTTTAATTCTTCCAAACGAACGTTATCAATATTGTCGTTTTTTGAATTTATAAGAATCGTAATTTCAGAAACAAGCAAGGTTGTTTTGGATGAATATTCAACTTTCTGGTCATTAAGCACTTTTAATTGGCTTAAATAGGTTTCGTCAAAATATTCGTTTAGTTGATTCTCGAAATTTCCAGGCGTTTGTTGCTGACAATATGGGCAATAGCCATCGTTTACAGAATAAAAAGGGCGACCTTGCTTTACCCAGTCGCTATTATTCAATTTCTTAATCATGGCGGCAATATCCACATCCTCTTTGCCTAATATTTTTTTTTTCCAAATTGCATGACTTTCTGTTTCTTCTAATGTTTCAAAACCAATTAATGCAACACCTGCTTTCATTTCTGTTGAACCGGAATAAATGCGTCCCGCTTTTTCTTTTAAAACATCGAGGTCTAATAAATTTGAAGAGTTGTTAACCTCCGCTTTGCATCGGTCTTTAAACGTGTTTTTATAAGAGCAGCCTTTAAAAGCAGGTTTGAAAATGTCCTTAAATTGTTGGTATTTAACCCAGCAATCGCCTTCAAATTGGGTTTCGTTTGTGTCTTTGTCGATTCTGTATTTTTCAATTCCAGCAATATTTCCTAAAATATCGGAATTTACTTTGTCTATCTCGGCTTTTTTTACTGCAATTAACTCTTTATCTGCCTTTTCACCTTTTCCTAAAGTGAATACACCTTTAAGGAACTTGCTTCTACCGAAGTTTTCATCAATAAAACTGCGGTTGTAAACAAAGGGTTTTAATTCAACATTATTTTTCCATAAAATTCGGCATTGTGGATGTTTTTGTAAATCGGCAATAACGTTTGAAATTGTAGTTTTGCCACTACCATTTGCGCCATAAATAAAATTAACTTCTTTCAAGTCTTTTAGTACAACTCCGATTGGGTCATAACTTGCACAGCTTTTAATTACAATTTCCGTTATCATTGGCAAACAATTTAATTTAATTCTCCATTAAACGCCTTTTGCAACACACTCTTTTTCAATTCCTCCAAAACTACTATCTTGTGTTTATAAATGGATTCCAATCTTTTGGTTTCAACTAAAATTAATTCGATGTTTTCGACAATTTTATTTTGTTCTTTTAGGCTTGGAAGTGGAATTAAAATGTCCTTTAGTATTTTAGCTGAGGGAACATTTGGAATAGCGGCACCTCCAGAATATTCAAAAATGATGTCTTGAAATATTTTACTCCTAAGCCAGTGTTTTAAGAAATGAACAGACACATTCTTTTTTGGTGTAAGTTTTAATAAGGCTTGGTTAATTATTCCTCTCCGGATATTCTCTGGTATAATTGCAACTCTTCCTAATGTTACACCTGAACAACTCATAATTATATCACCAGGTTTGACCTCAAATCGTATCATTTCATTGAATTTATCTTCATCAATAAAATATCTCAATTGATTAAAATGATCATGTATAGCATGCTTTTGTTCATAAACGACATATCCATCTTCCTTGAAAATTGATTTTTTCAAACTCCCACCGAAAGGTCCTCTAACAAATTGACATAAATCGCCCCATTTCTTCTTTTCCCAGTTATCTTTTGGATTTTCAAATACCCCCATCAAATAACTCTCAAATAGCTCTTTTGCGTTTTTAAGGTTTTGTTCGGCATTGGCTTTTGCTGTGGCTATTGCTTCAAAGGCTTCCTCTAAAATTGCGACGATGCGTTGTTGCTCGGGGAGTGGTGGAAGTGGAATTGGATACTCCTTTATCATTGGAACTGTTAATTGTGGAATTGATGATCCACTGTGTGTAAAATCAATACTACTAATTACATATTTCAGAAAAAACAAATCAAGGATTTCTGTTTTAGGTATTACAACAATTAATCGTATGGCAGGATAAAATGCGCTTTCTCTTATTTCTGAATATCCAATAGTTCCTCTTGCTGAAATAGTTATACTTGGCTTTATTACTCTTGCGACATTTGTATATCCATATAGTCCTTTATTTTTTTCACCATTTGAAAAAATTGGAACATTAAAAATATCAGATTCTACCTTTGATGAATTTACTTTGGGAACATCTCCGCCTGCAAATAACTCTTCACAAACATTTCCCAATTTCTTTATTTCCCAACCTTGTTTCATATCAGTTCTAAGATTGAGTTTAAAATCTCTGCGCTTTCTTCATCCAGTACTTTCATCTCTTCCAGAATTTCCCGTGGCTGACGCAGAGCCGTTTCTTCTTTTTTATTGGGGTTTTTGGCGCTAATGTCAAAAGTTGCCTGGTCAATGTTTTTTACATCTACCGACCAGGAGTTTTCGCTTTCGGCAAAGGTTTTTTGAAGTTCCACAAACTCCGACAGATCGGATTCATTCAGTGAATTTGTTTTGCCAAGGTTCCGGTCGAGGTTTAATTGATAAAACCATACCTTTTTAGTGGAAGAACCTTTTTCGAAAAACAGCACGACGGTTTTTACACCAGCACCTGTAAAGACACCTGAAGGTAAATCTAATACAGTATGAAGGATGCAATTCTCCAACAATAATTTCCGCAGACTTACAGCTGCATTATCGGTGTTGCTCAAAAAGGTATTTTTAATCACGATACCAGCCCGGCCGCCAGCTTTAAGCATTTTAATAAAATGTTGCAGGAACAAAAAAGCAGTTTCTCCGGTTTTAATCGGAAAATTTTGTTGCACTTCGGCACGTTCTTTTCCGCCAAAAGGAGGATTTGTCAGAACTACATCATAGCGGTCTTTTTCCTGGATATCTGCAAGATTTTCAGCCAAAGTATTCGTATGTATTATATTGGGCGCTTCTATTCCATGAAAGATCATGTTCATCGTACCAATAATATAGGCTAAGGACTTCTTTTCCTTACCGTAAAAAGTACGTTTCTGCAACGTTTCGATATCTTTTGATGTAAGGTTTTCAAGTTTTCCTTTGCTATGACGCATATAATCGTATGCCTCGCACAAAAATCCGGCACTTCCTTCAGCGCCATCATAAACGCTTTCTCCAATTTTGGGGGCAACAATTTTTACAATCGTCCTGATCAGTGGTCGGGTTGTGTAATATTCGCCGCCATTACGCCCGGCATTGCCCATATTTTGTATTTTTGATTCATACAAATGACTCATTTCGTGCTTTTCGGAGTGGGTACGAAACCGAAGTTCATCAATCAGATTGATTACTTCACGTAGGTTGTAACCGCTTTGTATCCTGTTTTTCAGTTCGCTGAAAATTTCACCTATCTTGTATTCAATCGAGTCGGCACTTAACGCATCCGCTTTAAATTTTTTTAGATAGGGGAATAATTGAATATTCACAAAGTCGGCAAGGTCATCTCCTGTTAAGGCATTATGGTCTATTTTACCATTCTCAAGTTTAGGTGCTGCCCATATACTCCATTGAAATTCAGGTGAAATGATATTAGTATAGCTCTTGCCCGAAAGTTCGGCTGCTGTCTGTTTGTCTTTCTCTAAATCGTCGAGGTATTTCAAAAACAACACCCACGAGGTTTGTTCTACATAATCCAGTTCACTTCCGCAACCTGCATCTTTGTGTAGTATATCATCTATATTCTTAAAGGTCTGTTCGAACATTCTGTATTGTAGTAGTTAATTCTGGTAAATATAAGCATTAATGTAGTGCATATTTGAACGACCACAAAAAAAGCCCCTTTCGAAGCTTTTTCTGATCAGCAAGAGGCGGTATCCTGCTCATCATCGATCAAGTTCCAGGTGGCATATTCTGCATTTTCTTCCTCCCATGCTTTCAAAGATGCTTCTTGATTAGAGGCCATCTTAAATTTGAAACAGTACTGGTTGTCGATTATTTTTGAGGTACTTTCTTCTACTGTTTTCATGACAAAAAATTTAAGGTTAAAAATTTTATGCAAGTGAACAGTGGAGCGCAGAGGGGCTGTAAAGGAGGAACTGGAATACCGGACTGAAAGAAGTGAGGGAGGATATGCCGGGAAAATCCTTGACTGAGTATAGCGTTACCCTTCGTGAAACAATTACTTAGCATGAAATTTTAGCTTGAATTTTCATAAAGAAAGCAAGAAGGTTAGATTCAAAATAGGGAATCAGGACTACTAATTTTGAGGAGAAGCAGGAATAGACAGATGGAAGAAAACGGAGCAGCTAATAACTGATGACTTCACCTCAGGAAAAACTCAAATTGGGAAAACTAATAACTTGCAAAGTGCCACACTGAAAGGAGGCTCTTTGCTTGAAAGTTACAGTGCAAAATGAAGAGCCAAAAATACAAGCAAGGTTAAAAACGAAAGAATAGATAAACCAGCTAGAATTTCGTACCATGTAAAAACAATATTACTTCCCGAACCAAATAAGTGCCGTAAATTAGAAAAAGCCAGGCGCGTATCGCGAAGTGTGCGGTTAAATGGTGTATGTCGGTTTGGGTTTGACATATTTTTAAAGGTCTATTGTATTATATTCTAACAAGTTCGATTAATCAGAAAAGATAAAGTACTTAATCCGTGGTTTTCTCAAAGGTTTAATAAATTTCGATTTAAACAAAAAAATGTGATCAAAAAATGTGAACAAGATATGAACAAAAGAAGAGACCCAAAGGCCTCTCCTACTATTCAACTGAACCGGTTGGAGAAGGTTCCGATTTTTGCGTGCCGATCATCGAGCTGCCACGGATAAGGTCAACGGGGTGCATGTCAGGTTGCCACCCTGCCCGAAGGGTAGAGTAGGCAACCTGAACACATCCGAAGGATTCCGGTGCACCGGAATCCCTTTACAATTCCGTGGTGCGATCAATAACTTTGAAAAATTTAAGTGGAGTGTTTCCCAATGTTTCTTATTAAATAGTAATTTATTAAGGCTCAAAATATTTCAAATTTACGGCAGCATATTCAATTTACTGCCGAGTTATAGTTTATTTTGTATATTTGTACAAAATAGAAATACTATCGCAACTGATAAATTACATATCGAGAAGTTAAAGGCCCGCTTTCAATCTGAAAAAAGTCTGGACACGAATGATATTTCTTTGTTTTACAAAGAGTTTGAGCCTATTTTAAAGCAAACAACGATTAATTGGCGCGTATATTATTTAGTTCAAAAGAGTGTACTAAAGAGAATTGGAAGGGGTAAGTTTGAAATCGGAGAAGGGAAAAATTACGTACCTGAAATTTCCTCAAAGATAAAATCCTTAAATACTAAGTTGAAAAAAGAATTTCCGTATTTGAAGTTCTGTATTTGGGATACTTCGATTCTAAATGAATTTATGCTCCATCAACCCGGAAGATTTTATTTGCTTGTTGAAGTGGAAAAGGAAGCATTAGATCCCGTATTTTATTTTCTAAAAGAAGCTAAATATCCAGCTTTTGTTGACCCTTCAAAAGAGATTTTAGAAAAATACTTGCCCATAGACAGGGACGCAGTAATTGTTAAACCATTAGTATCTGAAGCTCCAATTCAGGATATCAAAGGAGTAAGTACAACTTCTTTAGAAAAAATTTTGGTTGATATATTTTGTGACAATGTCACTTTTTCAGCGCATCAGGGGAGTGAAATGAGAAAAATATTTACGGAGGTTCTTACAAAATATACGCTTAATCAAAATCGGATGCTTCGTTATGCAGATAGAAGAAGAAAAAAAGAAAATTTTAACCAGTATCTAAACTCAATAACAAAATTACGGCAGCAATAACAATTTGCTGCCAATATATAGAAAATGATAAATCAACAAAACATATCAATAGAGTGGATCAACAAGGTTTCGAAGGAAAATCGTAATGCGGACAAAATTCTTGTTGAAAAGGTTATCCGTGCATTGCTTTTACTGGAAGGACTTGTAAAACAAAAACTGCCTTTTATATTTAAAGGTGGCACTGCATTAATGCTTCATTTGAATTCAACAAAGCGGCTATCTATCGACATAGATATTATATTGTCAAAATACATTGATAATATGGAGGATATTCTAAACAGCGTTGCAAAGGAGCAAGGCTTTTTAAGAAAGGAATTGCAATATAGATCTGCACAGTCAAGAATAAAAAAGGAGCACTACAAGTTTTTCTACACACCGCTTCACAAGTCAAATAAGGTTGAAGAATATGTTTTATTGGACGTTTTATTTGAGGAAATAAATTATGCTAAAATTATAAAAATTCCTATTCAATCTGTTTTTGTACCGATGCTTGAAAGCCCGGTTATGGTAGATGTTCCTTGTCTGGAAGATATGTTAGGTGATAAGCTTACTGCTTTTGCACCAAATACAACGGGGATTCCATACTTTAAAAAAGAAGATAGTATGAGTATGGAAATCATTAAGCAACTTTACGATATTGGAAATTTGCTGAATAAAGTTAATGATACAAGTATCATTAAAACTACATTTTACCGATTTGCAAAAACAGAATTGACTTATAGAGATACTAACACATTCAACGAACAAGATATATTAGAAGATATTTTTCAGACATCGCTTTGCATCGCCAGCAGAGGTACTGATGGAAAAGGCGATTTCGAACAATTGCAATTAGGGATCCAAAGAATCGGAAGCTTCATTTTCTCCGAAAGCTATCATTTGGAAAAAGCAATTGTCCATGCTTCCAAAGCTGCTTATCTTTCTTCATTAATAAAATATGATGCTACAGTAGTTGAAAAATTCCAAGATCCGACGCAAATAAAGGATTGGCTCATTGGAGAGCCAATGAACAGTAAGCTAAACAAACTTAAAAAGTCCAATCCAGAAGCATTTTTCTATTGGTATAAAATTTTTGAATTAACAACAAAAGTAGGATAAACTGTAGTTAAGGCATTGGGCCTTAGTTTTGATTGAATAAGAGAGAATACGAAGGAAATCAGTTGAACCAACAGCATCAAAACTTCATTGCATTCCCTTTCCTTTTCTGCTTTAACATCTTCCTCTTTTTATTCTGCTCTTTCTCTTTGCTGTACCATGGCATTAACCGGATCATCTCCAGAATTGACTTTGAAAAGAAGTTCTTTGCGTCCAGATTGTATTTCAGCTGTTCAGGGTTCAGACTGACTTCCTGGATTCCGGACGGATGGTTGTTCAGGTAATATTGGTCTTCTGTTTTCACCACGTTATACTTGGTAGCCAGATCCTTTGTAAGACCAGGCTTAAACGACTGCCGGTTCTGGTTATATTCTCTGTAAAAATCGTACTGATTGATCCGCAGTTCCGCTTCAATAATTCGTCGGATGGAATAACGGTAATAATCTTTGATTGCAGATTCTGTAAAACTCTTTGACAGATCATCCATACCGGAAGTAATCCGATTAAACTCCTTGCTATCTGATAGTTTGATTTCTTTTAATGGAATATTTGTTTCCTGGTTCTTCAATTCAAACAACGAGACCTTTTCGTAATCTATCAGCCCCTCGGAGACAAACCGGGACTTTTCAGAGAGAACACGATTATAATCTTTGATGATGGTGTAAAAATCTTGGTTGGTCATATTGAAATAGTCGAGTCTGATCAGTTGTTTATCAATCAGAAACGGATTGTTGAACACCATTTTATTGTCAGGACTGAATATTCTGTAATTGCCCGATTCTGTAGACCAGAATAGAAAAAGTCCCTTTTCTTTCAACTCAAGGGCTGCGTTCTGTGCATCACAGAAGCGGTATTTTTTAAACAGCTCTTTAAATCCGGCCGATACCTGCTCTTCTACTTGTTTTACCATTTCTTTTTCCGGTCTGTTAACAGTCTCCGGGATCTTTATCCGTTCTTTAAGTTGGGACATGCGCAGCGGATTGCGGATTATCTTCCCTTCATCGTTCGTTATCTGTACAACTGATCCTTTTCCTAATCGTTGGACTTCCAGATTAAAGGAGCTAAGGATATCATGATACATCGTTTCGTTGTCTATTCCGGCTGACTGGTTCAGCAATTTGAATATCCCTTCAACCCTTGCTTTCAGGTCAGAACAGGTGGCATTGAGCATAAAGTCAATTTGTCTGAGCTGCGATTTGGGCTCCTCCTGTTTGAGATCATATTTCTGTTCCATGCCCTGAATAAACCTTTGCATCTTTTCCTGTTCGTAATTGTCCTTGATTTTTTTACCTGTCTCTTTGTCAATCCGTGTCGAAACCACATGAAAATGTACCCGTTCCAGATCTTTGTGTTTATAGACAAAATAAGGCTGGTTCCCATATCCCAAATGTTCCATCATCTGCCGGATTTCCAAACGGATCGTTTGATCATCCAACACCAGGCTGTCTGATTTCGATGGGTTAAAGGAGATGTGCAGGCATTTGTTCATCGAACGGGTATTGCGGTTTTCAATATCAAGCAGCGCATTCAGTCGGTAGTTATGGTCATACAAAAATGGATTTGAGGATTCCGTATTGACGCTGTGAAAATATGTTGCCACACCTTCCTTTACTTTCTCTTCATTGTAAATCAGAGCGTTTCGTGTATCGGCAGTCTGATGAATCACAATTACCATATTCTATTTTTAAACGTTCTAACATTCTCAAGAATCACAAAAAATTGACGAGGATCCTTTCTGTTTAGTGTCGGATTTCAATTTTTATCTGATTCAACCCTTTCCATATATTTTTGTAACACAGAAAAACATTTTTTGAGTTCCACCAACACCTGTCTGAAAACCTCCCTGTCGTCGGAAGTAAACTGGTATACATCATGAGTATTGATCTTTTTGGCAATCTGGTTATAGTTAACACCAATCTTGTTCAGCTCGTAATCTAATTTCTTTATTTGAGCGGAAGCTTCTTCATCGAGGGATATCACTTTTTTATTGGAGTTAAAAAGCCTGGTCCTGATATAATCACTCATACATGCATATTTTCCAATCTTTGCGTAACTTTTTATCCTGATCTTTTCCTCCTGAGAAACACGGATGATCAAAGGTCTATTTCGTCTTTCGATATCAGGTAATTTTGGTCTCATGGTTTCAATCTTACGCTATAAAACGATTTGGATCAACAAAAATTTTCGGAGAAAATTAAAGGCCCCTGCCAGGAACGATCAAGAGGTTTTTGTGCATACAAAAACACATCTTGCATAGTCCTCTCCGATCGATCTCCATTTCTGTCCGGGAGGGGGTTTTTTTTGGCGAAAAATGAGGGAAATTAAATTTTGGAATGTTCGAAAGGTTCTGTGTAACTATCCGGATTGTAATTTTTAATTTGACCGGGTGATCTATCACCGAAATCCGTCATTTCATCGTTGGCATATATTTCGAATGTTCCAACCTTTCCACGACGGTTTTTTGCGATTGTGAGGTTGAATTTACCTTCTCTTTTCCATGGGAATATCACGATATCAGAATCCTGTTCTATGGCCCCGGATTCTCTTAGATGGTGCAACTGCGGTATTTCACTGGCTGCTTCCCTGGTAAGTTGAGAAAGGCAAATAACCGGAATGTTTTCATTCAAAGCGATCTCTTTTAGTGTTCGGCTTATCTCTGCAACCTGCTGTTCCCTTATTGCTTTTTTGTCCAGCGCTTTCACCAGTTGCAGATAGTCAATAACCACCATGTCGCACCTGCCAGCCTTCCTGTTCCGGATTGTAAGTGATTTTATTTGTGCTGAGGTTATCCCTGCAAAATCATTCCAGATAACGGGT
>Ga0123338_10004654_pt1 | contig 11919 bp, 7 predicted proteins | sample grotaG_FD_89793 | JGI IMG/M metagenome (GOLD analysis project Ga0123338, IMG submission 89793) | Glacier valley bacterial and archeal communities from Borup Fiord, Nunavut, Canada, to study Microbial Dark Matter (Phase II) -... | ecosystem: Environmental > Aquatic > Freshwater > Ice > Glacier ... | reverse complement strand
TAGCAGGCGCGTAAACGGTGCTCTGCATCTTCATGGCTTCAATCACCAGCAGGCGGTCGCCCTTCTTAACGGCCCCGCCTTCCGCTACCGCGACGGTTGTGACCAAGCCTGGAAGCGGCGCGCCGATGTGAAGGGGATTGCCCGGATCGGCTTTCGCGCGCTGCTCGCCCCTCACCTCAAGGCTCTTATCGCGCACGTCTACTTCACGCGACTGGCCGTTCAATTCATAGAACACCGTCCGGAACCCGTCGTCCCTGGCCTCGCCGACCGTTAGGAATTTAATGACCAGGCTCTTGCCTTCTTCGATGGTCACCAAAATTTCTTCCCCCTTCTCCATTCCGAAGAAGAACTGAGGTGTCGGCAGAACTTCGACATCGCCGAAGGAGCGGCGGGCCCGCGCAAACTTCAGAAAGACATCCGGATACAGCAGCGAACTCAGCACCTCATCCGTGGTGGCTTCGCGATCCAGTTCCGGCGAGAGTTCTGCCGCCCGTTTTGCAAAATCGGCATCGGGCAATTGCGGCCGCTTCGGTTCCCTGCCCTGCAGCACGATGTCGCGAATCTTCGTCGGCCAACCACCCTCCGGTTCCCCTAACGATCCCTCGAACATGTCCACCACTGAATTGGGAATCGGCACCTGGTGATCGGTCCCCAATTGCGAGAACTCCGCCACTGTCATGTTGTGCGTAATGAGGAAGATCGCCAGATCTCCTACCACCTTGCTGGAAGGGGTGACCTTGACAATATCGCCGAAAGCGAAGTTCACGTCGGCATAAGTCTGCGCAATTTCGGGCCAGCGCTGGCCAAGGCCCATCGCATCCGCCTGTTCTTTCAAGTTGGTGATCTGGCCGCCGGGCATCTCATGCAGATACACTTCGGCACTGCCCGTTTTCGGGCCCGAATCGAATGGCAGGTAGTAGCCGCGCACAGTCTCCCAATAATCCGAACAGGCGTTCAACGCGGCAAGATCGAGACCGGTCGCGCGTTCGGTATGTTGCAGAGCCGCCACAATGGAATTCAGGTTCGGCTGACTGGTGGTACCGCTCATGGACGCGAGCGCCGCATCGCAGACGTTCACACCCGCTTCACTAGCCTTCAGGATGGATGCGGCGTTGATGCCGCTGGTATCGTGCGTATGGAAGTGAACCGGTAGCCCGATGGACTCGCGAAGCGCGGTGACCAGCCTTTGCGCGGCGTATGGCCGAAGCAAGCCCGCCATATCTTTGATGGCCAGAACATGAGCGCCCATCTTCTCCAGTTCGCGCGCCATGCGGATGTAATAGTTCAGGCTGTATTTCTCGCGCGCGGGGTCTAGAATATCGCCCGTGTAACAAACCGCCGCTTCGCAAACCGCGCCTGTTTCACGCACAGCTTCCATGGCGACAGTCATATTGGGTAGATAGTTCAATGAATCGAAAATGCGGAAGATATCCATCCCCTGGGAATAGGCTTCCTTGACGAAACCGCGAATGACATTGTTCGGGTAAGCCGTATAGCCTACGGCATTCGAGGCGCGGAACAACATTTGAAAGCAGATGTTGGGAATGGCTTCGCGCAACTGGCGCAGCCGCTGCCACGGGTCTTCGAGAAGGAAGCGCATCGCCACATCGAACGTTGCACCGCCCCACATCTCCAAGCTGTAGAGCCCCGGGAGCCGATGCGAAACAAAATTCGCGATGCGCAGCAGATCGAACGTGCGCATCCTGGTGGCTAAGAGCGATTGGTGCGCATCGCGGAAGGTGGTGTCGGTCAACAGCAAGCGCTGCTGCGAAGCGGTCCATTTCGCAAAGGCTACCGGCCCCTGCTCTCGCAAAAGATAGCGAGTGCCCACGGGAGGCGGGCCGGAGATGTGACCTGGAATGGGCGCTTCGGGAAAGCGCAGCGGGCGCGGCTTCCCGGCCACTTCCGGGTTGCCGTTGATGATGGTCTCACCCAGGTACGAAAGCAGGCGCGTCGCGCGATCTTGACGCGCGGGATAGCTGAACAGGCCGGGGTTCTGATCGAGAAACGATGTGGTGATCTCGCCCGATTGAAACGCTTCGTGATTGACCACGTTTTCGAGAAACGGGATGTTGGTCTTCACGCCGCGAATGCGAAACTCGCGTAGCGCGCGCTCCATGCGGTGGCATGCTTGCGGAAAATCGCGACCCGCCGCCGTCACCTTCACCAGCAGCGAATCGTAAAACGGAGTGATGGTGGCGCCGCCGTACGCCGACCCGCCATCCAGGCGAATGCCGAAGCCTCCCGGCGAGCGATACGTGTGCATCTTGCCGTAATCGGGCGTGAAGTTCGCGGTGGGGTCTTCGGTGGTGATGCGGCACTGCAGCGCGAATCCATGAAGCGGCATGCGCTCCTGCGGCGGCAGCGAGAGCGGCGCCTCGAACAAGTTGTAGCCTTGCGCCACCAGAATCTGGGACCGCACCAGATCGATGCCGGTGACCATTTCAGTCACGGTATGCTCCACCTGAATGCGGGGGTTCACTTCAATGAAAAAGAACTCGCCCGAATCGGAATCCACCAGAAATTCCACGGTGCCGGCATTGCGGTAACCGGCCGTTCGAGCCAACTGAATGGCGGCATCCGCCAGGCCTTGCCGAATCTCTTTCGCGAGGCCCACGGCGGGGGCCACCTCCACCACCTTCTGGTGCCGTCGCTGCACGGAACAATCGCGTTCATGCAGATGGACCAGGTTGCCATGATGGTCGCCCAAAATCTGCACTTCCACGTGCCGGGCGCGCCTGACGTAGCGTTCCAGAAACACTGCGTCATTTCCAAAAGCCGCGCCAGCTTCTTTGCGAGCCTCTTCCAGGCGGCCATCGAATTCGGCCATTTCATTCACCACTCGCATGCCGCGCCCGCCGCCGCCGAAGGCCGCTTTGATGATGAGGGGGAAGCCGATGCGTTCCGCTTCCTGTCTGGCGAAGGCGGCATCCGTGACCGCTTCCTCGGTGCCAGGCACAACAGGGACACCGGCCTTTTGCGCCAGCTTCCGCGCGGCCGTCTTGTCCCCCAGCAAATCCAGCAACTCCGCCGTCGGACCCACGAACGTGATGCCCGCTTTTTCGCAGGCGCGCGCCAGCGCTGGGTTTTCCGAAAGAAAGCCATAGCCGGGGTGAATGGCATCCACCTGTTTTTCTTGCGCAAGTGCAACGATGCCCTCGATATCCAGGTAGGCCTGCACGGGCCCCAGTTGCTCGCCCACCTGATAGGCCTCATCAGCTTTGAATCGATGGAGACCAAGGCGGTCTTCCTTCGAATAAATCGCGACGGTACGCAGCCCCAATTCCGTTGCCGCGCGCATGATGCGGATCGCGATTTCTGAGCGGTTTAAAGCGAGTAGTTTTTTCATCCAGGATCTTATCGCAAGTATACTGAGCGAAGTGGCGGCTGAAGACTACGAGGAAGATGAGCCGGTACGTTCACCGCGAAAAAAGCGCAGCGTCACGGAGCGCACGGCCGTTGAGACGCGCAAGGCGCAAATCTCTTTCATCGGTCCCCGTGGATGTCAGGGCCTGGTGGATGGCGAACCGGTTTACATTAAGCCGCAAAGCTCGATTGCGATTGGCGACTGGGTTGAGGTCGATGGCATTGGCACAATCCGCAATGTGCTTCCGCGCGCGACTACGCTTTCACGACCCGACCCTCTGAATCATCGCAACGAGCGTGTCATCGCCGCGAATATCGACCTGGTTGTGGTGGTGGCGGCCATGCGCGCGCCCGATCTTCGGCCCGGTCTGATTGATCGCTATCTGATCGCGATCGAGAAAGGGGGCGCGGACGTGATCATCTGCCTGACCAAAATCGACCGCGTGGAAGCGGAAGCGGAGTTCCGTTTGTTAGACCCCTATCGGGCTCTCCGCATCCCCATCTTTCCCGTTTCGAACAAGACGGGCGAAGGCGTGGAAGCCTTGCTGACCGCGCTGTCGGGCAAGCTGGCGGTGCTGGTGGGTCATAGCGGCGTGGGCAAATCGTCATTGATGAATGCGTTCGCTCCAGAATCGAATGCGGCGACGGGGGAAATCAGCAAGCTATATCAGAAGGGCCGTCATACGACAACCTCGTCTACTATGTACAGACTGGCCAGGGGAATCCGAATTATCGATACGCCTGGCGTACGCGAGTTCGGGCTGTGGGATGTCACGGTTGCCGAAGTGGAACGCACCTTTCACGATTTCGACGCGTACCGAAGCGCCTGCCAATTTGGCGATTGCTCTCACACGCATGAACCAATCTGCGGCGTGCGCGACGCACTAGAGGAGGGCAAGATTCCCGAACAGCGCTACGCCGCTTATTTACGCATTCGCGATGATGTGGAAATGGAAAAGAGAAAACTTATTTGACCTGACTTATCTGACCTGGTTAATCCGCTCGGTCAGCAGTTCCACAAAACGTTCCGGAACGAAGCCATTCATGCGGCTGGCGATATTTCCCGCTTTATCTACAATGATGGTGGTGGGGATGGAAGAGACATCGAGCTTGGTGGCAAGCCCGGCGTCGAAATAATTCCGCCCTGCCCAGCCTCGATCCTTCAAAATTGGCGCGACTAGTGAGCGGTCTTCGTCCGTGGCGACAGCCAAAAAGACGATGTCGGGATTGTTCTTGAATCGCTGTTGAACCTTCTCATAAAGAGGGTGCTGCACGCGGCAGGGGCCGCACCAGGTGGCCCAGAAATCGAAGACCACCACCTTGCCGCGAAGTGAGGATAGCTTCAGCGAATCGCCGCTCACGGCCGGCAGAGTGAAATCCAGAATCTGAGAAGCCGCGGCATTGGGGTCTGCCGATTTCAACCGGGCGACTCGCTCGCTCACGATGGCTTGGGTGCGGTCATAAGCCTGCAGAATCAAGTCTCCCAATCCATTTTCCGAACCATTCACTTTCGCGTAGAGTTCGCCCATGCGGACGCGGTCTTTCCCGCGATCCACCTCGCTGCTATTCGGATCTTCAATGGTGAACGCATCGGCGATGCGGTTGACAGCTTCCAGATTCTTGCCGGTGCGGCTGAGCCAACGTCCGCACTCACGGGCCGCCCCAGCGGAGGGATAACGCTCCCAACTGCGGCGAGCCAGGTCCACCGCATCTTCCTGCTTGCCCATGTTGCCGGTGGCGCGCGCCTGGTAAATCAAACCGCGCGAGGTACCTTTCAGCACTTCTTCTTTCCACTGCGCGGCGCTGTATCGGCCCGGCGCGGGCTGCTCGCCCAGCTTTTCAATATCATGTTCGTAACGAAGCGCCAAGCCCAGCGCCTTTTCAGCCGCGGCTCGGTCATCGGTCAACAGGAGGGTGCGGATCACGCGGTCAAGTATCTGCAGGTCGTCAGGGTTAGTTGAGAGAACACGCTCGCCATACTGCAGAATCCGTTTGTCATCTTTCGTTTCGATGGCCGCTTTCGCCAAGGCCATTTCAAGCGTTTGCTTCTGCGGAGAATCCGGATATTTAGCCAGATGCTTTTCCGCCGCGCGGATAAAATCGATGGGGCTGGTACCCGCTTCGCCCAGAGCGGTGTTCAGGTCCTGTTGCTCCACCGCCGGATCGATCTTGCGCTGCCCGTCGGCGACGACGGCGATGAACAAGGCGCAGACAAACAGCCTCATTTCACCGTTCCCCGAATGTGCTCCGCCAAGCCCGAAGCTCTGGCGCGGGCCATGTGCATGTAGCTTTCGTTGCGGATTATTTTGTCGAGTACGGGAAGGAACTGTTCCGGTGCGATCAACCGTTTCCTGTCGCGCAAAATTTCTACACGGAGAAGAGCTTTCTCGACACCAAGTTTTTCGAATCGCGCGGAATTTTCCAGGTCCAGACGGGCCTGCTCCGTTTCTATGACGCTCTCGAACCAGTCGGTCAAAACACGCGCTTCAGGATCTTCGGAATAGTTGAACTTAACTTCGTGCGTCTCCGCGCCACGCTCATACCGCAAAGTTTTCATCCCCATGTTGGCGACTTTGGCTGGAGATTCAAGGGCCCTTGCAAACCTGCCGAGAGTTTCCGTTTTGTCCCTCAGCAGCGCGTGATCCGCCTCCGTCACACTGAAACGAATCGTCCGGTCTTCCTTGGGATCGTCACGATATTCGGCGTCACCGGATTCATTGACTTTGATTTCAGCCCACGCCGGAACGCTGCCTGGGAACGACTTCGAATAAGTGATGGTCTGGGCCAAGGCGGGCACGGCGCAAAGAAACCACAGCAATCTCAAACAGCCATCCTCCGCAGCGTGGAGAGATGGTTGGCGTGGCAGATGGCAATGGCCAGCGCGTCGCATGTATCTTGTGAATCGATGGCGTGCGGCAACCGCAGCAGCGCTGTCACCATTTTTTGCACCTGATGTTTTTCCGCGCGGCCATAACCCACTACGCTCATTTTCACTTCCAGCGGAGAATACTCGGCAAAGGTAACCTTGGCTTCGGCAATCACCAACATGGCTACGCCGCGCACGTGCGATAGCTTGATGGCAGTTTTCACATTCACCGCGTAGAAAACTTCCTCAACGGCCGCCATCTCCGGTGAAAACGCTTCGATGCTTTGACGCAGCCCACCGGCGATCTGTTGCAAGCGCTGCTCGAAGGGTGTCTTGGGCGAGGTCTGAATCACCCCATGATCCACCAAAGTATGGGTTCGCCCGTCGCTATCGACAATCCCGAAACCTGTCCGCTCTGAACCGCAGTCGATTCCCAGGATTCGCATAGAGCCTCGGGCCCGCTTAGGCTATCTTTTCGAGTTCGCTTTCGTCGATATCGAAATTCGAGTAAACGTTTTGGACGTCTTCATTGTCTTCAAGCGCTTCATTCAATCGGAGCATGGCGGCGGCATTCTTGCCTTCCAGCTTGATCAGATTCTTCGGCACCATGGCGATGGCAGACTCTTCCGGGTTGATCTTCGCCTTTTCCAAAGCAGCGGCCACGGCTTCGTGGTTCTCCGGAGCGGAGAGCACCTGCCAGGAATCGCCGTCATCACGCAAATCGTCAGCACCCGCATCGAGCACGATGCCCATCAGCGTGTCCTCATCGGGCGCGCCTTCCTTCATGACGATGATCTGGCTTTTGCGCTCAAACATCCAAGCGACGCTGCCCTGTTCACCCATGTTGCCGCCGTTCTTGCCGAAGCAGTGGCGGATGTCGCTCACGGTGCGGTTCTTGTTATCGGTGGCCACATTGACGATGATCGCCGTGCCGCCCGGCCCGTAACCCTCATAGGTGACCTCATCAATCTGGCCGCCTTCCAGTTCGCCGGTGCCGCGTAGGACGGCCTTTTTTATGTTGTCCGCCGGCATACTCACGCCCTTGGCGGCAATGATGGCGGTGCGCAGGCGCGGGTTCATATCCGGATCGCCTCCGTTACGCGCGGCGATCATGATTTCTTTGATGATGCGAGTGAACATCTTGCCGCGTTTCGCGTCCGTCGCGGCTTTTTTATGCTTGATGGTCGCCCATTTGGAATGGCCTGACATAACTCAACAGGATATCATTTCGCCTCACCCGTTACACTGTGTTGGTGCGGACCGGGCAGCGGATAGCAATCACGGGTATGGCCGTGAGCGGGTCCCTGGCCGCTCTGAAGATTGCCACCGGTCTGGCTTCGCATTCGAACTCCCTGTTGGCCGACGGGTTCGAATCGGCAGGCGACGTGGTTTCCTCCGGCATGGTGTTTTTGGGGTTAACTTTGGCCGCGCGGCCGGCCGATTCGAACCACCCCTACGGTCACGGCAGGGCCGAGATTCTGACGGGCCTTTTGCTGGGAATCATTCTGATGTTGGGGGGCATTGCCATCGGCGTACACTCCATCGCCGGTGCATCGGATGTGACTGCTCCGCCAAAGGCATATGCCATCTGGCCAATTCTGATCTCGATAGCGGTCAAGGTTTGGCTGATGCGCATGAAACTGGTGGCGGGGCGCAAGCTGAACAGCGCTTCGCTCAAGGCCGACGCCTATAACGATGCGATCGACATGCTCTCAGGCGTCGCGGCCTTGGTGGCACTGGGCCTAACGCTGCTTTATCCCACACGTTTCCCCCTGGCCGATCACTATGGAGGTTTCGTGATTGGCCTGATTATGATTTTTACGGCTGTGCGGGTAACGCGCGACACCAGTTTGCAATTGATGGACACCATGCCAGGGGAGCAATTGTTGGGTCAGGTGCGCGAAGTGGCCTTGCGAGTGGAGGGCGTGAAGGGCGTTGAGAAATGTTACGCGCGCAAGACTGGTTTGCAATACCACGTAGACCTTCATCTGGAAGTGGACCCCTTGGTGACCGTACGCATGGGTCACGACATTGCCAGCCGGGCCCGCGATGCCATTCGCGACGATTTGGACTGGGTGGCCGATGTGCTGGTGCATGTGGAACCGGCACCGGAGGCCGCGAGTATAGCCGGAATGGAAAAGCTGAAAGACGTGGTGATCGGCGCGGATGACGCAAGCTTGATTCGCGAACTGCATGGAGATGCGCGTTTTTATTTCGAGGGCAAGACGGATCTGCTGCAAGCGATGACGGCCGGCAGCCTGATGTTGAAGCCGGGCATGAGCCCGCATCCGCCGCACCGGCACACCGAAGAGGAATTCATGCTGGTCACCGAGGGCACCGGCGAAATTCAAGTGGGACACAAAGTGACGCAAGTGGGGCCGGGCGCGATGATGTACTGCGCGGGCGACAAGCTCCATGGCATTACCAACACCGGCAGCGTGCCCCTGACCTTATATTTCTACAAATGGCTGGCGTAGGCGATAATACCCGGAATGTCTGATGCGCAACGCAAGCCCGCTCTTGGATTGACAGCCTGGATTTTCATTGGCATGGCGGTGGGGCTGGCGGTCGGCATTTTCGCGCCCCAGTTTGCGGTGCAATTGGCGCCGCTGAGCAACATCTTCCTGCGCTTGATTAAGTCGATCATTGCGCCTTTGATTTTTGGTGCGCTGGTTTATGGGATTGCGGGAGCGGGCGATATCAAGCAGATGGGGCGCATTGGGTTGAAGGCCATCGTCTACTTCGAGGTGTTGACGACGATCGCGCTATTTGTTGGCTTGGCGGCGGTGAACCTGACGCGGCCAGGAGCGGGGTTGACCATCAGCAAAGTCGCGGTGACGAATCTGCCGCAGGCAAAGTTGACGATGGCGGAAATTCTGGAACACACCTTCCCCACCAGCATTATCGATTCGATGGCGCGCGGCGATGTGCTGCAGATTGTAGTGTTCAGCATTCTGTTCGGCATCGGCTGCGCGGCGCTCGGGGCGCGGGCGAACCCGGTCACACAGTTCTGCGAATCGCTGGCTGAGGTGATGTTCAAATACACCGGATATGTGATGTATCTGGCGCCGCTTGGTGTGGGCGCGGCCATGGCGGTCACCATCGGCAAGAATGGCGTGGGCGTGCTGTTCAGCTTGAGCAAGCTGGTGGGCACCCTGTATGCCGCGCTGATTGTGTTCGTGGTATTTGCCATGGGCGGGGTAGTGCTGCTGGCGCGCATTCCGCTGGCGCGATTCTTTCGAGCTGTGCGGCAGCCCTGGCTGATTGCGTTCTCGACGGCGTCGAGCGAGGCGGCACTGCCGTTAGCTCTTGAGAACATGGAAAAGTTCGGAGTGCCGAAACATATTGTGGCGTTCGTGCTGCCCACCGGCTACAGCTTCAATTTGGATGGCAGCACTCTATACCTCGCGCTGGCGAGTGTGTTTGTCGCGCAGGCGGCGGGGATTGAGATGCCGCTGAGCCAGCAGATTCTGATGATGCTGACGCTGATGCTGAGCAGCAAGGGAGTGGCCGCGGTGCCACGCGCGTCGCTGGTAATTCTTGCGGGGACGCTGGCGAGTTTCAATCTGCCGCTTGAAGGGATCGCGATCATTCTGGGCGTGGACGCTCTGATGGATATGGCCCGGACATCGGTCAATGTGTTGGGCAACTGCCTGGCAAGTGCGGTGGTGGCCCGATGGGAAGGCGTGGATCTTGACCACGTAGGCGACGCTGAAGTGGAAACGCAGTTGGCTTAGCGCCTCAAAATTTCTCTCTCATAATCTTTGTCATTCCTTTCACCTTTTGGCGCAATTCTTCGGTCGCGTCGGAAATTTGATTGGTGTCGTAGATCACGCGCGGCGTGAGAAATATAATCAGTTCGGTACGGGATTTCGAGGTACTGGTGGCACCGAAGATTCCACCGATCCAGGGAATACGGTCCAGCAGCGGGATGCCGGCTTTCGTGACACTACTGGTTTCCTGAATGATGCCGCCGATGGCAATGGTGTCTCCGTCTTCGACAGTGACCTGCGTGCTGACATTGCGCTTTGAGAACGAGGGCGAGTTGATGGAACTGGTGCTGTTGACGACTGGCGCGCTAACGCTCTGGTCGATCACAAGGGTAACCACGCCACTAGCATTTACACGGGCCAACACATTCAGCGCGACGCCTGTGCTGACGTTGGTAACCGACTGTGTGAATTGGGATGTGCCGCCGTTTGTCAAACCAGGAGATACGGCTTGGGCGGAGAGCGTGGGGACGTCCGTACCCACATTGATGCTGGCCGGAATGCTATCGGTTGCCACGACGGAAGGCGCTGAGATCACGCGGCCTTTGTTATTGTTTTCGGCGAACTTGACCGCTCCCAGCAACTCGCGGCTGCGGCCCACCAGCAAGCCCGCCGTGAATGCACCACCGGCTTGACCGAAAGCGCCAATTAATTGGCGTGCGGTGGAACTGCTACCTGCGCCTTTTTGCTGCAGAAAACCATCGATACCGTAAACAAAGGCACCGGCAAGTTCCACCTCATAGATGCGCGCATCGATCAGCACTTGGCGAGGGGCTATATCGATTTGGTCCATCAAATGGAGGATCTGTTCCCACATTTGCGGCGTGCCTTGCACGATGAGAGTGTTGTCGTAGGGGTTGGGAATGATGCGGGGAAGGCCCTGGTTCATTTGGCTGGAGCCGGAAAGATACTGGCCTGTTTGATCGCGCGTGGCTCCGGTGGCTGCGGCACCCGCGACGCCTGCGGCACCCGGTGCGGAGGACGCGCTAGGTGCGGCGCTAAAGGCACCGGTGAGCGCCGAAGGAAGTTCGGTTGCGCCATTTGCGCCGAACTGGTTTACCGTGGCGTTCGAAGGAAACGCGTTGCCGTAGCCGCCCCCGGAACCAAGGCCGCCTGCACCCGCACCGAACGTATTGAACTGGCTGTTGTTTCCCTGGAAACGCTGGCCGGCGCTTTGGAAAGAGCCGCTCAGGCCGCCCCCGAAGCCACTGCCACCGTAGCCGCCATAAAGCTGTGTGAGCACGCTGCCGATGATTTCGGCTCTGCCGTACTTGAGCTTGTAAACGTAATTCGAGACGGCGCCGACGGGGAGACGCACGGGGATGTCGAGCTTGGCGATCCACTCTTTCACCTGCGCGAAGACACCGGGGTTGGCTGCGACGGCGAGCACCAGATTGATACGGTCAATGGGGAGGAAGCGAATGGCCGAGGTCTTGTCATTCAGAGCGTAGGCGCGGAAAACGGTGTCGAGCTCTTTGACCAGCTCAGAGGGGCGGCTATTCTGCGTGACGAAGGTTTGCACGCGCTGCCCGGCAAAGGTATCGGCATCGAAGAGATTGATCAGCTCCGTGGTGCGCTTCATGTTGCGCGCGTTGTCTTCGATCATCAGCAGGTTGGCTGGAAGGTAGCTGACCATGGTGGCGCTCTCACCCAAGAACGGTTTGATGATGTTCTCCATTTCGGGCGCCGTCATGTACTTGAGGAAGATGAGGTTCAGCAGGGTGCGCTCATCATCGGGAAACTCTTTCATGTTCACCTGCGGCGAGATGGGCAAGTGCGAAACTTCGGTGGCCGGCGAGATGCGGTAAAGATTTCCCACTTGCACCATGGCAAGGCCGTTCATGCGGAGGATGGTTTCAAGGATGGGCCGCATGTCTTCGGCGCGGATGGTGCCGTAGGTATTGATAGTGACGGTGC
>Ga0123338_10004653_pt1 | contig 11922 bp, 9 predicted proteins | sample grotaG_FD_89793 | JGI IMG/M metagenome (GOLD analysis project Ga0123338, IMG submission 89793) | Glacier valley bacterial and archeal communities from Borup Fiord, Nunavut, Canada, to study Microbial Dark Matter (Phase II) -... | ecosystem: Environmental > Aquatic > Freshwater > Ice > Glacier ... | reverse complement strand
GCCGTCTACTTCGTCGATCCGACAATTCGCAACAGCCGCGCTCGTTTCCTGTACGCGATGCGTGGGACGAACACGCCGCCGAAGGTCGATCTATATCTCGAAGACAAGCGCGTGGCGACCGAGCTGGCTTATGGCGGCACGACTGATTGGACGGATTTCACATCCGCGCAATATATGCTTCGCGTGTTCAAAAGCGGGGACGCGCCGGATGGCAAGACGCAACCCATCTATTCGATCCGTCTGGATGTACAGCCCGATGCCGCCAACGACGTGATCATCTATGGCGATCCATCACTCCCACAACTGCTGATCGCCGCCGAAGACCTCTCGCGGACGTTGCCCGATTATGCGCGCCTGACGGTCGTCAACCTCGCGAATAGCAGTGAGCGCGTGCAGATGTATCGCGGCGGCGTCGTGCAGGCCAACCTCTTCCCGCTGACGATTGGCGAAGCAAGCAAACCCGTCGCAATTTTGCCGGGACCCGCCGATTTCTCGTTTTCGACCGCGACGACGCGCACCATTGTCGAGAACAAAGGGACCTTTTCGATTAAGGTCGGAACTGCCTATCTGTATGTGGTCGATGGCGGCGATCCTTCAGCCGCGCCGCTTGTCTTCACAACTGATGTAGGGACGGGTCCGCTGCCCACGCCGACGCTTACCGGGTCGCAGGCCGCCAACCGGGGCTTGCAGGTACGGCTGCTCAATGCGCTGACCGATAGCACGCAAATCACCGTTAAGATTGGCGAGAATGTTTTGTTTAGTGCGGTCGAATACGGGCAAATGACCGCGCCGCTGCTCGTCCCCACACAACCGGGCTACTTTACTCTCTACGATGCAAAGAGCGGAAAGCAGATCGGGCAGGTCAACATTGCGCCTGTGATCAACCAGACGATCCTGTTGATTGCCTCCGGCACGGCGGCGAATGCCAAGCTGATCCAGCAGGTCGAATTGGAGAGGCCGACGACGACCAGCGGCATGGCGCAATTGATCCACACTGCGGCGGGCGCGGATGGGATGCGCGCTGACTTCAGCCTCAGCGGTGAGGGCGTGAACGGCAGCAGCATCGACCGTCCAACCGCGCTGCCGACGATTGCCGTGCAGGAATTCGCACGGAGTGTAACCTATGGCACAGTCGCGCCGCCGCGCTTGCTGCCCGCCGGGACGTACCGGATTGTAGTTTACACGCTCTCGAAAAACCTGCGCGTGGCAGAGGCGACCTTTACGGTCGAGGCCGGGAAGCATACCGATCTCGTGCTGGTTCCCGCCGCCAACAACGGATTCAAACTGCTCACTTTCACCAGCGCGGAACTCCCGTGAAGGCACTCATCACAGGCGCGGGCGGCTTTGTCGGCGCGCACCTGCTTTCGTACCTCAGCCAAAACACCGATGCGGAACTACACGGCTCGCTGATGACACCAGGCGAGCGCAGGCCGGAAATCGACGCGCTTGCCGCGCTGCATATCCTCGATCTGCGTGATCCGGCGGCGGTAAATGCGTTGCTCACGACCCACCAACCGCAGCATATCTATCACCTTGCTGGGCAGTCGTTCGTACCGCGCTCGCATGAGGCTCCCTGGGAGACGCTCGAAACCAACCTGCGCTCCACGTTGAATATATTCGAGACGGTGCGCGCGCTCGGCCTCGATACGCGCATCCTCGTCATCGGCTCCGCTGAAATGTATGGCCTGGTGCGCCCGGAACAGCTCCCACTCACGGAAGATGCGCCCTTCGCGCCGACCAGCCCGTATAGCGTCAGCAAAATCGCGCAGGATATGCTCGCGCTGCAATACGCGACAGCATACAATCTGTTCACGGTGCGCGTGCGCAGCTTCAACCACATCGGACCGGGCCAAACCGGGCGCTTTGCAATCGCGAGTTTCGCCAGCCAGATCGCGCAAATCGAACAGGGACAGGCGGAACCCGTCGTCTATGTCGGCGACCTGAGTGCGGAACGTGATTTCACGGATGTGCGCGATGTCGTGCGTGCCTATCACCTGACGCTCGAACACGGCACGCCGGGCGCAGTCTACAATGTGTGCAGTGGCATCGCGCGTTCGATGCGCAGCACGCTCGATACATTGCTCGCGCTGTCGCGTCGCCCCATCGAAATCCGCATTGATTCGACCCGCCTGCGTCCGGCGGATATACCCCTGCTGGTCGGTGACTACAGCAGGCTGCACGCGGCGACGGGTTGGACGCCGCAAATTCCATTCGAGCAGACCCTCAGCGATGTACTGGACACCTGGCGTCAGTATCACCGCGCGCAGGTCAACCCACCACAGGGATAACGATTTATGACAAAACGTGCGCTCATCACTGGCATTACGGGTCAGGATGGCTCGTATCTGGCCGAATTGCTGCTGGAAAAAGGCTATGAGGTCTACGGCCTCACACGCCGCACCAGCACAGAGAACAATTCCCGCATCCACCACATCGCGGACCGCCTGACGATGATTTCCGGCGATCTGCTGGATCAGACTTCGCTCACCTGGGCGCTCGAACGTGCGCAGCCGGACGAGGTATACAACCTCGCCGCGCAGAGTTTCGTCCCGGCCTCGTGGGGGCAGCCTGTTTTCACGGGTGATGTAACCGGGCTGGGCGTGACGCGGCTGCTCGATGCAGTGCGGCAAGTCAACCCGAAAATGCGCTTCTATCAGGCGAGCAGTAGTGAAATATTCGGCAAAGTGCGCGAAGTCCCGCAGTGCGAGACGACGCCGCTCTATCCGCGCAGCCCCTATGGGGTCGCGAAAGCCTACGGCCACTGGATCACGGTCAACTATCGCGAAAGCTATTCGATGCACGCGACGAGCGGTATCCTCTTCAATCATGGCTCGCCACGACGGGGTACGGAGTTCGTCGAGCGGAAAATTGCGCTTGGCGTCGCCAGTATCAGCCTCGGACGCACGAAGGAACTACGCCTCGGCAATCTCGAGTCGCAGCGTGATCTCGGCTACGCGGGCGATTACGTGCGCGCGATGTGGCTGATGTTGCAACAGGATCAGCCGGATGAATACGTAATCGCGACGGGCGAGACGTATACCATTCGCAAAATGGTCGAAACCGCATTTTCACATGTCGGGCTGGATTGGCAGGAATTTGTCGTGCAGGACCCACAGTTCTACCGCCCGGCAGAGGTCGATTTGCTGATTGGCGACCCCTCCAAAGCGGGCAGAATCCTCGGTTGGGAGCCGGATGTCGATACGGCGGCGCTGCTGCGCATGATGGTCGATGCCGATGTTGCGCTGCTCAAGAGCGGTCGGGACGTGCGCTGACGTGCGCCTGATCGATTCGCACTGCCATCTGACCGACTCGCAATACCACGAAGATTTGGGCGCGGTCATGGAGCGTGCAGCGGGTGCGGGTGTGCAGCGCGTCGTAATTCCAGCAGTGAATGTAGAGAGCGGCGCGGCGGGTGTCGCGCTGGCCGGACGTTACCCCGGCGTGTTCGCGTCGGTCGGCATCCACCCGAACGATACCGCGAATTTCATGCTGGATGATTTGAAGATCATTCGCGAACAGGCCGCGCTGCCCAAAGTCGTCGCAATTGGCGAGATCGGGATCGATTACCACTGGCAGACCAGCCCGAAGGATGTACAGCGGCGCGCCTTTGAGGGGCAGCTCGCGCTTGCGGGCGAGTTACAGCTCCCGGTGATCATCCACAACCGCGAGGCCAGCGAGGACGTGATTGCGGTGCTGCGCGCGTGGGTCGCGTCGCTAGTCGGGACAATGCAGGAGCGTCCTGGCGTGCTGCATTCGTTCAGCGCCCCGGCAGGGATCGCAGAACAGGCACTCGCGCTCGGCTTCTATCTCGGTTTCACGGGTCCGCTGACGTATAAGAACGCGGATGATCTGCGCGCGATTGCAGCGCGCGTCCCCGCCGACCGTCTGCTCATTGAAACCGACGGACCGTACCTCGCCCCTCAGCAGCGGCGCGGTAAGCGCAACGAACCCGCCTATGTCGCTTACGTCGCGGAACGGCTGGCAACTTTGCGCAATGTGTCGGTTGAAGAAATCGCGGCGACGACGACTGCGAATGCAGAGCGATTGTTTGGATTGGATCGCGTCAGTGGTACAACTCAGGATTGAGTCGCGAGTACCCCATTCAACGCCTCCCACGCGATCTCCAAATCCTCCCTCTGTGTGCGCCAGTTCACCAGCGCCGCGCGTATCCCCCACACCCCGCCGTAGCGCGTCGGCGTCAGGAACAGGCGGCCACCATCGCGTAGCTGCTGCAAAAAGTCCATGATCTGCGCCTGCGTCGGCGGCTCACTCGCGAAGGTGAAGCAGACGACATTCATCCGCACGGGCGCGAGCAGCCGGAATGTCTCCGACGCTTCAATGCGCCTACCGAGTTCCCCCGCAATGTCGCACGCCCGCTCCACGATCTCGCGGTATCCATCACGGCCATACGCGCGCAACGTGAACCATGCCGGGAGCGCCCGAAAGCGCCGCGAATTCTCCGGCGTCAGGTGGAAGAAATCCGGGACCGCGCCGAGATCACCGAGGTAAGCGGCGCTGTTCTGGAACACGTCCGTTTGCAGCGTCGTATGTGGCGAAAAGACCATCGCTGAATCGTAGGGGACATTGAGCCATTTGTGCGCGTCGATAGTCACCGAATCCGCGAGTTCGACGCCGCTCATCAGGTGCGCGTAGCGCGGAGAGGCCGCCGCGAATCCCCCAAAGGCCGCGTCGATATGCAGCCAGAACGGGAATTCCTGCCGGAGCGCAGCAATCGCGTTGAACTCGTCAAAATCAACTGTGTTCACCGTCCCGCCACTCGCGACGACGATGCACGGCGTGTCGTTGAGCGCTTCCAGATGCTTGCGTAGCGCGGCCACATCCATCGCTTCGCGGTTGCCGGGCAGCCGTGCAACTCGCACGAGCGCATCCCGCCCGACACCGAGCATCGCGAGCGCCTTGACGCTACTGCTGTGCGGTTCCGCCGATAGCACTTTCAAATCCAGAATGTCGCGCATCCCGTGCTGCGCTGCGCTCGTCCCGCGTTGCTGGCTCGCCCATTCGCGACCCATCGCCAATCCGGTGAAATTTGCCATCGTCGCGCCGGAGACGAACACGCCGCCGAATCTTTCCGGCAGGCCGAAGAGCGCCCGCAACATCGCAATTGCCTCCAGTTCGATGCTCGGTCCGCTGCTATGCGAACGATCCGCGAGGTTAATGTCATAGGCGCTCGCCAACCAATCCCCGACCAGCGCGGCGGGCGTCGTCCCACCCGTAACGAACCCCCAATAGCGCGGTCCCGTGCTGGCCGTGATCCCCGGTACGAAGCGCACCCGGAAATCTTGCAGTGCGGCTTCTGCGCCCGCGCCATGATCGGGCAGGGACGCAGCGCGGATTACGGCAACTTCGGCAGCAGGCGGGATGTCGCCTATCCGGTTCAGAAAGTGCAGCGCTTCGGCCTGCGCGGATGCGAGCAGGTCCGGCAGGTGGTCGAGGTCGTGGGCGAGTGGGTTCATCGGTTCACCTCAAGGGATAGAGACAGCATAGCGCGTTTGCGATCCCCGGCGCGAGGTCCATTCTCCATTGGATCACGGAGTCAATGTTACAAGCGGGTCGGTCAAGCCCGACCCCTACACGCACGCGCGTTGGGTGTAGGGGCGGGGCTTGACCCGCCCATTTTTCCGTTACAACGGACTCTTCGTCGGCGTCCCCGGCTTGCGCGGGAAGCCAATTGGCGAAGGCGCGATCTTCTCCATCGTGACCAGATAATGCGGCTCTGCGACCCCCGGAAGGTCAACCTTGATAACTTTGCCCGCCTTGCCGCCGAGCAACCGCAGCGCCTTTTCCGCGTCCTTGAGTTCGGTCGCGGCGGTATCGCCTTTCATCGCGATGCACACGCCGCCGATCTTCGCGAGCGGCAGCAGGTATTCGACTAACGCAGGCAGCCGCGCTACCGCCCGCGCCACGACGACATCATAGCGTTCGCGATGTGCGGTCGCTTGTCCTGCTTCTTCCGCGCGCAGCTTGACGACCTCGACATCTGGGATGCCGAGTGCCTGCACGACATGCGACAGGAATTGCGTCTTTTTGCCCGTCGCTTCCAGGAGTGCGACGCGCAGACCCGGTATCGCGATGCACAGCGGCAGGCCAGGGAAGCCCGCGCCCGTCCCAACGTCGATCAGGCGCATTCCGGCGCTGAGACGGACCGCATTCAGCACCGAAAGCGAGTCGAGAAAGTGGCGCGTTTCGATGCCGGGCAGATCCGCAATGGCGGTCAGGTTGACGCGCACGTTCCATTCGATGAGCAGCGCCGCATACTGCTCGAAAGCGCTCATCTGAGCATCGGAGAGCTGCAACCCAGTGAGTGCGTGTGTCGCCTCACGCAGTTGGGGGAGCGCGTCAGTCATCGTAGAGCCGTCCGGCGTCCGTCAACAGGCGGCGAATACTGGGCGCATCCTTGTATATTTTCTTGAGCGCCTCTTCCTCGATAGATGCGGTGATGCTCAACACGATTTCGACCGCGACGGTGTGATGAATCGAAGCAATCGTAAGGCTGCTCGGCGCGACGATCTCCGCAAGCGCGGCGTGCGCTCGCCAGATGATTTCCTTCTCGCCCGTTTCCTGTGCCATGATGACCGTCTCGTTGAACAGAAATTCGGCCTGGGCGCTGTTACCCTGCGCGAGCGCAATTCGCGCCTGCGCAAACAAGCCGTGCGTGATCAGCGGCTTGAGGCCGAGCGCCCGCGCGTCGTTCAACAGTGCGTCGGTATGCGCGGCAGCCTCATCGACCCGTCCGAGCGAGAGTTCGGCCTCGATGCTGCTGTACAGCGCGTATAGTTCGAGTTCCTTGTCGCCCTGCGCGCGGGCGAGGTCGAGCGCGTGGTGCAGGTGCGCCAACCCGTCCGCGTGACGCTCCAGCCCGATCAGGTCCACACCGAGATTGCGTTCGAGGTCGGCTGTAGAGACGCCATGCCGCACCGCGAGCGCTTCCTCGTGCATGGCGAGCGCCCGCTCCATCGCGTGCAGCCGCTGATAGCTCTCACCGAGTGTATTGCACAGCACCGCGCGGTTAAGTTGATCGTGCGTCGATTCGGTCAGCGACAGCGCACGGCGCAGAATTTGTATCGCCTGAAAATAGCGCCCGGATTGGTGCGATAGCTTGCCGATGACAGCCATCGTCGCGACCTGCTCATCGATGTCGTTGAGCGCCTCAAGCATCCCAAGCGCACGGCGCAGCATAATCGTCGCGCGGTCATAATCGCCCGTGAGCTGGTATAGCTCCGCGCGCTGGCGCAAGGCAAGCGCGAGCTGCCGTCGCTCGCCGGAATGTTCGGCCAGCAAAATCGCCTGTTCACTGCTGCTGCGTGCGCTGTCCAGTTCACCCCGACGCTGGTATAGCGCGGCGCTTTCGACCAGTGCGCCGATCTCGCCGAAGGGTCCGGCAGCATCTTCGCGCCAGCGCACACAGACCTCGAACGCGAGATCAATCTCGTCCAGATTGGAAAGCGACCGTATCCAGAATTCATAGAGTTGATCGACCTGTGCATCGGTCAGCAGGCTGTTCTCCAGCATGTACGTGACCAATTGCACGGTGTCCTGCATCCGCGCATCGTAATACGTATCGCGCACGACCGTGAGCGCTTGCTCCGGATCATCCAGGTCTAGGCTTGTCAGATTAAGTTCAGGCATTGTTTAACCGCGTTCGAGTCCACAGTGTTAGGCGTTACGCAGTTGAACGCGATTTTGGCCTGCGGATGGCAAGACTGCCGTCCAGATTGCTCAACTGCATCTAAGAGTATAGCGTGAGCAGAGCGTTCGGACCCAGCTAGGCGCGGTGTTCGATAGCCCGCAGTGCTGCATCGGCCACTTGACGCGGCGTAATATCGCGAATACACGGATGATTGGACGGATGATCGCCCGGCCAATCGAGGATGCGGCACGGCGCGCATCCCATCCCACTCGTGACGACGACCTGCCGTAGCGGGTTCCCCCAGGGACCGAACTCCGCCGGGTCTGCCGGACCGTAAAGGTGAACCGTCGGCGCGCCGCTCGCCACCGCGAGGTGCATCGGTCCGCTATCGGAGCCAATCACGACGCGCGCCCGTTCGTAGAGCGCGGCAAGCTGGCCGAGCGTCGTCTCGCCCGCCAGCGAAATCGCACGCTGCTTCATCCGCGCGATAATGCGTGCGATTTGCGGATACTCGCTATCGCTGCCCGTGAAGAACAGAGCAACGCGCTGCTGTGCCGCGAGTCGATCCGCGACGATTGCCCACTGCTCCGTATCCCAGCGCTTGATCGCGGTCCCCGCGCCGGGGTGAATCACAATCAGGGGCGCATCCGGGCGAATCGCGTTCTCACTCAAAATCGAGCCGATAAACGCGCGATCATCCTCTGCAACCGGAAAGCGATAGTCGATAGCCGCTTCCGGGACGGCTCCCGACCAGGGTTCGACCAGCCGCAGGCATTGTCGCACGACATGCTCATGCACGAACGGGACGGCGCGCGTCAGGAATGGCGCGACCTCCGGCAAGTCGAAGCCGATTCGCGCAGGGACCCCGGCCAGATACGCGAGCAGCGCGCCCCACCAGTGATCCGGGCGCATGATGATCGCCACCTCCGCACGCAGCGCACGCACACGCCGCGCCCATTGCCACGCCTGAATATACGGTTGCAGAAGCGACTCCTTGCGAGCGCGCGTGAAACCGGGAAATGGAATGGTGAAGACCTGATGCACTTCCGGGTAAGACGCCATCACCGGAGCCGCCCAGCCGCCCACCAGCGCGATCCGTCGTCCCTTCGGTGTAGCCTTCGCCAGCGCGCTGACGGCAGGCATTGTCAGCAGATTATCACCCAGGTGATCGGGTCGGATGATCAGGAACGTACCGGGTATCGGCTTCTGTGTGCGCGGGCGGGGCAGCGCCGCGTAGAGCATCAACAATTCGTGGCGCAGGTCTTCCTTCCACGTCAGGCGATGCTGGAAGGTGGTCAATTCCCGGTTGCGCTCCGCAAGCTGCGCCCTATCCAATGCCGAGTTCCTTGTAGCTCGCGAGCAGCTTCGGCGCGATGATCGACCAATCGTACTGTTCGCAGACGAATTGCTGCGCAGCGCGGCTCAGTGCAGCACGCCGATCCGGGTCGCGCAACAGCAGAATTAAATCCTGCGCGAAGCGCTCCGCACTATCTGCAATCATCATCTCGCGCCCCGGCACGACGGCCAGCCCGCGTGCGCCAATCGCGCTGGAGACAATCGCGCACCCCGCCGCCATCGCTTGCAATAATTTGAGGCGCGTCCCGCCACCCGTGCGCAGTGGCGCGATATAGACCGTGCAGCCGTGCAGAAACGGCGTGACATCCTGCACGAAGCCCGTGATTTCCACATCCGCGCGCTGTCGGATCGCGTCGAGACGCGGGTGCGGCTTCTTGCCGACGATGAACAGCCGCGCTTCCGGGACGGCTTCGCGCACACGATCCAGCACGTTGGCCGTAAACCACAGCATCGCGTCTACGTTCGGGCGGTAGCTCATCGACCCCGTGAAGAGCAGCGCCGCCGGACCGAGTTCAAGCTGTGCGGTTGTCTGCATGTATTCCTGTACGTTGATCCCATTCGGGACGACGCACGCTCGCACCGTCGGCGCGAGGCTGTTCAGCAGCCGCGCATCCTCGTCGGAAGTCGCGATCACACCCGCGCACTGCGTACATACCCGCCGCTCGAAACGGCGCAGGCGCTGCCACTGCACGCGCGAATAGAGCGTTGCGGGGAGCCGCCGCAGGTTAGTGCGGTCGTTGCTGTATATCACGCGCTGCAATTCAAATTCCGCATTCGTCGCGTCATAAATCAGCTTCGCGTTCGGATGCAGCGCCTTGATCAGCGGCAAATATGAGGCCACTTCCAACCCTTCAAACTGGATCACATCGTATTCATCCGCGCGCGCGAGCAGCCGCATCAATGCCTCGCGGAACGCCACCGATTGAAAGCGGCTTGCCATATCCGCATCCTGCGTCAGGAGCAGCGTCCGCAAGCGCGCCCGCAAGGAACGTTTCGGCGTCGGCACGCTCTCGATACGGCGGCATAAATCGGCGGCGGGCGTGGTCGCCGGGTCGGGCTGATCTGCCTCCGTGAAGGTCAGTAAATCGATCTGCGCGCCCGCCGCGTGCAGCCCTTCGAGCAAGCCAAGCGTTCGCAACGCACCGCCCGCGTGCGGGGGGTAGGGCGGCTGCGGCGTCAAAAACAGGAGTTTCATACGTTACGAATTCAACACTTTCCGGTATACCTCAAGCGCGATTTGCGCGGTGCGCTGCCATGTGAACGTCGCGGCACGGGCGAGGCCATCCCGCCGCCACTTCGCGCGCTTATCGCTATCCGTCAGCGCCAAGTATAGCGCATCCGCGATGCTCTCCGGGCGATCCGGGTCGATGCGCAGCCCGACTGCACCGACGACTTCCGGCAGCGACGAGCGATCCGAAACGACCGTCGGCGTACCGCAGGCCATCGCTTCCAGCGCGGGGAAGCCGAACCCTTCATAGAAGGACGGCAGCACCAGCACGCTCGCCGCATTATACAACGCTGGGAGATCGGCGGCGGGGAATGCCTCGCGAATGATCACCTGCGGACCGAGCGCGGCGGCTTTCGCGAAAATTGGCTCGTATAGCCAGCCCCGATAGCCGACCGCGAGCAGTGGCGGTGTATCGGGGTAGCGCGCCCGGAGCAGTGCGTAGGCATCGAACAACCCGGCCAGGTTCTTGCGCGGCTCGAAGGTCCCAACGTGCAGGATGCAGCCGCGTGGCAGAGCGTGCTTGCGCAGAACAGCTTCAATTGCGGCTTCCGGCAGGAGGCGATAGATGGGGTTCACGCCGAGCATGTGAACCGTCACCTTGTCGGGTGCGACCGCCAGCTTTTCAACGAGGTCTTGCTTCGTGGCTTCGGAGTCAGCGAGGATGTGCGCCGCCTGCCGTACCGCACGGCCAATTTGCCCGGCATAGTAGCGCTGGCTTTCTGCCGTTTGGAACTGCGGGTAATACAAAAAATTCAAATCGTGAACGGTGACGACGAACTTCCGCGCGCCGAAACGTGGCGGGATGAAGTCCGGGCTGTGCAGTAAATCCAGACGGCGTGGGAGCAGTTCCGCACCGAGCGCGAACGGCTCAAGCCGATGATGCGGCGGCGTTTGCAAACGCGCTTTTGTAAAGTTCGCCGCGCCGTGTATCTGGATAGTGTTCTGCGGCGGGTGTCGCCCCTCGAAAATAGTGTATTGGTTATCCGCGTCGAGCACGGGCAGCGCTTCCGTGAGGCGACGCATGTACTCCGCGATGCCGCCTTCACGGTAGCTCAACAGGCGCGTGTCGATGCCGATTCTCGCGCGAGTCCGCACTATCGTTTCGGATTGGGCCATTCGCGCAGCGCGTAAACGGAGAGCGGGATAGCCTTGCCCTTGAGCGCGAGCGGTTCCAGCGTTTCGATCTGCGTGGCGCGTTCCTTAATGTCTTCGCACACCCTGTCGGTCATGTAAATCTGGTTTTCGAGCGCGCGATCCATCAGGCGCGCGGCGGTGTTCACGATGTCGCCCTGCACATTGAATTCGCGCCGTCCGCGCGTATCGCCAATTTCGGCAGCGAAGACGCGCCCGCGTGACAACCCGATCTGGCAGGTGACGTTGACGGGCTGGCCGCCGACCATCACGGGTTTGGAATTGACCTCGATAATCATGCGCCGGATCGCCCATGCCGCGTTCGCCGCCCGGATCGAGTCGTCGGTGTGCGCGGCTGGCACACCGAAATAGATCACGATGTCTGACCCGCCAACGTGATACGTCACCTTCTTGAGCATTCCGCCCTGCGCCTCGACCATCGCGTTGATTTGCGAGAAGATATAGCTGAACCGTTCGACGAGCGGACCTTCTTCGTCGGTGCTGGCAATATCGACCGATTCCGGCAGCCCGATCAGGTTGACGAACATGATCGTCGCTT
>Ga0123338_10004651_pt1 | contig 11925 bp, 12 predicted proteins | sample grotaG_FD_89793 | JGI IMG/M metagenome (GOLD analysis project Ga0123338, IMG submission 89793) | Glacier valley bacterial and archeal communities from Borup Fiord, Nunavut, Canada, to study Microbial Dark Matter (Phase II) -... | ecosystem: Environmental > Aquatic > Freshwater > Ice > Glacier ... | reverse complement strand
GGCGTCACCTTCGACACCGGCGGCATTTCCATCAAGCCAGCCGAAAACATGGACAAAATGAAGTACGACATGTGCGGTTCGACGGCTGTCCTGGGCGCCATGCGGGCCATCGCTCAATTGAAACCCTCCATTCCGGTGACGGCACTGGTTCCCACCGTGGAGAATATGCCGGGAAGCCGGTCTCAGCGGCCGGGCGATATTGTGAAAACGCTCTCCGGTAAGACCGTGGAAGTCTTGAATACCGATGCCGAAGGACGCCTGATTTTGGCCGACGCGCTCACCTATGCGCAACGTATCGGGTGCACGCATTTGGTGGACGCGGCAACACTCACCGGTGCCTGCGTGGTGGCATTAGGTGCGGTCAATACCGGCGCTTTCAGCAGTGAAGATGCCTTCTTCGCGAAGTGGCAGGCCGCCGCCCTCGCGGAAGGCGAAAAGATGTGGCGCATGCCTCTCGATGACGAATACAAAGAACTATTAAAGAGTCCTTTTGCCGACTTGCACAATATAGGCGGGCGTTATGGAGGAGCAATTACAGCAGCCTTATTTCTAAAAGAATTCGCCGATCCGTTACCTTGGATTCATCTGGATATTGCGGGCACAGCCTACATTGAAGAAAATAAACCTTTTATGGCCAAGGGCCCCACAGCTCTTCCCCTGAGAACCTTTGTGCGATTAACGACATTAATATCTGAGTAATATGAGATAATTCGGTTTGCGGGAGAACCAGTTGGACAGAAATGCCAACAAGCTTGCTGACCGAAATAGCGCTTGACCCAATTGCCGCGCCAGATCGTCCTTCGTTCGACGATTGGGCTACGCGCGTTGAAGACTTCTTTTTCCTTCGCGAATCGGGCGATGGAAAGATTGTCTACTGTAGCCCTGGGTATGAACGAATATGGGGCCGTACGGTGGAGAGCCTGTATCGGGATCCACTTTCCTGGCACCAGGGAGTTCATCCCGAAGACCGCGAAAGGATTATTGAGGCTTCCAAGTCGCCCGACGGTTTTCGGGACGATCACCGCGTTGTCCGGCCCACCGGAGAGGTACGCTGGGTACGCTCCCGCACTTACCCCGTCTTTGGGCCGGATGGCGCAGTGCTCCGCATTGTCGGGTTTTCAGAAGACATCACCGAATGGAAGCGATTGGAACAGCAGCTACTCCAATCGCAGAAGATGGACGCGGTGGGCCGTTTAGCAGGCGGCATCGCGCACGATTTTAACAACTTGCTTACTGTAATCAACGGCTATTCCGCCATGTTGCACGATCGCGCGGATTTGCCCGATTCCGTGCGCGAGGATATCGGAAACATCCACAAGGCGGGCCAGCGCGCCGCGCTATTGACGAATCAGTTGCTCACTTTCAGCCGTCAGCAGCCGCTCAAGATGACCACGGTGGAATTGGGCGCCGCGGTGAAAGACATGGAACCCATTCTTCGCCGGCTCATTCGCGAAAATGTAGAACTTAATATCGTGCCGGCGACCTCGGAATTCTTTGTCCGTGCCGACCCCACGCAGTTTGAACAGGTCATCTTGAACCTTGTCATCAACGCGCGTGACGCAATCGTGGACAAAGGGACAATTACCCTTGAATTGAGCGAAGAATACTTCGATAACGCGCGGGCTCTCATGCATCCTGGCTGCACGCCGGGCCAGTACACAATGATTGCCGTCACGGATACCGGCCGCGGCATGGATGCGAAGACGCAAGAGCGTATCTTCGAGCCGTTTTTCACAACAAAACAATTGGGGCAAGGCACCGGCTTGGGCCTCGCAATCGTGTACGGCATAGTGAAACAGTGTAACGGCACCATCTGGGTTTATAGCGAAGTGGGCGTGGGCACCACCTTTCGCGTTTATCTTCCCAGCACGTCCACTAACGCAAGCCAGGCAGCGCGCGTCCCCGCTTGTGCCATGCCGGAGAAAGACTCTGGCACGGTCCTGCTTGTGGAAGATGAAGAGCAGGTGCGCGGAATTGCCGCCGCCGTGCTAAAAGGCCGCGGTTATGAAGTGTTCTCCGCCGCCAACGGCCAGGAGGCGCTCGAAATCGCGTCCACCATCGCCACTCCGCTCGATCTCTTGGTCACCGATGTGATCATGCCGAAGATGGGAGGGCCAGAGCTGGTGGATCAACTGTTGCCGCTCCACCCCGCCATGCGCGTGCTTTACATTTCGGGGTACACGGAGAATTCAATTATCACTTCCACCGCCGTGCACCCGGCGTACCTGCCGAAGCCCTTCACGCCTAACCTGTTAGCGCAGAAGGTGAGTGAAATTCTGCGCCAGAGCTAACGCCGCGTTGCCATTCGCACTTTGATGTTGCACAATCAGAATGCGAAATTATGAGACTGCGCGTATTGGGAATCGTGCTGGCCGGTGGTAAGGGTACCCGGTTGTACCCGCTGACGAAGGAACGCGCGAAACCCGCCGTCCCTTTCGGTGGGAAATACCGGATTATCGACTTCGTTCTCAGTAATTTCATTAACTCAGGAATTAATTCGGTCTATGTGTTGACCCAATTCCGCAGCCAATCGCTGCTCCAGCACTTGAGCGAAGGCTGGCAGTTCGGCGGGTTGTTGAAAAATCAGTTCATCATTCCGGTGCCCGCCCAGATGCGCTCCGCCGGCGAGACCTGGTATCAGGGCACCGCCGACGCCATTTATCAAAACATCAACCTGATCGAGCAGGCCGACCCTCACGTCGTAGCCATCTTCGGCGCCGATCATATCTACCGGATGAACATCACCGGCATGATCGAGTTTCACGAAAACCAGAGCGCGGCCGCCACCGTTGCCGCCATCCCCGTGGAGCGCAAAATGGCTTCCGAGTTCGGCGTCATCGAAACCGAATCGAACGGGCGCATTCTCGATTTCCACGAGAAGCGTGCCGACGCACCGCACATTCCGGGCGACCCCGAACGCGTCCATGCGTCCATGGGCAACTACGTCTTTTCCACGCGCGCCCTGCTTCGCGAGTTGCATGACGACGCCGCGAACGAACACAGCTCGCACGATTTCGGCCGCGACATTCTGCCCGCCATGGTGAAGCGTTCTGAAGTTTATGCTTACGATTTCGCCGAAAATAAAATCCCCGGTGAGCCGCCCGAAAACTCCGCCTACTGGCGCGATGTCGGTACCATCGACGCCTACTACGAGGCCAATATGGATCTCCGCGCGGTAGCTCCCGCTCTGAATTTATACAACCGTCAATGGCCTCTGCGTACCAGTGGCTTCCCCGACCCCCCCGCCAAATTCGCCTTCGACACGGAAGGCCGGCGCGGCTTCGCCACCGATTCGATCGTATCGGGCGGATGCATTCTCAGCGGTGGCACTGTCAAAAATTCAGTCCTGTCGCGTGGTGTGAAAGTCCACACCGGCGCCGTGGTTGAAGATTCCATCATTCTCGATAACTGCGACATCGGCCGCCATGCCAAAATCCGGCGCGCCATTCTCGATAAGAATGTGCGTATCCCGGAAGGCACAACCATCGGCTACGATCTGGAACAGGACCGCAAACTGCACCACGTCACCGAAACGGGTATCGTGGTCGTCGAAGGGCTGCGGTCCGGAGTCGAAATCTCCACGCTGTTCGTCTAACTGCGTTCGTCTAACTACGTTCGTCTAAGCAACGGTGAGCACAATCTTTCCGCGCACGCCGCCTCTGCCCAGTCTTTCAAGCGCCTTCGCAGCTTCTGTAAGTGGAAATCTGTGCTCAACCAGTGTCCTCAACAGGTTGTCGTCAAACATTTGCGCCACCTGCTTCAGGCGCGCCCCATCTGGTTGAACGCCCATATTGGCCCCGCGTACGCCCGCCGCTTTTGCCTGCGCTTCGGAAACCGGCGGCCGCAGAGTGACCAGAATACCGCCCGGTTTCAGCACCCCAAAAGAACGCTCCTGCGTTTCGCCGCCCACCGCGTCCAGCACCACGTCCACATCCGACACCTCGTCTTCGAAGCGCTGCGATTTGTAATCGATAAACGCATCCGCCCCCAGCGCGCCAACATACTCGCGGTTGGCCTCGGAGGCCGTCGCAATCACGTGCGCGCCTTTCCACTTCGCCAGTTGCACCGCCATGCCGCCCACGCCGCCCGCCGCCGCGTGGATCAACACCGTTTGCCCGAATTCCAAGTTCGCCATATCGAACAGCGCCTGCCAAGCCGTCAGAGCCGCCACCGGAACAGACGCGGCATGGACAACATCCAGCGTGGCGGGCGCCGCTGCCGCCTCTTCCCGCTTCACGATCGCGTATTCCGCAAACGCACCCAGCCGCGCCAGATTCAAGTACGCATACACCGGCGTCCCTGGCTCAAACCCGTCGCCCGCCTCCACGGTCCCGGCCACATCGCAGCCCAGGGTCACCGGCAGCACATGGTTCAACCAGTACTGGTGCTTTCCCTCGCGAATCTGGATGTCCACCGGATTGACCGCGGCCGCCCCCACGCGCACTAACAGTTCACCCGGCCCGGGTACAGGCCTCTCAATATCTTCAATGGCGACCACGCTATTGTCGCCGTAGGAATGGATTCGGACTGACTTCATGCCGTTGCCACCCGCACGTGGAATGCCGTCGCGCACGGTCGTGTTGCGGAATCGTAACCGCACTGTCATCCACTTGAGACCATGGCGTTTCTATCCTCGAAAGATGACTCTTCGTGTGTTTGCCATAGTGCTACTTGCCGTTCCCGCCTGGGCACAAACCGGCGCGGCAAACGGCAGCATCCGCGGCTTAGTGCACGATCCCAACCAGGCAGCGGTCGCCAACGCCGAAGTAGCCGCTCGCAATGTCGATACAGGTTTTGAACGCCGCGCCGTCACCAACTCAGAAGGCGAATTTGAAGTTCCCCTGCTCCCGCTCGGAAGGTATCGGGTCACACTAGCCGTTCCCGGGTTTGCCGCCTACCAGCAGAACGGCATCGTGGTCACCCCTCGCGCGCTCCAGCAACCTCGATATCGCTTTGCAGCTCGCCTCTACACACTGGGCTATGCCTTCAACACCAACGATTCAACAGGCGATACCGGAAGCCCCGTGACCGATTCCACTAACCTGAAGCGCGATTACGGCCTCTCATCGAGCGACCAGCGCCACCGCTTCGTGCTGCAAGGCGTGTGGCAGCCGCACGCCCCGCTCACCGGCTTCGCTGGCCAGGCGGCTAACGGCTGGCTGGTCGCGCCGAACGTAACCTGGACCTCCGGCTTCCCCATCAATGCCGTCGCCGGAAGCGATCTGAATGGCGATTCCATAAACAACGATCGCCCGCTCTTCCGGGGCCGCAACGATACTCCCGGGTACGGCTTTCAGGAAGTGAACCTGCGCGTAAGCCGCACCTTTGAGCTTCGTGAACGGCTGAGCCTCGAAATCATCGCGGAAGCGGAGAACCTGTTCAACAGTCTGAATGTTGCCTGCACCACCGGCGGCTGCACCGGCGCCGTTGTCAACAATGCGAACGCAGCCGATTTCCGCCGCATCACCGTCGCCACGGATTCGCGGCAAATTCAACTCGGCGCGCGGAGACGATTCTGAAGCTCGCCACGCTGTTCCTGCTAGGGCTCGCGACCGCGGCCGCTCAAGAGACCAAGCTGCTGGTGCTCTCCGTCGATGGTCTCGACAACCGCTACTTGCGTGACGCCGATCGGCTCGGGCCTAAAATCCCCCACATCCGTCGTCTGATGCGCGAAGGAGCATGGGCCGATGGCGGTGTCATAGGCGAAGTGCCCACCGTGACCTGGCCTTCGCACACCACGCTCTTGACGGGCGTGCCGCCGCGCGTGCATGGCATTCTTGGCAACCAACAGCCGGGAGGGGCTGGGCGCGGCGCGCAGGTTACTACTGGACCTACAACCTGCTGAAAGCGGCAACTCTTTGGGATGCCGCTAAAGCCGCCGGATTCGCCACCGCAGCCGTCACCTGGCCCGTCACCGTCGATGCGCCCATCACCTGGAATCTGCTTGAGTATTTCCTCCGGCGGCAGGGCGGCGCGATGGATCTGGCAGCCATCGAATCAAAGAGCACGCCCGGCCTGGTTGCCAGCATTGCCGCGAAGTATCCGTCATTCCGCCAGCAATGCTTGGATGATCGGACACGCGCGTTCGCCACCATGTACTTGCTAACTGAAAAGCGCCCTGCGTTCACAGCCGTTCACTTTGTGGATCTGGACGCAGAAGAGCACGACACCGAACCCTTCTCGCCAGCTTCGAACGCGATGCTCGAATGGACGGACGAACTGATCGGCAATATCCTGCGCGTTCTTCCCGCCGATACAGCCCCCGCTCTGGTTTCCGATCATGGCTTCATCCCTGTAAACAAAACGGTCGCCCTCAAAACCCTGCTCAAAGAAGCGGGCTCTGTAAACGTTACGCCCTTCCTGGTTTCCACAACGGACGCATCAGTTGCGGCGAAACTGGCCGAACTGCGCAAAGACCCCGCCAACGGCATTGGGCGCGCCATTCCCGCCGCTGAATGGAAGCAGTTCATGCCGGACACTCCGCAACCGCTCGCCATCTACGAACCGGCCGACGGATATCTGTTTAGCCCCGCGCCTTCAGGAGCGTTATACGGCAAGCCATATGAAATCGGCACTCATGGATACTGGCCCGGCCGCCCCGGCCCACGGGCCACCTTCATCTTAAACGGCCCCAGCATCCGCGCGGCGAAGTTGGGCGAACTCTCCATGCTGGAAATTGCACCACGGTTAGCGCGGGCGCTCGGAATCGAGTTTCACCCGGGGCCGCGCTAATCCTTCACAAGAGCAGGCGTAAGTACCCAAAGAAGAACACCATCCGGTTCGCCGCGGAAGTTCCCGATTTCCATCGCCACCATGGCCGCCTTTTCAAACTGGAACCGCAGCGTAGATGTCCCCAGCAGATGCGCCACCATTTGCTCCAGCAGCGGATTGTGCCCCACCAACATCAGCGAATCTTCTTTGCGGTGATCGCAAATCTCGGCCCATACGGTTTGCGGCTCGCCTTCGGGTACCAGGGCCTTTGTCTCCAACAGATCCTCATCGGCGCCAAGAGCCTTTCTGGCCAAGGCTGCCGTGTCGCGAGCCCGTATGTACGGGCTGGTAAGAATCAGTGACGGCTTCACTTTCGCGCGCGCCGCTACTTCCAAAACGCGCTTCAATTCGGTGCGGCCTTTGCCAGTCAACTCCCGATCGCGGTCCCGACCGGAGCTGCTTTTATCCTCGGCAATCCCATGTCGTAAAAGATAAAGGCGCATGTTGGAAACTGCCGCTATTATAACTTCAGCCCACCTGAATGCCTCGTTACGCCGCAATCGACATTGGCAGTAATTCTGTCCGCCTTGAGGTTGCCGAGGTGACGGTCTCCGCCGCAGGTGTCGTCTCGCCGGCACGCATTCTGGTGTCCGAACGGCAGGTCACGCGCTTGGGCGCAAGCGTGTTCCGCACCGGGCGCATCAGTTCCGAAGCAATGGATTTTCTGGCCGGGGCGCTGGAAGGCATGGCGCTCACCTATCGGCGCTATGAGCCGGTTGCCATACGCGCCGTTGCCACCAGCGCCGTTCGCGATGCCAGCAACCAGCGCGAGTTCCTGACGCGCATTTCAGCCGCTGCCGGCACGCCGGTAGAAATCATCTCGGGCCAGGAAGAGGCGCGACTCATTCACCTGGGCGTGCAAAGCCGATGGCCGCATTCGCGCCAGCGCGTGCTGATGATCGATATCGGCGGCGGTAGTGCGGAGATCATCCTCAGCGAAAAGGGGCGCATCCTGCTCGCTGCCTCGAAGCAACTCGGAGCGCTGCGCCTGACGGAACTGTTCCTCAAAACGGACCCGCCGAAGGACACGGAATTACACCGCCTGGAGGAGTACGTCGCGGAGCGGCTGGCGCCCACGCTGCGCAAGATCGGCGATACCAAGATCGACCGCGCCATTGCCACTTCCGCCACGGCGGCGGCTGTTGTGGCGGCGGTGAATCAGGTCACGCGCACCAAGCGAGACATGGCCGATAAGATGCGTTGCTCGGCTTCTCAGTTGCGCGCCTTGTATGCCGATTTGAGCGAGAAGCCGCTAGCGGAACGTCGCAAGATTGTTGGCATCGGTCCTCGTCGTGCGGAAATAATTATCGCCGGTGCCGCGGTACTCAACCGCATTCTGCGCGATCTGGCTCTGCCTTCGCTGTACTATTCAGCCGCCGGGGTTCGAGATGGCATCATCGCCGATCTGATTGCCCGCAACACAGGCCGCGCCGCAACACAGATGAATCGCGATCAGCGTGAAATGGTGGAGGGCATGAGCACACGCTACTGTGTCTCCCTCAAACACGTCCGCAAAGTAGCCCGGTTGGCTGTCGAGCTCTTCACCGCGCTCGAGCCGTTACACAAACTGCCACACCACTATTCGCGCCTTCTGGAGGCGGCGGCGCACCTGCACGATGTGGGGCACTTCGTCAGCGATACGCGCCACCACAAGCACTCTTACTATCTGGTCTCGAACTCCGACATGCCCGGCTTTACTGAGCGGGAGCGCGAAGTAATTGCGAACCTGTGCCGCTACCATCGCAAGGCAACTCCCACTACGGAACATCCCAATTGGCAATCACTCGATCAGGAGAGCCGGCGGGCCATTACGTACCTGGCGCCCTTGCTCCGCATCGCCGATAATCTGGATCGCAGCCGAGGCCAGCGGATCAAATCGCTGGAATGCTCGGTACGTTCCGCCGAAGTGGTCTTGAAGTTGCATTCAAACGTGAATGTCGATCTCGAAGCGTGGGCCGCGGAGCGCGCCGGTGAATTCTTCCAGCAGGTCTACAACCGGTCCATCGTCCTCACCCGTGTCCGCGCCTAAGCCACTTACGCTAAAGCGGTTCGCTCGCGCGAAATCGGCACACCTGATCGCGAAGGTGGAAGAGCGTATGGCAGCGGCCGCGGACCGTGGCGCGGATGAAGAATCGGTTCACGACCTTCGCACCAGCATTCGCCGCCTGAGTGAATGTCTGCGCGCCTTCGAAGCACTCTATCCCCTTGGAGAAGCCGGCCGGTTACGTCGAAAGCTGCGCAAGCTGATGCAACTGGCGGCAGAGGTGCGCAACCGCGATATCGCCGGAGAATTATTCGTGAAAGCGGGGCTGGCCTCGGACGATACTCTCTTTGTTCGGCTGAACGCGGAGAAGCACGAATGGCAAAGCGCGCTGACCGATAAGATCGTCGCCTGGACTGAGAAGGAGCGGGCCAAGCAGTGGCGCGGTATCGTGAAGGCAAAATGAAATCGCCCTGGCGCGGAAAGCTGAGCGTGGAAGAAAGCGCCGCCGTGGCACTGCCCGAATTGGCCCTTGCGTACTTCGCCGCCGGAAGCGCGCTCGGGGAGGGCGCGCAGAAACCAGAAGAACTGCATAAATTCCGCCTGAAGACCAAGCACTTCCGGTACACGCTGGAACTCTTCGAAGAAACCTATGGCCCGGCGTTCGGAACACTGCTGAAGCGATTGAAGCCGGTGCAGGATGCGCTGGGCGAAATCAACGACGCCGCGACCGCGCTGGCGTGGCTGGGGCGCGATGACTCCACCGAAGTGAAGGCGTTTCTTACAACTAGGATCGCGGACCAATCCGCGCGATTCGAGAAGCACTGGAAGGACATTTTCGATAAGCCCGGGGCGCGCAAACATTGGGTCACGGTACTGGGGAAGGCAGCAGCATCCGGGTCCGGCGATGGAAAAGGCTCCCGCGATCGGCGATTATCAAGAGCCCCGGCCCCCCGTGTTTGAGCACGAATCGCCAGCTCGCGGGAACCGGATTCAGGACGATAGACACGTCCGGTACCGAAGCGCTCCCCCGGCCCGATGGAGGTGTCGAGGGGTGTACCGAACTCAGCGACGGGGCATTACACACGGCCGTGCTCGTCCGTTAGGTTGACCGCTACCCCCAACTCACGCTGCGTGACGCGCTTGGCTTGGCTGATCACGTTCAGAGAAACGCGCAGCGCGCCGCCGTCGCGCTCAACCCGGTCTACAGCCAGGCACCAATCGTCGAAGCATTGCGCTTCTCCCTGCTGGTAAATGCGCGCCGGAGAAAGCACCGAGACAGTGATCAGCGCGTCAAGATAAACCCCGATACAAGCCGCGATCCGTAGCGCGAGCGAACGCGCGAGCTGCTGCCTGGCGAACAGATAGACCAGACGAACCAGGCTGACAAGCAGCGCCAGAACACAGAGCAGGAAGAGCGGCTCAAAGAGTGTCACGCCGCTTAGTATGCCGCAAAAACTTTACATTATAAAGTTCTTTTTCTCGAGATGCGGTAAAACAGATTTGTGAGCACAGCCCGCACCATGTCCGGAGGTCGTGTAGTACGGACGGAATTGGCGCAAGGTGAAAACGGGCGTGCCCTCTGCCGTTGGTGTTCGCTCGAAGTGCCGCCGCCCAAACGCACCTTCTGTTCCGAATGGTGTGTACACGAATGGAAGCTGCGCACCGACCCCGGCTACCTGCGCGAATGCGTCTTGAAGCGGGACCGCGCCATTTGTGCCGTCTGTCGCGTGGATACGCACGAAGGATGGCTGCGGCTGAAGCGAGCGCGGGGCGACCGGCGCGCTGAAATGCTGGCCAAGTGGCACCTGACCAAAATGAATCGGAAGACACTGTGGGATGCGGACCACATTGTCCCCGTGGTGGAAGGGGGCGGCGAATGCGACCTTTCGAATATCCGGACGCTCTGCCTGCGATGCCACCGTGAAGTGACGCAAGCGCTGCGAGAGCGCCGGCGTGCCTGAGAATCCGCTCACTGTTCCGCTCTCATTACTGATTGTTTTTGTGGCCGCCAAGGCTCTGGCGGAAGTATTTGAGCGTTTGCGTTTGCCCGGCATTGTGGGAGAGATTCTGGCGGGCGTGCTGATCGGTCCGCAGGTGCTGCACTGGCTGGAACCGAACGCCGTGCTCTCCGCCTTCTCCGACCTGGGGCTGATTTTTCTGCTCTTTCGCATCGGGTTAGAAGTAAAGCCTTCCAGCCTGAAGCGTGTGGGCGGCACGGCGCTGGCCGTGGCTATTTGCGGCGTGATTGTTCCGTTCGCCATGGGCTGGGGCATCCTGACCGCGTGGCGTGCACCGCCCATCGAAGCGCTATTCATGGGCGTTTCCATGGTGGCCACCAGCGTCGGCATCACAGCCGAAGTGTTGAAGCGCATGGGCGTGCTGAGCCTTCGTTCCAGCCGGATCATATTGGCTGCCGCGGTCTTTGACGACATACTGGGGCTGCTTGCGCTCTCCGTGGCAAGCAGTGTTGCGCGCGGCGGGTTGAACATTGCGGGAATCGCGCTGACTGCTGTTCTAGCCGTCGGCTTTACCGCGATTGTGGCGAACTGGGGCAGCCGGTTGATGCAGCGATTTGTGCCGCGCATACACCCGAACCTGAATATTCCGGAAAAGGAATTCGCCATCGCGATGGCGGTGCTGTTTGGCCTCTCTGTGCTGGCTGTTTGGGCTGGGATAGCGGCGATCACCGGAGCTTTTTTGGCCGGCATGGCGATGTCTGAAACCGTGGAAAAGCGGGTACATGATTTGACAGCGGGCGTGACGGAGGTGTTCCTGCCGTTCTTTCTCGCCGGAATCGGCATGCACCTGGATCTGATCACCTTCCGCAAACGCGAAACGCTGCTGCTTACCGGGGCAATCGTGCTGGCGGCGATTGTGTCAAAACTGATCGGCTGCGGATTGGGCGCGCTCCGGTTGGGGCGGCGCGAAGCCTTGCAAGTGGGAACCGGTATGATTCCTCGCGGCGAAGTGGGCATGGTGGTGGCGCAGATGGGCGCGGGTTTCGGGGTGATTTCGCAGCCCGTGTACGGCGTAATCGTCGCCATGTCGGTGATCACGACCCTTGTGGCCCCCTGGATTCTGAGTTATTCGTTCCGGGGCGCACGGCGTAATTGATTCGGTCTTGCGCGCCCCATAGGTATTTGTAGGGTTCGGCACCACGCAGAAAATCC
>Ga0123338_10004650_pt1 | contig 11927 bp, 7 predicted proteins | sample grotaG_FD_89793 | JGI IMG/M metagenome (GOLD analysis project Ga0123338, IMG submission 89793) | Glacier valley bacterial and archeal communities from Borup Fiord, Nunavut, Canada, to study Microbial Dark Matter (Phase II) -... | ecosystem: Environmental > Aquatic > Freshwater > Ice > Glacier ... | reverse complement strand
CATAACGACCGAGCCTATGAACATTGGCGGATTGCGGGAGCTTCACTGTCATACTTCTACTAAGTGACAGCGGGAACAAAACCAGCTAATTGCGATTCCGCCGCCATTGTTTCATAGGCGTGTGTTATGCGCTAGTTATTTTTCATTTATTATTTTGTCCCATTCATTTATATTTTCCTTTCTGTCCGTTAATTGCTTAAATTTCAGGACTCGTCCGTCACAATGTCTGTAAAATGCATTTTCTTTATATTCTTTCTCTAATTCTTCAGTTCCACATTCATTAAATATGTTGTGTTCGAGTTCAGACTGCTTTTTTAATGTTATTTCTTTCTTCGGATCAGGAGTTAGGTTTAAAACAATTAATGTATCTGAGTTTAGTTTAAAGTCATATGTTCTTTGATAGTAACCAGCTGCTGTTGCTTTAATTGTCAGGGAATTGTACCATAATTTATTTGAGCAAACAGTCCAATGAAATTTTCCATTTAAGTCTGTCCGTGTAGCGATTAACGGTTTGCCTTTTGAAAACAATTCAATAGTTACAAGTCGTACAGTGTCTTTGTTGAGCTTATCATAAGTCAATCCACTTACTTTAAATAGTTGTCCTGCAACATAAGTTGACTCATTTTGTCCGAATGTAGTAAAACAGACGAAAAGTGTTGTTATGATTAATATTGTTCTCATTTACGGACTTTATTTTTATTTTTTATAATTGCGCATAACGACCGAGGCTATGGGCATTTGGCGGTTTGCGGGAGCATTCGCTGTCGTGAAACGACAAGGTGAATGCGGGAGCAAAACCGCCGGAATGCACGTCAGCCAGCCAATGCGCATAGGCGTGTGTTAGCAGTAGGTTTTTTCAGTCATACTTAGGGTCAAATAATAAGTCTTTGTTTTGTCTTGCTTGGGATTCAATTTCTTTAGTTGTTATTTGACCAAGCTCTTCTAGTCTTTTTCCAACAACAAAGAATACTTTCTTATTTTCAAACTCTTGTTGTCCATCTTTAAGAATTTCTAATTCAGAAATTATTTCTTTTAAAAGGTTGTCCGAGAAATTTAATATATTTTGAATTTGATTCGTTGTAGTTTGTTGCTGAAGATTATTTAGAGAAAGGGTTTGAAAGAGTTGAGAAATCTTATTCATAACATCCTCGTTATTTAGTTTATTTACGGCAAGATATTTATAAATTTGAGATAATTTACGATCAATCTTCATAAAATAATTCTTCTCTACTTTCAGTGGTTCAAGTGTTTTTAACGGATTATAGAAAAAAACATCTTTATCCTTTAATGTTTTGAAATATAAATGATCTGTTATAACTGTTGGTTGGATAGAACTTATCCAGTTTTTATAAACTGTCTCATAGACTAAAAGCCAATACTTATTATTAAGATTCTCAGTCTGGATTAATTTTGTAATACAAGTATAATCAAAGTTTTTTATCTGATTGTTTCTTGAAATTAAATCCAGTGCAATAATTGAAGCACATACACTTTTGCTGTTGAATATATCGTTAAATAATTCCTTTGTTGGTTGTATTTTGAATTCTTTTAGCAACCACAATGCCCAAGTTAATTCATAGTCATGACATTTCTCACTGTGTCTATTTATCAATTCGAAACAAAACGACTTTAATTTTTTCTTATTAACTAGAGTCTTATAAGAAATGAGTATTTTTGAGAGTCTTTGAAGCGAAGCAGGTTCAGTCAATCCTAGTCTAAATAATAACGATTCAAAAAAATCCCAATTTTCTTTCTCGATTCTTACAAAACTAAACTTATTCAGAGCAAATTTCAGAACACTTTCAGTCGGATTATCCTTCGCGAACTTAAATGCTAAAGAAAAGAAATTCCAAATATCATCCTTTTGGTCTGATTCATTTGGTCGAAAAAGAAAAGACTTTATCCATAACGCCCAATCCTTTTCTAATTCATTTGAGGTTGGGGATATTTTGGTTTTTTCGTAATTGATACTTAGTTCAAATTCTGACAATATCGTTCTTAGTTCATTTAAACCAATTTGAGCATCTAATTCAGAATTAAAATACATCATGTAATCATCATAATAACGATATCCAATCCATTCAACCTTTTTCTTTTTAAGCGATTTAGTCAAAAGGTAATCTAAATGGCAAGCTATTATTTCTGCTATAATTAGAGATGTGTCAGGACCAATTGGGATTCCCATTGTTTGTTGACTTTGACACCATGTTACACTGTCATCTATACTGTCACCGTAGATAATAGAAATTCTAGCTGGATCTTTGACACTCAAACTTCTATTTTTTTTATAAAGATCTTTTCCTCCAAAAGTAACCCAAGGAATTGTATGAGTATAAATAGATGTATAGTATTTTGAAATATCTGTTTTTAGTTGAAATCGATAATTGAACGAGTTTAAGATGCATTGCTCTTTAAAGAATCCATAATTCTCATGCTTTACTGCCCGTTTTCCTTCTCCTGTTTCTGATTCGATTATAGGTTTTGTTGTCGAAAGAGTCGATGAATTGTAAATGTTTGAAATGTCTGCAAAATTTTGTGTGATTATATCTGCAAGCTTTCCTTGATGCAAAGGATTTGGTATTTTTATCGTATTTCTCGAAAGTCCGACTTTGGGAATAGAAAATATGACAGAATCAGAATATCTTAATTTGTTTTTAAAAATTTCTTTAGCCTTAATTGTTGCCTCTGCCTTGTCAGCTGCAATAATTGCTCTATCAGAGTTTATTTGATTGACAATTTGATTGATAGCTGGGATTTCATTTGTCTGAACATCTGCAATAACTTGATTATATTTTGTTCCAAATAATTCAGTCATGAAGCATGGAGGTAATTCTTTTGGGAAATATCCTTTTTCTAATAAATCTTGTAGGTTCATATTTTTGTTTTTTTTTAAACTTACTGCTAACACCAGAGTATGAACACTTCAATTCCTGTAAGAACACTTAATTGACCATACACCCGCCATATGCTTTTCTGTTCCACTGCACATTTGCCTGAAAACATGATAAATAAATTTTTGCGGAATTATTGAGCAAGTGTTCATACAGGAATTTGCGATTTGTGCATTTAACGGTGCATTTATTATTCTTAATTTAATAAGGTGTCAAATGTAGCAACTTTTCTTGACATTAACATAGTTTTCTTTATTTAATATCCAATTTATCTAAAGGACTTTTTATCTGTTCGAAACCCTTGGTGGTGATATGCGTGTAAATCTCTGTGGTTTTACTGCTTTCGTGCCCCAATAAACTTTGTATATAACGTAAATCAGTTCCTGCTTCCAGTAAATGTGTTGCAAAGCTATGCCGCAAGGTATGTACTGTAATATGTTTTTTAATGCCGGCCTTCAACACCGATTCCCTTAATACATCTTTAATACTGCTAATGGAATATTGATTTTCATACCGACCTTCAAACAACCATTCTTTAGGCTTGTAAAATGATACATATTTACGTAAAACCTCCAGCGTTTTTACACCGAGAATCGTATACCGGTCTTTTTTACCCTTTCCCTGTTCCACCCGTATTTGCATACGCCCACTATCGATATCTTTCATCTTTAGGTTTCTCACTTCACTAATTCGCAAACCCGCCGAATAAATAGTCATTAGTAATGCTTTATATTTAATATTATCTGTAACATTTAAAATTTTTGTTACTTCTTCCTCACTTAACACCTCTGGCAAAAACTTTTCTTCGCGCGGGCGGTCTATGATATAAACATTCCGTTTGCCACCCATTACTCTCTCGAAATAAAATTTTATTGCATTGATGGATTGATTTTGATACGAGGTGGATACATGACGCTCATTTACCAGATACCTCATAAATTCGATGATCATTGATTCAGTGATGTCGTCGATGACGTGCTCCTCATAATAATTGATAAATTCTTCGAACATACCGATATATACATCCAGTGTATTTTTACTGTAACGCAGTTCCCTGAGCTTAGCGATATAGTCAGGGGGACAAGCCCGGTAGTTCTTTATATCATACTTCGACTTACGCGGCAGCACTTTCAGCTTCTGTTCCTCGTGATAGTTGAAATCGAGCGCGTATTGTCCGGATATAATCTTCACTTCTGCCAAAAACTTTTCGGAATAAGGTATGGTCCAACACTTGTTGTCGGCATCCCACGAGCAATAGGGAATTTTTTTCAACGCAGCGCTCAACTCTTTATTGAAAGCAAAATAAATTTTCAAAAAGCGGTTCGAGTGGTTGATGACCAGCAAGTCGTTCCTGGAGTATGCAGGTTGAGCCGGGGAGCTCTGATTCTGACTGTTTTGTTCGTCGGACTTATGTTCTACAATATCAACCGTCCTGCTCCCAAAATAGGATTTTATCAAAGCTGCATTTCGCCCAAAGTTAGGCACCGTCCATCGAAACTGTACTTTGTTCCAACGCGCATATTTAAAACTACGGAGGAACTGAATGTCCGTTTCGTTTTTAGGCATCCTGACGAAAATAGTTTTCGGAACTATTTCAATTGATATACCGCCGGAATCCGTTTTCTTAAGAACCGCTGATTCATCTTCCGGTTTCGAAATATCCTTCGGCAAGGTATCATCCATTGCCAATTGTTTCAGGTCGGATGGTAAAGCCCCAACTCCTGTGATTTCGGAAAAAACGGGTGTGTGATCGTACTCCACATCGGGAAAAAGTTTTTTTAATTCTTCAAACGCCTCTTTGGTATACGGTATATGCCAGGCCTTCATGGTTTTGCTCCATCGGGCACCGGGTATTTGTTTCAGCCTGGATACCTGTTCCGGATTGTAGGAAAATTCAACCCGTATGCGGGTCTCGTCGTGGTGGATGGTCTTAGTTGCTCTCATTGCATGATATTGTGTTTAATTTCTTAAAACAAAAAACCGGTAATGAACTAAAATAAAATCGTAAAATAAAAAATGAATAGAATATACCCACGCTGACTTAGGGTGGGGTATGGCGGCACTGTTGTTGTTTTTTGTAAAGTCAGTATATTCGGCAATATTGGTATTTCAACTTTATAAAAGTTTCTCTTTCTGTTTTTTCGTATAGCATTTATTCTTCTGTTGAGTGAGTGTTTGCACTCACCTTTTATATGGTTTTTGATTTATTTGCCTATTCTGACTTTCAGAATAAGTTATAAATTACTATTATTCACATTTTATTCTCCGACAAAATATCCGTAACTATCTAACCATTCATCATGAATAAGTACATTAAACCCTATGATAGCGTATATCTAATTCAATATTAGCCTGTTTTGATGCTTTTAATTAAATTAAAAGTCAAAGATAGATACTATACTTCACATTAACAACAATTTGTTTACTTAATTTTCAACCTGACAAAAAGACTCTTAACTTTCTTCCCCTCTTTGTAACAAGGGGAAATTTGGTTTCGCTTGTAACGATGAACAGTTATAGGCAACAGTTGATTGGAAGAAGATGGAATTAGTCGGTAGTTCGGAGTTTTGAGTTTTGAGTCAGGAGTTTGTAGTAGGTAGTTCTGAGTTGGTAGTTGGTAGTTCTGAGAAGGGATAGCGGGAGTCGGTAGTTTATAGTATTCCAGTCTTTACAAAACGAGACTAAAAATCTAATGTAACATTATAAAACGATGATTGTAACGCCCCAAGAACGACCTCAGCCCAACCCTCTCAGACCTCACCCCTACCCTCTCCAAATGGAGAGGGAGTAAAGGAGAGTGTGTAATGGAGAAGTAGGAAAAGGAATGTAAAGAGTGGTTTCAGAATTTTATTCTGTTGTAGATTTTTAAGAGACGGTTGTAATATTACATCCCCGCAATTTATCCCGATTTATCGGGAGGGGCTTGGAGCGGTTGAAATATAGTTACATAATAGTCCCTCGATATATAAAAAAAGCCCCAATAAAAAAAACTGAGAATAAGTTGCAATCAGCATTGTGACGCCCCAACCCCTTCCCGATAGCGACCAAGGCTATGCTAACCTGCCGTTTGCGGGAGTATATGCTTTCGCAAAACGAAAAAGTGAATGCAGGAGGAAATAACGCTAAGTTCATGTCATCCAGCAGGTGAGCATAGGCGTGTTATAGCAGCATGGCAATTTTAATATCGAATACCGTTGTCATAACAAATAACAACTGAGTTCATGTCATTTATATATGCATAAGGATAATCATTATTTGTTGGATTTATTTTCCATGCTTTTGTAAAATTCTCAGAGGTATTACTTATTCCAATATTTAAGTCATAATATCCGAATTCAACATCAAAACAATTATTTTTTATTATTTCTTTGTCTCCAAAAAAATCTTTATCCTGATCCAATGCATAGATAAATTTCTTTACCACACTATTATAGTGCATTGTTGATTTAGAATCTAAACTAACCTTTTCTATTAATTTACCCGACAAAAAATAATAATAATTTTTCTCGTTAAAGTGAAATATCAAATCATTGGTAAATAGTTTCAAGTTGTTCTTAAATTGATAACATTTCACATGGTGATAACCCAGTTCATCAAGCTGAAAACTATAGAATTGATATTTAGTATTGTCTAAATGATTATAATCAAACAGATATTTTATTGAATCTATTTGATTCTGAAGTAAACTAATTGTTGTAACAGAATTGTGAATCCGGTTTACGCAATATTGACTTTCGGTCTCAAATTGTTCGCAAGAAATGAAGCTAAAACACAGCGAAATTCCAATAATAATAGTTCTAGATTTCATAATGTCGTTTTATATTACAGATGCACTTTGTCGCCTTAAAGTTGCATTTGCTCATTTTTTTTTGCATGCTGCTAACTATCTGTAGGGGCTTGGGGCGGTTTGTAGTCGGGAGTTCTGAGTTCTGAGTAGGTAGTCGGTAGTTCAGAGTCGGGAGTTAATAGTTTTGAGTCGGTAGTTCTGAGTCGGGAGTAGATAGTTTTTTCTTCCCGGGCAACAAAATCGGTCATACCTAAGGTATTAGTCCATGCCTGTTGTCAATTCTATATAAGTAACCTGCATTGTATGGCTGCCAGTCCCGTAGGGACGACCGATTTTGTAACAATGTAATTTATTTAGAAGAACCAAGAGCCAGGATAAAAGAGTAATTTGAAAATGTGGCAATTTGAAAATGGAAGAATGTGCAAATTGAAAACACTGATTGTACCGCCCCAAGCCCCTAAAGGGGATGTAATATTACAACCGTCTCTATAATATCTTCTACAAAAGAAAATCCTGAAACCACTCTTTAACATCCCCGCAATTTATCCCGCTTGTGGGAGGGGCTTGGGGCGTTTTGTTAAGAATTTGTAGTAGGTGAGAATCAAGAATCAAGAACCAAGAATCAAGACATAAGTGCTAAGAAGTAAGTAATATGAGGTTAGTAAACTAACGCGAAACACGGAACTCAAAACGCGAAACGCTAAACCTTTCAAACTTCAATCCTTTCAAACCCCAATCAACCAATCAACCAATCAACCAATTAACCAATCACCTAATTAACTAATTAACTAATCAACCAATTAACTAATTAACCAATCAACCAATCAACCTAATTAACCAATTAACCAATTAACCAATCAACTAATTAACCAATTAACTAATTAACTAATCAACCAATCAACCAATTACTCATTCTGCGTATCACCCTCTACCGGAATATCCTCTATGGTTTCTCCCTCTAAGCCGGTGGAATCCACGGATGTGGTGTCGCGCGGGATATAGGTCTGACAGGAGTAATTCCTTGTGATTTTTTCTTTGGGCTTGGTAGGGAATTTTCCGCGGTATTCCTTCAGGCCATCGTCCTTCATCACTTTCTCCATAAAAAAGCCGAAGATGGGCAAAGCCGTGCGGCTTCCCTGTCCCAATGCACCGGTGCGGAAGTGTACGCTGCGCTGCTCGCCACCTACCCATGCACCACCTACCAGCTTGGGCGAAACACCTACGAACCATGCATCCGAATGATTGGATGATGTTCCGGTCTTTCCACCAAAATCGGTGTTGTGATTGAAGATATTATAGCCCCACAAAGCCTGCGAAGTTCCACCGGGCTCGGTCATACCACCTCTCAGCAATACGGTCATCAGCCAGGCATCTTCATACGGAATAACACGCCGTTGCACAAGTAATGGCTGGTAAATTACTTTACCATCCTTATCTTCGATACGGGTAACAACCACAGGATCGTTGTACACACCCTCATTCACCACGGTACCATAGGAATTAACCAACTCCAGCAGATTTACATCCGACGATCCCAGGCAAATAGATGGTATCTCTTCGAGCGGGGTCTTAATTCCCAACAAGTGAGCGGTTTTTATTATCTCGGGCACACCTACTTTTTGTGCAACCTGCACGGCAATGGTGTTGATGGACTGTGCAAAAGCATTTTTCAGGGAGACAGAATAACCCACGCTGTATCCGTTTGCATTGCGCGGACTCCATGACTTTTCGGTGTCGCCTTCCTTGTAAGTCCAGGTTACAGCCTTATCTGTCATCATATCGCAGGGCGACATCCCCTGCAGCATGGCCGCTGTATAAACAAAAAGTTTAAAAGTAGATCCCGGCTGACGTTTGGATTGAGCCACCTTATCGTATTGCCAGAATTTAAAATCAATATCTCCTACCCAGGCTTTCACATTTCCGGTGTTCGGTTCCATGGCCACAAAACTACTGTGCAAAAAGCGGTTCATATAACGGATAGAATCCATCACGCTCAACATCATTTCCTTCTCACCCTTTTCGTAATCGAATACCTTGGTCAAATGGGGCAGATTCAGATACTTATCGATAGAGTCCGGATTGTTGTCAAATCTATTTTTTAAGAGTCTATACGATTTCGTTTTCTTTGCTATGTCTTCAATAAAGTTCACAATATCCTGATGCTGTTCGTCCTGCCATGGGTTCTGACCACGCCAGTGATCATCGAAACGGCGCTGCAGGATCCGCATTTCCTTGTTGACTGATTCCTCGGCATATTTCTGCATGCGCGAGTCGATGGTCACGTAAATTTTCAAACCATCGGCATAAATATCATAACCGCTTTCATTTTCCCAGTCCTGCAGGTATTTATCCAGGTAAGCCCGGAAGTGAAGGGCATCACCATCCATCAACTGTTCCTCGCTGAAATTTAAACGGATGGGTATTTTCTTCAGGGAATCGCATTCGTTGCGGGTAATAATTTTGTGGTTAAACAAAATCTCCAGCACGACATCCCTGCGCTCTTTCGATCGTACCGGATGCGAGATGGGACTATAGGTAGTGGTCGCCTTCAATAAACCCACCAGGGTGGCCGACTGCTCATAATTAAGTTTGGAAGCGGTGGTATTAAAAAATGTTTTGGCGGCTGTATGAATACCAAAAGAATTGCTCCCGAAGTCCACCGTGTTGAAATACATGGTCAGAATTTCCTCTTTGCTGTGAAACATTTCAATTTTAACGGCTGTAATCCATTCTTTGGCCTTCATGATAACCAGTTTCACGCCGGGTACATAACCAAACAGACCGGTAGAATAAAGATTACGTGTTTTATACATATTCTTTACCAGTTGCTGCGTAATGGTGCTGGCACCTCGGCTTCTGCCCTGTGTCATATCTTTGACGGCGGCTAAAACACCTTCAATATCGATGCCGAAATGCTTGTAAAAACGTTCGTCCTCGGTGCTGATTAAGGTCTCGATCAGTTTGGGCGAAATCTCTTCGTAAGTTACCGGGGTGCGGTTTTCGTTGAAGTATTTGCCCAGCACTTTACCATCGGAAGTGATAATTTCGGAGGCTTCACTTTGAACGGGATTGTTGATACTGGCTAAGCCGGGAGATTTCCCGAACAACCACAAGAAGTTGATATCAACCAGAAAGAGAAAGATGAAAAACAGCACAACAGAGGTCACGAAGACATTCAGTACTTTCCGGTACCACACCAGACCGCGAAAGCGAACATACCGGGCTTTGCGCCAACTGATGAATTTATTCCACCAAAGCTGAATAAACGACCATAACTTTGCAAGTTGATCCATGAACTTTTTCTGCATAATATTATTCCGAATTTTGGCACAAAGTTACTGTAAAAGATGGAATTTACTAACGATTTGACACTTTAAAGCAGGAATCTTTTTACAGTTTCTGCGGTAGCCAACATGCACGAACTACGTTTCCCAAAAATCCTGTATCTGTGCCCGGCTATATACCGGTATATTGAATCGCGTATCTTTTTGGGAATCAACCGGAAAATAAGGAGCATTTTCCATATTCCCCCCAGGTCTTTCAGTATTTCAAGCACCGCAGCCGATGCGCTGAAATATTGTTGTTCTTTGATATAGATCACCGTTTCCATGGCTTCCACCGGCAATCCATACCTGATTAAAAGCTTTTGCCCGGACTCCGATTGTAGCGATGCAAACCTGAATATCGCTTTTTTGTCCATTCGGATCAGAAACTGAACCCATCCGCAACATAAATTACAGACTCCATCGAAAAGTATTATGGGCGGTTCTTCGGTCATTGATTTTTGTTTTATTCTTTTAAACGGAATAGGGATACTAAATGTTTTGTGTTTGGCTGTTTGGTTGATTAGTTGATTGGTTAATTGGTTAATTGGTTAATTGGGGTTTGAAAGGTTTGATGTTTGAAAGGTTTCGTGGTCAGAGTTTTGCGTTTCGTGTTTCGCGTTCCGGGTTTTGAGTATTATTGGTTTCTTTCAGTTTAAAATCCGAAGGATTTAAATGTGAATAGCCATGGCGCGAAACCCATGGGGAAATCGAGACAAGATTTTATTTCAACCCCGAATGGGGTTGAATATCAATAAACATTATTCTTAATGAACGTGGAAACAATGGATATGAAATATTTGATTTAGATATTCAACCACTTTGTGGTTGGTAATCTCTGGTCACCTATATTTATCCATGCATCTTATACATGGCTATTCACATTCAATTCCTTCGGAATTTCAAACAGGATTATCCTCATGCTCGTTTTTACATAGGGGTGCTGGTTGATTGGATAATTGGTAGATTGGTTGATTAGTTGATTGGGATTCTATAAGAGTCATTTTTTCATTCTTCCATTCTTCCATTCTTCCATTCTTTCATTTTCAAATTGGCACATTTTCAAATTGACACATTCTTCCATTCTTCCATTTTCAAATTAGCACATTTTCAAATTGTCACATTCTTCCATTCTTCCATTCTTTCATTTTCAAATTGGCACATTTTCAAATTGCCACATTCTTCCATTCTTCCATTCTTTCATTTTCAAATTGGCACATTTTCAAATTGCCACATTCTTCCATTCTTCCATTCTTTCATTTTCAAATTGCCACATTCTTAGCTCTTTTGTCTTGATTCTCGGTTCTTGATTCTTGTTTCTTGATTCTTGATTCTTACCTACTACAAATTCTTAACAAACCGCCCCAAGCCCCTAAAGGTAAAGTCATATTACAACCGTCTCCTAAAAATCTGCAACAAAAGAAAATACTGAAACCACTCTTTACATCCCCGCAATTTATCCCGCTTGCGGGAGGGGCTTGGGGCGGTACAATCAGTGTTTTCAATTGTCACATTCTTCCATAATTTCATTTTCAAATTAGCACATTCTTTCATTTTCAAATTTTCAAATTAGCACATTTTCAAATTGTCACATTCTTACCTCTTGCTTCTTACTTCTTTTTTTATACACAAAAAACCCGGCTTACACTGTAAGCCGGGCTTTCTCAATCTTGGTTCCTGGTTCTTGGTTCCTGGTTCTTGTATCTTGGTTCTTCCTCCCTACTCAGAACTCAGAACTCCGAACTATTTCCCATGTCTTGAATCTTGGTTCCTGGTTCTTCCTTACTAAAAACTCTTAATAAACCGCCCCAAGCCCCTAAAGGGGATGTAAAGAGTGGTATTCGAGACGATTCTCAATAAAGCGCTGTTTTAGGAGACGGTTGTAATATTACATCCCCTTTAGGGGCTTGGGGCGGTACAATCAAT